>Ga0335075_10011501_pt1 | contig 13379 bp, 12 predicted proteins | sample Lox_Sample_24_FD_206723 | JGI IMG/M metagenome (GOLD analysis project Ga0335075, IMG submission 206723) | Soil microbial communities from Loxahatchee National Wildlife Refuge, Florida, United States - Lox_Sample_2.4 | ecosystem: Environmental > Terrestrial > Soil > Wetlands | place: USA...
CGCGGCCGCAGCTGCCGCCAAAACCAATTGAGGTCGCCGACGCGATGGATTTCACCGCGATTACACGTGGGCGCATGATGCCGCCACGCAACGCGACTGCCTCCATGACCTCCGGTACGCCGTGACCTTTGGCCTCCGGGGCGAAACGCGTCGCGACGAACGCGGCGATCGCGCCCCCGAGCGCAAGCTGCAGAACGACCGCAAGCGATCCGATCCGCGGCTGCAGGCCGCCGCCGACAACGCCAAACGCTAGCCACTGGGCGCCCGCGATCATCGCGCGAAAGAGAATTGCGCCGAAGCCTCCGCCGATCCCCACGACGGTTGCCGCGGCGATCATAAAGGTGCTCTCCGTAATCGTAAGGCGCCCGATTCCCAGAGCGTAGCGCCCTTCCCGCATCATATAACGCATCTGTTGCAAAACGCAGCATTCGGCGACAGATCACGATCTACTCTCGCCGGCGACGCATCAAGGTGAATGACGGCGCGGCCACCCAAATCATTAGGCCCCCTCCGCCTTGCGTTTACGGAACATGAGCTCGTTGCCCTCGGGAACTCGACGTCTGCATTAGAGCGAAATGACTGACGCCTGTCGAAGTACCCGTAATGTGCAAAGCAGCCGCGTCCTTGGCGGCATTCTTCGTGTTGAGTCTTCTGCCGGTTTCGAGCAGCGCAACGTCGACCGATATCACGTTGTCCACCGGCACGGGGTTGCTCGTGGCGATCATGGAGATACCGCAGCCCGCTCCTGGGCCGGTTCCGGTCGTGCTCATCATCCCCGGTTCGGGGCCGACAGACATGAACGGAAACGACCCGCAGGGCGCGAGCACGAACACGTATCGCATGCTGGCCGATGCGCTGGCGCTCAAAGGTATCGCGTCGGTGCGCTACGACAAGCGCGGCGTCGGCAGAAGCAGGGACGCGCTGCAAGGGCCGCCGACGGTCGAAATGTTTGTCAACGACGTCGTGGCCTGGGTGCACGCGCTGCGCAATGATCCACGCTTTTCCTCAGTCGTGCTCGCGGGCATCAGCGAGGGCTCGCAGATCGCGCTGTTGGCGGCGGCGGCGACGCACGTCGACGGCGTCGTCTCCATCGCCGGCGCGGGCCGCCCGGCCGGCGATATGCTTCTCGCGCAAATCAGAGCGCAGGGCGCGCCGGAAGCTCACCTGCTGGCGCCCGCACGTGCCGCGATCGCGGCATTGCGCGCTGGGCACAGCCCACAAAATCTACCACCGGAGTTGCAACCGCTCTTCCCGCCGGAGCTCGACACCTATTGGACGCAGCTTCTGAATATCGATCCGGTCGCGGCGGCGCGCGCGGCGAAGGCACCGCTGGCGATCGTGCAAGGGGAAGCGGATGTCACGGTGAGCGTACAAGATGCGAAAATGCTCGCCCGGGCGCGTCCAGACGCTTCGCTCTCGCTTCTCCCACACGTCACGCATGTCTTGAAGGATGCGGCTACGGATACACCGGCGGCAAGCCTAGCCACGTACGACGATCCAACGCTGCCGATCGATGCCGGCGTCGTTCACGCCGTCGTGAATTTCGTGCAAGGTCTGCATCCGACGCCTTCGAGCACTTAGGGGAGATCAGTGCTCGTGTTCGTCCACGGGCAGGCGGCCGTAAGGCATCCCGGCGATGGGCGTGAGCAACCGCTACTTGCGTTTAAGACCTCCGGAGTTTCGGTACCTTGAGTAGCGAACTTTTATCAGGGGGTACTCTATTGAAGACCTTATTGGCGGCCCCGCGGGCCACACTCTATGCGACCGGTGCAGCGCTGACGATGGCTCTTGCCACGCTTACGCCTGCGTTCGGACAGGATTATGCACCTCCGCACGAGTCGTTTTGCGGCGCGATGCAGGATGGTGTTTGGGTTTCAAATGGGAACTGCACGGATGACACGAGCGCGCCAGTCGACACCGGCGCGACCGACGGACGTATCCGCGGGCGCGTCTCCGGTACGATCACTTCGGTGAGCGGACATTTGGTCACCTTACAGCAGAGTTCTCAGTCTCTGGTCGTCAATGATCAGCCTGCACTGAATCGGCGGGAGTCGGGGAGAGTTGCTGTTGGGCGCCAAGTCGTTGCACATGGCTATTGGCTCGACGGTACCTTCTACGCAACGAGTCTCGAATAATTCCGGCGACGGCCGGTTATTTCCAATAAGATACACGCTAATTTCGCACCAACGATGAGGGCGCTCTCCGAAACGGACGTCGGAGGGCGCCTTCACGCATGACGAGGGTCTGACGAGGTGAACATTCTCCTCTGGCATGTCCACGGCTCGTGGACGACGGCGTTCGTACAGGGGCCGCACACGTATGTCGTGCCGGTCCTTCCGGACCGTTCGTCCGACGGGCTTGGGCGCGCGCGAACGTGGGAGTGGCCGCCTTCGGTGATCGAGGTGCCGCCGGAGCGTTTGGCGACGCTACCCTTCGACGTCCTCATCTTGCAGCGCCCTCACGAGCTCGAACTCGCACAGCAGTGGCTCGGGCGAAAGCCGGGCCGTGACCTCGCGACGGTGTATGTGGAGCACAATTGCCCGCAAGGCCACATCGACCAGATGCGCCATCCGATTGCCGGCCGCTGCGATATCACGCTGGTGCACGTCACCCATTTCAACGATCTCTTTTGGGATTCGGGGACGGCGCCGACACGCGTCATCGAACACGGAATCGTCGATCCCGGCTATCGCTATTCCGGTGAACTTCCGCATTGCGCGGTTGCGATCAACGAGCCGGTTCGCCGCGCGCGGGTTACCGGGACCGATTTGATCGACCGGTTTGCTGCGGTCGCGCCGGTCGACGTCTTTGGAATGCGCGTGACGCCGCTCGAAGGCCCGCGAATCCATACGTTCGACGACCTTCCGCAGGCGGCGATGCATCATGAGCTTGCGCGCCGCCGCCTCTACGTGCACCCGATGCGCTGGACGTCGCTCGGTTTGAGCCTGCTCGAAGCGATGCATCTCGGTATGCCTGTCGTTGCGCTGGGAACCACCGAGGCAATCCGTGCGATTCCGCCCGGCGCAGGCATCATCGACACCAAGGTCGCGGTGCTGCTCGATGCCGCGCGCGAATTGATCAACCACGAGGCGTTGGCACGAAAGATCGGTGAGCGTGCCCGCACGGTCGCGCTCCAACGCTACGGGTTGAAGCGCTTTCTCGCCGATTGGGAATTGCTTTTCAACGAAGTCGCGTAGATCGTCGCCCTCACGGCAACATCGCCAGCTGCTCGAGCACGTCGTGGACGGTGATACGATCGAGAGACGGATCGATCTCTTCGCCGTGCGGATCGCCGCGCTGCCCATACCAGATGACGCGGTGCAGGTGTCGATCGATGCGCGGGCCCCAGTGCGCCGGATCCGTGGGGCCGAAGAGGAGAACGGACGGGACACGAAAGGCGGTCGCGAGATGAGCAACGCCGGTATCGCCGCTAACAACGCGCGCGGCGGAAGCAACGATTCCGGCGAGCTGTGCGAGGTCGGTGCGTCCGGCAAAGAGGTCTTCCGGCGGAATCCCCGCACCACGAGCGATTGCCATGCACCGATCGTACTCGTGCGCATCTCCGGTGACGATGACGCGACGGCCGCGCTCTTGCTCGGCGCGCGCAACGCCGATCCAGCGCTCGACCGGCCACCGCCGTGCGGCGCTCTTCGCTCCTTGGTGAAGCAGCGTCGCGCCCATGGCGTACGTATTGAGCGGTGGAGTCGGCAGATAGAGGTCATGCGGATCGGCCGAGATTCCGTTTCCCATCAGAAGACGGCACCAGCGATCGACTTCGTGCTCCTCCGCAATCCACGGCGGCTGACCGAGACTTCGCGCAATGGCTGTGTTTTCGAAGGCGATGAGCCGTCGTGGCGAGGCAGCGAGCAAGACACGGTGGCTCTCCGGCCCGCGACCATGGAGATCGACGGCGACGTCGGCACCATACAAGACTGGTGCGAGCGGCGCGAGCGGCGCCGTCGCGATGAAGTCGTCGATAGCGCCGATGAGACGCGCCAATGGTTCGAGCAGCGGCGGCGCCGCCAGAATCTTGCGATGGTGCGGAAAGGCCGCTGCAAGCGCGCGAAGTGCTGGGATGCCGGTGAGCAGATCGCCCAGGCCCAGCGGTCGCAAGGCGATCAGGCGCAGGCGGCCGTCGGCGACGTTACGACTGACCGTGGAAATGACTCCGCCGCTTGGAGCGCCCGTCGCGTGCGGTACGGTCGAAGATGACCTCGCGATAGACGTCCATCGTCTGCTTTGCAATCCGGTCCCAGCCGTACCGCTGCTCGGCGCGGCGCCGCCCTGCGGCGGCAAACTGGCGGGAGAGCTCCGGCTGTTGCATGAGCAGACGAACTGCTTTCACGAGAGCACCGGCGTCGCGCGCGGGGACGTGGAGCCCTACTTTTCCATCGAGTACGGTATCGATGAGGCCGCCGACGGATGACGCGATGACCGGTGTTCCGCACGCCATCGCTTCGAGTGCAACCATGCCGAACGGTTCGTACCAGGGGACGCAGACGACGGCGTCGGCTGAGCGCATGAGCGCGGGAACCTGGTCGCGGGTCAGGCGCCCGCGAAAGTGGACTCGATCGGCGACGCCCTGTTCCCGCGCCAATTTCATCAGGCGCGCGTATTCTGGATCGCTCGGCAGCGCTTCGAGGCTCGGACCGCCGGCGACGACGAGCTCGACGTTGCGCAGTCGTGCGAGCGCTTCGATCACCGTGCCGACGCCTTTGCGCTCGACGAGACGCGTTACACAGACGAGGCGGAAGAAGCCCGGCGCCCGCACTTCGCAGGGACCGTCGGGCGTAAAGCGTGTTAGATCGACGCCGCAGGGAATGACGCTGATCCGCGACGAGTCTGCGCCCATGCGCGCGAGTTCGAATGCCTCGGCCGTCGCGGTGGCGACGACACGATCGACCGTCTCGACGATGCGGCGTTCCTCTTGTAGCCGCTCGGGGGGGCTGCTGTCTTTTGCACCTTGATGACGTCGGCGTTCGATTCCCAGCGCGTGGAAGGTCTGCACGAGCGGAAGCGGGAGTGCTTCGGCTGCGGCGCACGACGCAATACCAGACATCCAGAAGTGGGCGTGAACGATATCCGGCCGGGAGTCGGTCCATGCCCGGCTGAGTTGTTCGGCGAAGGCCGGCATGTGCTCGTACAGTTCATCTTTGGGCAGAACGTGTGGCGGCCCGGCATCGACGTGCTCGACGGTGACGCCGCTGACGAAGTCGACCCGTTTGGGGAGACGTCGCTCGTCTCGACGTGTGTAGACGGTGACGTCGGCGCCGAGGCGAGAGATTGCCGTCGCCAACGCGGCGACGTGTACGTTCTGTCCACCCGCATCAACGCCACCCAAGACTGCGAGCGGGCTTGCATGCTCGGAGACCATCGCTATGTTCATCGCCGAATCCTCGCTACGTTCATCGCCAAGTTCTCAACAGTCAAACTGCAATCGACCGGGGCACGGAGGATTGCACAAGCAGCTCATCCAGCGCGCGAATGACGTCGTCCGGGGTCAGGCTGCTCAGGCACGGTTGGTTCTCATAGGGGCAGATGCGGGCGCGACAGCCGCGACACGTGATCTCTTGTTCCCCAAGTGCACGGAACGGGACGCGCCACGGCGCAAAGCGCGAGAGCGGAATCGTCGGCGCAAAGAGCTCGACTACCGGCGTTCCGACCGCCGCTGCGACGTGAACGGCCGCCGTGTTTCCGCAGATCACTGCTCGTGCATCGCGCAACAGCGCGCCATATTGACCGAATGTCGTCGCGCCGGCCAAGTTGTACACACCGTGCACCTCGCCGCTGACGAAGTCACAAAGATCGCGCTCGCGTGCATCTCCCGTAACGACGACCTGATCCCCGCGACCCGCCAACGATGCGACGAGCTCGCGGTTGCGCTGCGCCGACCAGGCGCGCGCGGGCACCGTTGCCCCGGGGTGCACAACGACGTACGAAGCGGCTGGGGCGAAGGGAGATGCCGGCGGCAGGTTGATGCGCAGGCGTCCGTCGTCCGCCGGTGACAGGTGGTATCCAAGCGTCGCTACGAGCGAGAGGTTGCGCTCGACTTCGTGGACGTCGTCGCAAACGTGATGGCGGATATCGAGCAGCGAGCCGGGATAGTCGACGCTGATCGCTGCGATGCGTGCAACACCTGCCATGCGCAAGAGCAACGCCGCAGGAAGCGGGCTTTGATGAAACGACGTGAAGATGATCGCCTCATCGAACGACCGTGCGCGCAGCCGAGCGATGAATCGCTCCGCTGCCGCCGCATCGACCGGCTCGGGCTGCGCGTCGATCCAGGCCGCGTGTTCGCAGAGCACCTCGTCGACTCCGGGCAGCAGTTCGGCGGCGCTACGTCCACGCGGCCCGCAAAGGTACGTGACGTACGCACCGGCTGCGGCGACGGCGCGTACGGCGGGGCCGGTGAGCAGCACGTCGCCATTGTTGTCTTGGCGGACCAGCAAGACGCGTTTAGCCATCGTGCCACAGGAGCGTCATCTGCACGGCCTCGACGAGATCGCGCGCGACGACGGGGGCGGCATCGATCTCACCGATGCGCGTGACGGGCGTGGGAACCAGGATCGCCCGTGCACCACAGGCGCGCGCGGCTTCCACGTCGCTCCCGATATCGCCGATGACGACGCACTCGGAGGGAGCGAGGCCCAGATGTGCGGCGGCTTGAAAGATGAGACCCGGGCGGGGCTTGCGGCAGGTGCAGGGCGACTCGTCGGCGTGCGGGCAGATGAACCAGCCGTCGACCTCTCCGACGAGTTCCTCGATGCGCTCGTTGACCTGGCTCATCGCACGGAACGCTGCCGGGTCGTCGCCGACCAGCGGCTGATTGGAGATCACGCCGACGGCCAGATGCGCCTCGCGTGCGCGGCGGATCGCCTCGCGCGCCGTCGGCATCGGCCGCACGTTTGCGGCGTCCGTATTGGGCGGCGCATCGACGATGAGCGTCCCGTCGCGATCGAAGAGAATAGCGCGCGTCATAGCGCCCGCGCGCCGAGAAGGCGCCACCGTGCGAGTGCGATGAAGCGATGAAAGACCGAGCAGAAGGGAATCGCGGTGCTCGTTGCGATCATCGTGAGCACCTCGCGCCCCGTTTTCGGACCGGGGGCGATACGGCGCCAGCCGAAGACGGCCGTGCGCGCAAGCCACACCGCGGCGACCACCGCGGCCTCGCGACGCCGGCCGGAGAGGAGACAGATCGCCGCCAGGAGTGCGCACGCCGTCGTCCGCTTATGAGAACGCAGCAAGCCGCGCGGTGCGCCCGCGCGTTCGTACCAATCCGCGCCGTGCAGAATATCCATCAGCACGTCGTCGCCGTTCCCGCGCTGCGAACGCACGCTGATCCAGAAATCTGCAGGCCGCACCGGATGTTGCACGCGACGCGAGCCACGCTCGATGAGAAAGCCCCACGTGAGGATGCGCAGTGCGAGATCGCTGTCCTCGCGATATGCGCGGGTGAAACGTTCGTCGAAGCCGCCGACGAGTTGCAGGACGTCGCGCCGGTACGCCATGTCGGCGGTGATCCACCGCGCCGTCTCGAGCGAGGCGACGTTGCGTTCCCAATCCGTCGGCCGACGCCCGACGGGCAACGGCACGCGTACGACGCCTTGAGAACCGGCGGCCTCGCGCGAGACCGCTGCGAGGTCACGTGCGAGCGCCTCGCGCCAATCGGGATCGACGATGACGTCATCGTCGAGAAAGACCACCCACGTCGCGCGCGAAGCGCGCCAACCGATGTTCCGCGCGCTCGCCGGGCCGGCCGCGAATCCCGCGCGCGTGCGCAAACGCTCTTCGAGTGCCGTGCTCAAGCGGGGGAGCGGAAGCGGCCGCGAGCGATCGCGACGGTCGTCGACGACCCAGAGATGCTCGGGGAGCGGACCCGGCCCCGTATCGAGTGAACGCAACAACGCGGCGAGTTCCGGTCGCCCGAGCGTGGGGATGACGATGTCGAAAGACGGGTCGTTCACGCCGCCGCACCTCGCCGCACGAGAAACGGCCCGATCGCAAGCGCGTCGATGGGCGCCGAGCCAAAACATTCCAGGGCATCGCGCGGATCGTCCACCATCGGCCGCCCCGCCGTATTGAAGCTGGTGTTGATGACCACCGGAACTCCGGTGCGGCGTTCGAACGCGCGCAGCAATTCGGCGACCAGCGGTTCGGCCTGCTCGTCGACGGTCTGCACTCGTGCCGTCCCATCGACGTGAACTGCGGCGGCGACGCGCTGCATCCACGGCGCGCGCACGCGGTGCGTGAAGAGCATGTACGGGCTGGGCATGCAACCTTCGAAAATATCGGACGCCCGCGAATCGAGTACCATCGGGGCGACCGGCCGGAACTGCTCGCGGCCTTTGATGGTGTTGAGGCGTTCGACGTTCTCTGCATATTGTGGATTGGCCAGGAGACTGCGATGGCCCAACGCCCGCGGGCCGAACTCACTGCGCCCCTGAAACCATCCGACAACGCCGTTTTCGGCGAGGATCGCAGCTGCAGCCGCAGCGATATCGTCGCAGCGATCGTACGCGACTCGGGCCTCGCGGAGCGACTGCTCGATTGCACTCTCGCTGAAGCCGCGTCCCAGAGCAGCGCTACGCATCGGTTCGATGCGCTCGCCTGCCTGCCGCGCAACGAAGAGCGCTGCGCCGAGCGCTGTGCCGGCATCGCCGGCTGCCGGTTGCACCCAAATCTCCTCGAAGGGGCCCTCACGTGCAAGCCGCGCGTTGGCGACGCAGTTCAGGGCCACACCGCCGGCCATCGCGAGCGCGCGGTCGCCGGTGCGCGCATGCAAGTGACGTGCGAGTTCGAGGATCACTTCCTCCAGACGCGCCTGTACGCTGCACGCGAGATCCGCATGTGCCTTGGTGAAGTCGCCGTCGGCCGGACGCCGTGTGCAGAGCGCATCCCAGTCGACGGGATCCGTCTCGTAGCCGCCGTCGGGCGTCACGCGAATCACCGAACGCAGGTAGTCGAGGTGCCGGGGCTCGCCGTATGCGGCCAGACCCATGACTTTGTACTCGTCCGAGGAGCGCCGGAAGCCCAGCTGCATGGTCGCTTCCTCGTAACGCAGGCCTAGCGAATGCGGGAGCTGCTGCGTTTTGAGCACCGCCAAGTTGCCCCCGACGGCGCGCGCTGCCAAAAACGACGTATCCTCGCCGCGGCCGTCGAGAACGAGGACGCTGCAGGTGGAGAAGGGGGCGCCCAGATACGCCGAGGCCGCGTGAGCGACGTGATGCGGGACGAAACGAACGATTGCCGGATCGAGGTCGGGAAGGATGGTCTTCAGGAAGTTCGGTGCTTCACGAACGTACAAGGTTCGTAGGCCTTCCCACTCACGCGCGGTGATGTCACCGTTGCTGTGAACGGCCAGCGCCGGATCGTAGGAATACGCGACTGCATCGAGCTGCGCTGCGGAGATGCCGCCCTCTTCTAAGCACCAGCGCGCGGCACGTTCGGGCAATTCCCACGTCGTGAAGGGATTGCACTCTTTTCCGTGTTTACGGCGTGAGAAGCGCTCCTCTTCGGCGGCGGCGACGATGACGCCGTCGATGACGAGGGCAGCAGCCGGATCGTGGAAGACGCTGTTGATACCGAGAACATTCATGTGTGTTATCCTGAGGCGTTACCACACCGTTTCCCGAGAAGCGCTTCTCAAAACAAGTTAAGACGACAGATCCTTATATTGCATCAAACGCGCCGGCGATCGGTGGCGCAACGCGTGGAGGACAAAGAAGCAACCAACCTGCCGACGACATCGAGATGAGCGCACCAAGAAAGATCGTGCGCTCGATACCGATACTGTCGGCACAGATGCCGCCGAGCGCGGCACCGACGGGAAGCGCCGACCAGATAACCGTGCGCATCGTCGCATTCATGCGTCCGAGTTGCGTCTGCGCGATCCCGGTGATGCGCAACTCTTGGGCAATCGTCTCATAGATCGGCCCCGTGAGCGTCAGCAAGAGGCGGCCGAAGAAGAGGGAGAAGACCGCCGATCCGCCCGGTGTAAAAAGGAAGAGCATCTTCGCCAAACCGGCGACGACGCTGACGCCCGCAAGTGCCGTGCGCGAGCCGAGCTGATCGGCTAGGCGCTTCGCATACCATGCACCGACCAAGCCGATGTTCGCACATCCCATGAGTAAGCCGAAGGTAAACGGGCTGAGCTGCAGCACACGGTAAGCGTACAAAGTAAAGATCGCCGTCACCATCGAGCCCCCCAAGTACGCGGTGCTCGTCGTCAGAGCCAGCGAGCGCAGTAGCCGGTTATTCCAGACGAGCGAGAGCCCCTCACCGAGTTCGCGCAGAAACGACGGTGCTGCCGCCGGCATGCTCTCCGTCGGCTCCGCCTCGTGAATGCGCAACAGCGCGACGGTCGCCGCGGCGTAGGTCGCCACGTTCATCGCGACCGCGAACGGAGCGCCGAGAAACTGGACGATCGTGCCGGAGGCTCCGGTACCAATTGCTTCGGCGGTAGAAGAGGTCATCGCCATCTTGGAGAGCGCGTCCCCGAAATGTTTGCGCCCGGTAACCCCCGGGAGCAAGGCGGCAAAGGCGGCGTCGAAGGTGACCGTCGCCGCGCTGGCGATGACGGCAACGACGAAGAAGAGCGTCAGCGAGAGATGGTGCGTGAAAAACGCGATTGGAAGCGCGGCAATCGCCGCAAGGCGCACCAGGTTTGCGACGATCATGATCGGTCGCCGGCGACAGCGGTCGACGATCACGCCCGCGAAGATGGCGAGGGACGAGATGACGCCGAACTCGGTGCTCTGCAATGCCCCGATCTGCGTCGCCGTCGCGTGGAGCATGAAGATTGCAATGCTCGGGAGAGCGAAGAGGCTCAGTTGTGAGCCGATGCCCGAGACGAACTGACTGCCCCACAACCAAAGGAAATTGCGCTGTCGCATGAGATCGGACGCCACAGCCAGCGTATCGGTGGCGTCTCCTTTGGAGTTTAGGCAAGCGCCTAAAACTCGATATCGAGCTCCTCGAGGTCGTCCGGCTCGGTTTGGGCGGCTTGCACCCACTCGACCATCGCCGGTAACGTCATGATGCGCTGACCGTAGGCGCTGCACGTGGAGTCGAGCTTGACGTCGTACGTGAGGAAGCGCGTGATCACCGGCGCGTACATGGCGTCGGCGGCGCACGGCTTCTTTCCGAACAGATACGGCCCTTTATAGGCGCTCAGGCATTCGTGCCAGATCGTGCAGATACGCTCGATGTCGGCCTGGGCGCCCGACCAGAGTTTAAAATCAGGGAAGTGCGCCCGGATGTTCATGGGGAGTGCCGAGCGCATGTGGCCGAAGCCGGAGTGCATCTCGCCGCAGATCGAGCGGCAGCGGGCACGGGCGCCGCGATCGGCCGGGAAGAGCCCGGCCTTCGGCTTTATCTCGTGCAAATATTCGGCGATCGCCAGTGTATCCCATATTGTGAGGTTATCGTGTTGTAAGCAGGGGACCAGAAATGAAGGCGACAAAAGTAACAGCTCTGCGCGCGTGGACGGATCGTCGCTAGGCAACTGCTTCTCGACGAATTCCAAGCCGGCCAGTTTGCAGAGCAACCACCCTCGTAACGACCAGGATGAGTAGTTCTTGCTGCTGATCGTAAGGGTCGTTTGAACTTCTTCCATGGACGCGCTTCCTTCGCTCGGCCGGCCATGCACGCCCTCTGGAAACCGGTGAAACTTCGATGATCTATCAACTCTATCAGGCGCAGTCGGACTTCATGGCTCCGATTCGAGGCATGGCGCGCATCGCGAACGCGATGTTCAGCCGTCCCACCCCGGGATTCGCCGAAGAGGGGCCGCTGCGCAGTTTCGCTGCTGCCTCCGAGCTCATCGCTCGCGCTGGGCTTACCCACGTCCGGCCGCCGTTCGGCATTGCCTCGGTGCGCGTCGGCGACAAAGAGGTCGCCGTCACTGAAGAGGTCACCTTGCGTACGCCCTTTGCGACCTTGCTGCACTTCAAAAAGGACGTCGCCGTCCCGCAGCCGCGCGTGCTCATCGTCGCCCCGATGTCGGGACACTTCGCCACCTTGCTGCGCGCGACCGTGCGCACCATGCTCGCCGAGCACGACATCTACATCACCGACTGGCACAACGCGCGCGACGTCGCCGTCTCCGAGGGGCCGTTCGGCGTCGATGACTACATCGATCACGTCGTCCTCTTTCTTCAAACCATCGGTCCGGGAGCACACGTGCTGGCGGTCTGTCAGCCCTGCGTCCCGGTGCTCGCGGCCGTTGCGCTCATGGCGGAGGCCGGGAACGAAGCGCAGCCGCGCAGCATGACGCTCATGGCCGGCCCAATCGATGCGCGACTGAGCCCCACCAAAGTCAACGAGCTCGCGCTGAGCAAGCCGATCGAGTGGTTCGAACGGAATCTCATCGACACGGTGCCGTACGGCTATCCCGGCTCCACGCGGCGCGTCTATCCGGGGTTCGTCCAGTTGGCCGCCTTCATGAGCATGAACATGGACCGCCACGTCAAGGCCCACCGCGATCTCTACGAAAATACGATCAACGGGAATCGCGCGAAAGCAGAAGCGACGCGCGCGTTCTATGACGAATACTTCGCCGTCCTCGACCTCCCCGCGGAATTCTATTTGGAAACCGTGCGCACCGTCTTTCAGGAGCACGTCCTTCCGTTAGGAAAGTTCACCTATCGTGGTCAGCCGGTCTCGCCGGGCGTCATCCGGCGTACGGCGCTGCTCACCGTCGAAGGCGAACGCGACGACATCTGCGGGATCGGTCAAACCCTTGCGGCGCAAGACCTCTGCACCGGCATCCGGCCTGCGCAGAAGCACCATCACCTGCAACCCGGCGTCGGCCACTACGGCGTCTTCAGCGGAGCGCGCTGGAACAACCAAATCTATCCGGTCGTAAAACAGACGATCCTCGCCAGCGATTAGGACGTCCTACTGCACCGAAGAGAAGAGTTCCGGGTGAATGGCTTGGGCGAAGAGTTCGGCGGTGTCGACCAGACGCGGGCCGGGGCGGTTCGCAAATTGGTGGCCGTCGATGGCGACGATGCGGCGAGCGGAGTCGGCGGCTAGTTTCGCCCATGCGGGGCTCGTGCGCTGCATATCGGCGATCGCGGCGTGCGCCGCTTCGAGGTCCATGCCGCAGGGGGCGACGATGATGCACTCGGGATCGGCCTCCACGATCGCCTCCCAGCTGATGACGCGCGAGTATTCGCGGCTCCAACCGAGCACCGGTTTTCCGCCGGCGATCTCGATGAGTTCGGGTGTCCAATGTCCGGCGCCCATCGGCGGGTCGGTCCATTCCAGCATCAGCGTTCGCGGCGTGTAGACGTCGCGCGTGCGGGCTTGGAGCTGCGCAACACGCGCTTGGAGCCGGGCGACGACCTCGCGCGCCGTCTGTCCGACGCCTGCTGCTT
>Ga0335075_10011502_pt1 | contig 13378 bp, 11 predicted proteins | sample Lox_Sample_24_FD_206723 | JGI IMG/M metagenome (GOLD analysis project Ga0335075, IMG submission 206723) | Soil microbial communities from Loxahatchee National Wildlife Refuge, Florida, United States - Lox_Sample_2.4 | ecosystem: Environmental > Terrestrial > Soil > Wetlands | place: USA...
CCCGGGCTCTCGCTGATGACCGAGGGGATCGGGCAGTCCGGGACGGCCGAGCTCCCGGTCGTCGTCGCCGACTGCCAGCGCGTCGGCCCCTCCACGGGCCAGCCGACGCGGCACGAGCAGTCCGACCTCTCCCACCTCGCGAACCTGGGGCACGGCGAGTACCCGCGGTTCATCGTCGCCCCGGCGACCCCGGACGACGCGTTCGTCCTGACGGCGGACGCCCTCAACCTGGCGGACCGCTGGCGCGTGCCCGTGATCCTGCTGCTCGACCAGGCCCTCTGCCAGAACACGACGACCTCGCCGCGGTTCGACCTCGAGAAGGTCTCGATCGACCGGGGCAAGCGGCTCACGGCGGACGCGGTACAATCGCTCGCCGAGTACAAGGGCTACGTGTTCACGGACGACGGGGTGTCGCCGATCGCCCCGCCCGGCACGCCCGGCGTCTGGGCCCAGGTGACGGGCAACGAGCACGACGAGTGGGGGCACGTCTCGGTGAACCCCGCGAACCGGATCCGCCAGATGCAAAAGCGCATGGAGAAGATGACGAAGGCCCGCGACGAGCTCCCGCCGTCCCGGTTCTTCGGGGCCGCGCACGCGAAGATCGGGCTGATCGGCTACGGCAGCACCTCGGGCCCGATCCGGGAGGCGCAGGAGCTGTTGAGCGCCCGGGGCATCGCCACCCGGTACCTCCAGGCGCGGACGATCTACCCGGTCCCGACCCACGAGATCGCGCCGTTCCTCGCCGGCGTCGACGTCGCCTACGTGGTCGAGCACAACTACACCGGTCAGTTCGCGCGCCTGATCCGGGAGACGGTCCCCGATCAGCACGCAAAGCTCCGATCGATCCTCAAGTACGACGGGTCGTCGTTCCGCGCCCCCGAGATCATCGCCGAGATCCGGGAGGTGGCGTGAATGGTGCAGTCCGCGAAGGCCCGGCCGTCGATCTGGTGCCCCGGATGCGGAGACTTCGGCGTCCTGGCCGCCGTGAAGAAGGCCGCCCAGAACCTCAAGATCCCGAACCACGAGCTCGTGCTCGTCGGCGGGATCGGATGCTCCGGCTCGATCCACAACTTCGTGGAGGTCAACGGGCTCCACGCCCTGCACGGTCGTCTGCTCGCCCAGGCGATCGGCGTGAAGCTCGCGAACCCGTCGCTCACCGTCGTCGCCGCAGGCGGGGACGGCGACGGCTACGCGATCGGGATGGGGCACTTCATGCACGCGTTCAAGAAGAACGCGTCGATCCTCTACCTCGTCATGAACAACGAGACGTACGGCCTCACGAAGGGCCAGCCGTCCCCGACGAGCCAGCTCGGCTTCGAGGGGAACGTCGAGCCCCCGTTCCACTCGGTGCTGACCGCGCTGTCGATCCCGGCCCCGAACTTCATCGCGCGCACGTTCTCGGGCGATCCGAAGACCATGACGGCGGTCCTCGAGGAAGGCCTGCGGTTCAACCGCGAGGGTCGGGGGTTCGCGTTCATCGAGGACCTCTCGCCGTGCGTCACGTACAACGACACGTACAAGCAGTGGCGCGAGCAGGTCGTCGACGTCGCGAAGCTGCCCGGCTACGACCCGACCGACCGCAAGGCGATGTTCCGGCTCTGCTACGAGACGATCGAGGCCGGCAAGATCCCGATCGGCGTCATGCACCGACCGAAGGCCCCCGCGGCCGACGGCCTCGAGCTCAAGCTGCTGCCGGACCACGTGAGCCCGGCGGCGACCGACATCGGGCTCGGGGCGAACCGCTCCGCGTACGAGAAGCTGATCGGCGGGCTCGCCTAGACGGGCGCGCCGCTTTAGCGGCCCGCCCGCTCCCGTCGGCGTGCTCCGGATCGGGATCGACGACACCGACAGCCCCCGCGGCGGGTGCACCACGCACCTCCTGACGGAGCTGATCGCGCTCGCCCGGGCCGAGGGGGTCGATCTCGTCGGCGAGCCGCGGCTCGTCCGGCTCAACCCGAACGTGCCGTGGAAGACCCGGGGGAACGCGGCCCTCTCGGCTCGCTTCGGCCGGGGCGTCGGGCGTACGACCCGTCTCGGGGCGATCGACGGGCGCCCGGTCCGGTCGTACGCCCGGGGGGCGCCGCTCCCGCGCGGGGTGCGCGACCGCTTTCTCGAGCGGGCCTGGTCGGCGGTGCTCGCGGGGGCGCGGGTGGACGACCCCGGCACCGACCCGGCCCTGGTCGCGGTCGACCGCCCGCTCCCCGCGTCGCTCTACTGGGCGGCGGTCCGCGGCCTCGTGCCGATCGCCACCGCCCGGCGCGTCCTGGACGACGGCGGGGCCTTCTACCGCACGCACGGTTCGGAGCGGGGCCTCGTCGGGGCGGCGGCGGCCGTCGCCTGGCCCGGCGGACATCCGACGTGGGAGCTGATCGCCTACCGCCGCCCGTCGCGCGTCGGGGCGCCCCGCCGGGTCGATCCGGCGAGCGTGCGGGAGGTCGAACGCGCGCACCCTGCCCTGTTCCTGTGCGACGACCCGAGGACGCGCCGGTTGCTCGTGGCGCCTCACACGGACTGCCCCATCCTCTACGGGTTGCGCTCGGTCGACCCGGACGCGGTCCGGCGCGCCCGCGCCGGCGTGCGGAGCGAGCCGGTCGACCGATGGGTCGTCTTCCGGACCAACCAGGGGAGCGGCGACCACCTCGTGCCGCGGTCGGCCCTCGGGATCGGGCCGTACGAGTCCGCGATCGTCGACGGATCGGTCGCCGACTGGCCCGCGACCGGTCCCGGCGGCCACGTCCGGTTCGACCTCACCGACGCGACGGGGGGGCTCCTCGCCTGCCTCGCGTTCGAACCGACCAAGACGCTGCCGGCGGTCGCCCGAACGCTCGTCCCCGGCGACCGACTTCGGGTCTGGGGCAGCCGGACGGAGGGCGGTGCGCTCGCGCTGGAGGGGATCCGCATCGTCCGGGCGGTCGCCGAGCGGGGGCCGCTGCTGCGGCCGCGGTGCCCGACGTGCGATCGGGCGACCGGGTCCCTCGGGCGGGGCCGGGGCTACCGCTGCCCCCGGTGCCGCGCCCGCTGGCCCCCCGAATCGGCCGTCCGCGCGCGGGCGCTCCCCGCCTACCCGCGGGGCGTCTACCACCCGACGCCGTCGGCCCGCCGACACCTCCATCCGCGGGGGCCGGAACCCGGTCGCCCGCCCGGGACAAGAGCTTTTGAGGTGTCCTCCGGTATCATCGATAGGTGACGACCCTCCCGGCCCGGCGCGACCGGGCGTTCCGCGGGGCCCGCGGAGGATCGCCGACCGAACCGCTCCGAGAGGAACCGTGACGTCGGTCTGCCCTGCGTGCGCCCGCGAGCTGCCGGAGGGGGCGACCGCCTGCCCCGGCTGCCACCTGAGCGCCGCGCTGTTCGGCTCGGTGCGCGAGGCGGCCGCGCAGAGCCGGGACTCCGATCCCGCCTCGCTGCGGACGATCGCGGAGCTGCTCGAGACGATCGACCTCGAGCACCCGGCGCCGCCCGACGCGAACGCCCCCCGGTCGTTGCGGAGCGTCTCCCGGTCGGGCGCGGTCCGGACCGCCCCGCTGCCGGCGCCCGAGCGGGACGCGGAGCCGTTGAGCCCGCTCCGCGGCCTCCCGGCCCTGCCCCCGATCGCGACGGTCGGGGAGCTGAAGCGCCGGCTCGAGGAGTACTTCGCGCTCGGCCACCGCCTCGGGCTCGATTTCACCGAGTTCGAGCGGCGGTCGAACGCGGCGCGGCTCGTCGACGACGTCCCGTCGCTCGAGGTCCTTTCGCGCGAGATGTTCGTTCACCTCTCGAGCGCGCTCGCCGAGGAGTTCGAGTCCGAGCTCGCGCGGCGCAACGAGCTCGCGCAACTGATGCCGACGCGGGCGGCGGACGTCGAGCTCGAGGCGATCGGCCGCGCGATCGCGACGGGCGACCTCCCCGGCGCCGGGCGCCGGCTGACGCACGTCACGGACGAGCTCGCCCGGGTCGAGGAGGAGTGGCAGGTCGGCCGCATCCTCGTCACCGAGTGCGAGCTGCTCGCCGCGGCCGTCCGCGACCTCGGCGGCGACCCGGCCCCCGCGCTCGGCCCGATCGAGGAAGGGCGCCGCCAGATCGCGGAGGGCCACCGCGCGGCCGGCGAGCGCCTGCTGGCCCACGCCGCGACCGCGCTCTGGTCGCTGCTCGAACCGCGCCTCATGGACGACCTGCGGCGGCTCAAGGAGCGGCTCACCGAGTTCCGCGCGAGCGGGCTCGACATCGCGCCGGCGCTCGAGGAGCTGCGGAACCTCGCGGCGGAGCTGCGCGAGCGGAACTTCGCGGGCGCGCTGGCGGCGTACCGACGGATGCGGGCGTACGTGGAGCGGGTCGGCGCGCCGGGGGGCGAGGGCCTCGCCGAGCCCGCGGTCGTCGACGCCCTCCGACCGGCGCCGTCGGGCTAGCCCTTTTAAGGGACCGACCGAGGTCCGTCCCCCGTGCCGCCCGGACCGTTGCGCGGGTTCCGCGACTACCTGCCGCCGGACGCCGGCGCCCGATCGGAGCTCCGCCGGCGGATGCGGGCCGCGGCCCGTCGCGCGGGGTTCCAGGAGCTCGAGCTCCCCACGATCGAGACCCAGGAGCTCTACGCCCGCAAGAGCGGGGCGGGGATCCAGGAGCAGGCCTGGGCGTTCGTCGACAAGGGGGGCCGGCCGGTCGCGCTGACGCCCGAGACGACGCCGTCGGTCGCCCGGGTGTTCGTGGAGCGGGCGAAGTCGGAGCCGCTGCCCGTGAAGTGGTTCACGGTCGCGAAGATCTGGCGGTACGAGGAGCCGCAGTCGGGCCGGACCCGCGAGTTCGTCCAGTTCAACCTCGACATCCTCGGCGTGCCGGGCGTCGAGGCGGAGGTCGACCTCCTGCTCGCCGCCGCCCTGGTGCTGGACGAGGTCGGGGCGGCCGGCCTCTACACCTTCCGGATCAACGACCGCGCCGTGGCCGAAGGGATCGGCCGGCGCTTCGGCGCGACGGACACCGACCGGTTCTTCCACGCGGTCGATCGGTACCGCAAGCTCTCCGCCGCCGAATTCGAGGACGCGCTCGGCGAGTCGGGCATCCCGGCCGACCGGGCGCGCGAGCTGGCGGGCCGCCTCGCCGACTCCGCGGGGGGCGTCGGCCCGTCCGCCGTCGCGGGGTTCCTCGCCGAGCTCGTGGGCGATTACCCCGAGCCGGGGGTGGCGGCGGGGGTCGAACGGCTCACCACCATGGTTCGCCTCCTTCAGCGGGCCGGTCTCGGGGACCGGGTCGTCTACGATCCGACGGTGGTGCGCGGGATCGCCTACTACACGTCGACGGTCTTCGAGGCGTTCGGTCGGGCCGGCGAGGGGCGCAGCCTGTTCGGCGGCGGCCGCTACGACCGCCTGATCGAGCTGTTCGACGGTCCGCTGACCCCCGCGGTCGGGCTCGCCATCGGGGACCAGACGGTGGAGCTGCTGCTGCGGGAGGCCGACCGGTGGCCCGACGGCGAGCCGCCGCTCGACACGTTCGTGGTGGCGGCGGACGGCGCGGACCGCGCCGAGGTGACGGCGCTCGTGGAAGAGCTGCGCCGCGCCGGCGAGCGGGCCGACGGGGACCTGCTCGGCCGGTCGATGTCCCGCCAGCTCAAGGAGGCGGCGCGCCGTCGGGCCCGTCGGGCGCTGATCCTGGGCCTGAAGGAGGCCCCGCCGGGGACGGTCGTCGAGCGGGATCTCGCGAGTGGTGCGCAGCGGCCCCTCCCGCGGGACGCGGCGGCACGACCGGCGTGATCGCCTCGAAGCTGTCGCCGTCGTAGAGCAGGATCCCGGGCGGGGACTCCGCCCCGTCGACGTACCCGTACCAGTAGACGACGGCGCCCTCGCCGAACATCTCCGTGTACGGTCCGAGCTGGCGCTTCAGGTTCTTGCGCATCTCCACGTCGTCGCCGAAGTTCGCCTTCGACTCGATCCACTGGATCTTCTGGCCGAAGAGGATGATCGGGTGGTCGAGGAGGGCGTCCGGCGTCTTCGAGAACTTGCCGCGCAGCTCCTTCTCCGTCCGGTAGCCGATGCCGTGCTTGGTGAGCCACGTCTGGAGCCGCTCCTCCCCCTTGCGCCCGCGCTCGCGCTGGAGCTCCATCCCGCGCGGCGAGTAGATCCAGTCCGCGGCGAGCAGCGCCTCGACCTCGCGGCGCAGCCGCGCGTCCGGCGCGGTGGCGGGGTCGAGGAACGTCCCCCAGATCCGCTTGCGAGGGAGGCCGAGCTCGCCCAGCATCTGCTGGCCGAACAGCACGGGCGGGAACCGGAACTCCGTCGCGAGCTCGAGCATCGTCCGGCCGCGCCGCCACTGGCCCGCGAGCCGCGGCATCTGGCGCTTCAGCACGTAGAACCGCCGCGTCGCGTCGCGGGTGACCCGGTGGGTGTGGATGACGAACAGGAGATCCTCGTCCCAGTGCTCCTCGTGGGCGAGGCGGTGGACGTCCTCGTACGTCGCGAGGGCGTCGGAGAGACGCTGGTAGGTGGCGCGGTCCATGGGGGGAGTTCCTACGAAAACACCGGGCTCCCGAACGCCGAGCGGGTAAAACGGTTGGGGCGGGAGGACGACGCCGCGAACGGGGCCGTTCGGCGCCCCTCACTCCCGCCAGTCGAGCCCCACGGTGCGCAGCGCCAGCTTCGGGATCGGGGGCATCCGGCGCTTGTGGCGGCTCCCCTCGACCCGCGCGACCACCCCGCGGACGACCTCGGGCGGGAGGCCGGTCCGGGCCGCGATCTCGCGCTCGGGGAGCAGCTGCTCGAGCCCCGTCAGGATCCGGTCGAGCGCCGCGTACGGCAGCCCGAGCTCCTCCTCGTCGGTCTGGCCCTCCCACAACCCGGCCGTCGGCGGTCGGGCGAGGATCGGCGCGGGAAGCTCGAGCCGCCGTGCGAGCTCGCGGACCTCGGTCTTATAGAGGTCGCCGATCGGCAGGAGGTCGACCCCGCCGTCGCCGTACTTCGTGAAGTAGCCGAGCAGGAGCTCCGACTTGTTGCCGGTGCCGAGCACGAGGCGTCGGCGGGGCCGGGCGAGGGCGTACCAGATCCCCATGCGGATCCGGGCCTTGAGGTTCCCCACGTCGACCCGGTCCGTGAGGTCGGCGAGCTCGGCGCGGTACGCCGCCTCGATCGGGGCGATCGGGATCGTGACGTGGTCGATGCCGAGCGCGTCCGCGAACGCCTCGGTCTCGGCGCGCAGCGGGGCGGGGTACGCCGCGTCCGGGAGGAGGGCGCCCAGCACGTGGTCGGCGCCCAGCGCGTCGCGGGCGAGCCGCGCGCACAGCGCGCTGTCGATCCCGCCCGAGAGGCCCAGCACCACGCCGTCGCGCGGGCCGCCCGCGTGGGCCCGCAGGAACCGGTGGATCGTCGCCTCGGCGTGCGCCGGCAGCTTCGGCACGAGGTCGGTCACGCCTCGACCCCGAGCCCTTCCAGCTCCCGCGTGCGCTGCCACTCCGTCCGGCAGTCGCAGTCGAGCCCGGACAGCCCCTCGAACGACTGCGCGAGCGACACCTCCTCGATCGCCGCCAGGACCCGGGCGTCGCACCGGCCGCAGTTGTGCGGGCCGCGCGCGAGCCCGCCGGCGGTCGGGAACGACACGAGCCGGGTCGCGCCCCGCGTGCGGGCACCGCGGTGCAGGGCCTCGACCACCGACCACAGCCACGGCGGGCGGTACCGCCCGCGGTGGTAGAGCCACTCCACGACCGTCCCGTTCTGGATGTGGACGGGATTGACCGACAGCGCGTCGAAATGGGGCGCCGCCTCCCCGATCGAGCGCACGACGTCGTCGATCGACTCGGCCTCCGTGAGGTACGGCGGCTTCAGCAGCAGGTACGCCTTCGCGCGCAGGCCCTGCGATCGGACCCGGTCCCCCGCGTCGAGGTACGCCCGCGGGGGTGCGTTCTTGTGGACGTAGCGGCCCAGCACCACCGGGTCGGTCGACTCGAGGCCGAGGGCGACCTCGAGCTCGCCCGCGAACGCCGATCGGAGCGGCGCCAGCGACGCCGGGGTCGCGAACTCGGGCAGCGTCTCGAAGAGCAGCCGCTCGGCGCGGCCCGAGAAGGCGCCGACGATCGCGGACCGGCTCGCGGGATCGACCTCGCGGTCGTCAAGGAAGCTCCCCGAGGTGTACAGCTTCACGTACGGCTCGTCGCGGTAGCGCGCGAGCGCATGCGTCAGCTGCTCCGCGAGCTCTTCGGGCGTGGCCGAGCGGCCGAGCGTGTCCTTCGCGTAGCCGCACATCGAACACCCCTTCTGATCCGCCCAGTAGCAGCCGCGCGTGCGCAGGATCAGGACGAAGGCGCGGACGCGCCGGTCGCCGATCGCTTCCGCCTCGACCCACTGGTTCACGTAGCGGCGCGCCGAGGCCGGTTCCGCCGGCGGGGGCCGGCGGTCGTGCGCCACCTCGCGGGCGACGGACGGCGCCATCACGGCTCCGCGACGTCGAGCGAGACCCGGTCGCCGTCCGTGAGGTGCAGCACGTCGCGGAGGCGCTCGGGCGCGATGAACTCCACCACGTCCTGGTAGTGGGAGCGGTCGGGATGGATGAGGTGGCAGGCGTGGCCGTTCATGCGGGCCGGAAAGCACGTTGCGCCGCCGAACGTCCGTCCGCTCGCCTGGAAGCCGTCGATGCGCGTCCCCGACCATTCGCCGAGGAGGCCGACCTTGCGGAGCGCGTCCGCGGCGAGGCGGACGTTGAGGGTCCCCGGATACGGCGAGTAGCCGAGCCGCTCCGTGAACTGGACGACGTAGCCGGGCTGGCTCAGGTAGTAGCGCCCCTCGCCGAGCCCCGAGGCGACGACCCCCGCGAAGGCGAGCTTCGCCGGACCCTCGAAGATGCGCCGATAGCTGTGGTACTCGGCCCGCAACTGGCGCACCGCCGCGGGGGTGAGCGCGAGCCGCTGCCGGCGCTGGGCGAGCGAGCGGGTCACGAGCCCCCGGGCCTCCAGCGCGACCAGGTACCGGTCCGCGGCCTGCTGGCTCACGCCGATCCGTTCGCCGACCTCCCGGGAGCTGAGGATCACCTCGGCGTGGTCGGCGCCGAGGAGCGCGAGCAGCTTCAGCACCGCGAGGTCGTCGCCCCGGGACCGGGGACGGTCGGCGGCGGCGGTCGGGCGGCGGGGCGGCACGGTCAGCCCGACTTCCCCGCCGCGCCGCCGGGGGCGTTTAGGCTGACCACGTTCGAGCCGCGGAGGACACAGCGGCCGAGGTGCCGCGCCCGCTCCTCCGTGACCTCGTCGGTGTCGTCGAGGACGACGTTGAGGTGCTCGTCGGCCCCCACCAGCCGTCCGGTGAGCCGGCGGCCGTCCTTCAGCTGCAGGGTCACCCGCTGCTCGAGCATCCGGTCGAGGAGACGCGTCGGGAGCTCCGCCATTTCGGCGCCGACCGGGCGTCGGGGGATAGCCTTTTCCTCGGCGGGGCGCGCACGCTATCCCCGCGGGCCGACTGGCGCGCCCCGTGCCGGATGCGCTGCATCTCTCGAAGGGGCTCGACGACGTCGTCATCGGCCGCTCGTCGATCGCGTTCGTGGGCGGCGAGACGGGCGAGCTCGTCTACCGGGGGTTCGACGCGCCGACGCTCGCCCGCGGGGTGCCGTACGAGTCGGTGGTCCATCTGCTGCTGTTCGGCGACCCGCCGAGCGCCGACCCTTCGCCCGAGGTGACCGCCGCGCTCCGGTCGAGCGCCGACCTCCCGCCGACGGCGGCCCGGGTCGTCGACGCGCTGCCGCCCGGGCTTCCTCCGCTCGACGCCCTCCGAACGCTCCTCTCCGCCCTGGGAGACGGCTCGCACGGCTACCCGCCGACCCGGGAAGAGGGGCTCGCGCTCGTCGCCCGGACCCCGATCCTGCTGGCCCGCTACGTCCGGCGCTCGCAGGGGCTCGCCCCCGTGGCCCCCGACGCGTCCCTCGGCCACGCCGCCAACTACCTGCGCATGCTCCGCGGCGCGGCGCCGGAACCGGCGCGGGTCGCGGCGCTGGAGGGGTACCTCGACCTCCTCGCCGACCACGGGATGAACGCCTCCACGTTCAACCTGAGGATCGCGATCTCGACCCACTCCGACCTGATGAGCGCGGCCACGGGCGCGCTCGGGACCCTCAAGGGCCCGCTCCACGGCGGGGCGCCGAGCCGCGTCGCCGAGATGCTGGACGCGATCGGCACCCCCGAGCGGGCCGAGCCGTGGATCGCGGACCGACTCGCCCGCAAAGAGGTGCTGTACGGCTTCGGGCACCGCGTGTACAAGACCGACGACCCCCGGGGCCTCGCCCTGCACGCGATCGCCCGGTCGATCGCCGACCCGGAGCGGCTCGCGCTCGCCGAGACCGTCGAGCGCGCGGCGCTCGCGGCGCTGCGGGCGGCCAAGCCCGGCGCCCGTCTGTTCACGAACGTCGAGTTCTACAGCGCCGTCGTGCTCGAGGCCGTCGGCCTTCCGCCCGAGCTGTTCACGCCGACCTTCGTCGTGGCGCGGACCGCGGGCTGGGCCGCGCACGCGCTCGAGCAGGCCGGCGACAACCGGCTGATCCGACCCGAGGTCGAGTACGTGGGCCCCGCCCGCGGCCGCACGTGGCCGCGGGCGCTGCCGGGCGCGTAGCGATCCGGGCCGCCTACGGCGGGCCCTTCGCCGTCCCCGTTCCGTCGTCGACGACCTTGAAGTCGGCGTCCACGGCGCCGGACGGTCCGCTCGACGCGCCCGGGTCGGCGTCCGCCGCGGTGCCGCTCTCGGGCGGGGGCGCGGCGCCGCCGGGCGGGCTCGCGGCGGCGTACAGCTTCTGCGCCAGCGCGTGCAGCGCCTTCGTGAGCTCGTCCGTGGCCGCCTTCACGTCGGCGGCGCTCGCGTCCGGCTGCTGGACGAGCGCCCGCACCTTGGTGACCTCGTCGCGGATCCGGGCCGCGTCCGCCGCGTCGACCTTCTCCTTCGCGTCCGCGAGGACCCGCTCCGCCTCGTAGGCGAGCGACTCCGCCTGGTTCTTCGCGGTGACGAGCTCGGCCCGGGCGCGGTCCTTGTCCGCGAACTCCTCGGCCTGCTTCACCATCTTCGCGACCTCCTCCTTCGAGAGTTTGTTGGAGGCGGCGATCGTGATCCCCTGCTTGCGGCCGGACGCGAGGTCCTTCGCGGAGACGTTGAGGATCCCGTTCGCGTCGATGTCGAAGCCGACCTCGATCTGCGGGACCCCCCGGGGGGCCGGCGGGATCCCGGTCAGGAGGAAGCTCCCCAGCGCGACGTTGTCGTCGGCCATCGGCCGCTCGCCCTGGAAGACCTTGATCTCAACGGTCGATTGGCTGTCGGCGGCCGTCGTGAAGATCTGGCTCTTGCGGGTCGGGATCGTCGTGTTCCGTTCGATGAGGTGGGTGAAGACGCCCCCCATCGTCTCGACGCCGAGCGAGAGCGGCGTCACGTCGAGCAGCAGCACGTCCTTCACCTCGCCGGCGAGGACGCCGCCCTGGATCGCGGCGCCGGCGGCGACGCACTCCATCGGATCGACCCCGCGCTCGATCGGTCGGCCGATCGCCGACTCGAGGAACTTCTGGACGGCCGGCATGCGGGTCGGCCCGCCCACGAGGACGATCCGGGCGATCTCCTCCTTCGTGAGCTTCGCGTCGCGGATCGCCTGATCGACGGGCGCGCGGCAGCGATCGATGATCGGGCGGACGAGCTCCTCGAGCTTCGCGCGCGACAGCGCGAGGGCGAGGTGCTTCGGACCGTCCTGCGTCGCGGTCAAGAACGGGAGGTTGATCTGGGTGTCGAGGGTCGAGGAGAGCTCGATCTTCGCCTTCTCCGCGGCGTCGCGGACCCGCTGCATCGCCATCCGGTCCTTGCGGATGTCGACGCCGGACTCCTTCTGGAACTCGGCCGCGATCCACTCGGTGATCGCGTTGTCCATGTCGGTGCCGCCGAGCTGCGTGTCGCCGCTCGTGGAGAGGACCTCGAAGACGCCCTCGCCGAACTCCATGATCGTGACGTCGAGCGTGCCGCCGCCGAGATCGAAGACGAGGATCTTCTGGTTCTTCCCGGCCTTGTCGAGCCCGTAGGCGAGCGAGGCGGCCGTCGGCTCGTTGATGATCCGGACGACCTCGAGACCGGCGATCGCCCCCGCGTCCTTCGTGGCCTGGCGCTGGTTGTCGTTGAAGTAGGCGGGCACGGTGATGACCGCCTTCTCGACCTTCTCGCCCAGGAACGCCTCGGCGTCGCGCTTGATCTTCTGGAGCAGGAACGCGGAGAGCTGCTGGGGCGTGTACGACTTTCCGTTGAGGGTGTAGTGGTAGTCGGTCCCCATCTTGCGCTTGAACGCGGTGACCGTCCCGTCGGGGTTCGAGATCGCCTGACGTCGCGCCGGTTCGCCGACGATCAGCTGGCCGTCCTTCGTGAAGGCGACGTACGACGGGAACGCCTTCCCGCCGCCGACCGTCGTGCCTTCCGCGCTCGGGATGAGGACCGGCCGGCCTCCCTCCAGCACCGCCGCCGCCGAGTTGCTCGTTCCGAGGTCGATTCCGATGATTTTCGCCATGGAGATTCCTTCCCGGACGAGGGGGTTCCCCCGTCAGGATTCTACGGGTTTAGTTAGTAAGCACTCATATAAAAACTACACCCATCGACCAGGACGACCGAACGCGCGGACCGAGCTGCCGGTCGGGTTCCGGGTCAGGACGGGGGCGCCGCCGACGCGGCCGGGGGCCCGGGGCCCACGGCCCGAAGCCGTCGTTCCTCGTCGCGCACGACCCGCACGATCAGATAGACGAGGATCGCGAACAGCACGAGCCCCAGGAGCTCGTACGGCCACCAGATGTTGCGCCCCCACGCGAGCGTCGCGAGGGCGACGTTCTCGTCCAGCCAGGCGAGGGCGGCGTAGACGTAGAGCCCCCGGTTCACCGCGGCGCCGAGGAGCACGCACGGCACGATCCAGAGCACGAAGTGGAACGTGAGATACTGCGACAGCGCCATCACGCCGAGCAGAGGGAGGCCGCACGCGGCCGCCGCGGAGTAGCCGCGCCAGTTGACGAGGAGGACGAGCGCGAGGAGCCCGGCGCCCTGGATCGCGGCCGACGCGAGCGTCGCCTGAAACCAGCTCTGGGCGAGCAGCACGGCGAAGAAGTTGAGCGACTCGTTCGACGCGCGCGCGAACTGGCCGAGGTAGACGACCTGGATGGCGGACGGACCCCAGATCAGGTACGTCGTCCCGACCGCCCCGAGGAAGACCCCGAGGACGAGCGTCGTCTGGCGCCACCGTCCCGTCCGGAGCGGCGCCGACGCGCCGAGCAGCGGGAACAGGGCCGGGAACCGCGCCGTGGCGAGGAACGACGCGAGCCCCTTGCCGAGCCACCCCCGGGGACCGGGCCGGCCGAGCGCCCACAGCATCGCGAGGGTCGAGACCGGGACGATCGCGTTCTCCACCCCGATGTTCGTCGCGATGTTCGGCAGGTAGAGCA
>Ga0335075_10011503_pt1 | contig 13378 bp, 9 predicted proteins | sample Lox_Sample_24_FD_206723 | JGI IMG/M metagenome (GOLD analysis project Ga0335075, IMG submission 206723) | Soil microbial communities from Loxahatchee National Wildlife Refuge, Florida, United States - Lox_Sample_2.4 | ecosystem: Environmental > Terrestrial > Soil > Wetlands | place: USA: Florida...
TGCCGCTCAGGTGGGCGATTGCCCACGGCAAGGAGTGCCCAGTGTTTGCTACGCTGTCTGGCGTTCCATGGGGCTGTAGCGCAGTCCGGTAGCGCACCTCGTTCGCATCGAGGGGGTCAGGGGTTCAAATCCCCTCAGCTCCACCATGAAATGCCTGGTCAGACGCCAAGTAGGCTCCTTATCCACAGCGGGCGCATGCTCGGGGAGCCAAACAGGGAGCCATGGCGTTACGCTCCATGTATGAGCGCTCGACGCGGACATGGCGAGGACTCGATCTACTTCGACGAGGCTAAGCAGCGCTACATCGGTGCCGTCTCGCTCGGCTGGAGCGCAGACGGCAAGCGCAGAATCCGCCGCAAGGTTTCCGGCCGGACCAAGACCGAGGTGCGCGACAAGCTGCGCGAGCTACGCAGGGAACTCGACAACGGCCTCCACACCACAGCCCACTACACCGTGCGGCAAGCCGTTGACGACTGGCTGGCGTACGGTCTCGCCGACCGCTCAGAGAAGACGATCAGCACGCGCCGCGAGGTAGTAACGCCCTTGGCTGACCTCATCGGTGCGGTGAAGCTCAGGGATCTGACAGCAGCTGACGTCCGGCATGCGCTGGACGAGTTCGCGACGACGCGGGCAACTCGGACCGTGCAGGACGCTCACAACTGCCTCGTGCGGGCCATCCGGTACGCGGAGGCTCGGGACCTTGTCGGGCGGAACGTCGGCGCGCTCATCCGGCCGCCGAAGGGTCAGGAAGGCAGACCATCGAAGTCGCTGACGCTGGCTCAAGCGCAGGCGGTGATCAAGGCCGCTGAAAGATCGCGCCTGCATGCGTACATCGTGCTGTGTTTGATGACTGGCTGCCGGACGGAGGAGGCGCGCGCCCTGCGCTGGGATCACGTGGACCTCGACGGCAACCCAGATGCACGTCCTCCCGTGCCGCCCAACGTGGCGGTGTGGCGCACGGTCCGCGCTCACGGGGACGTCAAGACCGAGAAGTCGCGGCGGACCCTGCAACTTCCTCAGTCAGCGGTGACGGCGCTCAGATCTCAGAAGGCCAGACAGGCCGAGGATCGGCTGAAGGCCGGACCGCTGTGGCAGGATCACGGGCTGGTGTTCGCTTCAACTGTCGGTACGCCGCTCGACGCGCACAACGTGCGGCGCACCTTCCGCCAGGTCATCAAGGACGCCGGAATCGAGGGAAGCTGGATTCCTCGGGAGCTTCGCCACACATTCGTGTCGCTCATGTCTGAGGGAGGAGTACCGGTCGAGGAGATCGCACGCCTCGCCGGCCACTCCAACACTCGGACGACGGAAACGATCTACCGGCGCGAGTTGCGGCCCGTCATTTCCACCGGGGCCGTGGTCATGGATCGGATCTTCGGCGAAGCACCGAGCTAACACACGATGATCCGGCGCCTGACTGATCTGATCTGCGCGGTGGACTCAGGGCGGCGAGAGCTACTGCACCGAGGAAGAACCTTCACGGGCATGCTCGAACTCGTCCGGACCGAGCAGCCGATGCGTGGGAGAACGGAAGAATCCAAGGTCGCCGGGCACGTCCAGCTGCTGCCGTCGTCCGGGAGAGACGTCTTCCGGGCAGCGTGCCTCCGCCTGCAAGGCAAGAAGCTGGTTGACTTTGGTCAGGCCGAGCGGGACGGACGGCACTCAAGGAGGCTGCTGGCCCCGGGCCGTCGGGTCGGGCAGGTGGCGTATGCCCCTCCTGACCCCACGCGGCGACCTCGACGGGCCCCCCGCCTCGACGCGGCGAGCCATTGACCACATTGGCACTGGCACCTCGTACCTTACTCACCACTCGCAGCGGAGGCCTTCGCTGCTCAGGCGGGGTCCTGCGCCGGCGGGCACGTGACATCGAAGCTAATCGAACGGATCGGGCAAAGCCGCGCATTCATGACGGATACGGGCAGAGAGGAGGGAGCAGTCGATACCCGATGCACACCCTGTCCGAGGCTGACATTCACGAGTTACTACCGATCGCCATGCGCCAGGTCGACGATCCCCCCATGGCCGCCATGTTTAGAATTCCCGTACTTTCGACCGCGCCATCAGCGTAGTTGATCGTGAGCCCCACATATGAGGTTGAGATCGAACTCGGCGAGAAGTATGCAGTAGCGATGCCGCTGCGCGCGTCCGCTGAGTATTTGAGGTCAGCCTCGGTTATGCGGACTTTAGGAATATTGTCGGCTATCGCATAAAGGTCCGCCATATTGCGCCGAGCGAGAGCTCTGAGATAGCAGCGGACGAGCCCAGCCTCCTGGGCAGTCGCCGTCCCACGTATTCGCAATGGCCACGAGCACGACGGTGTGCGGTCACGAGTAACCCATGCATATCCGCCCCACACGGTTCCCGTCACAGCCAAGGCAATACAGACTACCCAGATTGCCACTTTCGACCCCTGGGCGCGCAGACGTTTACTCGAAGTAATCATGTATGTTTGTTCGTTTCAAGATATGAGCCATCAATAGAGTAAGAATAAAAAGTTGGAATCTTGACATGGAGAAGGCCTTATGTATAGAAGTCAATTATCATAGCATAATAGAAGTCAGCCGCCTTCTGTCCTGCGCAGCAGTGCTCGAGGCATTTAGCGCGCCCATAGCTAGTTCGTCGTGCCGTTGTCCGCAGCTGCCGGAGCGGCGTTCTCCGGGTTCCTTGCAAACACCTTCTCAAGTCGTATGCAATGACATCACCCCAGATGAGCTACTACTACGGGCAGCCATTAGTGCACTGTTATCTAGGTCTCCAGCTCTTCCTGCTCGTCGCCCGCGAGGTCATCGAGATCGTCAAGGTCGTCAGGCAGCCACCGACGCAGCCGGGGAGGGGCTCAACCTGCAGCGCGCTCACCTGATGGTGAACTACGACCTGCCCTGGAACCCGAACCGGATCGAGCAGCGATTCGGCCGGATCCACCGGATCGGCGGACCTGGATGCCGACGAAGACCTGACCGCGCGGTCCGGACGACGGGCACGAGGACCAAGTCGGTCAGGAAGAACATGAGGATCTAGGCGACGACGTAGCTCCTGAGGATGCCGATCCCCTCACGGGCTTTGTGGTCGATCATCAAGCCAGGGCCGGGGACAAAAGGCTCGCTATTACGGTGAGCGGTGTGTTGCGGAGTCAGTGGGAGTGGCGAGGCTCGGCATAGCCACTGCTGCCGGCCAGGATGTCGAGGTCTGCTCCCTCGTCAGCCTGGAGCACGTGATCGGTATAGAGCCGCGCCCAGCCCCTGGCCGCGGTGGGCGGAGGTGGTGACCAGGTCTTCACTCTTCTGGCCAGCTCATTGGGTTCGACTAGCAGGTCTAGCCGCCTGCCTGCTACGTCTAGCTCCACCCAGTCGCCGGTCGCCACTACGGCCAGCGGCCCGCCGATCGCCGCTTCGGGGGCCGTGTGCAGCACGCACGTGCCGTAGCCGGTGCCGCTCATCCGGGCGTCTGAGATCCGCACCATGTCCGTGACGCCCGCTCGCAGGAGGCGCCTGGGCAGCTGGAAGTTTCCTACCTCGGGGAAACCTGGGTATCCGACCGGCCCGGCGCCTCTGACGATGAGAACGGTATTCTCGTCGGCCGGCAGTTCCGGGTCGTCGCACGCGAGGTTGTAGTCCTCGATGCGGTCGAAGACCAGTGCGCGGCCACGATGCTGCAGCAGGTGCGGCGATGCTGCCGCGACCTTCAGTAGGGCGCCCCGCGGTGCAAGGCTTCCGCGCAGCACCACAGTGCCCGCGCCGGCCGGCTGCACCGGCGTCTCTGGCTGGCGGATCACCTCGTCGTTCCAGCACTGGGCGTCGGCGATGTTGTCGCCGATGCTGTGCCCAGTGACTGTGATCTGATCGAGGCGCAGCGCGTCGCCCAGCCGGCGCATGATCACAGGCACGCCGCCCGCGTAGTAGAAGTCCTCCATGAGGAACCTCCCCGACGGCATGAGGTCCGCGAGCACGGGCACGTCCGCGGCGAGCGAGTCGAAGTCGTCGAGCCTTAGCGGGACGTCCAGCCGCCGGGCTAGGGCGAGCAGGTGCACCACGGCGTTTGTGGACCCGCCGATGGCCGCGCAGACCTTGATAGCGTTCTCGAAGGCGTTTCTCGTCATGATCGTGGTTGGCCGGAGTTCCTCGGCGACCATCTGGACGATCCGGCGTCCGGCAATCTGGGCCAGCGCGTAGCGGCGGGCGTCGACCGCGGGGATCGCCGCCGATCCGGGCAGCTGCATGCCCAGCGCCTCGGTGACGCACGCCATCGTGGACGCCGTCCCCATCGACATGCAGTGCCCGGCGCTGCGCGACATGCACCCTTCCGCCTCGGCGAAGTCCCGCCGGCTCATCTGTCCGGCCCGGATGTCTTCGCTGAAGCGCCACACGTCGGTGCCCGAGCCGATGTCCTTGCCATGGAACTTGCCGTTGAGCATGGGTCCGCCGGTGATCAGCACAGCTGGCAGGTCCACGCTGGCCACGCCCATCAGCATCGCGGGCGTGGTTTTGTCGCACCCGGAGAGCAGGACCACCCCGTCGAGCGGGTTGGCCCGGAGGGTCTCCTCGACCTCCATGGCGGCAAGGTTGCGAAAGAGCATGGTCGTGGGCCGCATCAGCGGCTCGCCCAGTGACATCGCCGGGAACTCGAGCGGCAGCCCGCCTGCTTCCCATACTCCTCGCTTGACTGCCTCCGCGACATCGCGCAGGTGCGCGTTGCACGGGGTGAGCTCTGACCAGCTGTTGGCGATGCCGATGACCGGGCGGCCATCGAGCACGTCGGGGGCGAAGCCCTGGTTGCGCATCCACGACCGGTGAATGAACCCGTTACGCCCCGGCGCGCCGAACCAGCTCCGGCTGCGCAGCCCGTCGCTCATCGCCGGACCCTGGCGTCCCCGCCGCCCGCGAGGCGGACGACCTCAGCGGCCGTGGCCATGGACGTGTCGCCTGGCGTCGTCATCGCCAGCGCGCCGTGCGCGGCGCCGTACTCGATCGCGGTCTGCAGGTCACAGCCTCGCAGCAGCCCATATGCGAGACCGGAGGCGAAGGCATCGCCTCCGCCGACCCGGTCCAGGATCTCAAGCCGAGAACGCTGGGTAGCATGCACGAATCCAGACTCCCTAGACCACGCCAGGGCCCCCCAGCTATTGATTGTCGCTGAGTGCACCTCGCGGAGTGTGGTGGCGACGACGCGCAGGTTCGGGAGGTCCTGGCTGACGTTGCCGATCAACCTCTGGTAGCTCGCTGTGCTCAAGTTCGTGAACGAGTCGTCGGCACCGGGGATTTCATAGCCGAGGCAGGCGCTGAAATCCTCTTCGTTGCCGATTATGACGTCGGCATAGCGCGCTAGACGGCAGTTCACCTCCTGGGCCGCTTTCCGGCCGCCTGTTGCTCGCCAGAGGCTGGGCCGGTAGTTCAGATCATATGAAATGACAGTATTATGCCGCTTGGCGGCCGTCATGGCCTCCTGGATGACGGCGGGGGTGCTGGCCGACAACCCGGCGTAGATGCCGCCGGTGTGGAACCACCGGACGCCTTGCTCGCCGAACAACTCTTCCCACGCCACTTCGCCTGGGCTGAGCTGACTAGCGGCGCTGTGTCCGCGGTCGGCGACGCCGAGGGCACCCCGGACGCCGAATCCGCGTTCGGTGAAGTTGAGGCCGTTTCTCGCGGTCCTGCCGACTCCGTCGTCGTCCAGCCAGCGGATCCAGGAGGTCTCGACGCCGCCGGAGAGGATCAGGCCCTCGCAGAGCCGGCCTACCTCGTTGTCGACTAGCGCGGTCACGACGGCGGTCCGCAGGCCGAAGCAGCGAGCCAGCCCGCGGGCGACGTTGTATTCGCCGCCCCCCTCCCAGACCTGGAAGGTGCGGGCCGTGCGGATCCGGTCCGCACCGGGATCGAGCCGCAGCATTACTTCGCCGAGCGCGACCCCGTCGTAGCGGCACGCCTGGGCCGGGCGGAATTCAACCGGGCCGCTCATCTCAGCCCTCCCCTGCCGCGGCGACTGCCTCGGCGGTCAGCCGGGTGACCTGATCCCAGTCCTGTCGCGCGAGCAGTTCACGGGCCACTAGCCACGTGCCCCCTACCGCGGCGACCGAGGGCTCGGCCAGGTACTCGCCGAGGTTGCGCGCCGTGATGCCGCCGGTAGGCACGAACCGCACCGCGGGAAACACCGCCGCCAGTGCGCGGATGGTGGCGACTCCGCCGAGCGTCTCGGCCGGAAAGAACTTGACGAACTCCAGTCCGCTGTCGACGGCCGCCATGACCTCCGATGGCGTGGCCGTGCCAGGCACCACAGGCAGCTCTAGTTCACGGCAGCGTGCCACGACCGCGGCGCTCAAACCGGGTGACACGACGAACCTGGCGCCCGCCGCCTTGGCGTCGTCGGCCTGCGCCGCCGTGGTCACTGTCCCGGCTCCGGCAGTCAGCCCTGGCACGGCGGCCATGGCAGCCAGCACCTTTCCCGACGCCGGGGTACGGAATGTCACCTCAGCCACAGGCAGCCCGCCGGCTAGCAGTGCCTCGGCTACTGGCCGCGCGTCTGCCGGGTGATCCAGCGTTACGACCGGGATGACGCGGTAGCGGCAGATGTCGTTGATCGCGCTCATAGCACGCCGTATCGAGCGAAGGCCTCGCTGCTTGACATGCCTTCCTCGATGCAAGCGCGGACCGTATTCTCGGCGGCGGCTTTCGCCAGCGCCCTGGAAATCACCTCGTCCTCCACGCTGACTGGTATCGCGACCACGCCGTCGACGTCGCCGAACAACAGGTCGCCGGGCTCGACTCGCACTGTGCCGACATCTGCCGGCACCCGGTAGTCGACCACGATCGTGCGTATCCGGGCATCCTGGGCGTAGCCGCCGCGGCTGAATACAGGCCAGTCCTCACGTAGCACCTTCGGGGTGTCGCGATGGTAGCCGTCGATGACAGCACCCGCTGCTTCCCGCACCTTGGCCGCGACAGTGAGGATCTCGCCCCAGGCGGCGCACGGCGCGCCGGCGTTGGAGGCGAGGTAGACCTCGCCTGGCCGCAGCTGGTCGAGCGCCTCGGTCAGCCGGCCGAACGGGCGCTGCTGGGGGTCGTAGACCCTGGCGATCAGCGCTGGCATGGCCCGGCCGACCAGCATCATCTCGCTGTGAATAGGCGCAATTCCGGCGGGCAGCATCTGGTGCCGGTATCCGAGCTCGTCGAGGATATCGCCGACTAGCGGAGTGTGCAGGCGCTGGCGGATGAGGTCAAAACGAGAGTTGTCGTCCTTCGGTATGTGCTCTTCGGACTTCGCTGAGACAATGGTCATCGTTTTCCTGTTACCTCGGTAGTGACGTCGCCGGCCACCTGGACCAGCACCTTCGTGTGGCTACGGCGGTCCGGGCCGGACAGGCGGTCCAGGCCGCCGCGGACCGTCTCGGCCAGCGGCACGACTGCGGTGATCAGGCGGCGTGCCTGGCTGGGGTGGGCCGTAAGGTAGCTGATCGCCGAGGTCAGGTCCGGGTCCACGACGTGACCGACGCTCCCGGTCACGCGCAGCTCGCGGAGGACGAGGTCCCGCGCGTCAACCTGACTGAGGTCTCCTGGGAGCCCGGTGAGGACCACCAGCCCTCCGGGCGCTACCAGCTGGAGCGCTGCGCCGGGAGCGGTCTGTCCGCCAGCGCACTCGAAGACCAGGTCGGGACTCTGGCTCGCGGCGCCGAGCTCGCCGAAGCCGTGCTCGGCTGCCGCGGCAAGGCGGTGGCTGTCAGCGTCCGCGACGAAGACCTCGTTGCCCGCCTCGCGCAGTAGCAGCGCGGTCGCCAGGCCGATCGTCCCCGCACCCAGCACGAGGCAGCGCCGCCCGGCTGGGTCGCCGGCCCGGCAGATCGCGTGCGCGGCCACAGCGAACGGCTCGGCCAGGGCTGCTACGTCTAGTGGCAGGCTGGCGGGAACGGCGACCGCCATCTCCGCGGGCACGGTCAGGAAGCGGGCCAGGCCCCCATCTGCCGACATGCCGATGTGTCCGAGGATCTCGCACCGCTGCGCGGCGCCGGCCAGGCACTGACGGCAGCGTCCGCACCACTCAAGGGCGTTCAGCACCACGGGCGTGCCTGCGGGAAAGCGCGCACCGGGTCCGGTCTCCGCAACCCAGCCGGCCACCTCGTGACCCAGCACCACCGGCGCCCTCCGGCCGGTGAGCGGGTGCGGAGCCGTCGGGACCTGTGTCGGCCCGTACAGGTACTCATGCACGTCGGAGCCGCAGATTCCGCAGTAGGCCACCTCGACCATGACCTCACCGGGTCCGGGGGAGGGCGGCTCGGGTATCCGCTCGTAGCGGACGTCGTGCCTGGCGTGCCAGCGGACCGCTTTCACGGCGCCTGGTCTTCTGCCGCCGGCCCGACTATCAGGGCGCCGGTCCCGCCAGGAGGCAGCGTAACCTCGGCGTGGCCGCCAGTGACCGCGATGCTGTCCTCCGACCAGTAAAGCGTGCCTGGGTGCTCAAGCGTGTTGGCCGCGAACAGGTCGGGGCCGGCCAGCACCCGCCACCGTGCCGCGGCTTGCGCCACTGGCAGCCCGGTGACTGTCACGACGGTAGGGCGGTCAAGGTGCCGGCTCGTCAGGAAGATGACGTTCCGCTGTCCTGCAGTGGTGGCGGCTGCGACTAGGCCACGGCCAGTCCTGGGTTCGGCGGCCAGCCCGCCGGGACCTATTACCTGGATGCCGGTCAGGGCTGGAACCAGGACCTGGTCGGCGTTGACCTCGACCTGCCTGGTCGTGCCCGTCGCGAGCCCGGCGTAGAGCTGGCCGATCAGGTAGGCCGCAGTGGGGAACATCTGCCCGGGCGCGGGCGCCTGGATCGGCGCCAGGCAGTTGACCAGGTGGCTAATGCAGCTGATGCTGACCCGGTCGGCGTGGTTGAGTAGCACGGTGTACACGCCGGCGAAGAAGCCGGCGTCGGCCAGCGTGTGATTTGTGCCAAAGTGATCTTCCAGCTCGACCATCCGGTTCCACTCGTCCACCGAGAACATCAGCCGGTGATCCCCGGTCAGTTCGTCAACTAGGCCGATGGTGTGCGTGAGGGCCTGGTCGAGCAGATCGGGCGATGTCACGAGCTGGGCGTAGTCGTCGAGCCCGGACAGCGGCCGACCGACCATGCCGGGGAAGTACCAGTGCAGGCTGAGCGCGTCGATATCCGCGGCGGCGGCCCCGAGCACGCCCTCGTTCCATTCCCGCGCGTCGTAGGCAACGATGAGACCGTCGGGGTCGCTGGCCAGTTCCGGCGGGAACGCGGGCAGGCCGACGCCGATGATGCGGATGCCCGGATCTACCGCTTTCATCGCCTGGCTGAACTCCGCCAGGCGCTTGCCGTACTCGGCCGGCGGCGCGTGACCGGGCTCGTGGCTGCCGTAGGTCTCGTTGCCGACGCCCCACCACCGCACGCGCCTCGGGCTGGCAGGACGCATCGTGTAGCGGACCCACTCGGCCGCTTCCTCCGGCCTGCCGGTGCCCAGGTTGGCCACCAGCAGCGGCTCGGCACCGATGTCCACGCAGTACTGCAGAAACTCGTCGGTTCCCACCAGGTTGGGTTCCGGGGGGCCCATCAGCTGACCGAGCCGTTCCGGAGTGAGGCCGGGAACGGCCGTCAGCATCGAGCCGAGCCGCTCGCCGAGTTCGGTCCACATGGTCCTGGCCTGGTAGGGGCGCTGATCGCGGGGTCCTACGCCGTCCTTCCAGTGGTAGGCGGCGGAGTAGCAGCCACCCGGGTATCGGATGAGCCCGACGCCCATCGCGGTGATCGCGGCCTTGACGTCGGCCCGCGCCTCGCCGGTGCTCCGGTCCCACATCCCGTCGTTGACGCTGGTGCCGAAGTGCTCGGCCAGGCCGCCGAAGATTGAGGGGGATATCCGGGCCGCTGGTCCTCCGATGCGGACCGTCGCCCGCGCGTTGTCTGGCTGAGCCAATGCGAATCACTCCTTCAGGAAAATCGTGCTGTCCGCGCGGCGGGCGGCCGGCTCACGACGCGGGCAGGATGTCGTCGTCGTTGTAGACGTAGCCGCCGTTGGGCTTGGGGGCGCTGACCCCGCTGGCGTGCAGCAGGCCGACGTCGAACAAGGTCACGCCCACATACCAGGCGTCCTGCACGCCGAGGGCCTGGACCCGCTGGAAGGCCGCGTCCTGCTGGGACGGCGGTGCCGCCTCAGCATGCTTGAGCGCGTTCAGGATCGCCGGGTCGCTGCTGGCGAAGGGGTTGTAGATGTTGGCGACTGGCTCGAACCAGTTGACCGCCTCCAGGTACATCGGCAGACCGCCGTACCCGTAACCGATAACGGGGAACTTCCTCGACAGCGCGTTGTTGATCCAGCCCGGCGTCGTGCTATCGGTCGTGACGTTCGCTTTGACGCCGATGGCCTGCCAGTATCCGATAACGGCCTGCGTCAGCTCGGCGTCCGCCTCCTGGTCCTCGACGTTAAGCGTGAACCCGTGCGGATAGCCCGCCGCGGTCAGCAGCGCCTTTGCCTTGGCCGGGTCGTAGGGGTAGTAGTTGTTGACCGCGGCGTCCCAGGCGGTCGGCTGGCTCGGGATAGCCACCTGGTCGGAAGCCTGGCCGAACTGCCCGAACAGCGCCTTGGCGATCGCCGGGCGGTTGACGGCGTACTCGAGGGCTTGGCGCACGTGCAGGTTGCCAAGCGGGTTGCCGCCCGCCGGGTCGCGGTTCGCGAGCTCCACGCCCTCGAAGCCCAGCGGCGAACTGGCAACGGTCACCCCGCTGCTGGACTGCGCGGCCTGCATCGTGGTGGGATCCGAGGCCAGCATCCACTGGATCTGGCCGCTGCGCAACGCCTCCAGGCCTGTGCTCGGACTGGTGAAGACCTTGATGATCAGCTTGTTCCAGTGGATCGCCGGCTGGTCGAAGTACAGCCGGTTGGCGACGTAGGTGTAAGTCGATCCGGCTACCGTCTCGGAGGTGTCCAGAGTGTACTCACCCGCTCCGATCGGATTGGTGCCGAGGGTGGCAGGATGGGCGAGCGACTCGGGTGCGACGATGTCACCGCCGAGTAGCTCGTCGGTCAGCGTCCGCGGCAGCTCAGGGTCCGGCTGGGTGCAGCTGATGCGCACGACCAGCGTGGACACGGCGGTCACCGAGTGGCAGGCGGCAAGCCACTGGCCGGCCGTCGCGCCCGTCTGATAGAAGTGCCGGATCGAGGCCACCACCGCCGCGGCGTCCACCGAACTGCCGTCGGAGAACTTGACGCCGGAACGGAGAGTGATCTGGAACGTCTTGTAGCCGACTCCCAGGTACCGCCACGAGGTGGCGAGGACGCCCTCGAGCTGGCCATTGGGACCGTAGCGCATCAGCGGCGCGTACAGCGGGTCAAGGAAAACCGAGTCCGTGCCCGGATTGGCCTTGGCCGGATCCAGGCTTCCATTGGATATTGCAGTGCCGAGTGTCAGGGTGCCTCCTCGAGCCGCGGCGGCGTGCTGACCGGGGGAGCTGCTGGCGGAGCCGCCGCAGCCGGCGATGGCCAGGGCCGCACCGACAAGTATGACACCAAAGTACTTATAGGACTTAACGGATCTACTTCTCATTGAGCCAGCTTCTCCTCAACCTCGGGTCGTCACCGAACGGGTAGGCGACGGATCTGTCTCTGCTGCGAGCAGCGCCTGGGTATAGGGGTGCGACGGCTGCGTGCACACGGTGTCCGTTAGCCCGGACTCCACTACCTCGCCGCGGTAGAGGACCACCACCCGCGCCGACACGTGCCGCACCACGCCTAGGTCGTGGCTGACGAACAGGTAGGAGACCGACAGCTCCTGCTGCAGGTCGGCGAGCAGGTTCATGATCTGCGCCTGCACCGAGAGGTCGAGCGCGCTGACCGGCTCGTCGCAGACGACCAGGCGGGGCGAGACGATCAGTGCGCGAGCGATGGCAATCCGCTGGCGCTGACCGCCGGAGAACTCAGCCGGGTACCGGTCCGCCGTCCGCGCGGGCAGCCCGACCCGCTCCAGCATCTCGCCGACCCGCCGCCGTTTCGCCGTCCTGCTCAGCGATTCGTGCGCCTCTAGCGGCTCGGCAAGCGCCCGGCCTACGGTGCGTGCAGGGTTCAAGGAACTGGACGGGTCCTGGAACACGACCTGGAGGTCGCCGCTGAGCGCGCGGCGCTCGCGCCAGCGCATCTCGGTCAAATCCTTGCCGGAAAATACGATGCGTCCCGATGCAGGCCGCACCAGCCCGAGGATCGCCATGCCGAGCGTGGTCTTTCCGGACCCGGACTCGCCGACGAGGCCGAGCGTCTGCCCCGCGTCGATACTGAGCGACACGCCGTTGACGGCCCTGTGCGGTGGGCGACCTCGACCTCCTGGGTACTCGACGACCAGGTCTGCCATCTCAAGCAGCGCGCTCACGACTCCACCGCCCTCGCGGCCGTGACCGGCGGTGCGGCTGGCTCGATGTGCAGGCAGCGCGCCCGGTGATCCTGCCCGGCGTCGGCGAACAGCACCGGTCCGGCCCGGCACTCCTCACCCGCTTCCTTGCAGCGAGGTGCGAACCGACAGCCTCGCGGCCATGCTCCGGGCGCGGGAACGGATCCTGGAATGACCGGCAGCCGCTGGCCGCGGGGGGTACCAGCCGGATGGGACGCGACCAGCGCTCGCGTGTACGGGTGCGCCGGCCGCGCCAGCAGCGTGGCGACGCTGGAGATCTCGACCAACTCGCCGGCGTACATGACTACTGCGCGACTCCCGGCGGCCGCCACCACCCCCCAGTCATGGGTGACCAGGAGGACGGCCATGCCCCGCTCGGTCTGCAGCCTGCCCAGCAGGGCGAGGATCTCTGCCTGGATCGTCACGTCGAGCGCGGTCGTCGGCTCGTCGGCGATAAGCAGCTCCGGATCGCCCGACAGCGCCAGCGCGATCACGCACCGCTGCAGCATCCCGCCCGATAGCTGGTGCGGGTAACGACGGGCAGTGCTGGCCGGATCGGGGATGTTGACCGTCTCAAGCAGCTCTACCGCGCGCTGCCGTGCGTCCCGGCGCCGCAGGTGAGCGTGACGTCGGACGGCCTCGGCGATCTGGTCGCCCACGGTGTACGTCGGGTCCAGGCTGACCATCGGCTCCTGGGCGACGTAGCCGATCCGCCTGCCGCGGACGCCGGCCAGCTCCGCAGCGCTGGCGGCAGCGAGATCCTGGCCGCCCAGCAACACACGCCCGCGGCTGCGACGTGTCCCGCCGGGCAGCAGCCCCAGGATTGCGAGGGCCATCATAGTTTTCCCGCACCCGGATTCGCCGACGACTGCCAGCGTCTCGCCCTTGGCGATCGTGAACGACACGTCCGATACGACCGGGCGCGCCGCCCGCGCTGCATCCAGCTCCACGGACAGGCCGTCGACCGCGAGCACAACGTCGTCGGAATACCGATTTGCGGTCGCACTCGTGAG
>Ga0335075_10011504_pt1 | contig 13376 bp, 12 predicted proteins | sample Lox_Sample_24_FD_206723 | JGI IMG/M metagenome (GOLD analysis project Ga0335075, IMG submission 206723) | Soil microbial communities from Loxahatchee National Wildlife Refuge, Florida, United States - Lox_Sample_2.4 | ecosystem: Environmental > Terrestrial > Soil > Wetlands | place: USA...
CGCACGTCGTTGTCGTTCAGGTAGAGACCCACGAAATTGCGGATCTTGCCGTCCTGCGTGTAGAGGTGCCGCCGGAGCGCCGGGTAGCTGTCGACGACGCGCCGGACGGCCTCCCCGACGGTCGGGCCCTCGGCCGAGACCTCCGAGGCTCCCTCGGCGAAGGAGCGCAGGGGGGTCGGGATGCGGATCGTGATCTTCGCCATCGTCTTCGTTCTCCCTCCGTGGTTCTTAGGTTCTCGGTAACTCCGGGACCAGCGGTGCGAGGCGGTCCGGCGCGTCCTCGAGGGGCAGCTCGCGGAACTCCTGGGTGTCCGGGTCGAGCTCGAAGGCGCCGATCGCCGGCACCGCCTCGCGGGTGACGGACGCCACCAGGTACGCGTACCACGGCCAGGCGTGGTCCCGGTCGAACTCTGACGGCCGCGCGGGGTGGTCCGGATGGGAATGGTAGAAGCCGAGCACCGCGAGCCCGGCGTCCCCGACGCGTCGCTCCTCGTCCCGCAGCTCCTCCGGGCGGATCTCGAAGCGACGGCGTCGCTCGCCGGCGTAGTCGTTCGCGGCGGGCCGCACCGCGGTGATCGTCCGCGGGCCCTCGGGCGTCGCGGGCTCCGGGAGGCCGATCAGGAACCCGCAGCACTCGTCGGGGTACGTCGCCCGCGCGTGTTGCGCGATCGCCGCGCGGAGCGCCGGCGTCAGTCGCACGGCGTTCATGGCGCGCCGTCCTCGGAGGCCGGGTGCCCGGCATCGGGGAGGAGGGTGACGACGACCGAGCCGGTGCGCTCGCTCCCGACCGCGAGCGCCACGGCGACGGCGGCACCCGCAGAGGCTCCGACCCGGAGCCCCTCCTCGCGCGCGAGCCGCTCCTGGAGGACCAGGGCCTCCTCGGTCTCGACCCGCCGGGTCTCGTCGACGAGGTCCGCGTCGTAGGTCGACGGGCGCAGCGCCGTCGGAAGGTGCTTCAGCCCTTCGAGGCCGTGCATCGGTCCCGACGGCTCGACGCCGATCACCTGGATCGACGGCCGGACCGTTCGGAGGTACCGGGCCGTGCCGGAGATCGTCCCGCCGGTACCGACCCCTGCCACGAAGTGCGTGATCCGGCCCTCGGTCGCCCTCCAGATCTCGGGACCGGTCGTGCGAAAGTGCGCGTCGGGGTTCGCGGGATTGTGGTACTGGTCGGCGAAGAAGTATCGATCGGGCTCCGCGTCCGCGCGGCGTCGGGCCTCGCGCTGGGCCCCGTCGGTGCCTTCGGCCGGGTCCGAGAACGAGACGGCCGCCCCGAACGAGCGGATCCGGGCGACGCGGTCGGGGTGCGCCGTCCGAGGGACGATCAGCTCCACCGGGAATCCGAGCCGGGCCCCGAGCAGGGCGTAGCTCACCGCGGTGTTGCCGCTCGAGGCGTCGAGGAGCGTGCGGCCCGAGCCCAGCCGGCCGTCGGCGAGCGCGGCCCGGACGATGCCCCAGGCCGCCCGGTCCTTGACGGACCCGCTCGGGTTGAGGAACTCCGCCTTGGCGTACAGCTCGAACCCTCCGCCGCGCGCCCGGACGAGACGATGGAGCGGTACGAGGGGCGTCCCGCCGATCGCGGCGATGATCGGGTCGTCGTCCCGGGGTTCGGAACCTCGGTTCGGACTCCGGGAGTGCGCCGCGGGCACTACCGCAGCGGGATCAGATGCGTACATCGCATCCCTCCCCGGCCGATCGAGTCCTGCAGGTCGACCCCGGTCTCCCCGAGGAGCGCCTCCGTGAGGTTCTTGTCGAACACGTCGCAGAGCAGGTACGGGTGGGCGAGCGCGCTGTGCCGGAAGATGCAGTTGGTCCGGACGATCCGCAGCTGGCCGTCGGCCGTCCGGTCGACCGCGCACCGGAACCCGAGGCGGTTCAGCACGTCCACCAGCCGACGGGCCCGCTCTTCCGGCGTGCCCCCCTTCGGCACATCCTGCGTGACGGCGCGGGCCATGCGCTGCGCGGCCTCCGCGAAGAGCGCGCTCACGTACCCCTCGCCCTCGCGGTCGAGCAGCTCGTCGACGACGGTGTCGAGGATGAGATCGTACTTCTTCGGGAAGAGGTCCTGGCCCCGGCCGGTGAGGATGTAGCGCTTGCGCGGCCGACCCACGCCCTCGCGTCGGAAGGACGGGACGACGAGCCCCTTCTCTTCCATGCGCGCGAGGTGGCCGCGCGCCGCGCTCTCTTGGATGCCGAGCTTGAGCGCGAGGTCGTGCGCCGTGCGCGGCGCTGAGGCGAGCTCTTCGAGGATGCGTCCGCGTGTCCCCTCGAGCGAGGGGTCCTCGGCCGTCGCCATCGTGTCTGCGCCTCGGTCCGAATTTACGCACCGCGCCATGCTTAAATAACGGTATCGGCTCGTACGGCCGATGGCTTCGGACCACGACGCGACCGTCCACTCCCTCTCCGTGGAGGACCTCCACGTCGAGGTGGCCGGCAAGGAGATCCTGAAGGGCGTCACCCTCACGCTGCGGAGCGGCGAGCTCACCGCGCTGATGGGACCGAACGGCTCGGGGAAGAGCACCCTCGCCTACGCGCTGATGGGCCACCCGAAGTACAAGGTGACGAAGGGCCGGGCCGTCCTCGACGGCAAGGACCTCCTCACGATGACCGTCGACCAGCGGTCGCGGGCCGGCCTGTTCCTCGGCTTCCAGTACCCCCAGGAGGTCTCGGGGCTTTCGCTCTCGAAGTTCCTCTGGACCGCCTACATGCAGCGCCACACCGCGCAGACGGCGAACACGAAGCAGTACGACGCGGACCTGAAGCAGCACCTCGGCTACCTCGAGATGGACGAGTCGCTCCTCAAGCGCTCGCTGAACGAAGGGTTCTCCGGGGGCGAGAAGAAGCGCGTGGAGGTGCTCCAGATGACGACGCTCGACCCGACGTTCTCGATCCTCGACGAGCCGGACTCGGGGCTCGACATCGACGCGGTGCGCGCGGTAGGGGAGGCGGTCGCGAAGTTCCACGAGGAGCGGGGCGCCCGCGCCGGCTTCCTCGTCATCACGCACTACCAACGGATCTTGAAGTACCTGAAGCCGGACCGCGTCCACGTGATGGTGGATGGGGTCATCGCCCTCTCGGGCGGGCGCGAGCTCGCGGAAGAGCTCGAGGCGAAGGGGTACGACTTCGTGAAGGTCGGCGTGCCCGGGGCGTCCTGAAGGACGCCGCGTCGCTCCGACAGGGTTCCGGAGCCGGCCGATGGACGTGGCACGGATCCGGGCCGACTTCCCGATCCTGAACCGCCCCTTCCATGGGAAACCGCTCGTCTATCTCGACTCCGCCGCGACGTCCCAGAAGCCGACCGAGGTCCTCGAGGCCGAGGAGCGGTACTACCGCGAGGAGAACGCGAACGTCCACCGCGGCGTCTACGCGCTCAGCGTCGAGGCGACGGAGGCGTACGAGGCGGCCCGGGACCGGGTCGCGCGGTTCGTCCACGCGAAGTCCTCCGCGGAGATCGTCTTCGTCCGCGGCACGACCGAGGCGATCAATCTCGTTGCCACCAGCTTGAGCCGGGAGTTCCTCCGGAAGGGGGACCGCGTGCTCACGACGGTGATGGAGCACCACTCGAACATCGTGCCGTGGCATCTCCTCCGCGAAACGCCGGGCATCCAGCTCGACTTCGTCGGGATCACCGACGACGGTCGGCTCGACCTCGAGGACCTGGACCGCCGCCTCGCGACCCGCCCGAAGGTGGTGACGGTCACCCACGTGTCGAACGTGCTCGGCACCGTGAACCCGATCCGCGAGATCGCCGACCGAGCGCACCGGGTCGGCGCGCTGGTCGTCGTCGACGCCGCGCAGTCCGCGCCCCACCTCCCGCTCGACGTCGAAGCCCTCGGCGCGGACTTCCTCGCGTTCTCGGGCCACAAGACGCTCGGGCCGATGGGCATCGGGGTCCTCTGGGGCCGGACCGAGCGGCTCACGACGCTGCCCCCTTGCATGGGCGGGGGCGAGATGATCTCCGAGGTGCACACCGACTCGGTGAGCTACCGGGAGGCGCCCCTCCGCTTCGAGGCCGGGACCCCGAACGTCGCCGGGGCGATCGGGCTGGCGGCGGCCCTCGACTACCTCGAGGGGGTCGGGTGGGATGAGCTTCGGTCCCACGAGCGTCGCCTCCAGGAGCGGATGGTCCGCGGGGCCCGCGAGCGGTTCGGGGGACGAATGACCTACTTCGGACCGCCCGCGCCCGCGGACCGGGAGGCGGTCTTCTCGTTCGCCCTCGCCGGCTCCCACCCCCACGACGTGGCGAGCCTCCTCGACGCCGAGGGGATCTGTGTGCGGGCCGGCCACCACTGCGCCCAGCCGCTCATGGAGCGGCTCGGGGTGCCGGCCCTGACCCGGGCGAGCCCGTACCTCTACAACACCGAGGACGAGGTCGACCGCCTGTTCGAGGTCCTCGAGCGGGTCGCGGCGCTGTTCGCGCGGCCGTCGTAGAACGGCGGCCCGACTGTCGCGGGGGCACCGACATCGGGCCCGGGGCGAGCCGGAACTCCGATAGGAGTCGGAATGTAGTCGGGCTCACGACCTCTGATTTAAATACATCCATGTGATGGAATTTATCGAGGGTTCTATGGCCCAGAGTGCTCCCGAGATCACGCCCCTTGACTACACTCGGTACGATTTCAAGAACCCGGAGACGTACCGGCTGAGGATCCCGAAGGGGCTCTCCCGGCACGTCGTCGAGCAGATCTCGAAGTTCAAGGACGAGCCGGCGTGGATGCTGGAATACCGACTCCGCGCGTACGACCACTTCGTCCAGCGGCCGATGCCGGACTGGGGTCCGAGCCTCGACGAGATCGACTTCGACGCCTACACCTACTACGCGAACCCGCTCCTCGAGGGCGAGACGAAGCGGAAGTGGGAGGACCTGCCCGACGACATCAAGAACACGTTCGAGAAGCTCGGCATCCCCAAGGCCGAGCGCGAGTTCTTCGGCGGCGTCGGCGCGCAGTACGACAGCGGGACCGTCTACCACAAGATCCGGGAGGACCTGACCGCGAAGGGCGTCCTCTTCACCGACACGGACACGGCCGTGCGGGAGCACCCGGACATCGTCCGGAAGTACTTCGGCAAGATCGTGCCGTACAACGACAACAAGTTCGCGGCCCTCAACAGCGCGGTCTGGTCGGGCGGCAGCTTCGTCTACGTCCCGCCGGGCGTCGACGCGGGCATCCCGCTCCAGGCCTACTTCCGCATCAATGCGAAGAACGTCGGCCAGTTCGAGCGGACGCTGATCATCGCCGACGAGGGGGCCAAGGTGCACTACCTCGAGGGCTGCACGGCGCCCATCTACTCGACCGACTCGCTGCACGCCGCCGTGGTCGAGGTCGTCGCCGAACCGCACGCGAAGCTCCGGTACACGACGATCCAGAACTGGTCGAAGAACGTCTACAACCTGGTCACGAAGCGCGCGGTCGCCTACGAGAACGCGCTCGTCGAGTGGGTCGACGGCAACATGGGCTCCAAGATCACGATGAAGTACCCGTCGGTCTACCTGCGCGGCCGGGGCGCCCGGGCCGACATCCTGTCGGTCGCGTTCGCCTCCGAGGGGCAGATCATCGACTCGGGCGCGAAGGCAGTCCACTCGGCCCCCGACACCTCGAGCAAGATCATCGCGAAGTCGATCGCCATCCGCGGGGGCCAGACGAGCTACCGGGGCCTGCTCCACGTCGCGCCGGGCGCGACCGGGGTCAAGGCCGCGGTGCGCTGCGACGCGCTGCTGCCCGACGCCACCGGGCGGTCCGACACGTATCCGTACAACGAGATCCACGAGGAGGACGCGACGATCACGCACGAGGCGGTCGTCGGCAAGATCGGGGAGGAGCAGATCTTCTACCTGATGAGCCGCGGCCTCAACGAGTCGGACGCGATCCACCTCATCCTGATGGGCTTCCTCGCGGAGTTCGCGAAGGAGCTCCCGGTCGACTACGCCCTCGAGCTGAACCGGCTGATCCAGCTCGAGATGACCGGCGCCGTCGGATAGGCCCTCGACGTGGGACCCCTCCTGTCGGGGGGTCGGGCGCCCGCCTCGGTCGCGCTATCGCAGCTTCGAGTCGAACCGCCACTCCGGGGCGGCCTCGGTCCCGGTGACGTGGAGCTCGGGCAGCGACGGGAAGGCTCCCGGGTCCCAGACCAGGGAGTGACCGTCCCAGCGGGCCGCGAGCTTGGGGTACAGGAGGTCCCGGATGCCCCCGATCGGGATCCGGTCCAGCACGTACGACAGGAACCCCTCGCCGATCATCCGCACGGACTCCGACGTCCCGATGCCCCGGGACTCGAGGTAGAAGACCTTCTCGGGGTCGACCGGGGCGACCGAGCTCGAGTGCGTCGCCTTCACGTCGCGGCAGAGGATCTCGAGGATCGGGATCGAGTCGGACCGGGCGCCGCGCGAGAGGAGCATCGCGTGTTCGGAGACGAACGCGATCGTCTTGCGGGCCTCCGCCTCGATGCGGACCAGGCCCCGGCTCATCCCGCGCGCCTCGTCCCGGAACACCCCCCGGGTGATCGACTGGCTGTGGGTGTCCGTTGCGACGTGCGTGAAGTCGACCGAGCTGTCGTACGACTGGTTCTTCTCGCCGAAGAACGTCTGGAGGTCGTCGACCGCCGACCCGTTCCCGGTGAACGTCGTCTGGTTGCGGACCTTCGTGCGGAAGCCGCCCCACCCGTTCCAGATCCACGCGAGGCGGGACTGGGCGCCGGTCGTGGCCCGTCGGCGATAGATCGAGACCGCCCCGAGGTCGGGCGCGTGCACGGTGAGGTACACGGCCTTCGCGTGGTCGGCGAGGTCGAGGTCCGTCGTCGAGGCGTAGAGCCGCTGGCCGCTCGGGGCGCCGGGGGCGCTGAACACCTCCTCGGTGAAGAGCAGCTGCGCGTCGCGCCCCGCGCGGACGGAGCGCCGCACGGACAGCGCCTCGTGCGGGACGGAGAGGACCGTGAACTCCTGGACGCGGACCGGTTCGACGTAGCCGTCCGGGATCTCGAGCCGGTAGCCGCGGTTGAGGGTCGCCGTCGCCAGGGCGGAGAGCCGGTCCGGCGGCGACTCCGAGCCGCGCAGGAACGTCTCCAGGTCGCCGGGCTCCGCGCGCCAGAGCTCGTCGAGGGCCCGGAATCGCACGCCGGCCGCCCGGAGCGACTCCGGGAGCTCCCAGCGGGTCCCCGAGGCGTCGTGGCAGATCCGGACCGCGCCGGGCAGCGCGGGCGGGAGCGGGACGGGCGACCCCCGCGCGATCGGATCCATGCCGGTGAGGTCGACGTGGGTGAAGTACCCGTAGCCCCGGAACAGCGGGTTCGGCTCGATCGGCAGCTCGAGGAAGCGGTCGTAGTCGTCGCGGCGCGTGCGCGCGTAGGACGGCGGGTCGGAGAGCGCCCGGGAGAGCGAATCGACCCGCTCCTCCGTAAGCCAGGTCTCGAACCGGGGGATCGCCGCCGCCATCGGATTTAGACACTCCAGTGTATTTATAACCTGAACGGCCGATTCTCGCCGGGCCCCGAGAGGGAAGGAGGGACCCGGGCGGGGTCCGGCCTCGATTTATACCGAGGGACGGTTCTCTCCGGCGGGGCTTCGATGGCGTGGGACATGTACCAGGAGGTCATCCTCCAGCACTACCGGACCCCCCGGAACTTCGGTCCACTAGCCGACGCCGACCACGCGGGCGAGGAGTCGAACCCGTTGTGCGGGGACCACATCACCGTCCGGCTGAAGGTCGATCCCGAGTCGCAGAAGATCGCGGAGGTCCGATTCCAGGGCGACGGCTGCGCGATCAGCGTGGCGAGCGCCTCGATGCTGACCGAGAAGGTCGCGGGGCTGACCCTGGCCGAGGCCGGCCGGATCACGCGCGACGACGTCCTGGGCCAGCTCGGGATCCCGCTGTCGCCGGTCCGGATCAAGTGCGCGCTCACCGGGTTCGTGGCGCTCGGGAGGGCGCTGCACCCCGAGGCGGCGCCCACCGTCTCGTGAGCGGCGGCGCGTCGGTCCGCGGCGATCGAGCCGACCTTCCGGGGCGCTCCCGATGATCACGATCGACGACGACGTCTGCGTGCTGTGCGGCCTCTGCACGGGCGTCTGCCCGCCGGACGCCATGGAGCTCACCTCCCAGCGCCTCGTGGTGCACTCCAACTGCACGGACTGCGGCTGGTGCGTCGCGTACTGCCCGGTCGGTGCGATCTCGGGCGGTCGCCCGGTCGTGCGCCGGAGGCGGTCCGATGCCTGAGCGGGCCCCCGCGCGTTCCGCTCGCGCGCCCCGGGTCCTCCTCGTCGACCCGTACCTCGCGCGCGAGGACCCGATGGAGCGCAAGTTCGTCGAGCTGTACCCGTCCCTCGGCCTCCTCACGCTGGGGGCGTACCTGCGGGGCGCGGGCGTGGACGTCGCGATGGTCGATCTCACGTTCGAGCGGGACGTCCGCGCCGTCTCCGCGCGGCTCCGCTCCTTCCGGCCGGACGTGGTCGGCGTCCACACGAAGACCTTGACCGCCGACCGTGCGCTCGACATCGCCCGGCGGGCCCACGACGCCGGGGCGTTCGCGGTCGCCGGCGGACCGGATTCGGCGACGCGGGCCGAACACTACCTCGCGAACGGGTTCGACGCGGTCGTCCCGGCGGAGGGCGAGGAGGCGCTCGTCGAGCTCGCGCACGTCGTGCGGGACGGCCGGGATCCGGTCCACGTCGCGGGCACGGTGCATCGGCGCGCCGGTCGGCTGGTGCGCGCCCCCGGTCGCCCGTGGCTGAAGGACCTCGACGCGCTCCCGCTCCCCGCGTGGGACCTCGTCGACATGGAGGAGTACCTCGGCCGTTGGGCGCGGTCGACGGGCGAGCGCCGGGCGGCGGTGCTCACCTCCCGAGGCTGCCCGTTCGATTGCTCCTGGTGCTCGAAGCCGACGTTCGGCCGCACGTTCCGGCAGCAGTCTCCCGAACGGGTCCTCGAGGAGCTCGAGGCGCTGAAGCAGCGGTACCGGGTCGACTACGTCCGGTTCTGCGACGACGTCTTCGGCATCTCGCGACCGTGGATCGACCGGCTCCTCACCGGCATGATCGACCGGAAGCTCGACCTCCGGTTCGAGTGCCTCGCCCGCGTCGACCTCCTGAAGCCGGAGCTCCTCCACCGCATGCGCGAGGCGGGGCTCGCCCGGGTCTACGTCGGCGTCGAGTCCGGCAGCCAGAAGATGCTCGACCTCATGAACCGGGGCACCAAGCTCGCCCAGGTCGAGCGGACGGCCCAGGCGCTGCGGCAGGAAGGGATCCGTCAGTACTGGTTCCTCATGCTCGGCTACCCGGGGGAGACGCTCGAGGACATCGAGGCGACCCTGCGCCTGTTCCGGCGCTTCAGTCCGGAAGAGTACTCGGTGTCGATCGCCGTCCCGATCCCCGGGACGCGCTTTCACGAGAAGGTGAAGGCGCGCCTGACGGGGCGGGCCCGGCGGACCTCGGGCGCCGGAGGGTCCTCGCTGCTGTACGAAGCGGCCTATCCCGAGACGCTCTACCGCTGGGAGCAGACCCGCTTCGGGATCGAGGCGGCCCTTGGGAAGGCCCGGGAGCGCCTCTCGCCGCGGGTCGCCGCGCGGCTGGGACGGGCCGCCGACCGGTTCCACGAACGGGTGGCCACTCCGCTGCTGGTCGGCAAGCGACCTCCCCCGGAACCGGCCGCGTAGGCGCCGGGGCGCCGCGCTACGGAGGCGGCGGCGGCGACGGAGGTACCGCCGAGCCCGGTGGCGGCGCGCCGGCGCTCGGCGGAGGGGCCGCCGGCCCGGGCACGAACGCGGTCGGGGGGCTCCGCGGCCCTCGGCCCTTGCGGGCCAGCAGGACCCCGAGCACCGCGGCCACGACCGCGAGCGCCACGATCCCCAGGAGCAGGGCGAGCCCCAGCCCGGAAGTGAGGTCGAGCCCCGAGGACGTCGAGTTCGTCGTGGTCGGCGGCGACGACTTGGCGGTGACGACCGACAGGGTGGTCGAGTTGGTGGCCGACATTCCGAAGAAGTCCGTGACCGTCACCTTGACGGTATAGGAGCCGGCGGTCGCGTAGACGTCCGTCGGGTGGGCCGAGGTCGATGTGTTGCCGTTGCCCAGCGTCCAGGAGAAGGTGAACGGGGGGGTTCCCCCCATCGGGATCGCGGCGAAGCCCACGGTCGAGCCGGCGGGCGGTGAGGCGACCGGGCCCACGATCGACACCACGGGCAGTGGGTTGACCTGAACGGCCGTGGTCTGGGACTGGGTCTGGCCCGCGAGATCGGTCTCCGTGAACGTCACGGCGTGCGCCCCGGGGGCGGTGTAGGCGTGGGAAGCGCTGTCGCCGCTGACGGTCGTCCCGTCGCCGAACGACCAGACCGGCGGGCTGCCTCCGAGGCCAAAGGCGACGCTGCCGTTCGCGAAGATCGGGACCCCGACGTCCACCACCCCGGGGGAGACCGAGGTCGAGAGGACCGGTGGGGCCACCAGGGCCCAGACGGCGCTCCGCACACCGAGGCCCGTGCCGTTGGCCCCCCACAGGAGCACGAAGGCGTTGTCGTACGGGGACACGAAGCTGCCGCCGCCGATCACGGTCCCGGGCCAGTTGCCCGCTGTGACCGACTCGTTGACCCAGGCGCCGCCGACGTACTCCCAGGTGAACGGGCCGTACTGGACCCCGCCCGACGCATTGTCCACGCCGTCACTGTAGACCACGACCGCCCCCGGCCCGGGAAGGTACCCGACCTCGGCACCGTTGAAGTTCGGGGCGACCCCGGGGATGCCGGGCGTCGAGGCGGTGAGGTTCTGCCAGGCACCGGCAGTGTACTCGAACATCGCCGAGAAGTACGGCGCCCCCCCGCTCGGGCTCTCGCTGGCCAAGCCGAACAGCACGGGACCGGGCCCCGCGTCGTCGTCGACGAGGTATGGGGCCCCCGTGAACGCCGCGGCCGTCCCGGCGGTCGTCGTCACGTTGGCCCAGTGGGTCCCGTCGAACGTCCAGGTATCGTTGAAGGAGGTCGCCTTGAAGAGACCGCCGTAGAGGAGCAGGTCGCCGGCCGAGTCGGGGACCAATCCGGGGGCCACGCGGTCCGACGGCGCCGCGCCGACGGTGGTGGTGAGGTTGACCCACGCGTGATCGTGGTAGGCGAACGTCTCGTTGTAGGCCTGGTAGTCCTTGAGGTTGCCCCCGAAGAGAATGACCTCCTGGGTCAACGGATCGAAGGCGATGCTCGCGGCCCACACCGGGGGGGGTTGGCCCGTGGTCGTCGACGTGATGTTGGTCCAAGTCCCGTTGAGGTAGGTCCACGTGTCGGAGTAGACGTAGCCGTTGGACAGATCGAAGCCCCCGTACAGCAGGACGTACCCGTCCGAGGCGTCCCACACCAGGTTGGGGAAGTACCGGGGAGTCGGACCGCCGAGTACGTTGGGTACGGGTTGCCACAGGTAGGAGGGCGACGCTTCCGAATGGATCGTCGAAGGTTCGGAGAGCGCGCCGAGCCCTCCGGTCAGGAGGCCCAACGGCGCGTCTCCGCTCCCGAGCGAGGCGCGCGCCGCGGCGAGCTGCTCGGTACCCGGGGACGGGGCCGAGGTCGGGCTGGCACTGCCCGCCGTCGGATGGAACGACCCACTGAGGCCACCGGAGAGCACGACCACGGCGGCCATCATCGCGCAGAGACCGCCGAGCACGGCCCGTCCACGGAGGGCGAACATCGTCGCCGGACCCGCACGGCCCCTAGTTAAACGTTCGCACGGCCTCAGGACTGGACGTCGATCGACCGGACATCGGATCCGGGGAGACTCATTCGTCAACAAGGCGAGGGAGGGGGCGCTCGGTCCGTCGCCGCGCGTTCGTCGCTTCCGTACCGCTCGAGGATCTCCACGAGAGGTAGACCGTGACGGAGAAGCCCCCCGCGCCCCCCGGCCGCCCGCGAAGGTACGATGGTGCGCTCAAGACTCCGTACCTCTCCCGTGCACGGGGCAGGGCCGGTGCAGCCGGCAGAAACGGCACTTCTCTCGAGGAACCGGCGGGATCGGCTTGCGAAGGCGCCCGTACTTGCGGCGAGGCATGGGGCGCCGCGCGAGACCCCGGGCGTTCTTCAACCTGACGAACCGGCCCTGCCGGCCCCGCGGGCCCCGGTGGTGCTTTTGTGCCCGCTCGTCCCCACGGGTCCGTGACGGCGATCAAGGGCCGGGCGAGTCCCGAGGGGACGCGACGGTTCCGAGACCGCGGCATCCGGGACCGCGGGCTCCCGTCCTCGCACTTCCGGTCCGCTCCCGGGGGCCTCACGCTCAGCTCCCTGGGGCTCGGCACGTACATCGGGGCCCCCGACGCCGCGACCGACCTCGCCGTCGAGCAGGCGGCGTCGATCTGCCTCACGTCCGGACGCGTCAACGTCCTCGACACCGCGATCAACTACCGGCACCAGCGCGCCGAACGAAGCCTGGGCCGCGTGCTCGGACGGCTGGTGGAGCAGGGAGGGGTCGCCCGGGACGAGGTGTTCCTCGCCTCGAAGAACGGCTACCTCGCGCCGGACGGGGAGTCGCGCGTCTCCTCCGAGCGATGGGTCGAGGATGAGCTGATCCGCCCCGGCGTCCTCGACCCGAGCGACCTCGTCGACCGGGTCCACGCGATGAGCGTGCCGTACCTGACCGACCAGTTCCATCGAAGCCTCTCGAACCTGGGGGTCGACACGATCGACCTGCTCTACCTCCACAACGCTCCGGACGCCCAGCTCGAGTCGGTGGGCCGGGAGGAGTTCCTGCGACGGCTCGAGGAGGCGTTCCGGCTCTACGAGCGCTTCCGAACGGACGGGACGCTCGGTTGGTACGGCCTCGCCACCTGGGATTGCCTGAGGCTACCGCCGGACGCCGCGGGATACTTCGACCTCGCCTCCGCGGTCGAGATCGCCCGACGCGTCGGCGGCGAGGACCACGGGTTCCGCTTCCTCCAGTTCCCGTTCAACGTCGCGATGCCCGAGGCGGCCACGTTCCGCAATCAGGACGCTTCGGGCGAGCGCCGGACCCTGTTCGATGCGGCGTCGCACTTCGGGATCGGGTGCTTTACCAGCGTGCCGCTCCTCCAGGGCCAGCTCGTGCGGCACGGCCCCCGGCGGCCGGGGCTCACGGCCGGCCAGACGGCGCTCCAGTTCGCCCGATCGGCGCCCGGGACCCTCGGGCCGCTCGTCGGCCAGAAGCAGATCGAGCACCTCTCCGAGAACCTCGAGGTCGCCGCCCTGCCGCCGTGGACCGAGCCCGCCTTCCGCGCCCTCGTCGCCTGACGCGCTCCGCGGCTCAGAGCCCGGGCCGGTCGGCCGGCGAGAGCCGGGAACGGCCGTCGCGCTTCTCGACGCGCACCACCCGGTCCGCGACGGCGGCGAGCTGGCTCTCGTGGGAGACGACGACGACCTGCGGCAGCGCGAGCTCGTCGAGGAGCTCGCCC
>Ga0335075_10011505_pt1 | contig 13375 bp, 10 predicted proteins | sample Lox_Sample_24_FD_206723 | JGI IMG/M metagenome (GOLD analysis project Ga0335075, IMG submission 206723) | Soil microbial communities from Loxahatchee National Wildlife Refuge, Florida, United States - Lox_Sample_2.4 | ecosystem: Environmental > Terrestrial > Soil > Wetlands | place: USA...
CCGATCTGGAAGATCTCGCCGACATGCGGCATCTCCGAGGCGCGACGGATCGGGCTGGACAAACCCTCGCGGACGCCGTTCACCTCGTCGCGCCAGTCGATGTGCTGGTCGATCTGGATCAGCGTGATGGGACCGCCTCCATCGAAGGCACGCAGGACGGGGATGGGGATGGCATGGTCGCCGCCTAGCACGATCGGCAACGCACCGGCTTGCAGAATCTTGCGCACCGCCTGCTCCGCGCGCGCTACATGACCGGTCGGGTCGCCGACCTCCGCGGGGATGTCGCCACAGTCCACTGTCCGGATGGTTCTGCCGGCATAGAGCGGGCCGCCGATGTCGAAGTCATAGCGATCGAGAGAGCGGACTATACGGTCGCTGGTTGCTCTCATGGCGGAGGGGGCGAGACTCTGGTCGTTGCTTATCTCGCCAAAACTGTAGGCTTGGCCGTAAGGGATGCCGAGGTAGGCGATGTCGGCTTTCAGGTTGTCCAGGGAGGTGACCGGCTCGGCGAATAGAAACGTGCCGGTGGTCGGTCGGCACGGTGTGGTCAGCGATTGGTCCGGCATGCTTGGTTGTCCTTTCCGGGTTGGGTCGGGGCGTACATCTTCTTGTCGTAGTTTCTTGGCAAGATTGTCGTGGGACATTTGTGGCCTACTCTCCGAGGGAGGGGGCGGTGGATAGGGCAATTCGACACGAAGGTCGCCAAGGACGCGAAGGCCACGAAGGAAGGTTTGATGATAATACAGGCCGAATCATTGGGATGGCTATCAAGGTACATCGTCTGCTGGGTCCGGGGCTGCTGGAATCGGCGTACGAACAATGCCTGTGTTGAGAGCTGGAGAACAGCGGTTTGAGCTATGCAAGGCAAGTGCCGCTGCCGCTCACCTATGAGGGCAACCAGCTTGCTTGCGCATATCGCGCCGACATCATCGTCGATCAGCAGACGATCCTGGAGATAAAGTCGGTCGAGGGCATCCTTGCGGTGCATGAGGCGCAGGCGCTGACCTATCTTCGACTCAGCGGCTGCAAGTCTGCGCTACTTATGAACTTCAACTCCATCAGGCTGAAGGACGGGCTGCGCCGTTTCGTGCGATAGCCTTCGCGACCTTCCAACCTTCGCGACCTTCGTGTCGAAATAAATGTTCTGTTGCATCTCCGCCCTGCGCATTTGGCGCAACAACCCCAACCCACAACGCCCTTGCATACTCCGCACGATCCGGGGCAAAAGCCAGCACGTCGACGGTCCCGCGCGAGCGGGTCAAAAGGGAACGCCGTGCGCCCCGGCCGGGCCTCTTATCGGGTCCGGGGGCTAGTCGGCGGCTGCCCCCGCAACTGTCAGCGGCGCGCAGCCGATCCGTCCGCCCTGCCCCACCCGGGTATTGGCGGGCCACTGAGCCCAGCCAGGGCCCGGGAAGGCAGGGTCGGCCGCAACGGAGCCTGATGCGCAAGCACGGGGCCCCGTACACCCGCGAGCCAGGAGACCTGCCGTCGTCGCACGATCAACCGCTGCCGGGCGGCGTGGACCGGAAGCAGGAGACGACTATGACTCTCGCCAGCAATCTGGGCTTCCCCCGCATTGGCCGCCGTCGCGAGCTGAAAGCGGCGCTCGAACGATACTGGGCGGGCGAGCTCGACGAAGTCGGCCTGCTCGCCGAGGCTGCTCGGCTGCGTGCAGCGCACTGGCGCCTGCAGCAGGGACTCGGGATCAGCCATGTGCCGTCGGGCGATTTCTCGCTCTACGACGGGGTGCTCGACACCGCCTGCATGTTGGGCGCGATTCCGCCGGGCTACGGTTGGACCGGCGGCGCGGTGGGCCTGCCGACGATGTTCGCGCTTGCCCGCGGCTCTCGCAATTCGCCGGCCGAGCGGGAGGAGGGGATCGAGCCAGGCCTGCCGGCGCTCGAAATGACCAAATGGTTCGATACCAACTATCACTACCTGGTGCCGCGGCTGGTTGCCGAGCAACGCTTCGAGCTGACCGGCAATCGTCCGCTCGCGATATTCCAGGAGGCACTGACCGCCGGACAGCGGACGCGACCGGTGCTGCTGGGTCCGGTGTCTTTCCTACTGCTGTCGAAGTCGGCCGACGGCTCGGACCCGCTGGACCTGCTGGGTCGCTTGTTGCCGATCTACGCCCGCGTGCTGCGGGAACTGGCGGAGGCGGGCTGCGCCTGGGTGCAGATCGATGAGCCGGTGCTGGCGCTCGATCTCGGCGAGAAGGCCCGGATCGCTGTCGCGCTGGCTTATGACACGCTTGCGCGCGGGTCGGTGCCCAACGTTCTGCTGGCCAGCTATTTCGCCGCGCTGCGAGACAGCCTCGCCGTGGCGGTCCGGCTGCCTGTGGCAGGGTTGCACCTCGACCTTGTGCGGGGCGCTTCGGACCTTGACGGAGTGCTGGCGTCGATCCCGCCCGAGCAGTGGCTGTCGCTGGGGATCGTGGACGGGCGCAACGTCTGGCGTACGGACTTGCGCGCGGCGCTCGCCACGTTGCGCGGTGTCGCCGACAAGCGCGGCACCCAGCGGCTGATGGTCGCGCCGTCATGCAGCCTGCTGCATGTGCCGGTTGATCTTGCACAGGAAACCAGGCTGGACCCGGAGGTGAAGCGCTGGCTCGCGTTTGCCGTGCAGAAGCTGTGCGAGGTGGCGACGCTTGCACGCGGCCTCGACGAAGGTGAGGCGGCGATCGCGACGGAGTTGGCCGCCAGCGATGCCGCGACCGGTGCGCGTCAGGCCAGTGCGCGCGTGCATCGACCCGAGGTCGCTGCCCGCGTGGCAGCGGTCACCCCCGAGATGACGTGCCGCGCCAGCCCGTTCGCAGCTCGGCGCGTTCGCCAACGAGCGCGGCTGAATCTGCCGGCGTTCCCCACCACGACGATCGGTTCATTCCCGCAGACGGCGGAAGTGCGTCGCACACGCGCAGCACTTGCGCGCGGTGAGATGACCGAGGCCGCATACGAGCGGGCCATTGAAGCCTGGATCGGCGAAGCGGTGCGCTGGCAGGAAGACCTTGGCCTGGATGTGCTCGTGCACGGCGAGTTCGAGCGCAATGATATGGTCAAATACTTCGCCGAACAGCTCGAAGGCTACGCCTTCACACAACACGGCTGGGTGCAGTCCTACGGCAGCCGATGCGTCGCCCCGCCGATCATCTGGGGCGACGTGTCGCGGCCGGCGCCGATGACGGTGCGCTGGTCGGCTTATGCCCAGTCGCTGACGGACCATCCGGTGAAAGGCATGCTGACCGGGCCGGTGACGATGCTGCAATGGTCCTTCGTACGCGACGACGTGCCACGCGAGCTGGTCTGCCGCCAGATCGCGCTCGCCATCCGCGATGAGGTAGCCGATCTGGAAGCAGCCGGCATCGCCGTTATCCAAGTGGACGAGCCGGCATTCCGCGAGGGCCTGCCGCTGCGCCGGGCCGATTGGGACGACTATCTGCGCTGGGCGGTAGAATGCTTCCGCTTGGCGACCGGCCTCGCGAGGGACGATACCGCCATCCACACTCACATGTGCTATTCCGAATTCAACGATATCATGCCGTCGATTTCCGACATGGACGCGGATGCGATCTCGATTGAAACCACCCGGAGCAGGATGGAGCTGCTCGATGCCTTTGCCGGCGAAACCGGCCGCACTTATCCTGCCGAGATCGGGCCAGGTATTTGGGACATCCACAGCCCCCGGGTGCCAGACACAACCGAGATGACCGCGCTGCTCGGCTTGGCGCGTCGCCGTCTGCAAGACTGGCAAATCTGGGTCAATCCGGATTGTGGTCTGAAGACCCGCAGATGGGAGGAGGTCAGGCCGGCATTGCAGAACCTTGTAGAGGCAGCACGCCAGGTGCGGCAGGAGGCGACCGCGCGGACCTGACGTTGCATATCGCCGGTGGCCGGGGGGCGGTTGTCCGAAGCCGGCCCCCGTGCTCTCATTCAGGCGATGCCATAGCAAACAGCACCGCAAGCTGCATCTCGGGGGAGATCGGAGCAATGACACGTCTGCACGTCTCGATCCTGGCGCTCGCTCTCGCGATCGCCGCCGTGACGGGACTATCCGCGCGCGCGGATGAGGTGACGATCGCCTCCGCCGGCCCGTTATCGGGACCCCAGGCATTCTTTGGGGTTACCTGGCAGAACGGGATGCGGCTGTACCTGGACGAGGTGAACAAGTCCGGCGGCGTGAACGGCCACACGTTCAAGTTCCTGACGGTCGATGACCAGGCGGACCCGCGGCAAGGGACGCTGGTCGCGCAGAAGCTCTGCGACGACGACGCAGTGAAGATCGTCCTCGGCCATTTCAATTCCGGAGTCATCCTGCCGACACTGCCGATCTACTCGCAGTGCGGGATGCCGGACATCATCTTCGGCTCGAACCCGTCTCTGACGCAGCAGGGTGTGACCAACATCGTACGCCCGGTCCCGAATGACTTCATCCAGGGTGCATTGCCGGCGCTTTATGCACGCCAGCAGATGAAGATCGATCGCGCTGCCGTGGTCAACGACAAGCAGACATTCGGCGAGGGTGTCTCGCGGATTTTCGGCGAACGCTTCAAGCAGGCCGGCGGTACGGTCACGTCGATCTCGCAGGTCAACCCGAGCGATGTCGACTTCACGGCGCTGATTACTCAACTCAAGTCGCAGAAGCCGCAGGTGGTGTATCTTGGTGCCGTGATGCCGCAGCTCGCGCTGTTCGCCAGGCAGATGCACGATCTGGGGCTGGATGCGAAGCTGTTCGTGCCGGATGGCGGCTACACGCCCGACCTGCCGAAGCAGGCGGGCGACGCGGCGGCGCAGGCGATCTATGTCACCTTCCAGGTGCCGCCCTACGATTCTTCACCCGAGCTGGTCGATTTCACCAAACGCTACGTTGCGAAGTTCGGCTCGCAGCCGGGGGCGTACTCGGTTTACGGCTACATCCTGGCACAATTGGCGGTGCAGGCAGTGAAGTCGGTGCCGACCGTCGATCGAGCCGCCCTGATCCGGGCACTGCACTCGCTAAAGCTGGATACCATCCTGGGGCCGGTGTCGTTCGACAAGAATGGCGATCTTGCCGGCGGGGGTCGCGTGTTCCTGTATCACATCGACAACGGCAAGTTCGTGCTGGTCGGTCATAGCTGAACCGGCGATACCTGTGCCGCCGACCGCAGGAGATGGCCGGCACAAGGCAGCACAAGGCCGGCCATGACGGTTTCGGCCTCGTTTGAAGGTAGGCGATGGCTGGCCTGATTCTCCAGCAGCTCATCAACGCGGCGACGATCGGCGCGATCTATGCGTTGATCGCGCTGGGTTACACGATGGTCTATGGCGTGCTGCGGCTGATCAATTTCGTGCACAGCGAGCTGTTCATGCTCGGTGCGTATTTCTGCTATGGATTGCTGGCGGTTGGCATCGGCGGGATGGGAGCCGCTCCGGCACTCGGCGTGACCATCGCGTTCTTCGCGGTGTTCGCGTTGGTTGGTTCGTTGGGCGTCACGATCGAGCGTGTCGCCTACAAGCCGCTGCGCTCGGCAACCCGACTGGCACCGATGCTCAGTGCGCTCGGCCTGTCGCTGTTCTTCCAGTCGGCGGTGCAGCTTATTGCCGGCCCCCAGCCGATCCGCTTCCCCAGCATCTTCCCGGCGGCCCGGCTGGTCGTCGGTGGCGCCGTGTTTACCACTACGCAGCTCCTCATCGTTGTCCTGGCCGTCGCGCTGATGTTGTTGCTGGCAGCATTCGTTTCGCGCACGCGGCTCGGCGTGGTTGTCCGTGCGGTGTCCGAGAGCCCGCGCACATCGGCGCTGCTCGGCATCGACGTCGATCGCGCGATCAGTCTGATCTTCTTTATCGGTCCTGGCCTCGGCGGACTCGGCGGGATTCTCTACAGCAGCTATTACGGCATCATGTATCCCACCATGGGAACGATTGTCGGGCTGAAGGCATTCACCGCCGCCATCCTGGGCGGGATCGGCAGCATACCCGGTGCGATGCTGGGCGGGTTCCTGCTGGGCCTCCTGGAAGTCGGCGGTACCGCACTGCTGCCGGTGGTCTCGCACGGGGTGCTGGGCACCGACTATCGCGACATATTCGCGTTCATGGTTCTCGTGCTGGTGTTGATTTTCCGCCCGACCGGGCTGCTCGGCGAGCAGATCTCCGAGGAGACCATGGTCTATAAGAGAGACTATTGATGGCGAGCGTCCTGGTCGCACAAGGTCGGGCGCCGGTCAGTCGCCGTCTGGCCGGTGCGCTCGCGCTGGCAGCGGTCGTAGCGCTGATGGTCATGGTCCCGCAGGCTGGGCTTTATTACGTCCGGCTGGCGGACGATGTGCTGATCTACACGCTGCTCGCCTTTGGCCTCAATCTGGTGATTGGCTACGCGGGGCTGCTGGATTTGGGCTTCGTTGCGTTCTACGCGGTGGGCGCCTATACATACGCGCTGCTCGCCAGCCCGCAGTTCGGCATCCACCTGCCGTTCCTGGTGATCCTGCCGATTGGCGCCGCTTTGGCCGCCTGCTTTGGCATCTTGCTGGGAATCCCGGTGCTGCCGTTGCGCGGCGACTATCTGGCGATCGTCACCCTCGGCTTCGGCGAGATCATCCGCATCCTGCTGAACAACATGGACGCGGTGACCGGCGGGCCGCAGGGCGTGATGATGATCGATGCGCCGCGCCTGTTCGGTTACGCGCTGATCTCGCCGCGGAGCTTCTACTGGCTGCTGCTTGGCCTCTGTGCCGTCATCGGCCTGCTGGTGCTGCGGCTGGAAAACTCGATCCTGGGCAAGGCCTGGGCAGCGATCCGGGAGGATCAGGATGCCGCCCGCGGCATCGGCATCGACACCGTGCGGGTGAAGCTCGCCGCCTTCGCGATCAGCGCGTCGATCGGCGGGCTGGCGGGTGTGATCTTTGCCTCCTTCCAACGTTATGTCAGCCCGGAGAGCTTCACCTTCAACGAATCAATCCTGATCGTGCTGATCATCGTGATTGGCGGCGTCGGCAACGTCCTGGGCGTGATCACCGGGGCAGTGACATTGATCGTGCTGCCTGAGCTGCTGCGCGGTGTAGCGCAATACCGCATGATGGCGTTCGGCTTCACGTTGGCGGCGCTGATCGTCCTGCGCCCGCAGGGACTGGTGCCGCGCAGCTTCGGCCCGGTCCGGCTGCTGCGCTGGCTGTTCGCGTCATGAGTTTCGCTTTCCATCACATCAGCAAGCGGTTCGGCTCGGTGGTGGCGATCGACGACGTCAGCATGATGTTCGAGCCTGGGCTGATCTATGCCATCATCGGCCCGAACGGCGCCGGCAAGTCGACCCTGGTGAACATGGCGGCTGGTTCCTATCCGGTCTCCTCGGGCAGCATTCTGTTGAACGGACGGAAGCTCGAACGCCTTAAGAAGCACCAGATCAGCCGTGCCGGGGTAGCACGCACCTATCAGAACATCCGATTGTTCGATCAGATGACAGTGCTCGAAAATCTGGAGGTCGCATTGGCTCCGGCGGACATGCGTCACGCCTGGCGAGAGGTGCTGGTGCCCATCTATGCCGGTCAGGCCGCCCTACGCCGCCGTGTGACGTGCCTGCGACTGCTGGAAGAATTCGGCCTTGCCGACGTTGCGGGCCTGCATGCGGAACTGCTGCCCTACGGCCGCCAGCGAATGCTGGAAATCGCACGTGCGCTCGTGGCCGAGCCAGGCGTGTTGCTGCTCGACGAGCCGGCGGCTGGCCTGAACTCAGCCGAGACCGATGCGCTGAAGCTGCGGCTGCGGCGGCTGCGACGGCCCGAGCGGGTGATGGTCGTGATCGAGCACGACATGGATCTGGTGATGTCGCTGTCCGATCGGATCTTCGTGCTACACCATGGCGCGCTGCTGTTTCATGGCACGCCGTCCGAGGTGCAGGCCAACCGCAAGGTGCAGGAGGCTTATCTGGGAACCGATGACGACCTCGAGTCCATCCGCGAGCTTGCTCGCCATCGACGGGCTGAACGCCGGCTACGCGACCAAGCAGGTGCTATCCGGCGTCAGGCTTGAGGTCGGGTCGGGTGATATCGTCGTTGTCATCGGGCCGAACGGCGCGGGCAAGACGACGCTGCTGTCGTCGATCTCCGGACTGTGCCGGATCACCGGGGGACGCATCCTGTTCCAGGGCCGGGACATCACCGGCTGGCGGCCCGACCGCGTGGCCGCAGCCGGGATCGCGCATTGTCCGGAGGGGCGGCGGATTCTGCAACGACTGACTGTGGAAGAGAACCTGCTTGCCGCGCATGTCGGCCGCCGTGGGACAAGTTTCGAGACGTTGCGCAGTGCGGTGTTCGACCGGTTCCCAATTCTTGCTGAGCGCCGATCCAGCCTGGCGAGCCGACTCTCCGGCGGGCAGCAGCAGATGCTGGCGATCGGCCGCGCCCTGATGGGGGAACCGGAGTTGCTGATGCTGGACGAGCCTTCGCTCGGCTTGGCGCCGCGGGTGATCACCCAGATCTTCCGTATCCTGCTGGAGTTGTCCGTGTCTGGCGTCTCCATCCTGCTGGTGGAGCAGAACGTGCGGTTGGCGCTGGAGGTGGGAGACCACGCCTATGTCCTGGAGAGTGGGCGCGTGCGGCTGGACGGGCCGGCCGAAGTGATTGCTGCACATGCATCGCTGGCGGAGCTGTTCCTGTCCGGCTCCAGTGCCGTGACAGATTAGAAGCGGAGGAGAAACGGATGCGCTGGTCTCGAACGGTGACAGTGGTGGGTGTGCACGCCGAGGGTGAAGCCGCGCGGGTGATCATTGGCGGCGTGCTGCCTCCGCCAGGCGCCACGATGTTCGAGCGCATGCGCAACCTGCGCGATCATGGCGACTCGCTGCGCCGGCTGCTGCTGTTCGAACCGCGCGGCGCGGTGACACTGTCGCTCAACCTGGTGACGCCGCCCTGCTCGCCAGAGGCGGATGTGGGGCTGATCATCATGGAATCGCAGTATTACGTGCCGATGTCGGGCTCCAACACGATCGCCACCGTGACCGCGCTGCTGGAGACCGGAATGCTGCCAATGCGCGAGCCGGAAACAATGCTGACGTTGGATACGCCGGGAGGGCTGGTGCGGGTGACTGCCGAATGCCGCAACGGGCGATGCGTGCGAGTGCGCTTCCATAACGTGCCATCGTTTGTGCTGCATCGCCAGCAGCCGGTGGAAGTGGCCGGGCTGGGGAGCGTGGTCGTCGATGTCGCGTATGGCGGGATGCTGTATGCGATCGTTGATGCCGCACGCCTTGGTTTCAGCATCGAGCCGTCCGAAGCGCGTGACCTCGTTGATGCCGGCGAGCGGATCAAGGCCGCGGCGGCCGAGCAGCTTCCGGCGGTACATCCTGAGAATCCGGAGATCCATACAGTCAATCAAACGTTGTTTGCAGGGCCTTTGCTGCCGGGGGGAAGTGGGAAGACGGCGCGCAATGCGGTGGTTGTGTCGCCGGGCCGTCTCGACCGTTCACCATGCGGCACGGGCACATCAGCGCGCCTTGCCGTGCTGCATGATCGGGGCCAGATCGGCGTTGGCGAGACTTTTGATCACGTCTCGATCATCGGCACGCATTTCCTTGGGCGTGTGGAGGAAGTCGTCTCGGTCGGGGGACTTCCGGGTGTGGTCAACAGCGTTTCGGGGCGCGGCTGGGTCAGCAGCATTGGGCAGTACGGACTCGATCCGGAAGATCCGCTGCCGGAGGGATACACGCTGCCGGATACGTGGTTCGCTTGATCGCGCCGGTTCTCCGCGTCGTTACGGCGGCATCGCCCCGCTGCACTTCTTCGTGGCCTTCGAGACCTTCGCGCCCTTCGTGTCGAAATGCCAGCCGCGCGCCCCTGACCCTGCCCCGTTGGAAGTCCACGGTAGCCACGCCAGCGCGATCCAAGTCACGTCCCCTGTTTACCCCGACTTCGGTCTGGCCATTACATCAGCCGACAGTATCTCGACCGCCCGCGCAAGCTGCGGGTCGGCGTCGGCTGAATAGTCGACGTCGAACGGCACTTCGATTGTTGGCGTCACGCCGACTCCCTCCAGCCGCTCGCCATCCACGCGCACGTCATCGACTGCAAGCATCAACAGCGATCCATCGTGCATCATAAAGGCGGTGGCGGCAAGCACGGCTTTCAATGTCGGCGTGCCGATCAGCTCGCCGAACCGATACTTCTTGAAGCCATAGGCCAGGATTTCCTTGCCGCTGCGGGTTCGGCCATTGATCAGCATTGCCACCGGCCGGCGCCATTTCACCCCTTGCAGGTGCACCTGGCCGTTGCGGCCGATCATCGTCACGGTGGGACCGCGCGGATCAAAGACGTCGAGATATTCCGGCACCGCACCGCCCCAACCGTCGCGCAGATCCCAGACCAGCGCGTCCGCGTCGCTCAGGATGCCCTGGCCGATCAGTCGCTCGAGTGCGCGCTGATAGACGTGGCCGGCATAGGACCACACATGCACATAGCCGATGCGCGCGCCGCCGGAGCTGCGAATGATCCTCGCGCTTGCCTCCAATCCTTGCCGGAACATCTCGTCGGGGTGCAGCGTCTCGGGCACGACCGGCAAATCGAAGGGCGGACCGGACGCGACGCGGCGGATCGACAGGGCCACGCTGTTGCCAACCTTGCCGCGGAACGAGTCGACTTCCCGGAACGCCGCGCCGTCCGCGGCGACGATTTCGTCCCCGGCCAGCAGTCCCGCGCGTGCGGCCGGCCCTCCATCGATGGCACCGATGACAAAGGTGCGCCCCTGCGCATCCCGCTGCGTAAGCACGCTGATGCCGGGATAGGTGATATCTCCGTCCGGGAAGAGCCGGCGCAGATCCGGGCGTCGCGGGTCGAGGAAGATGTCGGCGATCTGGTAATACGCCGTCTGGTCGGGCAGCAGATATTCGGTGTGGGATGCACGGAGTTCGGCGAGCATCGCGTTGATCACCGCGGCCCGCGCATCCGCCGAAGGTGCCGCGAGCAGCAGTAGCCGGTAACGCGTCCGCACGGCCGGCCAGTCGAGCCCGTTCAGGCGCGGATCGAAGAACCGGTCCCGCACCGTCTCCCAGACCTGGTCGAATGCCTCGGGCCCGGCGAGGTCATCGCCTTCCGGCGCGGTTTGCGCCCGGGCATGGCCGGTGGCTGCCGATGCCGCAGCGATGGAGCTCAATCCTCCCAAAACAGTGCGGCGGTACAGCATGGCGAGGCCCTTTCAGTTACTCTCGTACTCGCAGTTTATGCCGGGCAGTGAAACGGCAAGAGGGCAGCGTGCCCTCGGCGTCAACTTGAGTTGGCCTTCATGCCAGCGTGACTCGGCGTGTGGTCCAGCCACGTACCATCAGAGCTGAGGCACTACGATGGAGCTATTCATCTTTGCCCGCTTTTACGCCCGGGAAGGGTAGGAAGAAGCGGTCACCAGCCTGCTCCGCGATCAAGTCGCGCCGGTACGGTCCGAGCCGGGTTGGCTGGCGATCAGCGCGTATCGATCTGTCCGCGATGCACGGCTATTCTGGATCCACTCGCGCTGGATCGACGAGGCGGCATTCGAGATCCACGCCAAGCTGCCGCGCAGTGACCGCTTCGCAGAGCGCGCGGAACAGTTGATCGACCATTCCTTCGACGTGACGCGAACCCACGCGATTGCGTGAATGCGCCGTTCCAACTGGTCGGGACGGGTCACTCGCCGGTATGATTGGCAATCCCGTAACGATCCGGCTAAACTCGGGCGGATGACGATGTCTCCTGAAACAGCCGATGCGGCGTTCGACGAAATCGTTGCCGCGGTGACTCGAGGAAGCCGCCGCGAGGCCATCCGGCTGGCTGTCGCAGCGCTGGCAGAGGGACTCGATGAACCCCTGGTGCTGCTGCTGGCAGCGGAGAGCCTCGACGAGCAAGGGCATGCACCGGAGGCGCTAGGCCTGCTTCACCAAGCCGCGGATATCGCCCCAGAGGAACCGGATCTCTGGCGCCGCATCGGCGGTATTCTCGTCCGCCAGGGAAAGCTGACAGAGGGTCTCGCGGCGCTCGAGACAGCCCTGAAGCTGCACCCCGATTTCGTCGAGGCATTGATCGAAGCCGGCGTGGCCAGCTTTCGCCTGGGTGGGCTGACTGCGGCGGAAGCCTATTTCTGGCGTGCAACGGGGCTCGCTCCGGGCGAGGCTGAGCCTCTCGCCGCACTGGCGGCGATCGCAGCGCGACAGCGAAAGCCACGAGAAGCGCGAGTGCTGGCCGAACGGGCGCTGGTGCTGCAGCCGGACTTGGTCACGGCAGAGCTCGCGATCGGCCGTGCCGACCTCGTCGAAGGCAGCGCCGCGGAAGCATGCGCGCGCATGACACGGCTGCTCTCGCGCGTTGATCTGACGGAGGAGCATCGGGTGGGCGCGCTCGATCTGCGCGCCGAGGCGTTCGACACGCTATACCGCCCCGGGGAGGCATTCGCCGATTACGAAGCGCGCAATGCGATACTGCGACGGGCGTACGCATCGCGGATCGAGCAGGAAATCAGCGAACGCCGCATCGACCAGGCGCGGCGCCTTGTGAGTTATTTCTCACGAACGCCAGCTGCCCCCTGGCGAGTCGGCGCCGGCGAGGACGAGATCGGCGCGCGTACCGTCAGCGGACACGCTTTTCTGGTCGGCTTTCCGCGTTCCGGCACCACGCTGCTCGAGAAGGTCCTCGCTGCCCATCCCGGGATCGTGACGTTGGAAGAGGTCGACCACCTGGGCCAGGCCGGAGCGCACTGGCTTGCCGATACCACGGCACTCGATTCCCTGGCCGACCTGGGGTGCCCCGAGGCCGACGCCGCGCGGCAAGCATATTGGCGAAGCGTGAACAGCACCGCCTGCGGTAACCTCTCGGGCAAGCTGCTGCTGGACAAGCTGCCGCTGCACACGCTGGCGCTGGCGGTGATCGCCAAGCTGTTTCCGCGTGCCAGGATATTGTTCGCGCTGCGAGATCCGCGCGACGTGGTGTTGAGCTGCTTCCGCCGTCGGTTTCAGATGAATTCGGCGATGTTCGAGTTCCTCAGCCTTGAGGACACGGCTGCGTATTACGACGCCGTCATGACGCTACTGCAAATTTATCGAGGCACCCTGTCGCTTCCGCTGCTCGACGTCCGGCACGAGACGCTGGTGGCGGATTTCGAGGCCACCGTGCGTCGCGTGCTGGAATTCCTCGGGTCGCACTGGGACCCAGGAGTCAGCCGTTTCGCCGAGAACAGGAGGGCTGATCCTCGAACCCCGAGCGACATCCAACTGGCGCGCGGCCTCAATGCCGAGGGGATCGGACAGTGGCGCCGCTATCAGGCGCAGCTCGCGCCGGTACTTGCGAGTCTGACGCCGTGGGTGGAGCAATTCGGCTATCCACCCTGAGGGACGTACGCGGGTGTTGGCGGCTGAGACAACTGCGGCGCCCACCGGGCGCCGCAGGCAGTCT
>Ga0335075_10011506_pt1 | contig 13374 bp, 13 predicted proteins | sample Lox_Sample_24_FD_206723 | JGI IMG/M metagenome (GOLD analysis project Ga0335075, IMG submission 206723) | Soil microbial communities from Loxahatchee National Wildlife Refuge, Florida, United States - Lox_Sample_2.4 | ecosystem: Environmental > Terrestrial > Soil > Wetlands | place: USA...
GCCCGCGGCGTGTTGGCCGTCCACCGGTACTTGGTGATCATGATGTTCGGCACGCCGAGTGTCGCGAGGCACAGCGCGGCCGCGCCGCCGGCCGGCCCGGAGCCAACGATGAGCACGTCGGTTTCCGCGGTTTGTCCGGTTGGTATCTCGGTCTCGGCGAGTCCGTCATCGAAAGCAGGCATGGCGCGATTGTCGCGCCACGCGGCGTCCCGCCTCTATGGCCACGGCTCCGGATGGCGGAAATGAGAAGTTCCAGAGGTGCTGAGCCGGCACGCTAGGATCGCTGTGTGGCTTCCGAAAACGAGCCGGCGGCGCCCCCGGGGATTAACACGAAGGTGCCGAGCCCGGCACGGGTCTACGACTACTGGCTCGGCGGGAAGGACAATTTCGCCGTCGACCGGGAGGCGGCCGAGGCGTTCATCAAGGTGTTCCCCGGCATCATCACGGGCGTCCGGATGAACCGCGCCTTCCTGGGCCGGGCGGTCGCGTACCTGGTCGGCGAGGGTGTCAGGCAGTTCCTCGACATCGGCACGGGCCTTCCTACCGCGGACAACACGCACGAAGTCGCCCAGCGGCTGGCGCCCGAGTCGCGCGTCGTCTACGTAGACAACGACCCCGTGGTCCTGCTGCACGCCGCGAGCCTGATGACCAGCACTCCCGAAGGCGCGTCCGACTACATCCAGGCCGACCTGCGCGAGCCGGACAAGATCCTCGAAGGGGCCGCGCGGACGCTCGACTTCAGCCGTCCGGTAGCGGTGTCGCTGCTGCAGATCCTCCAGTTCATCCCAGACGAGGCCGACCCGTGGCGGCTGATCCGGACGATCATGGACCCCATGGCGTCTGGCAGCTACCTGGTCGTCTCGCAGCCGACCCTGGACGTGATGGGCGACACGATCTCCGACGCGGCCGACACCTACAACAGCCGCCTGCCGGACAACCAGACGACGGTGCGGACCCGCGCGGAGATCCTCCGCTTCTTCGACGGCCTGGAACTGGTCGAGCCAGGACTCGTGGAGCTCCAGCAGTGGCGTCCGGGCCCTGGTGTGAAGCCCGCGGATAACCAGATCCCCGCGCTGGCAGGCGTCGGCAAAAAGCCCTGAGGCCCGCTTCAAGCGGCTATGATCCGGTTTGGCGTTCTTCTTTGAAGAAAAGCGACAATCCGGAGTGTCTCGTTATGACAGGCCAGGATATGGGCTGGACGCAGGCCGATCCCGATTACCTGCTACCTGAGGTCGACGTCTCCAAGCCGAGTATCGCCCGCGTCTATGACGCGGTGCTGGGTGGCAAGGATAACTTCGCGGCGGACCGGGCCGTCGTCGCGGAAGTGCAGAAGACGTTTCCCGACGGCGGCGGGGCCGCCCGGGTCAACCGCGCGCTACTCGGGCGCGCGGTGCGGTACATGGCGCAGGCGGGCATCGATCAGTTCCTCGACCTTGGATCCGGCCTTCCGACCGTGCAGAACACGCACCAGATCGCCCAGGCGGTGAACCCGTCCGCACGGGTGGTGTACGTGGACAACGACCCGATGGTGCTCGCGCACGGCCGGGCCTTGCTGGCCGAGAACAAGTCCACGATTGTCGTGACCGCCGACCTGATGGAGCCGGAGCAGCTCCTGGCGCGTCCCGAGATCACCGGCTTCCTCGACCTGTCGCGGCCGCTCGGCCTGATCATGGCCGCGATCGTCCACCACATCCTCGACGAAGAGGACCCGTACGACATCGTGGCCCGCTACACGAGGCTGCTGCCATCCGGCAGCTATCTGCTGCTCACGCACTTCTCCAATTCGAGCCCCGAGGCCCAGGGGCTCGAGGAAGTGATGCTGCGCACTCTCGGCCGGGGTCAGCTGCGCAGCCGCGAGGAGATCGCCCGGTTCTTCGATGGCCTCGAACTCGTCGAGCCCGGCCTCGTCCACCTGCCCGACTGGCACCCCGACGAGCCGGTGTCGCGACCGCTTGACATCTCCGGCCTGCTGTACCTCGGCGCCCTCGCGCGCAAGCCGTAGTCCCTAGACTGGGCGGTCGTCCTTGACGCGCGCCGCGAACTCGCGCCAGGCGCTCGGCTTGAACGTCAGCACCGCGCCAGCGCGGTCCTTGGTGTCGCGGATCAGGACGCGGCCTGACGTGGCCACCTCCACGCACTGGCCGCCGTTGCCGCCGCTGTAGCTCGAGCTGCGCCAGGTTACGGCGTTAGGTCCTTCCATCGTTCCTGAATCACGCTCTCAATCAGCTCTCGTGACGCCCCCTTGGACAAGGCATCACCCCGGAGGCTATGGAAACGTAGCGCGACCATGGACACCGTGGCGGCGTCTTCGGCCACCCGTCCGTCTGCAATGTCCTCAAGGTTCACGATACCGGGGGCACCCCCCAGGTCCGCGACTGTAAAAGCGCCGAGCAGACCGGGATGCGCCCCGGCGTGGGGGATGACCTGCATCGTGATGTTGGAGCGCCGGGACATCATGACCAGGTGGGCGAGCTGGTCGCGCATCACTGTTGGCCCGCCGATCTCTCGCATGAGGGCGCTCTGATCGATCAGCGCGCATACTACGGGCGGCGGCGGGTCGTCACGCTCCAGGATTGCCTGCCGGGACAGCCGTCCGGCTAGCCGTTCGCTCACGATGTCTTCCGTCGCGTCGGGGAACATTTCGAGTACCGCCCGCGCGTAATCCTCCGTCTGGAGCAGGCCTGGTATGAGCGAGTGCTCGAAGATGTACAGCGCGGTGGCCTCCGCCTCATGCGGCGCGAACGACCGGAACGATGGGGGAAACGGCAGGTTCCGGAGCCGGACCACGAGCCGCCCGAACGTGCCCGAAGTCCCCGGAACGTCCGGAGTCCCTTCCGTGAAGCCGGGAGTCGCGAAGACGCGGTCCAGAGCTCTGGCCAGTTCCGGCGTTGCCGCCTTCCGGCAGGTTTCTACCTGGGCGATCAGGGATTCGCTGTAGCTGGTCTTCGCGGCCACGTCCGCCTGCGTCCAGCCATGGGTCGCGCGGTGCGCCCGCAGCTCATCGGCGAACCAGCCGAGCGCGTCCCGGTCCTTACGTCCTCCGGCCATCCCTCACCCGTCCTTACCGATTGTTCACGGTTCCGCACGGATCGCATGTGCCCGTAGAGGACGTTACGCCCGCGCCGACAGGCTTGTCATGCGCGGCCGGGAAGCTTGGACCTTTCCGGCCGCGCCGCCCCTAGAGGGTGAGACGAAAAGGGACCCGTATGAAGGAAGGCGCGTCGTGATCGTGTGGCTGTGGGACGCAACCGAGCCCGGCGGCTGCCACGGGATCACCGATGACGAAGTCCGGGCCCTCGCAGCGGCCGAGACCTGCATGCGCAACGGCAGCGCGAGCACCGCCAGGGTGGAGCAGGCCCAGCTCATGATCGGAGGTTATTGGCTGACCTCTCACTACGAGCGAACAGGGACAGGATGGTCGGCTCGTCAGGGAAGCAGCGGGATCGCGTGGATCCCGCTGGCCCCCGCCCCCGACGTGCTGAAGTAGGCGTGCTGGACTCCGGATCTACCATCCGTCGGCTTGCTGTCCGGATCTGAAGCGCCAGGCCTGGTCACTTGGCACGGAGACGTAGCCCCGCACTGTGATGACCCCATCCTCATGTACGGCGAATTCAACCTCGTCGCCCTCGCTGACGTGCAGTGCCTGCCTGATCGGATCGGGCAGGGTGAGCTGCGCCTTCTGGCGAAGTCTCGCTCGAGCGTTGGTCCGCGGCTGTAGCTCTTGCTCGGCACCAGTCTCGTTCAAGGTCGCCCCCCTGGCGTTGCGTAACTGAGAGAGTCCAATTTTCCCAACCAATACTGGCCAGGAACGGGGCTGCTATGCGGCTTTGTGAATTGTCCGGACAACCTCGGACAGCAGACGGCAGCGTTCAGGAACAAGATCGTTTCGCGTGGTGATGGCTCTCACGCGCAACCCTTACCGCAGATGTCGCTGGCCCGGTGGCCGAAGTGCTGGCGGAAGGTGTGGGAGAAGTACGTTACGGATGTGAAGCCACACCTGGCGGCGACGTTGGCGACGGTCGGTGACGTTGGCTCTCCGGCCGCGAGCAGCGTGTAGGCGAGGTGCAGGCGGCGGGACAGGATGTGCCGTGGAATGGACGTGCCGTCGGCGGCGAAGATCCGGGATAGCTGCCGGGCGCTGATCCCGATGGCCGCCGCGACCTCCTCGGCGCCCAGGTCCGGGTTCGTCAGGTGCTCCTCTATATAAGAGCGTGCGGCAGCGCGGTGCGCCGTCGTCGGGGGCGTGGCTCGTCCGCCGGCGAGGACCGTGATCAGGTCGAGTACGGTGCCCTCGTCGGCTGGCCGGTGCTGCCTGGCGCGTGTCGAGCCGCCAGTGATCGTGGCCAGCGCCCTGGCGTACTGGCTGCTGCCGCCTTTGCCGCGGAAGGACGCGACGACCGGCCCGCTCAGCGGCGGCACCCCCGGCAGCGCCGTGCGCTCCGCCTTGACGACCAGCTCCTCGAGCCCGTGGCTGAATCCACGGGCAAAGGGACGGTCCGTTTCACATATAAGGAGGTCCCCTGGCCGCAGCGAACGCGAGCCTTCTGCCGACTCGAACCATGCGTCCCCCCGCAGCGTCAGGTACACAGCGATCGCGTCAGTGGGACTGCGATCGATGACGTTCCTAGTGCGCCGCACCATGTGGGCGGACGCGGCCACACGAGCGAGATCGGAGTGCGGAAGTCGCACGTTGAGTTCGGTGGCGATGAGCGGGTGGCCCGCGCGCACATCAAGGCCGACGAGCGCGGTCGCGTTATGCGTCTCCCACAGCTCGACCCGGCACGCGGCTGGCAGCCCGACGGTCGAGAACCCCCTGGGCGCCTGATCCGCGGGCAGCACCGCGCCTATTCCCGGCATGTGTCCGATAGTGCGGCCAGCGCCCGGCCGCGTCAATGGCCGAAACTGCCGGGCGCAACTTGGCTCCACCGGATCTAACGGAGACGAGTGGTCTGTCCATCTGGTGATAAGTCGTCACTTGCGCCGAGGTCGTCGAGGTGGGCGAACATGGTCTGGGCGGAGTCGTGCACAGTCCCCCGTCCCGCCGCCAGCTCCTCGTCTGCCTGCCGTTTAGCGGCTTGCAGCTCCTCATTGAAGAACCACGCCTGGTCGCTCGGCACGGAGACGTAACCCTGGACTGTAATGAGTCCGTCCTCGTGTACAGCGAACTCAATCTCGTCGCCCTCGCTGACGCGCAGTGCCCGCCTGATCTCATCAGGCAAAGTGATCTGTGCCTTCGGCCGAAGCCTTGCTCGAGCGCAGGTCCCCGGTCGTAGCTCTTTCTTGGCCGCGTTCAAGCTGGCCTCCTGACTCGCGGTACTGGGAAGCCCTCTCTTCCCCCCCGGCACATATTCTGGCCAGAAACTGGACTTGGAGGCCGCATTATCGGGATTTCCCCGGACAACGTCGGACAAGACGTTTCCATCACGATAGGGAATCCCATTGCCGGGCTAGCGTGACGAATTCTTCACGGTTCTGATCTGCCGCCAGATGACGTGGGGCTGACCGTGCTCTCGTTCGGCGCCGTAGCTAAACGATGCCCGCCCGTCGTCGCTCCAGGTCATTTCGAATACGCCCGGATGAGCAGCCAGCTCCCGCACCCTCAATGATGGCCGGAACGTGCGGACAGGTGCGATCAAGTCTGGCTCAAAAGCTTCGAGCACGACCTTGCGGAACAAGGCTTGCTGCTCATGGGTAAGGCGTCTCCAACCGCGTTCGAAGCGGGGAAGCGTCTCAAAGGTCGCCATCAACTATCAGCCACGCTTAGGGCACCGTGCCGCTCTGGAGCGAAGCACCAGGTCTGGTCTGTTGGAACGCGACGAAGCCTCGGCCGTGATGGCCTCGTCCTGCTGACCTGCGAACTCAACCTCATCCCCTTGCCTGCGCAGCACACGACTGACCTCTCCGGGCAAAGTGGGATGTGGTCTGGAACGAACCATCGCCCGGACACTGGTCCGTGGTCGCTCATAGGGACCCCTCCCCTTAACGCTTCTTATTTTCCCACTTTCCGATTATCGGGAATTCCAATTTCTACTTTGTCTTACGCACATACACCTTCAGAAGGGGATCTTTGCCGAAACTTTACCAACTATATCTTCGATATGGCAGTAAACCGCACGGAAGGGATGTGCGTCTCTTAATATAGATCGACGAGAGCTTCGGGGTAATTCCCTTGAGTGGGGGGACTATGGGTTTGTTGTGAACACTTGCTCGCGGTGAGTCATGGTGCTGAGCCGCTGCACTGTCGCTCGTGGTGACCTACCTAGTAGCCAGCGATAGAGGTAACACCGGCAGAGTCGTGGGGTTACGCCGAAATCCAACAATCACAAAGTACGACGAGTTTTGGCCTGCCCTCAAAGCCCTATACCGCATTTAACGGCGGCGTGTAAGAGAGCCTTTCATTCGCCAGCTCTCTCGATCATCCAGGCCGGAGCTCTTACTAAGTATTGCCTTCTAGCAGACCAGAGGGGTGGACCGCGTGTCGATAGCGATCACTGTTGAGGTGACCTTCATACCGTCTCACGCGCGAGGAGTCGCTAGGCAGCATGTCCTAATCGGCGGTAGCGCTCAGTGAGCCGAGACTTCACTGAGCCGAGCGCTCACAGACACCACGATCCCGACACATTGCGGCAACTTGCAGTGCCTACTGACAGGCAGCTCTCAGTGAACAGAGATCTCACTGAGGCAAATGACACTCGGCGTTACGAACCAGATACGTTGACGCAAATCGAAGGACTTGAAGCGCTTCGGTCGGCGTCTTTCAGTGACGCCCGAGCTGGTGGACCCGCCGGCGCGAGACTTCCTGAGCCAAGATCCTTCCGGGGGCCTGGCTATCGAGACCCCCGGCCTGACGGGCTCGGACAAGAGGCATACACCCTCCCCTCAACACCTGGACCGAGACGGCCAGAGCCGCAGACGACAAAGCACACGGGCCGTGGCGGCCTTGCGGATGGGAATCATCATTCGGCGCAGTCACCGAGAGATGAGCTCCTCGTACCGACGGCAGATGTTTCATTTCGTCGCCCGCACGCCTCACCTGCGGAATTCGCAGACAGGCCACATCTAGGCGAGAACCGTCGTTACACCGTTCCACCGAGCATGCCGACGCAATCGCCGCCCAGATCTCTGCAGGTACGGGGCCCTCTCGCCAGCGGGCTTCCGTATGAACATCAAGCATTGTCCTGCGGATCCGAAGGCCAGAATCAGCGGCCGCCACTCAACCTGGGTCCTTCAACAAGTGTCCAGCTTGCGGGACTCCAAGCGCTTGTACTGCTGGAGGACCGGGAAGAACGCCATGGCTCCCCTGTGCAAAAGAAGGCCAGACCATGGGACTTCCTCAGACCAGGAATACGCCCACTCCTGCTTATACTGGCTATTCAGGCTGTACTGTCGGCTCGTCTGCTGTGGGCAAACACTGCCTTTCAGGACGAGGCTCTTTATCTTTGGGCTGGCCATCTAGAACTGGCTCACTGGTCAAGCGGCACCCCGATACCTGATTTCTCAACTTACTTTTCAGGCGCCCCGGTCGTTTACCCGCCACTCGCCGCCCTAGCGGACTCAATTGGAGGGTTGGCGGGCGCGCGTCTGCTCAGCCTTATCTTCATGCTCGGGTCGACGACTCTGCTTTTTTATACTGCTCGCAGGCTCTACAACCGGCGGGTCGCAATCATGGCGAGTGCCTTTTTTGGCACGCTTGGCTGGGCCGACCAACTAGGGGCTTTCGCCACCTACGATGCGATGGCGGTATTCCTGACAGCCCTCTCCGCATGGCAAGTGGTACGTGCCAGGGGGCGACTAAGCGAGCCCTTGCTCATTGGCGCTGGAATTACGCTCGCGTTTGCTGATGCCGCCAAGTACGCTGCCGTTCTCTGGAATCCCATCGTTGTTGGATTGGTAGTGCTAACCGCCACCGAAGGCGGTTGGCTTCGTAAATTGTCGCGAGCAACACGCCTCGTGGTATATAGCGGCAGCGTGGTCTACATGGCACTGAAGTTGGGTGGCCATGGATATATGCAAGGACTCGACTTTACAACCTTGCATCGCCAGATCGTCACTGGTACCCCTCCACTGAAGGTCTTGGACATTACTTGGGGTTGGCTAGCACTACTCGTCCTCATGGCCTTCCTGGGAATTTTCCTGAGCTGGTATGACCAAGGACGGCCAAACGCGCTCCCGGTACTGCTGTTCCTAGCAGGAATACTTGCACCCGTCGCACAGGCACATGAAAGCGATATCACTTCGCTGCATAAGCATGTAGTATTCGGAGCCTGGTTCCTATGCATAATGACAGGATATGCCGCGAGCAAAATCAGTTATCTGGACAATAAATTGTCCCACGGCGTCCTGATAAGTCTCGTAGTCCTTCTGGCAGGAATGATTAGTGGCTGCCTAGAGGTGAACGCGTACAGCGGACAGTGGCCGAACGTGAGCAGAACTATGCCAGCGCTGGCAAGTGCAATCCGCACGGCTCACTGTCCTTGTCTTGTCTTTCAGGAAGATCCTGCACATTACTACTTGTCTAGCGGGCTACTGAGCGGGGAGGTCGTCGGCCCTTATTCGTTCACCTTCCACGACTCCCACACATGGGAAACAATCCGCGGTGCACAGGCAATGGCCGCCGCGATCGCTGACGAGTACTTCGGAGTAGTAGAAATCGACGCCTCCCAGGGCGACGCGGAATATCACCTGATCACAGGTGCACTCCGCTCCTCTGGCCAATACATCCTGACGTCCTCTGTACCGTGGCCTGAACACCCAGGCGAGCCCACTGAAGTGTGGCAGCTTACCGATGGCAACGGCGGCTAAAGGATGACAGATCGCCGCGCCATACGTGACAACAAGCATTCCGTTCCACTGGTCCCAACTATCCTACTCGGTGCCATTATCGGCGGTGAGCTCGGGATGCATATTGGCCTGGGACATATACATCACCCAACTCTCGAGCTCCCTGTATATGGATATTGCGTATTGTTTTATCTCGCGTTCAAGCTCGGGCTCGCCATCCTGTATCGCCCGCCGGTCGAAGCTAGACTGCCACGTGCAGTAGTAGCCGCGATAATTACAGTTCATAATGAAGATCCTATAGTTTTTAGGAAATGTCTCGAATCTTTGCTCGCCCAGAGTCGACTACCGCAGTACCTCACGATCGTGGATGACGGATCCGCTAAGCCTTATTGTCTTCAGACCGCTCACCTCTACCGCTCGGCATTTCTGCGGCGAAACGTGTCGTACCACGTTGTCCAGCATCCCCGGAATCTCGGGAAGCGGGAGGGGCTGGCAGCCGGCTTTCGCATAGCCTGGGGCGCAGATCTCTACATGTGTATAGACTCTGATACAGTATTGAAACACAATGCGCTCGAACGGGCACTCGCCTATTTCGTCGACGAACGCGTTCAGGCAGTCACCGGTTGCGTTTTCGCACTTAACTGGAATGCGAATTTGCTAACCAGGCTTATCGACCTTCGCTATGTAAATGCGTTCCTAGGCGAACGTGCCGCTTATTCAACCCTTGGTTCCATGCTATGTGCTTGCGGATCGCTGGCATTGTACCGAGGACACACGGTGCGGAAATATTTGAATGACTTCCTGAATCAGCAATTCCTCGGCAATCGTTGCACATACGGTGACGACCGAAGGCTCACTTACTATTGTCTTCGCGAGGGCCGCACCCTACTAGCCTCAGATGCCATAGCCTGGACGATGGTCCCTGAGAACATGGGACACTTCCTCAGGCAACAGCTCCGGTGGTCCAAGAGTTTCATCCGGGAATCATGGTGCATGCTTACGAGCTTTGGCCCAAATCGCGCTTGCTGGTGGCTGAGTGCAATGGAGATCACTACTTGGGGGGCGTTCACAACTGCTCTTGTTTATACCATGGTCATTCGGCCGGCGTTTAGCGGAAACATCTCGGTCGGTGCCTATTTGGCGGCTACGCTATTGCTAGCGTATGCGAGAAGTGGTCACTATTTGCGTGCCGAACATCCGGACAGCAGCCTTTCCAAGCGGCTCATTATCTTTATGATGGCGCCGGTTTATGGACTGATTCATATGGTCTTGCTACTTCCGTTGCGGGTCGTGGCACTCGCTTCGCTGCGTGACAACTCATGGGGCACAAGGAATGAAGTGGAAGTGGCAACGACGTGAGGTACGTTACCCTAGCCCTCGGCGTCGTCTGCGCACTGGCAGCAGCGGTTGTCATAGTCGTGGTGAGGTCAGGATCGGTTTCATCGTTGATGCACCCTTCGAGGGTCACGCCCGCATTGGCGAACAGCATCCGTCCTCCCGGCGGAAGTGGACTTCCCCAAGTTGGAGTCGTAACTAATAGCCTGAAGAACTTTCAAGATGCTACGTCCGCGTACCCCACGATTAGCGTCCGCTTCCTCTCGTGGGGAACCCCTTTTCCAGCGGCTACCGTCCTAAGTAACCGCCGTCTAGGTGCTACCACCCTCCTCGTACTCGAGCCAGAGCACGTTAGCCTTCCCGGTATAGCTGCTGGACAAGAGGACGCATACCTCAAGGCCTTCGCCTCGGCCGAGCGCAGCTTGGATCTTCCAATCCTGATTTCCTACGCTCCCGAAGCGAACGGCAATTGGTACTCGTGGGGGGCTCAGCATATAACTCCCACCCTCTATATTCAAATGTGGCGACATGTGCACGATGTGATCCAGGAGAATGGCGGGACTAAGATCACGTGGCTTTGGCAGATGAATGTTCCTTGGCCTGGTAGCGAGGCGATGAGTTTGCTATGGCCTGGTAGTCGCTATGTCAATGAAGTTGGAATAGATGGTCAGATAGATCCTTCTGAGCAGACATTTTCCTCGGTCTTTGACCTGTCGCTCACGGAGATGCGAAGCATAACCGACGATCCGATCCTGCTCAGCGAGGTTGCTGTGAAGGTCGGATCCGCAATGCCGCGAGCAATTAATAGCGTTTTTAGCGGTGCCTGCCATGACCATCTTGAGGGTCTAATCCTGTTCGATGTACACAGCGAATGGCAGTTCGACGATAACGCGCAAGCAGTGGCAGCTTTCAGGCGGGACGCAACGACTTCCTGCCAAGAGATGAATGGCTAGCTCGTTGGGTCGGGACAGCCGAGCATCGGCCCGCACAATATAGGGAGCAGCAAATGAGAATGTCCGTGGTCGGATGCGGGCACTTGGGTGCGACGCACGCCGCGTGCATGGCCTCGATTGGTCACGAGGTCATTGGCGTTGACATCGACGGGGGAAAGGTAGACCTGCTCAACTCCGGCAAGGCCTGGTTCCACGAGCCAGGCCTGGACCTGTTGCTCGCAGAGGGCATCCGGGCTGGACGGCTGCGGTTTACGACCGATTTTAGCGAGGCGGGCCAGTTCGCGACGGTCCACTTCGTCGGCGTGGCAACGCCCGGAGGCAGGGACGGATCGTACGATCTTTCGCAGCTGCATGCAGCGGTGTCTTCCCTCGTCCCGCATCTGAAGGGGGAGTCTTTCATCATCGGGAAGTCGACGGTACCGCCGGGCACCGCGGCGAAGTTGCAGGCCATGGTCGAGGGCATGCTGCCGCCTGGCAGCCTTCGAGCAGAAGTCGTGTGGAATCCCGAATTCCTCCGGGAAGGCTGCGCCGTCCAAGACACCTTGCGCCCCGACCGCATCGTCGTGGGCGCCATTAGCGCGGAGGCCGCACGGATGGTACGCGAGATCTACCGGCCCTTGACTGAAGCCGGGATCCCGCTGCTCATGACCGATCTGCCGACATCAGAGCTCGCGAAGGGAGCGGCTAACGCGTTCCTCGCGACGAAGATCTCGTTCATCAACGCGATGGCGGATGTATGTGCTGCTACAAATGCCGATATTTCCGTCCTAGCTCGCTCGCTGGGCTTGGACCCCCGGATCGGCCCCGCTTTCCTCAAGGCCGGGATCGGCTACGGCGGGGCATGCTTGCCAAAGGACGTTCGCGGTCTGACAGCGTTCGCGCAAAATGTCGGCGCCGACAACGCCGCGATGCTGCTGAGCGCGGTGGACACCGTCAACGCGTCACGGAGTGGCCGAGTCGTGAGTCTCGTTCAGGAGGCCACTGGCGAAGTCCGTGGCAAGCGGGTGGCAATCTGGGGCGCGTCGTTCAAGGCTGGCACCGATGACGTCCGGGACTCGGCCGGGCTGCACGTAGCAGACCAACTGCACAAGCTCGGTGCCACCGTGACGGTCTATGACCCAATGGGAAGTGGCAACGCGCTAGTGAGCTTTCCGGAACTCGCCTACTCCGACTCCGCGATCACGGCGGCGACGAGGGCCGATGTCATCGTGGTTGTTACCCCCTGGCCGGAGTTTGCGGGCGTGGACGCGGCGAAGGTCGCCGAGGTCGTCAGCAACAAGAAGATCGTGGACGCCTGCCAGGCGATCAGCATCACGGCGTGGTGCGAAGCAGGCTGGCAAGTACGCTCCGTCACCGGCCTCCACGCCGGCCAATCGGAGGGCGATCCCGCCGCGGCGGCGGTTTTACCTCCCGCGACCGCATCGGATCCGGCGGCAGCACTCTTCCGATACTGAATTCCATTCCTGGGGTATCATCCGGCTGGTCATCATAAAATTATTTCGGTAGTGCGGATGACCTGCCGTTTCATGTCAAGTCAACCGCGTGGGACCGACAAAGCTCTCTGGCTACGGTGGGTACTCTGTTCGCCTACTCGACGTTACCTTTTAGTAACTGTGGGATCAAAAATTCGCTTCGTCCCCCTAGCTCATGGATGTCCATCCATGTACCATCTTCAGTATCTCTGTGAGCAATGAGCTGTAAACCGCCCACACTGATTAGGCGTCTCAAATTAGAAGAAGTGGACCTTACTGCTGATGCGCTTGTGAGGGGGGATGGACATTCGCGAGCGGTCGGCCTCGGTAGGTCACGGGGCTGGGTCGGCGGCACGGTGGCGCGCGCGACCTGCGGGTCGAGCTGTCGACGTACGAACAGGCACCATAGTCTGCCGTTCCGCGGCCTCGAGGTCGAGGTCACGCGTAGTGCTCTTCACTGGGCAGAGGTTCACTGATGGCGTTCAGTCGGTCATGAAGGATCCGCGCTCAGCATCGCGGTGATGACCGGGGTATCCAAAACGGAGTCAAAGGGGGACGGGTTTGACGGGTACCGGCAACAGCGGCTCGAGTTCATCATAATTCGCAATCCAGCACGTCATCGACGATGAGCGCCGGTGCGTGTTCTCGTGAGCGCAGAATTCAGAAAATGTAGGGCGGGGAATATGAAAATTTTCAACGATACTTAGTCACCGGTCCTGGCATCGCCGTCGGACAGGTCTCGAAGACGCTCTCCGTGATACGTCACGCCCAGATGGGGGCGTTCGAGACGTCCGACTGATATTTATCTATGTAGAAAATATCAAAAGCGTGTA
>Ga0335075_10011507_pt1 | contig 13374 bp, 14 predicted proteins | sample Lox_Sample_24_FD_206723 | JGI IMG/M metagenome (GOLD analysis project Ga0335075, IMG submission 206723) | Soil microbial communities from Loxahatchee National Wildlife Refuge, Florida, United States - Lox_Sample_2.4 | ecosystem: Environmental > Terrestrial > Soil > Wetlands | place: USA...
GGGCGATGCCGTTGGAAACTTTCATAAAACGCATCAAGGACGAGGCTGAATCCCGCAAGGATGTGGCCGAATAGCCCTTGCGAATCGCGGATTCGCGCCTATTCTCCGCATCCTCAGCAGTCCCGCGCGGATTGCGCCAGCGAGGAACCACGCCCCTGCCCATGAACCGTCATGACGTTTCGCGAGGCCGGGTCAGACCCTCGCGGAATGATGGCGGTTTCGCGCGAGCCAAAACAGGAGAGAAGTCATAGTACCCAGACGTTTTGCCCCCGGTAACACGCCGCCGCCAGCCAAGGATGGCCCGCGCGTCAACGAAGAAATCTTTTCCCGCACAATCCTCCTGATCGGAGATGACGGTCACAAATACGGTGAGATCGGCCTCGATGAAGGCCGCGCCATAGCGGAAGAGAAGGGTTTTGATCTCGTCGAGGTCTCGCCGGAGGCCAAGCCGCCCGTCGTCAAGCTGATGGACTACGGGAAATACAAATACGAACAGCAGAAGAAGGCCAACGAGGCCCGCAAGAAGCAGAAGGTCATCGAGATCAAGGAGATCAAGATGCGCCCGACCATCGACGACCACGACTACGACACGAAGATGAAGGCGATGCAGCGCTTCTTCGGCGAAGGCGACAAGGTCAAGGTCACGCTGCGTTTCCGCGGCCGCGAGATGGCGCACCAGCATCTGGGCATGCAGTTGCTCACCCGCATCCAGAAGGACACCGAGACCTTCGCGAAGATGGAGCAGTATCCGAAGATGGAAGGCCGTCAGATGATGATGGTGCTGGCGCCGCGATAAGGCGGCGTCAGAGTTCGCGATGACGGATTTGTTCCGCGAACATCTTGTCGTTCATACCCACATCGAGAAGACCGCGGGCTCGTCGCTGACCCGCGGCTTCATCGACGCCTTCGGCGAGGACCGCGTGTGGGACATCCGCGGCAAAAAGCATCCCAAACCCGAATTCATCTCGCCGGAAGAACGCGCCCGCATCTTCCTGCTGACCGGACACTTTCTATACGGGGCGCACGATCAATTCTTCAGCCGTATCCCTGTCTACACTGCGTGCGTGCGCCCACCGCTGGAACGATTCCGGTCCCACTACGATTTCGTGCGGGTCAGACCTGGCCATCCCACGCACAAGCACGTCGCCGGGAAGAGTTTGCGCGAAGCTGTCGAGGATCTGAAAAAACCAAAAGCGGCCCTGAACGTGATGACCCGAGCGCTTACCGGCCAGACGCATATCGCGGAAGACAAGCTCCTCCACCACGTTGAGAACAGCTATCTGATCGTGACGCCTTCACACCGCGTGAACGACACGCTGGGCGCGCTCATCCCGCTGCTCGGAGGAGGAGAAGTCGAAACTCGACAGCATCGCAAAAGGACGACCGAGCCGACGTCCGAAGATATCGGAGATCTGAAGCAATGGTTTGACGATGCAAACTATCTGGACGTGAGGCTAGTGCAGTTCGTCGATGCGAATTACGACCGCTGGCTCAGAGAACTTCCCGAGCGCCTGGGGAAATTCAAATGCAAAGCCGCTTCTTAGAGGAACCGGCCCGCAGCGTGAACGGATTGATCGCCCAGATCCTGCAAAGGACCCAACGGCTCAATGTCGTCGTGATAGCCTTCGATGTGCGGCTTACCCGACATGACCTTGTAGGCGACGCGGCCGTCCTGCATCAGCAGCACGACTTCCGCCGCCCAGCCATGATCGAGAGTCGTGCGCTCGAACCCCAGGAGATCGAGGAAGATGCTGCCGGTACGATCCTGCTCAAGGCGCGATGGACGGAAGACATAGGCCGAGCAACGCTCCTGCGCTTCGATGCAAGCCTTAACGGGCAATGCAAGGTGATCGAAGCGGATCGAGTCGCGCGGCATAAAGCGTTCGATCACACCGAGATAGGAAATCACTTCGGCATTGGGCTGAACCGCCGCGTTGAAACCGAGCTTGTTAAGATCAGCTTCACGTGTCTCACCGGGGATGACGCTCTTATACGCGACCTCAACCTGTTCGTAGGTTCGAAACGTCTGATCTTCGGCGAGGTCGGTCCGATGGGGCAAAAGCGACAACCCACCGCAACCGACGAGCGCCAATGTGATCGCTAGAACGCCTGCAATTCTCGCGTAACGGCGCGAACCGTATCCCCCGTCAACCATGTCACCCCGACCACGTTGAACTGTTTTTTTTGAAATGTAGCGAAAACAAGGCGATGTGGGAAGCCGGTAGGTCGAACGTGGTAACTGGAAATCGCGCGTCACAAAACTTTCAATTGCGCCGCTCGAGCGAGACAGGCCGTGACCGTTTCAAAATCGCAGTTCCCGCCGGTCAGCACGACCGCCACCGTCTTTCCGTGTACGTCATATCGGCCCGCCAGGAGAGCCGCGAGCCCAGCGCTTCCGCCGGGTTCTATGATTAATTTCAGTCTCGCAGCCGCATAGGCTACCGCGACCGCGAGGGCGTCATCGGCGACGACCAACCCGGGTTCCATCAAATGCTGTGCAAGCGCGAAGGGCACAACACCTGGTATGGGCGCCATCAATGCGTCGGCCATGGAAAGAGCACCACCCGGCGCCGAAACCCTCTTTCCCGCCGCCAGCGACAGACGCATGCCGTCGAAATTTTCTGGTTCAACACTGAGGGTCCGCGTCCCAGGGCTGACCCCGGACAGGGCTAACGCAATGCCTGACACGATCCCCCCACCACTACAGGGAACGAGCACGGCATCGAGCTTGACGCCGCGGGCTTGTGCCTGGCGCGCAATCTCCAGTCCGATCGTCCCTTGACCAGCCACGATGCCGGCATCGTCGAAAGGCCGGACCAGCGTTGCGCCCCGTTCGCGCATGATCTTCGTCGCAATGGCCTCGCGGTCATCGGTCACACGGTCGTAGTAGACAACTTCGGCGCCCAGCGCCTTCGTGCCCTCTATCTTCGCTCGGGGCGCATCCTTGGGCATGACGATGACGGCACGCATGCCATAAAGCACGGCCGCAGCGGCCACGCCTTGCGCGTGATTGCCGGACGAGAATGCGACGACCCCGCCGGCGCGCTGGTCCTCCGCAATCAGGCCGATGCGGTTGTAAGCGCCACGGAATTTAAAGGACCCCGTGCGCTGCAGAGATTCCGGCTTCAGGAAGACCCTGCCGCCCAGCCTTGCGTTCAGGGCCGGGCTCTCCAGAAGCGGTGTTTCGATGGCGTAGGGAGCAATGCGCGCGGCGGCGGCTTCGACATCGGCGAATTCTGGCGGTCTTGTGCTATCAAACATGGATGCACCCTAGCGCGCGCATCGCCCTTGCCACAGCCCTGTTCCTGGGACTTTCAGCCTTGGCCGGCGCGCATGCCTCGCCGGTTGTGCTGGCAACCATCAAGCCGGTCCATTCCCTCGTCGCCGCGGTGATGAAAGGCGTCGGAACGTCCGAACTGCTGATCCAGGGCGCGCAGTCGGAACACTCCTACGCGCTGAAGCCGTCGGATGCCGGCAAGATCGGTCGTGCCCGGATTGTTTTCGAGGTCGGGCCGGACCTCGAAACGTATCTGGTCCGTCCGCTGGCAACGCTGGCCTCGAAAGCCGAGATCGTCGCGCTGGAGCATGCGCCGGGTGTGCATCTGCTGCCGGCCCGGCGTGGCGGATTATGGGAAGACGGAGCTGACCCTGACGAAGGTCCGACGGACCCGCATATCTGGCTCGATCCGGAAAACGCCATTGCGATAACCCGGTCCATCGCGGCGGCGCTCGGCCGAATTGACCCTGTGCATGCGCCCGCCTATGCCGCCAACAGCAGCCGTGAGATCGTAGAGATTGCCGCTGAGGAAAGTAGGCTTCGTGTCGCCCTCGCTCCCGTCCGCGGGCGGCCGTATCTCGTCTTTCACGATGCTTATCGCTATTTCGAGCATCGGTTTGGCCTTGCGCCGGTCGGCGCCGTAACCGTTGCGCCAGAGCGTCCTGTCGGACCGCGCCGCATCGAGAGACTTCGCGCCGATATCCTTAATGGCAAGATCGCCTGCGTCTTCCGCGAGCCGCAATTCTCGCCCCGCCTCATCGACACGCTCGTCGAAGGCAGCCCCGCCAAAACCGGAATACTAGACCCGCTTGGCGCGGCGCTTGCCCCGGGGCCAGACCTCTATCAGAAACTGCTGCGGGCTCTGTCGGATTCCCTCACTTCATGCTTGCGTTGAATCATACGTCTCTTGGTATAGCGCTCAAGCTCGCGTCGGCCTTTACCTTCTCGCTGATGTACGTCGCAATTCGGCTGGCGCAGCCGGCTCCGATCGGCGAAGTCATGTTCTTTCGCGGCGCCTTTGCACTTGTACCTCTCGTCGCCTTGTCATTCCTCACCCACGGGCCGCGATCCCTGATCCGAACCGGGCATCCATGGCTGCATCTGCGCCGATCCGTGGCAGGCACCACGTCCATGTTCCTGAACTTCGCGGCGGTCACACGCCTGCCCCTCGCGGATATCACGGCATTCAGCTTCGTGGCTCCGATCTTTGCGACCGTGCTGGCCGCGCTGCTGCTTCACGAGCACGTCGGACCGCATCGTGCGGCTGCTGTCGTCGCAGGCTTCGGCGGCGTCATGTTGATGGCTGCGCCACACGGCTTTCCCGGAATGACGATCTCGACAGGGTCTTCGCTGGGCGCGACCTTTGCGATCAGCGGAGCGTTACTGTCGTCCTTCGTTGTGATCTTTATCCGCCAGATGAGCGGCACGGAGCGCAGCGAGGCGATCGTATTCTATTTCATGGTCGTCTGTGCGGGCGCAGGCGCGGCCACGATGTTCTGGGAGCATGTCACGCTGGAACCGCGACCGCTCTTCTGGCTGACGCTCACCGGCATCCTCGGCGGAATCGGCCAAGTGTGCATGACCTATTCCTATCGTTACGCTGAGCCGTCATTGCTGGCTCCGTTTGACTACATTGCACTGATTTGGGCGACCACGTTCGGCTATTTCATCTTCGCGGAGGTGCCGGAAAGGATTGTGCTCGCCGGCGCCGGCGTCGTGATTGCGTCAGGCCTGTACATCATCTGGCGCGAACGCCTGCATCGCCTGCCAGTCGCGGAGACGCCCGGGCTATAGCGCCACGCTCAGCGCATCCAACTCGTCGAGAAGCCCCTGCCCGAAGTAATATGCGAGTTCGTCGCGCACGCCCTCATATAGCGACGGCCCCTCACTGGCACAGACGAGGCTTTTGTCGATCACTTCCGACGAGGGTTCAAGCCGGCCATAATTGAAGGTCAATGGAAACAGGATGCTGACCATCGGCTTATAGACATGATAGTCGAGCCCGTTATCGATGCAGTACGCGTGGATCAGACAGCCACGCCCGTCCTTCTTGTGAAACACACAATGGCTGCCCCGCGTCTGCGTGCGGCGATAACGGCCGGATGGAAACTCCAAGTCTTCGATGGATTCCTCGGTGAACCATTCGGCGCGTGGAACACCAACGAACGCGTCAAAATCCTTGCCAAGTGCAAGCAGCTTCTTGGCATTCGCCTCATCGATGTCGACGCCGTACGAACAGCACTGGTCGTCGCAAAAGCCGCACGACATGCAATGCGTGAAATAGCGTAGCGCGAAGATGCGCATGTCGACCTCACGCAAGATCGGCGCTTTGAAGATAGAGGGGTGCTCGCGCTTCAGCGCGACGACGTTCATGCGTGCAGGGCGGCTAGCGCCACGCGATTGATGAGCTCGTCGTAGGCGATGCCGGCCTGCTCTGCCGCAGCGGCGAAACCCGCATCGGTCGAGATGCAGCAATTGGGATTGATCTCGAGCACCCAGGGCTTGTTGTTCCTGTCGACGCGATAGTCGACCCGTGCATAGCCGCGCAGCGAGAACAGGTGCCAGACCTTCTTCGTCGTCTCGATCAATTGACGCGCAAGCTCCGGCTCCTCATCCTCGCAACCGAACCGGCGCTGACTGCCGTTGTAGTCGAACGTGTCCTCTTCCCATTTCGCGGCGAAGCTCACGAGCTTCGGCTTGCCGTCGGGCCACGCGTCGTTGAACCGCATTTCTGCCAGCGGAAACACGTGGGGTCCTTTGTCGCTCGCCATGACCGCGATGTTGAATTCACGACCATCGACATATTGCTCCGCGAACCAGCGTCCGCCGAATTTCTTGCGGCAATGCTCGGCACGCGCCTTCACTTCGGCGCCGCGGACAACCGAGGCATCATCGATGCCGACCGATGAATCCTCATCCGCCGCTTTCACGATATACATCGCGTCGGCCTCAAGTCCTTCCCAGTCCGGCCCCAGCGCCCAATGCGGTGTCACGACACCGCCGACCTTCAGGACGTTCTTGCCGAATGGCTTGTCGGTTGTGGCCGCGAAATGCGCTGCGGTTGCCCCCGTGTAGGGAATATTCAGCCTGTCGAGCATCGCGGGCGCAATCGACGAATAGATGCCGGCGCCGAACACCGACTCCACCACATTGAAGACAACATCGGGCTTGTGCTTGTCGAGCAGGGCTTTGAGGAACGCCATGTCGGGTGCGAAGGCCGCTTTCGGCGCGTGATGCCCGTGTTTCTCCAGCGCCTCCGACACCGCTGCCGCGGAGTCGAGCGTGTCGAGCTCATCGGGCGGCGCGTCGGGCGCCACATCGGAATGGAGAACCAGAACCCGCATCGAGATCAGGCAGCCACAACCCGCGGACGCGGCTTCACTTTCAGCTCCGGATGGCGCTTGAAGAACGCAGCCATGATCTTGCCGATGAGCTGCGGGTGGCTGAGGCCCTTGCGGCTCGCGATCAGACAAAGGTCAGAGTAATCCGGGCGCAGTCCGGCGATGGGATTTACTTCAATGAAATGCGGTTTGTTGTTGGCGTCGCAGCGTACATCGATGCGCCCGCTATCGCGGCAGCGCAGCGCCCGCCATGCCGCCAGCGCGACCTCACCGGCCGCTTTTCCGCTTTCCTCATCGGCTTCGACGATCGATACCTTGTCGTCCGAATATTCCTTGTTTTCGTAGCCGTAGCCGTCGCCGACCCAGTTTTCGATCGGCACGATCTCCGACACGCCAAGTAGCGTGGCGTCATCGCCAGTGCCAAGAATACCGACCGTGAATTCGCGGCCCGGGAGGAATTCCTCGACCAGAACTGGCTGGTTGAACTTCGAGAGCAGATTCCCGGCGACGCGACGCAGATCGCGCGCGTTCTCGACCTTCGAATCCGCACCGATGCCCTTGCCCGATCCCTCACGCACAGGCTTGAGGAACAACGGGAATGGCAGATCGACCTTCTTCACATCCGAGAGCTTTTCGATCACGCGAAAATCGACCGTCGGCACGCCGGCATCGCGCACAACGCGCTTGCACATGCCCTTGTCGAGCGTCAGTGCCATCGTCAGCGGGTCGGAGAAGACATACGGGATGTCGTAGATATCGAGGATGGCCGGAACCTGCGCCTCGCGCGCGATGCCCTTCAGCCCTTCGCAGAAATTGAACACCGCGTCGAAGCGTTCCCCCTTGGCCAGCCTCGCAATCAGGTTGTTCACCGTTCCGATGCGGATGGGTGTCAGGCCTAGTCCACTGAGCGCCGAACAGATCGCCACGATCGTGACTTCGCTGTCGAACTCGGCCGTGTCTTCCTCGCTCATCCCCATGGCGAGATAGTCGGCCCTCAGATCGTACGTGACGCCGATACGCATCATGCCCCCTTGTTGCGTCCCAGTTCCCCATCGGGATCCGGATAGCGGTAGACGTTCCCCTCGAAATTCCTGAGCAGTAGATCGTCGCCATCGCGGCCAACCACCGGATCCGGCGCGAGCTGAATCTTGCCCCCGCCACCCGGCGCATCGACCGCGAAGATCGGCGTTGCGTAGCCGGTGGTGTGGCCGCGCAGAGCCTGGATGATCTCCAGTCCCTTGCTGACGGAGGTGCGGAAGTGCCCCGAACCGCGGATCGGGTCGCATTGATAAAGGTAGTACGGCTTCACCCGGCGCTTCAGCAGACCGTGCATCAGCGGCTTGATCACCTCGGCATCGTCGTTGACGCCCTTGAGAAGCACCGTCTGGCTGCCGAGCGGAATACCGGCGTCGGCGAGCCGGGCCGTGGCCTCGGTTGTCTCGGGTGTCAATTCGTTCGGGTGGGTAAAGTGCAGGCTCATCCAGAGCGGATGGTGCTTCTTCAGGATCGCCACCAGGTTCTTCGTGATCCGTTGCGGGGTCACTGTCGGCATCTTGGTGCCGATCCGGATGAATTCGATGTGCTTGATGGCGCGAAGACGCCCCAACAGCCAGTCCAGCTTGTCATCGCCCAAGGTCAGTGGGTCGCCGCCGGACAGGAGGACATCGCGGACTTCGGTATGGACCTCGAGATAGGCGAGAGCCTGCTCCCACTGCCGGGTCGAGAATTGATACTCACCGCCGGGGTTGCCGACGACACGGGCGCGGGTGCAGTAGCGGCAGTAGGTCGAGCACGTGCCGGTCGTCAGAAAAAGGACGCGGTCCGGATAGCGGTGGACCAGTCCAGGGGCCACGGTGTCGTGGTCTTCGCCCAACGGATCGTCATCTTCGCCGGGAAGTTTTATGTACTCGTCGCCGGTCATGATGTGAGTCCGGCGCAGTGGCTCGCGCGCATCCTCAAGGCCCATCAGGCTGGCATAATAAGGTGTGATGCCGACGGGGAGCGAGCCTTCGTGACGCTCTACGGCCGACCGCTCATCCTCGGAAAGCTTGAAAATTCGGGATAATTCGGCAAGCGAGCGGATGCGCACCCGCATCTGCCAGCGCCAGTCGTTCCATTCGATGGTCGATGTATTGGGATAGAAGCGGCGATAGAACGCCTTGGTCTCGCTGCCGACGGGAAACCGGAGCGCTGCGGAGCGATGAAGCCCGGCCCCGATCTTGAGGCTGGCTGCGTCCCTGATGTGGTCTTGCGTCTGCGTGTCCGGCTGCGGGCGGACGGTCCGTAGCGACGGCTTACCCTCTCGCCGCCGCAATGCTTGGAGACTCATCGGTGTCTCGCGACCACTCCCGTTGTCCGTCGAACGCCCCAGTGGCGCTTCATCAAACGGCACAACAACGTATTTCGATAATTAGAACGTTAATTCGGTTCGTCAAGTGAAGGGGCACGAGTATTGGAACAGATTGCGCTTTCCTCAAACAAAGGACCTCACAAAATCGATGAATTACTGAAAAGCATCGAAGTGAATACAAGTATTCGCAGTATCCGATGAAGCGCACTTGTCAACGAATGCGCGAATGCTTTTTCAGAACAGCCACTTGCCAGCCTTAAACACAACATGCACAAGCTTTCGGCCCTTGACGCAAGCTGCGCGCTTCATCGCAGAAAAGAAGTATTCGCCGTGCTTATGACTTCGCACGAAGCGACTCGCATGACTCTGTGAATCATTGCCAATCAGTGGTGTGCGCGGCTGTCACAATCGACTCGATTGTGCAGATCGCGCGACTCACTCCGGCGGCGGAGAGGTCTCCTGACGCGGCGGAGTCACGCGATAGAGCGTGATATGCACCGGCCGGCCACGCGAATAGTTGAAGCCCTCGATCGAATCGATGGGGATTGCGTCCGCTTCGAGTTCAGCGAGATGCGCGAGGAATGCGGGACGCTGCCCTTCCTCGACCGCTGCCAGACCGCCCTGGGCCGCGCCGATCTCGGCGGCGCCATAGCCATTGGTCAGGTGGGTGCCGGTCCCCAGGAGGAACATCGCACTCGGCTCGGTGTATCCCGCAAGGACGACTGCAGGGTCATGAGGACGCAGATGCGCCCGGATCATCGCTGTTTCGTGAGGACTAACCCAAAGCCGGTCGGTCTTTGGCACGGCGAGCAATGTCATCGTGGGGTACGTGACAATGACAGTCGCGGTCGCAAGCGCAGCGGCCATCGGCTTCGCGCCACGCAGCATGGCAAATGCGGCTGCGATAGCCAGCAAGGCCACCGCGGCAGCGGCAGCGATCAGATCCCAGCTGGCACCCGGACCGTAGAGGCGCGGTACCACGACGATCGCCGCGGCCAAAAGTGCTGCCCCGATGAGGAACTGGACGGACGAAACGACCGGCAGCACGCGGCGCCATGTGGGAAGGCCTTCCTCTCGCGCCGCAAGCACGAATGCGGCCGCCATCATCGCCAGCGCCGGATAGGCCGGCATGATGTAGTGCGGCAGCTTGGTTGGCACGGCCTCGAACATCAGCCACGGCCCTCCGGCCCAGGCGAGCAGAAAGCGGGCGGCCGGCGCACGATGCTGAAGGATCGTTGCCGCAAGAGCGGGGATCACGAACAACGTCGCAGGCCAGAGGGTCGCGATCGTCAAGAGCAGATAATAGCCTGGCGGCTCACCATGGCTCTCCTGACCGCCGGCGAGCTTGGCGCCGAAATCATGTCCGAGCGACTGCTGATAGAACGCGCCGTGACTTTGCAGCGCGATGGCAATCAGCCAAGGCGCAACAATCAGAATCGTCAGAAGAACGCCCCACAGCGGCTTCAGCTTGCCCAGCCAGCGCCACTCGCGATCCCAGACCAGAAGCACGACCAATGTCATCCCGCATACACCCAGAATGACCGGTCCCTTGATCAGAATGCCCAGAGCAAAAGACAACCAACCCAGCATCGCGGTTCGAAAGGTCAACTGCGTGTGCTCAGGATCGCGCGCGAGATAGGCCCGCATCAGAACCGCCTGCGCGCCAACAACTGTCGCCAAGAGTACCGCGTCGGTTTTCGCGATCTTTGCCTCCGACGACAGAAGCAAAGTCAGCCCCATCAGCAAGGCACTGAGAAATGCGCCTTCAATGCTCAGGAAAGCAGATGCACACCAATAGACGAGCGCCACCGCCGCCAGCGCGCCGAGCAGTGAGGGGATGCGATAGGTCCAGATCTGGTCGCGCGCGCCATTGGTGACCGGGCTCGCGATCTCCGTTGCGGCAGCCTGAAGCCAGTAAATGCCGACCGGCTTCTTGTAGCGAGGCTCCTGACCGAACCGGATGTCGACGAAATTGCGGGTTTCGAGCATCTGTTTGCTCGCTTGCGCGAAACGGCTTTCATCACGGTCAAGCGGGGGAATGGTGAACAGGCCGGGCACCCACGCGAGCAGGCAGATCAGGAACAGCAGGACCAGCGGCCTGCGGCGGACCAAGGCCATGACCCGGCTGGGTTTTGCTGATTCACTCATATCCCGCTCGGGCCTGTTGCTAGTTCGGCCTGCCCTGTATAAGGCCCGCGCATTGGCCAGAAAAGGCGCGAAAACGTATGTCGGACGCAGGGGTTGCTTTTTCGCTGATCGTCGCCGTCAAGGACGAACAGGAAAACATGGCGCCGCTGATCGCCGAGATCGCCGAGGCGATGAAGGGCCGCGATCCTTCCAGCTACGAAGCCATCTTCATCGATGACGGATCGAGCGACGGCACGGCCGAGGAGTTGGTCCGTCTGAAATCCGTTTTTCCGGCTCTGCGGGTGCTTGCGCATGGACGCAATCTTGGCAAGAGCGCGGCGTTGCGCACGGGTATTCGCGCCGCGAAACATCCCGTTGTCGTCACGATGGACGGCGATGGGCAGAACGATCCTGCCGACATCCACATCATGATCGTGCCCTTTGCGGAGGGGAATCCGAGGCTCGGCATCGTCGCGGGTCAACGCATCAAGCGCCAGGACACCTTCTCCAAACGCTGGGCCTCGAAGATCGCCAACCCGATCCGGCGCTGGCTTCTGAATGACGGGACGCGCGACTCCGTTTGCGGCTGGAAAGCCATGCCCCGCGACGTGTTTCTGGCGCTGCCCTATTTCGACAACATGCATCGCTTCCTGATCGCACTCATCCTGCGCGAGGGCTATGAGGTCAGACTCATCGACGTGAAGGACCGGCTACGCGCGCACGGCAAGTCCAAATACACCAACTGGGGACGGCTGATGGTCGGCATCCCCGATCTCTTCGGCGTCGCGTGGCTGATGCGGCGCTTTCGCGGAACGGCGCAAACGAAAGAACTGTGATGGACAGCATTGCGCATTGGCTGGCGGCAGCCGTCAACCACCCGTACGACATGTGGGACGCCATCGGCTTTTTGGGCGCGGCCGTGTTCGGCAGCCGTTTCTTTATCCAGTGGCTCAAGAGCGAGATGGAAGGACGCAGCGTCATTCCGATCGCGTTCTGGTACTGCAGCCTTGCGGGCGCGCTGATCAACCTCGCCTATGTGATACACCTGAAGAGCGTCCCGCTGGTCCTCGGCAACACGTTGCCGCTCTTTATCTACGCGCGGAACCTGTACCTCACCTACCGCGAGCGGGCCGCTCTGGGCCGGGCAGCCGGAGCTTAACCATAACTTCACACGGAAGCCGCGTCTAAGCCCCTATTTCGCCCCATTGTGATACAGTATTTTGCAGTGACGGGGTCCATTTCGGGGAGTGCTTCATGTTCCGGCTTATTCCACTGCTTATCCTTCCGCTCGGCCTTTACAACCTGTTCGCGCTCGGCGGATCGATCGCCAATCGCAACGAGGTCCAGGACGGCCATAACAAAATTCAGGCGCTTCTGAGCGATAAGCTAAGCTTCACGGTGAAGATGTTTTCTGGCGATCCGTGGCAGTTCAGCTTCAGCGATTTCCTCCTGCTTTTCGGCATCGCGATGCTGTTCATCGAAGTCGTGAAAGCAACGCGCACGACATCCAAGGAAATCATCAATCATGGTCTGTCGATGCTTCTCTTCGTGGTCGCTCTGATCGAGTTCATCACGCTGAAGGGCTTCGCGACCTCGACCTTCTTCTTCCTGATGCTGTTCACGCTGTTCGACGTGGTGGCGGGCTACACCATCTCCATCGTCGCAGCGGAGCACGATCTGGGTCTGGGCAAGGCCGGAACCGACTAGGCTGCGTGCGGAATTGTGCGGCCGGGCGGCCCGAAGGGCCGTCCGGCTTCCTTTTGCCCCGGTGCTTGCTTTGGCGCCGAATTTCGTTAAATCCCTGCGCCTTGCGGCATGGACAGATGGCCGAGTGGTTGAAGGCGCACGCCTGGAAAGTGTGTAACGGTTAATAGCCGTTCGAGGGTTCGAATCCCTCTCTGTCCGCCAGCCCCCTTTTCGCCTTATGGGGCCGCCTTGGACGCATTGGGATTTGGAAATTCGACCGACAAGGCCTCAATCGTCGCTTCCGCATCATTCGTCGCGGCGGCGGGGAAGCCCGGTTCCCCCGCATTGCCGAAGCGGACGATTGAGGCGTCAAGGCGCGAGCGCGTCGGGAACATCACAAATGCGCTCTTCCCGCGCATTTTTGCGACCCGCGCGCAATACATCAGCAGCGCGTCACCCGCCGCCACGCCATTGGCGCGGCGCATGAACACGAAGTCGCCCGTGTAGGTTTCCTTGCCCGTCTTTTCCGGCATGAACCGCGTGTCGTTCTTGTCCCAGACATCGTCGACCCAATATTTGTAATCGGAGTCCGT
>Ga0335075_10011508_pt1 | contig 13374 bp, 15 predicted proteins | sample Lox_Sample_24_FD_206723 | JGI IMG/M metagenome (GOLD analysis project Ga0335075, IMG submission 206723) | Soil microbial communities from Loxahatchee National Wildlife Refuge, Florida, United States - Lox_Sample_2.4 | ecosystem: Environmental > Terrestrial > Soil > Wetlands | place: USA...
GGCCAGGACCTGGAACGGCTCGTCGTCGCGGTCCAGCGCGTCTCGCGCCTCGGCGGTGAAGCGCCGGAACTTCTCGCGGACGAGCTCCACGAGAAGCGCCTCCTTGGTGGGGTAGTGCCGGTAGACGGTGCCGACGCCGACCCCGGCCCGGCGGGCGACATCGTCCATCTGAGCTTCGCTGCCGTACTCGGCGAACACCGCGCGGGCGCCGGCCAGGATCCGTTCGCGGTTGCGGCGTGCGTCGGAGCGCAGGGGACGCTCGCTCTGGCTCGGGGATGTGGTCACGGTCTGTTCACAGGAATTCTTGACAAGCGGAATCGCGGTTCACTATAGTCCCCGGTGCAAACGGAACCGGAGGTCAGCTTCCATGTCGTCATCGGGCAATGCCGCCAACACCCCGCTCGCCACAGAGCGGGCGAAGAACCTCGCGCTGCTGCTGCTGGCGATGACGCAGTTCGTGATCGTGATCGACGCCTCGATCGTCAACGTCGCGCTGCCGTCGATCGGCGCCCATCTGCACTTCTCCCGCGATGACCTGACCTGGGTGGTCAACTCCTACACCCTGACCTTCGGCGGCTTCCTGCTGCTGGGCGGGCGGATGGCCGACCTGTTGGGCCGGCGCCGGATGTTCATGCTCGGCCTCGTCGTGTTCTCTCTGGCCTCGCTGGCCGGTGGGCTGGCGCAGTCCGAGACCTGGCTGATCACCGCCCGGGCGGTACAGGGGCTCGGCGCCGCGATCGTGTCGCCGGCGGCCCTCTCGATCATCACCACCACATTTGCCGATGGCGCGGAGCGCAACCGGGCGCTGGGCATCTGGGGCGCTGTCGCCGGTGCCGGCGGGGCCGCGGGCGTCCTGCTCGGCGGCGTTCTCACCAGCGGCCTGAGCTGGCGCTGGGTGCTCTTCGTCAACGTCCCCATCGGCTTGATCGCGGCGGCCCTGGCCCCGCGCACCCTCATCGAGAGCCGCCGCGAAGAGGCGGGAAGCACCTTTGACATTCCGGGCGCGGTCACCGTCACCGCCGGCCTGGCCCTCCTCGTCTACGCCGTCGTGGATGCGGTCAACGTCGGCTGGGGGTCAACCCGGACGATCGCGTGCCTGGCCGGCGCCGTGCTCCTCCTGATCGCGTTCGTCGTGATCGAACTGCGCCAGCGCGACCCGTTGATGCCGTTCTCGATCTTCCGCCTGCGGACGCTGCGCGGCGCCAACATCGTCGGCCTGCTGATCGGCATGTCGCTGTTCTCGATGTTCTTCTTCATCTCGCTGTACCTCCAGGACGTGATGGGGTACTCGCCGATCAAGACCGGCATCGCCTATCTGCCACTGGCGGTCGGGATCATCGTCTCGGCGGGGGTCGCCTCCCAGCTCGTCACGCGGCTGGGCTTCAAGATCCCGCTGGCCACCGGGATGGTGCTGATCGCCGCGGCGCTGCTCTGGTTCGCCCAGGTTCCCGCCCCGCATGGCGCCTACCTCTCCGACATCCTCGGTCCCTCGCTGCTCGCCGCTGTCGGCCTCGGCTTCGCCTTCGTGCCCGTGACCATCGCCGCGGTGACGGGAACCGAGCCTCAGGAGGCCGGCCTGGCCTCCGGGCTGATCAACACCTCACAGCAGGTGGGTGGCGCGCTCGGGCTCGCGATCCTCGCCACCGTGGCCAACAGTCGCACGCAGGACCTCCTGACCGCCGGCGTCCACAACACCGCGGTCGCGCTCACCAAGGGGTTTGACCGCGCCTTCCTGATCGGCGCCGGCTTCGCGGTGGTCGGGGCGATCCTGACCTTGGTCCTCATCTCCTCGCGCGACAGCCGTGAGCACGCCAAGGCGGCGTCCGGGGTTGAGGGCGCCGCCGCCCAGGCGGCCGCGGGCTGAGGCCCGACGATCTGCGGGCGTCAGGCGGGGATGGTGTAGGCGGCGGTGATCCCGCCGTCGAGCGGGAACGCCGACCCCGTCACATACCCGGCGTCGTCGCTGGCCAGGTACGCAACCGTGGCGGCCACCTCATCGGCGTGGCCGAAGCGCCCCATCGGTATGTGGACGTTGCGGCGCGCCACCTGCTCGGGATCGTCGGCAAACAGCTCCCGCAGGGCGGGGGTGTCGACGGGGCCCATGCACAGGGCGTTGACCCGGACGCCCCGTTGAGCGAGGTGCACGCCGAGATCGCGCGACAGGGCCACGACGCCGGCGCGCGCCGAGCTGTAGGCCATCTGGGCGGTGGCGGCACCCATGAGGGCCAGAAACGTCGCCATGTTGATCACCGAGCCGCCCGGTGGGTCGTTGGCCAGCAGGTAGGGGATCCCGTGCTTGCAGCACAGGAAAGCGCTGGTCAGGTTGGCCGCGTGCACCCGGGTCCACGTGTCGAGCGCGACGTTCATCGCCGATCCGTCCGCGGGATCGTTGAGGCCGGCGTTGTTGAAGAGGACGTCGATGTGACCGCAGTGAGCGGCGACGTCCGCGTACAGGTCGCGCACCTGAGCCTCGTCGGTCACGTCGGCCTGCAGCGCGATCTCCCCGACCGTGTGCTCGAGGAGGTCGACACCAACCACCGTCGCCCCTTCGCGGGCAAGGCGCCGCGCCGTCGCCTGACCGACGCCTCCGGCGGCCCCGGTGATGACGCACACGCGGCCCGCGAGCCTGGACTCGGGATCGATCACGCGCTCATTGTCGCTCACGGCGATTGCGGGCGGCGAGGCGGGAGGGGCTATGACGACGGGGCCCCGCCTCTAGCATCGACGTCTCCGTCGATGAGCTCTCCGACGCCACCCACCTACAACGGCAGCCGTCCCGCAGCCGAATACGGCAGCGGCCGCCTGGCGCGGCTCTCGAGCGAGAGCATCCAGCGTGTGGTGGTCCTGGGTTTCATCACGGCGGTGGCCATGCCGCCGGTGGGATTCGTCCTGGGCCTGCTGCTGGCGCTGCGTCTGGAGAAGCCGTACTCCAGGCGCGGGTGGTGGGTCATCGCGGTGAGCATCATCGCCGCGATCCTGTGGGTGGTGACCCTGGCCACCGGGATCGTGAATCCGAACAGCAACACATCGACCTGACCCGCCAGTTGCTCCCGAGGCCACAGGCGCAGCGAGTGGTCACGCATGGTCGCCCGTTTTCGCGCCGCGGCGGGGGGTAGCGACTGGCACATCGGACCCACCAGGTGGGACTCAGTCGAGTCGGGAGGGATCATGGCCGAAGACGAGCGCCCTGTGGCGGAGCTGCTCAGAGAGCTCTCGGAGCAGACGACGACACTTGTGCATCAGGAACTCGAGCTGGCCAAGCTCGAGATGGCCGAGAAAGGCAAGCGGGCAGGGCTGGGTGCCGGGATGTTCGGCGGCGCCGGGCTGGTGGGCCTCTACGCGTTAGGGGCGCTCACCGCGGCGATCGTGCTGCTGCTGGCGACGGCGATGACCGGTTGGCTGGCGGCGCTGATCGTGGCGGTCGCCTACGCCGCGCTCGCCGGCGGCCTCGCGCTCGCCGCTCGCTCCGAAGCCCGGCAGGCAACGCCGCCAGTTCCCGAGCAGGCCAGCGAAAGCGTGAAGGAGGACGTGCGATGGGCCAAGACCAAGGCCAAGCAGGCCAGAAGCTAGACGTAGAGCGCGACCGGACTCCCGATGAGGTTCGGGAGGAGATCGCGCAGACACGCGCCGAGATGGGCGAGACGGTCGCCGCTCTGGCGCAGAAGACCGACGTCAAGCGCCAGGCGCACAAGGCGGTCGATCACGCCAAGGTGACGGCAGCCGACGGTGCCGGGCGCCTGAAGGAGATGATCACCGCCCACCGGGCGGCTGTGGCCGGGGTGGGCGTCGTCGCCGTGGCCATCCTCGTCGCCCGGCGCGCGTCATGACCCTGATGTTCAAGCCGTTTGCCATCGCGGCGGGCTTTCTCGCCGGCTGGATCGGGGAACAGATCTTTGACCGCGTGTGGAGCCTGATGGACAAGGAGGACGCGCCCGACCCGCAATACCGCGAGCTTCCGCTCGGCAAGCTCGCCGCCGCACTACTGCTCCAGGGCGCGATCTTCGGACTGATACGCGGACTGACAGATCACGCCGCGCGCCACGGGTTCGCGCGGCTCACCGGCGAGTGGCCCGGCGACGAGCGCCCTGAACCGCGATAGCGCTCACCCGTCGCGTGTAGGCAGGCTTGCCCGGGTTACCCGCTCCGCGGACGGGTAGCGGACCCCTAGTCCAAAAAAAGGGGGGACTTGTGGCTACGACCAGCAACACCCGCAAACAGAGCAGCCGAAAGGCAAGCAGCGCCAAGTCGAGCAGTGGCAGTTCGCGCAAGCCCGCGACGACCGCACGCGGCGGCGCGACCAAGACATCGTCGCGCGGCGGCGCGACCAAGGCATCGTCGCGCAGCGGTGCGACCAAGCGCAGTGGGGCCACCAAGGCGTCCGCGCGCAGCGCCGCAGCCAAGAAGCCAGGCCGATCCACGGCCTCGGGTCGCTCATCGGGTGGCTCCGGCGCGTCGCGTCGCACTTCGGGGACCACGGCGGCATCGGGTCGCAGTTCGAATGCTGGGGGAGCATCGCGCAACGGGGCGTCGTCAAACGGGTCGCTCGGTGGCAAGATCGTGCGCGGCGCGGTGGGCGCGTTCGTCGGCGGCGCGAGCCTTGCCGTGGCGGGCCGCATCGCCAACCGCCGGTCCAAGCCAAAGGTGCTCGGCATCGCGATCCCCGACGAGCTCAACCCGCAGCGCTTGGACGCCAGGAAGCTCGCGAGTCACGTCGACCTCAAGGACGTCGTCCGCCAGATTGGCAACATCGCGGAGCAGGTCGAGGCGCGCAGCGAGGACGTACGGCTGCTGAGCGCCCAGGCCAAGCGCCTGAGCCGCAAGGTCACCTGAGCCTCAGAGCGGGTTGCCGCGCAGCCGGCTGGACGGGGACCTCGACCTCGGCGCGCAGGATGTCAAGGAGTGCGACCGAAGGCACGGCACTCGCCCCTGATTCGCCGGGGGGCGCCGAGCCAGCGCCGCCCGCCATGGGGGCCGAGCGTGGCGTTGCCGTCGTACCGGCGCAGGAGCTCGCGGGCCAGTGCCTCGTTGTAGGGAGGCGGCTCGGGCTCGCGGTGGGTCACGCCCAGGTAGGTGTCGAGCGCCCACCGGACGACCGCCTGGTTGAAGGCCAGGCCATCGGGCCCCGCGTTGGCCAGTGAGACGACGGCGAAGTCGCGCTCGGGCACCAGGAGCAGCTCGGCGAATTGGCCGTTGGCGGTCCCGCTGTGCCCGACGGCGCGCACCCCGTCGATCTCGCGCACGAACCACCCCAGGCCGATGGCGTCGCCGAGGGTGCTGCCCCGCAGCGGCACGGTGGGCTCGCGCATCTTCGCCAGCGCCGCCGCGGGCAGGACACGCCCGCTGCCGTTCACGTACCCGTCGCCGAGGTGGAAGGCGGCCCAGCGCAGCTGGTCAGACACCGAGGAGACGAGGCCGCCCGCCGGGTTGTCGCCACGCGCCCGCCGCCACAGGCGCGCGACGTGCAGGCGGTCGTCCTGCCCGAGGTTGTGCCCGACGCAGAACCGGCGGGTCATGACGTCGTCACGGTGAAAGTAGCTGTGCGCGAGTCCCAGGGGCTCGAACAGCAGTGACGCGATGGCGTCCTCGTAGCTGAGCTCGGTGACCTTCTCCAGGATCCGCCCGGCCATGTTGAAGCCCGCCTGGCTGTAGGACGCCCGGGCGCCGCACCGCGCGACCTGCTCGAGCTCGCCGAGCCGGCCCACGTAGCGGGCCAGAGCGTCCTCGCCCTCGCCCGTGTCGGCGATCAGCCCCCAGCCCAGCCCCGAGGTGTGGTTGAGGAGGTGCCGGACCGTGATCTCGGTGGTCGCCCGCTCGTCGGCGAGACGCAGCTCGGGCAGGTAATCGCGCACCGGGGCCTCGAGGTTGACCTGGCCATCGGCCACCAGGCACATCAGCGCGGTGGCGGTGTAGGTCTTGGTCACCGAGCCCAGGAGAAAGGCGGTGTCCGGATCAACGAGGACGGGATTCTCGACGCTGGTCACGCCCTGGCAGGCGTAGATGTCACGGCCGCCGCACCGTACGCCCACGGCGACGCCGGGCATCCGGACCTCATCGGCGGCCGCGGCGACGAACTCAGACAGCGCGTCGTATCGGATGTCGTCACCCATGGTCGGTCTCAATGCTCATCCGAATTGCGGTCAGCTGCTGACCGGTAGGTGAGCACGAACACGCCGTCGGCGAGCGGTGCGACGTCGACGAGCTCGAGTGCCTTGACCGCGGCCGTCTCTCCGAACAGTCGCGTGCCCTTCCCCAGCAGCACCGGAAACACCATCAACCGCAGCTCGTCGACGAGGTCCAGCTCCAGCAGCGACTGCACGAGCTGCGCGCTGCCGGCGATGAGGATGTCGCCGTCGTAGCGGTCCTTGAGGCCGGTGACCGCGGCTCCCAGGTCCCCGTCCAGCACGCTTGTGTTGCCCCACTGGGGATCGTGCAGGGTGGTGGACGCCACGAACTTCGGCATCGCGTTCATCTTCTTGCCGAAGACGCCGGTCCCCTCCATCGACGGCCAGGCGTTGGCGAAGCCCTCGTAGGTGACCCGCCCCAGCAGCTGGGCGTCGCTGGCCATGAGCTCGTCGAGCTTGAACTGGGTGCCGGCCTGGCCGCCGCCCCGTGCCCAACCGCCACGGTCGTATTCGTCCGGATCGCCGGGAGCCTGCATGATGCCGTCGACGGACACGAACTCGGTGACGACCACTCGTCCCACTTCACCCTCCAGATTGGACCGATCCGAGTGTCAGGGAGGAGTGCCGCATTGACCAGGGCCAATCACGGGCGGCCTCATGGGGCCAATCTGGCCGGGCGCGGTGTCGTCAGCCGATGGCCTGGGCCAGCAGCTGAGCGCCCGCGGTGATCTCGGAGTCGGTGGGCAGGGCGTAGCCGAGCAGCAGCGCCGGCGGCCACTCGCTCTCGGTCATGCAGTTGCGATGCAGCTCGTGCACGCCCACGCTGTGCTCCCCGGCGCGGAGCGCCACGGCGTGCTCGTCACGGCCGGCCGGCAGCCAGGCCATGACGTGGAGCCCGGCCGCGGCGCCGCTGATCCGCAGGGCCGGTGCGTGCTGGGCCAGCGTGTCGATGAGGAGCTGGCGCTTGCCCCGGTAGCGGCGGCGCATCGCGCGCAGATGGCGGTCCAGGCCGCCGTCTTGGATCATCGTGGCCAGCGCGACCTGGTCGATGGTCGGCGGCTGGGCGGCACTGACGCGGAACTCCTGCTCGATGTCGCCCAGCAGCCGCGCCGGCGCGACGATCCAGCCGATCCGCAACGCGGGGGCGAGCGTCTTTGACACGGTCCCGACGTAGGCCACTCGGTCGGGGGCGAGGCTCTGCAGGGCCGCTACCGGCTCGCGGTCGTAGCGGTACTCGGCGTCGTAGTCGTCCTCGAGGATGAGCGCATTGCGCTCGCCGGCCCACGTGATGAGGGCGTCGCGGCGCGCGGGCGAGAGCACCACGCCGGTCGGGTACTGGTGCGCGGCGGTCACCATCACCGCGTCGGCCCCGACAGCGGCCAGGTCTGAGACGACCAGCCCCTCGTCGTCGACGCGCACCGGCACCGCCTCGAGCCCGACGCGCACCACCGTGCGCCGCTGCCAGCGCCAGCCCGGGTCCTCGACAGCGATGCGCCGCGCGCCTCGCCGCCGCAGTGCGGCCAGCACGGCGACCAGGCCGTGTGACACCCCGCATGAGATCACGACCTGATCGGCCTCGGCCACGATCGCGCGCGCCCGCCGCAGATAGGCGGCGACGGCGATGCGCAGCTCGGGGGCGCCCCGATGGGGACCGTAGGTCAGCCGCGTGTCGGGCAGCTCGCGCAGCGCCTGGGCCACCGCCGCCTGCCACCGGCGCCGCGGGAAGGCATGAAAATCGGCCTGGCCGGGACGAAGGTCGTAGCGAAACGGAGTGTGGTGCCGGGGCTCAGGTGCCCCCGGCAGCCCCCAGGGTGCCGGCAGCGTCGCCACCCGCGTGCCCGAGCCGCGCTTGGCCACCAGGTAGCCCTCGGCCACCAACTGCGAATAGCTGTCGAGCACCACGCCGCGCGACACGCTCAGCTCCTGGGCCAGCACGCGGCTGGGCGGCAGCAGCGATCCCGGCAGCAAGCGGCCGGAACGGATCGCGTCGCGCAGCGCCTCTTCCAGCTGGAGGCGGAGCGGGGATCCGGGGACGAGGTCGATCTGAAGGTCCACAGCAGCAGAGGAGCAGGGTGCGCGACCCCACCAGGATGGCGCGTCTCAAATTCCGTGGAATCTCTATTGAGATAGTGTAGTTTTAACACGACGGTCGACGAGCGGAGCGTCATGCCGCTTCGTCGCGTGCGAACGCATACCCCAATCCAGGAGACCCTTATGAGCACGACCAACACGGGCTCGCAGGCCCTCGGCTCGATCCGAGTGGGCGAGAGGAGCAGGGGCCAGAGCGAGGCCCGCGGCTCCGGCCGGCTGCGCCGTGCGCGCGTCACCGGCTGGCGACGCATCGTCAGCCCGATCGCCCTGCTGGTGATCTGGCAGCTGACCCACGTCCTGAACCTGGTGTCGGACACCAAGCTCCCGCCGCCGACCGAGGTCGTCCACGAGGCCTACATCCTGATCTCCACCAACTCCGCGGCCTACGGCACCCTCCAGCACGCCTTGCTGGTGTCGCTGGGGCGGATGGCGCTGGGCTTCGCCGTCGGCGCGGGGGTCGCGCTCATCCTCGCCGTCCTCGCCGGCCTCAGTCGCTGGGGGGAGGCGGCGGTTGACCCGATCATGCAGATGGTCCGCACCCTGCCGCTGTTCGGGCTGGTGCCGGTGTTCATCATCTGGTTCGGGATCGGCCAGCTGCCCAAGGTGCTGCTCATCGCCCTCGGTGCGGCGATCCCGCTCTATCTCAACGCCTTCGCGGGCATCCGCGGCGTGGATGGGCGCCTCGGTGAGCTCGGGCGCTCACTCGGCCTCAGCCGCCGCGAGATGCTGCGCCACATCGTGCTCCCCGGCGCGCTGCCCGAAACCCTGGTCGGCCTGCGCCAGTCGCTCGGCGTGGCGTGGCTGGCCCTCGTGGTGGCCGAGCAGGTCAACGCCAACGCGGGACTGGGCTTCATCATCAACCAGGCTACGCAGTTCAACCAGAACGACGTGATCTTCGTCGCGCTCCTGGTCTACACGATCCTGGGGCTGCTCACCGACTGGGTGGTGCGGCGGCTCGAGCGCCGGGCCCTGGGCTGGCGTCGCGGGCTGGTGGCCGGGGCATGAGTGCCGTCACCACATCGACGGTCGCGAGCGTCGACGGTCTCAGCCGCCGCTTCGGTGACCGGCGCGTCCTCGACGATCTGCACCTGGAGATCGCCCAGGGCGAGTTCGTGGCCCTCATCGGTCGCAGCGGGAGCGGGAAGTCGACGCTGCTCCGCGCCCTCGCCGGCCTCGACCGCGAGATCGAGGGGACGGTGGCCGTGGAGGGGGAGGTGGGCGTGGCCTTTCAGGACGCCCGGCTGGTGCCGTGGAAGCGCGTGCGCGACAACGTGTCGCTGGGCCTGAGAGCCCCCGACCCGCGGCGCGCGGCGGCAGAGGCGCTGGACGAGGTCGGCCTCAGCGCGCGTGCCGACGCGTGGCCACTGACGCTGTCGGGCGGAGAGGCGCAGCGCGTCTCGTTGGCCCGCGCGCTGGTGCGCGATCCGCAGTTGCTGTTGCTCGACGAGCCCTTCGGCGCGTTGGACGCGCTGACGAGGATCACCATGCACGGTCTGGTCCTCGGGCTGTGGGAGCGCCACCGGCCCGCCGTGCTGCTCGTCACCCATGACGTCGACGAGGCGTTGGCTCTCGCCGATCGCGTGCTGGTGCTCGCCGACGGGCGGATCGCCCACGAGACGCGCATCGAACTGGCACGCCCCCGGGACCGGGATCACCACGAACTCACCGAACTGCGCGAGCGGCTCCTGTCGGAGCTCGGCGTGGACACGAAAGGCAGCGCATGATCACGACACCACCTCATCTCAGGCGGATCACGGGGGCGCTGGCCGCCCTCGTCCTCACGGCCGGCCTCGCCGCCTGCGGCTCGAGCTCTCACAGCTCGAGCAGCTCCGTCACCGCGAGCAACGCCGCCGCCAGCGCCCCCGCGGCGTCGAGTAGCTCGAGCGCGGCGCCCACCACCGCGACGACCACCCAGACCGTCGCCGGCACCCAGGCCGGAGGCAAGCCACTCATCGTCGGCGACCAGGCCGGCACCGGCGCGCAGGCGCTGCTCGAGGCCGCCGGGCTACTGCACAAGCTGCCGTTCCCCGTCAAGTTCGCCGACTTCACCTCCGGTCCCCCGATCCTGCAGGCGCTGAACGCCGGATCGCTCGACATCGGCGGAGTCGGTAACGCGCCCCCGGTGTTCGCGGCCGCCGGCGGCGACAACATCAAGATCGTCGGCGCGCTGCGCAACAGCACGCGGGGGGCCGGGCTGCTGGTGCCCAAGGGCTCGAGCGTGACCTCGATCAGCCAGCTGAAGGGCAAGAAGATCGCGGTGGCGCAGGGCAGCTCGGCCGACTATCACCTGTTGGCCACGCTCACCCAGGCGGGGCTGACCCCGCACGACGTGCAGCTCGTGTACCTGCAGCCCGCGCAGGGGCTGGCCGCCTTCACCTCGGGCAGCGTCGCGGCCTGGGACATCTGGCCCCCGTTCGTGGAACAGGCCGAGGTCCAGAAGGGGGCCAAGAACATCGCCGACGGCCAGAACATCGTCAACGCCAACTACTCCTACGAGGTCGCGTCCAAGACCGCCGTGTCCGACCCGGTCCTCTCCAAGGAGATCACCCAGTACCTCGCGGTCCTCAACAAGGCGCATGTGTGGGCCAACACCCACGCCGCGCAGTGGGCCAAGACGTGGGCGGCGGCCACCGGCCTGCCCCAGCCGATCATGGCCAGGGCGGCCGCGGACGACACCGAGACGCCCGTTCCCGTGAACGGCACGATCACCGCCGCCGAGCAGAGCTTGGTGGGGGCGTTCTCCAAGGCCGGCCTCATTCCCAAGAGCTACTCGTTCGCTCCGTACGTCTCGACCGCGTTCAACGGCGCGGTCCAGTAGCAGAACACCCCGAAAAAGGAGGCCTGAGATGGCAGTCACAGCAGCCACCACACCCGGCACCTACGAGCACATCGGCGTCCACAAGGTGAGCGCCGCCCTCGGTGCGGAGATCGGCGGGGTACGCCTCGGCGGCCACGTCCCAGAGGGGGCGATGCGCGAGCTCCGGCGCGCCCTGCTCGAGCACCGGGTCATATTCCTGCGTGATCAGCATCACGCCGACGAGGACGACCAGCGCGCCTTCGCCGAGCGGCTGGGCACGCTCACCAAACCCCACCCGACGGTCGCCGGGGAGGCCGGCGTCCTGCCCATCGACTCCGAGCGCAGCCGGGCCAACTCCTGGCACACCGACGTGACCTTCGTGGACCGGGTCCCGGCGATCTCGGTCCTCCGGGCGATCACCCTCCCGCCGTACGGGGGGACGACCGTCTGGGCCAACACCGTCAAGGCCTACGACGCGCTGCACCCCGCGCTCAAGGCGCTGTCCGACTCACTGTGGGCGGTGCACTCCAACCTGTATGACTACGTCCGCGACGACGAGACGCGCTGGATCGGCGGGATCGACGTCCAGGAGCAGGCCTACCGCGAGGAGTTCTCCCAGCAGGAGTTCGAGACCGAGCACCCGGTGGTGCGCATCCACCCCGAGACGGGAGAGCGCTCCCTGCTGCTGGGCCACTTCGTCAAGCGCTTCGTGGGCCTGTCCTCGAGTGACTCCAACCACCTGTTCGAGCTGCTCCAGCGCCACGTCACCCGGCTGGAGAACACGGTGCGGTGGAACTGGCGCGACGGCGACGTGGCCATCTGGGACAACCGGGCCACCCAGCACTACGCGGTCTCCGATTACGACGACCGGCCACGCCTCCTGCACCGGATCACCGTGGCCGGAGATCTTCCGGTCGGGATCGACGGCCGCAGGAGCGTGCCGGTCACGGGGGACGCGGCCGACTATTCGGTCATCGCTCCGCCGCTGGAGCTCGTGTCGGCCTGAAGCTCAGCGCATTGGGGACGTCGCCGCCGGTCCGGAGCAGGCGCTTCTCGCGCCTGCTCCGGACGGTTTAAGGGCGACTACTTCTTCGCGCTGAGGGTGATGCCGCGCCGCGTGACGGTGTGCTTGACGCCACCCTTGGGCGTGTAGGTCACCTGCAACGTGACCTTCACCGACGGCGTCTGCTTGAGCAGCGCGCTGCCGGCGGGCGTCGGCTTGACGGTCACGTGCAGCTTGCGCTGGCCCGCGACGCTTCCGCTGAACTGGCCGAAGGTCTTCTTGCCGGCCAGCTCCACCACCTTGATCTTGCCCGCGCCCGGGAGCGCCAGCTGGAACTGGAGGGCGCCGTGGGACTGGGGCTTGAGCTTGGCGATGGCGAACTGGTTGTCGGGCAGGACGGTGTAGTCGATCTCGTCGGTGGTCACCGCGCCGTCGTCGCTGGTGGCGCTGACGGTGAGGCTGTGGCTGCCGGGGATCTTCGTCTTCAACGCGCCGCCGGAGGCGATGTCGTTGCCCAGGTCGTCCTCCGCGGAGCAGTCGGTGAGTCCCGAGGGGTCATCGGGCTGCGTGCACGAATAGGTCGGCTTGACCACCTGACCGTAGGTGTACTTGGCGTTGTTCCTGATGTGGCCGACGGTCACGGTGGGCGGAGGGATCACGGTGAGCGTCGCGGCCGCACCGGTGCTGCTGGCGCCCGCCGAGGAGCTCACCGCACTCGTGGTGCTCTGGAAGGTTCCGGTCTGGGCGGCCGTGACCGACACCGAGAACGTGCATGAAGCGCCCGCCTTGATCGAGCCTCCGCTCAGCGAGATGGCCTGAGACGCCGGGTTCGCGGTGATGACCCCCGATGATCCGCACGTGCCGTTCTCGCCGTTGGGGTCGTCGACGGCAAGGCCGGCGGGGAGAGTGTCGGTGAACGACACCGCTGCCAGCGTCCCGCTGGCGTTGGGGTTGGTGATGGTGAACGACAGGGCGGTGGCAGCGCTGTCACTCAACCCGATCTGACTGGGCGTGAACGCGCTGGTGATGGTGGGTGGGCTGGCGGCCAGTGCCGTCGATGCCACCGCGAGACCGGCGGCCGCCGTCGCGACCATCGTTACAGCCATGGCGCCAGTCCTCCGGTGGCGTGTCCATGGCCGTGCACCTCCAGCGCTACGTGACTCGGTGCCTCTCAACTTCATCCCCCTCCTCCGATCAGTCAGTGTAAGTTCAGTAAGACAATCGAGTTTATACGCTTTTGTGAAGAACGGCATGGGCAAAGGAGGCAGCTGACTGAGCGCGCGCCAGCGCGGTGTCGCCCAGCATGTCCTCCACCGAGCGCAGCAGGGAGTAAGGGGTGTAGCCGGTCGAGAGCACCTTGC
>Ga0335075_10011509_pt1 | contig 13374 bp, 13 predicted proteins | sample Lox_Sample_24_FD_206723 | JGI IMG/M metagenome (GOLD analysis project Ga0335075, IMG submission 206723) | Soil microbial communities from Loxahatchee National Wildlife Refuge, Florida, United States - Lox_Sample_2.4 | ecosystem: Environmental > Terrestrial > Soil > Wetlands | place: USA...
GGCAGGTAGCGCAATCCGCCGCACCGCGCTCGCGCACGTGATGGCTACCAAGGCGGGCTAGGCAACCTGTCGATTGGCGGCTGGACGTGTTGTAAGCTCAAAGGCTCTTTTCCGGTCGGGTGAGGGGAAACTCCGGGCGGGGATGTGGGCCAATGAAGCGCTCTTTTCTAACTGTCCTCGCCGGGTGCACGGCGCTGGTCGTCTCGGCGGCTCCGCCGGCGGCTGCCGCGCTTGGCGGTACCGTGTCGCTGGGGGTGCCGACCGTGTCGGTCCCGAGCGTCACGGTTCCCTCGGTCACGGTGCCGTCCGTCAGCATCGGAACGGTCACGACGCCGCAGGTGACGACGCCGCAGGTGACGACGCCGCAGGTCACCACGCCCGCGATCACGACACCGTCGGTCAGCACGCCCTCGCTGCCGAGCCTGCCGGTGAAGACGCCGACCACGCCCACGTTGACCCATGCGGTCTCGTCGCCCGTCGACGGCTCGGGCTCGGCGTCCGCCGCGAGCGGCAGCACGGCCTCGCAGTCCGGGACCCAGGCGAGCCCGAGCGGCTCGGGGTCCCGCGGGTCATCGAGCGCGCGAGGGAGCCGAGGCGGAGCCCGCCTCACGGCACACACCGGTGCTCGCGCGCGGGCGGGCGGTGCCACGACTGGACGTCACACGGGGGCAGGCTCCGGCGCCCACGCTGTGGCGCTTTCATCGGCCGCCGCGCGGCATTCGACCCCGCGCCCGCGCTCCCAGGCCGCGACGGTGGGGGTGTCCGCGAAGCCGAGCGGAACCATCGGCCGGCTGGTCAAGGTGCTGCCGACCGCGGTGCTGTTCGCGCTCCTCGCCTTCGCCGTCATTGCGGCGGTAATGGCGCTGAACGCCTACATCCAGAGCCGGCGCGCGAGGTCCCTGGCCGGTCAGCGGGCCGCGCTCCTCTCGGACGTCGGCGTGCTCCAGGCCGCGCTCCTCCCCGCGGTGCCGGCCAGCATCGGCGAGCTCGGCGTGTCGGTGGCCTACCGGCCGGCGCAGGGGCTGGCCGCCGGCGGTGATTTCTTCGACGTGTTCACGATCTCCCCGGGGCGGACGGGGATCATCATCGGCGACGTGTCGGGCCACGGCCGCGAGTCGCTCATCCACGCCGCGCTCGTTCGCTACACGTTGCGGACGTTGATGGGCGAAGGCCATCCGCTCCCGGAGGTGCTCGCGCGCGCGGACCGCTACCTGAGCGGCGAGCTCGGCGACGGCTTTGCCACCGTGGTCATATGCGCCTACGAGCACGCGAGTGGGAAGCTGACCTGGGCCAAGGCCGGGCACGAACCGCCGATCATCGCCGGCCAACCCGACGCCCCTGAGCAGTCGGCGACTCCGCTCGGGCTCGGGATGGGTGACGTCTGGCCGCAGTTCTCGCGCAACCTGGCCGCGGGCGAGCGCGTATGCCTGTTCACCGACGGACTCACCGAAGCCCGCCGTCAGGGCGAGTACCTCCAGCGCGCGCACCTCAAGTCACTCGTCGAGGAGGGGCTGGACGCACAGGAGCTCGTCGACCGGATTCAGTCCGACGCCGACGAATGCCCGGATGATCTCGCCGCCGTGGTTCTCACCCGGGCGGTGGCGGCGTCCGCAAAGCCGATCGCTGAGCCGTCGAACCCGGAGCGGGAAACGACCACCGTCTAGCCCGCCCGGCGCCCCGAACCTGAAAAACCGCGCATGCCGCCCCGTCCGGCCAAGCCGCGCGCTTATGCAGGTCGGGCTAGGAGGCTTTGAGGGCCTGGCGCAGGTCGGCGACGAGGTCGGTGGGATCCTCGATCCCGCAGCTCAAGCGGATCAGGTCGGGCGGGACGGCTGCCGCCGAGTCCTCGACCGACTGATGGGTCATGGCCTGCGGCACCTCAATCAGCGACTCGACTCCGCCGAGCGACTCGGCGAGCGTGAACAGGCGGGTGCGGGCCGCGATGGAGGTGGCCTCGGGGTGGCGGAAGCTGACCATGCCGCTGAAGCCCGGCCAGCGCACGTCGCGTACCTCGGGCGTCGCGCGCAGCAGCTCGACGACCGCCGCGGCGCTCCGCGCGTGGGCATCCATGCGCAGGTGGAGCGTCCGCAGCCCGCGGTGGACGAGGAAGCAATCGAACGGGCCCGGGACCGCGCCGACGGCGTTCTGGACGAAACGCAGGCGCTCGTAGGCGTTCTCGGAGCGGGTGATGACCGCCCCGCCAACCACGTCGGAGTGCCCGCCCAGGTACTTGGTCGTGGAATGCACGACGAAGTCCGCGCCGAGTTCGAGCGGGCGCTGGTTGGCGGGCGTGGCGAACGTGTTGTCGACCGCCACGCGCGCTTGGCGCCGGCGGGCGATGACCCCCTCGATGTCGATGACGTTGAGCAGCGGGTTGGTCGGGCTCTCGACCCAGATGAGCCGGGTGTCGTCGCGCACCACTCGCTCGAGCGCGCCCAGGTCGGTCTGGTCGACGAGGTCGTAGCTCAGCCCCCAGCCGGTCAGCACCTTGTCCACGAGCCGGTACGTGCCGCCGTACAGGTCGGCCGGCAGGACCACGTGCGCACCGGCGGCGCACACCGCGGTGATCAGGGCATGCTCAGCGGCCAACCCGGAAGCGAACGCCACCGCGCGACCGCCCTCGAGCTCGCCGAGCGCGGCCTCCAGCGCGGCCCTGGTCGGGTTGGCCGAGCGCGCATAGTCGTAGTCAGCGACGAACTCGCCCGGCCGGCGCTGGGCGTAGGTTGAGGTCTGATGGATGGCGGGGATGACCGACCCGAACGATGGGTCGGGCGTGAGTCCGGCATGTACCGCACGGGTCGCGAACGCGTCCTCGCGTGGGCCGTCCGATGAGCCGTCGGTCACGAGGCCAATGCTTCCAGCAAGTCCGTGCGCGTGACGAGCCCCTCGGGCCGGCCGTCACACGTCACGAGCAGCGCCTGCTGGTCGCCGACCAGCAGCTCGACCGCCTCGCGCACCGGATCGCCGATCGATACGGCCGCGAACGGCGGTTCCATCACCTCGACGATCTCGGCGTCGAGCACGCTTGGGTCGTCGGCGGCCCGCTTGAGCAGGCCGCGCTCGCCGATCGCGCCGACCACGGTGGCCGGATCGTGAGCGCTGACCACCGGGAGCTGCGAGACCCGGTGCTCGTGCAGGAGCGCAACGGCGTCGCGCACCCGAAAGTGGGTCTGGACGGTGACGAGCGGAGGGATCTCGCCGGCCTCGCGCTTGCGTGCGAGCACGTCGCCTACGAGCAGCTTGGAGTCGCGGTCAAGGAACCCGTACTGGCGCATCCAGGCGTCGGAGTAGATCTTGGACAGGTAGGAGCGGCCGCCGTCAGGGAGGATCACCACGACCAGCGCGTCGGGATCCTCGATCTCGGCGGCAGCCTGCAACGCGGCGTGGAGCGCGAGTCCACCGGATCCGCCGGCCAGGATGCCTTCGAGCTGGGCGAGCCGGCGAGTCGTGAGGAACGCGTCCTTGTCCGAGACGGTGATCCATCGATCGATCACCGTCGGGTCGAACGTCTCCGGCCAGAAGTCCTCGCCCACGCCCTCGACCAGGTACGGACGAACGTCCTCGGGTCCGCCTGAGTAGATCGAGCCCTCGGGATCAGCGCCAATCACCACCAGGTCCGGATTGCGCTCGCGCAGGTAGCGGGCGGTGCCGGTCACCGTGCCGCCCGTGCCCACGCCGGCAACGAGGTGCGTGATCTGCCCGGCGGTCTGCTCCCAGAGCTCAGGACCGGTCGACTCGTAGTGGGCCTGGGGATTGGCCTGGTTGAAGTACTGGTTGGGCTGGAAGGCGCCCGGGATCTCGTCGGTCAGCCGGTCGGCGACGCGGTAGTACGACTGGGGCGATTCGGGGGGGACGTCGGTCGGCGCTAACACGACGTCCGCCCCGTAGGCGCGCAGGAGGTCAATCTTCTCCCGCGACATCTTGTCCGGCATCACGGCGATCACGCGGTATCCCTTGAGCCGCGCGGCGATCGCCAGTCCTGTGCCGGTGTTGCCCGAGGTGGGCTCCACGATCGTGCCCCCGGGGTGCAGCCGACCGTTACGCTCGGCTGCGTCGATTAACGCCACCGCCACCCGGTCCTTGATCGACCCGCCGGGATTGAATACCTCGAGCTTGGCGGCGAGGCGCGGACGCAGTCCGGCGCCGATTCGGGAGAGCCGGACGAGCGGCGTGTCGCCAATCGTGTCGAGGATCGAGTCCTTGAGGATGGGGTCCGTGGCGATGTAGGACATACCACTCAGTCTGATGATGCTGCGGCAATTTGACAAGTCATCGAAGATTCTGCGGTGAATACATCCAAAATCGGATAATCTACGGATTGAGGCTCGATGCCCCGGATTGCCCCGAATGATCCGCAGACCCTGGTCGACGACGTCGACCGAGCGATCCTCGAGTTGCTCGCCCAGGACGCCCGGATCACCAACCAGCGCCTGGCCGAGCGGGTCGGAATCGCGCCGTCGACGGCGCTGGCGCGCCTGCGATCGTTGCGCGAGCGGGGGGTCATCCGCGGGTTTCACGCCGAGGTTGACCTGGCCGCTCTGGGCCGGCCCCTCCAGGCGTTGATCGCCGTGCGCCTCGCGGTCCACGCGCGCGACCAGATCGATGACTTCACCAACGCGGTACGCACGCTGCCCGGCGTGCTGATGGTGTTCCACCTGACCGGCGTGACCGACTACCTGGTGTGGGTGGCGGCGGCGGATGCGCAGGACCTGCGGGAGTTCGTGGTCGACCATCTCGCGACGCATCCGTCGGTGGCGCACGCCGAGACCTCGCTGATCTACGAACACCAGCGCGGTCCGGGCGTCTGGGGCGCCGCGGATCCGGCATGAGCCCGGCCGCTCGTGTGGCCGGGCTCGGGACCACCGTATTCACCGAGATGACCGCGCTCGCCATTCGCACCGGGGCGATCAACCTCGGGCAAGGCTTCCCCGACACCGACGGTCCGGCGGCGGTGATCGAGGCGGCGGTGAGCGCGCTTCGCTCCGGTGAGAACCAGTACGCGCCGCTCCCCGGCGTCCCCGCGCTGCGCGAGGCCGTGCTCGAGCATCAACGCGACTGGTACGGGCTCGAGCCCGAGGATGTGCTGATCACGTTCGGCGCCACCGAGGCGATCGCCGCCGCGCTACTCGGCCTGTGCGACCCCGGCGACGACGTGGTTGTGCTCGAGCCCTACTACGACTCATACGCCGCGTGCATCGCGTTCGCGGGTGCGACGCGCCGGCCGGTGACGCTGCGCCCGCCAGGGTTCGAGGTCGATCCGGACGCGTTGCGGGCCGCGATCGGGCCGCGGGCACGACTGCTTCTGCTCAACTCGCCGCACAACCCGACCGGACGGGTGCTCAGTCGCGGCGAGCTCGAGCTGGTGGCGGCGGCGTGCCTCGAGCACGACCTGATATGCGTCGCCGATGAGGTCTACGAGCACCTGATCTACGACGGCGAGCACATCCCGATCGCCACGCTGCCCGGCATGGCCGAGCGGACGCTGACGATCTCCAGCGTCGGGAAGACGTTCTCGTTCACCGGCTGGAAGATCGGCTGGTGCTCCGGCCCGGAGTCGCTGGTCGCTGCGACGCGGACGGTCAAGCAATACCTCACGTTTGCCGGCGGGACGCCCCTGCAGCACGCGGCCGCGGCGGCGCTCCGCCTGCCCCGAGCCGAGATCACCGGCCTGGCGGACGATCTGCGGGTCAAGCGCGACCAGCTGTGCGCCGGGCTCGATGGGGCGGGCCTGCGCCCGTACGTCCCGGCCGGCACATACTTCGTCAACGCCGCCGTGGGGATGGATGCGGCCGAGTTCTGCCGGACGCTGCCCGACCGCTGCGGCGTGGTCGCCATCCCCACCGGTGTCTTCTACGACGACAAGGATGCGGGTGCGACGCTGGTCCGCTTCGCGTTCTGCAAGCGCGGCGAGGTGATCGCCGAGGCGGCGGAGCGACTGGCGGGGCTCAGCGTTGCTGAAAGCGGGTGAGCAGTACCGCGGCGGTGATGAGCTGCGTCAGGACGCCGATCGCGACCGGGGGGTCGATCGAGGTGTGGTTGGCGTGGTGCAACGGGAGCGTTAGCCGCAACCCGGTGCGCAGCTCGGCCACCATGACCAGGTCAGGCAGGACGCCGCCGAGGGCGCCCGTCCCGGCGAGCCGGTGACGCCGGGCGAGCACGGCGCTCACGACCATGGCCGCGGCGACATCGGCCACGAGCACCTTGCGGTCGGTCAGCCGGTAGTCCGTGTGCGGGATCCGGTCGAGGGCCAGGTGGCTGATCACGCCGGCGGCGAGCGCCCCGCGCGGAGTGCGGGCGAAGCGGGCGGCAAAGGCCCCGGCGAGGGCGTGCGGCGTGGCAACCATCAACACAGCATGGTCGGCACGCGTTAGAACGCAGTTAAAGGTCGTGAAGAGTTACGGACAGGAGTACGGCGCGCCGGCAGCTATGGCTTGGGATTCACGTGCTGGAAGCCGAAGCGGCCCTTGATGCACAGGTTGCCGCGCGTGATGTCGTGATCGGCGGGCGAACTCACCTTGACGATCTGGTTGTCCTGCACGTGCAGCGTCAGGTTGCAGCCCACGCCGCAGTAAGGGCAGATCGTCTCGGTCTGGGTCTGGCGAGATTCGTCCCAGCTCGCCGCGTCGCGTAGGTCGTGCTCTGACTTGAACATCAACGCCCCGGTCGGGCAGACCGCGATGCAGTTGCCGCAGTACACGCAGGCCGATTCGGGCAGCGGGTTCGCGTACTCGGTGGAGATGCGGGCGTCGAAGCCCCGCCCGGCCACCGTGATCGCGAACGTGTTCTGGTACTGCTCTCCGCACGCGTCGACGCATTTGTAACAGAGGATGCACTTGGAGTAGTCGCGCACGTAGAGGTCGTTGTCGACCTTGGTCGGGGCGTACACGGTGGCGGCGCTCTGGCCGTCCGGGCGCTCGTGGTGGCCGGCGTGCTTGTGGTCGCGGTGCGCGTCGGGCGGGGCGGGCGGCCCGTAGCGCTCGGGCTTGCCCTCGTAGCGCTTGAGGTAGTCGCCCGCCACGTGGGTGATCGACAGGTCGACGCTCGAGGCGAGGAACTCGATGACCATCTTGCGGCTCAGGCGCACGCGCTCGGAGTCGGTGTGGATCACCATGTCGGCCTCGACCTTGCGCGAGCAAGCGGGGATGAGCGTACGCGCTCCCTCGAGCTCGACGACGCAGATCCGGCACGCGTTGGCCGGCATCAGCGTCTCGCCGTAGCAGAGGGTGGGGGTGTCGATCCCGAGCTTGCGGCAGGCGTCGAGAATGGTCGAGCCCTCGGGCACCTCGACGCTTTGGTCATCGATGGTCAGCGTGATCTGTCGGACGGCCGGTTCGGGCGGGGCCATGGGCAGCTGGATCGGGTTCACGCGGTCGATCCTCCGTTGGTTGAGAACACATTCAGGCGCGCGACGGCCGACTCGACCGCCGAGGACGCCGTTTGACCAAGGCCACAGATCGAGGCGTCGCGCATGGCCTGGCCGATCTCGGCGATCAGGTTGAGCTCGTCCTGCACGGTCCCACGGGTGCGTCCCGAGATGAGCCGCGCCAGCGCCTCCTCCTGGCGGACGGTGCCAACTCGGCAGGGCACGCACTGGCCGCAGCTCTCATCACGCATGAATCCGGCGATCGTGATCAACAGCTCCGGGAGGTCGGCTTGGTCGTCGAGGACGAGCACTACACCGGAGCCGACCGTCGTGCCGAACTCGCGCGCGTCCTCGAAGGTGAGCCTCAGATCGAGGTCGTCAGGTGTGACGAAGCTCCCGGCGGCGCCGCCGAGGAGCAGCGTCCGACCCTCGTTCACGCCGCCGGCGAGCTCGAGCAGCTCTCGCAGCGTGGTCCCGAATGGGACCTCGTAGGTCCCGGGGCGCTGCACCGCGCCCGAGATGCAGAACAGCTTGGGGCCGGTCGAGCGCTCGGTGCCGATGTTGGCGTAAGCGGGGCCGCCCTCGAGCACGATCGGCAGCACGTTGACGAGCGTCTCGACGTTGTTGACGACCGTGGGCTGTCCGAACAGGCCGCGCTCGACCGGGAACGGAGGCTTGTTGCGGGGCTCACCGCGGTAGCCCTCGATCGAGCCGAAGATCGCGGTCTCCTCGCCGCAGATGTAGGCGCCGGCACCCTTGCGCAGCTCGATGTCGAAACGCAGGACGCCCCGGCCGAGGATGTCCTCGCCGAGGAGGGATTTCTCGCGCGCCTGCTCGAGCGCGTTCTCCAGGCGGCGCTCGGCCAGCGGGTACTCGCCTCGGATGTAGATGTAGCCGTGCTCGCATCCGGCGGCGTAGGCGGCAATCGTCATCGCCTCGATGAGCGAGAACGGGTCGCCCTCCATGATCACGCGATCCTTGAACGTCCCGGGCTCCGATTCGTCGGCGTTGCAGATCAGGTAGTGGGGGCGGCGGGGCTGGCGCGCCACCCCGTCCCACTTGCGTCCGGTCGGGAACGCCGCGCCGCCGCGTCCCATCAGCTTGGAGTCGAGCACCTCGCGGATGACGCCCTCGGGTCCAATCTCCAATGCCCGCCGGAGCGCCTCATAGCCGCCGTGGGCGCGGTAATCCTCGAGGCTGTCCGGGTCGACCACTCCGACGCGCCTGAGCAGTCTGAGTCCGGACTGCCCGGACTGCGGTGGAACTGCCGACCGCGGCGAGGCGGGGGTCGCCCCGTTCGCGATCTCGAGCAGACCGCCGGCGTCGACCGCGGTCAGCTCGCGCTCGGTCGGGCTCTCGCCCGACTCGACCAGGAACGCGGCCGGCGCCCGGTCGCACTGGCCCAGGCATGGGCTGGGCAGCCAGGTCGTGCCGTCGTGGTCGGTTCCCTGCGGGCCGATCTGCTCGGTCAGGGTGTCGATCAGCTGCTTGGAGCCGGCGCACCGGCACGCCAGGTCGTTGCACACGTGGAGCACACGCGGCGCACGCGGCTCAACCGAGAAAAGGGCGTAGAAGGTGGCCACACCGAACACATCGGCGGGAGGGATAGTCAGCCGCTGGGCGATGTAGTTGAGCGCGCCCGGGCTGATCCAGCCGGCGTGCTCGTGGAGCGCGTGCAGGGTGGGGAGGAGCTGGTGGCGCTGGGCGCGGGCGGCGTGACCGCCGTGAGCGGAGTGGCCGTTCTCGACCCGATCCGCGCCGGCCCAGGCGGACACCGGGGGACCGAGGAACGCGTCGATCGCAGCGCGCTCGTCGGTGGTCGGTTCGGCGTCGAGGAGGCGGAGATCCACTCTGCCTAAAGCTACTCGCCGGCCTCGCGGCTGGCCACCCCGGCCGCCTGCTTGGTGGCGCCGTTCAGCTTTTCCACGCGCACGGCCGTGGCCTTGAACTCTGCGGTCCCCGCCTTCGGGTCGGTGGCGTCGATCGTCAGCACGTTGACGTCGACCTGGTCGGGGAAGTGGAAGGTCATGAAGGCCAGGCCGGGGCGCAGGTTCGTGTCCAGGCGCACGGGCGCTTCGACATATCCGCGCCGGGAGCTGATCTTGACAATCTCACCGGGCCCGACATCGAGCCTCGCCGCATCTTCGGGATGAAGGTCGAGCGTCTCGCCTCGCCGCAACGGCGAGCTGTACAGGTTGGACTGGACGCCCGTGTTGTAAGAGTCCAGGCGCCGGCCCGTGGTCAGACGGAGCGGGAATTCGTCGGTCAGCTCGTCGACCGGCGGCACCCAGGTGGTGACGGAAAACGGTGAGCCTTGGGCAACTCCCTCCTCCCACAGGCGACCGTGAAGGAACAGCGAACCCGGGTGGTCCTCACTCGGGCACGGCCATTGGATCCCGCCGAGCTCCTCGAGCCGCTGATAGCTCATCCCTGCGTTCATCGGGCTGAGCGAGCGAAGCTCGTCCCACGCCTGCTCGAGCGTCGGTTGGCCCCAGTCGTGTCCGAGCCGGCGGGCCAGCTCGGAGATGATCCAGTGATCGTCGCGGGCCTGGCCGGGCGGATCGAGCGCCTTGCGCATCCGCTGCACACGTCGCTCGCTGTTGGTCACCGTGCCTCCGTCTACCTCGCACCACGAGGCAGTAGCCGGGAGGACGACGTCGGCCATCTCGGCCGTCTTGGTCATCAGGATGTCCTGGACGAGCAGGAAGTCAAGCCCTTCGAGCAGCTCCTGCGTCTTCTTGGAGTCCGCCTCCGATTGAGCCGGGTTCTCGCCGAACACGTACAGGGTCTTGAGCTCGCCGCGCTCCATCCCCTCGAACATCTGCGTCAAGTGCCAGCCATACTTCGGGACGATCGGCGTGCCCCAGGCTTGTTCGAACCGCGCACGGGCCTCGTCGTTCTTTTCGATGTCCTGGAAGCCGGGGAGCTTGTTGGGGATGGCGCCCATGTCGCCACCGCCCTGAACGTTGTTCTGGCCGCGCAGCGGATTGAGCCCAGAGCCGTAGCGGCCGACGTGACCGGTCAGCAGCGCCAGGTTGATCAGCGCGAGGACGTTGTCGACCGCGGTGACGTGCTCGGTGATCCCGAGTGTCCAGCACAGGATCGCCCGGTCGGCGCGCGCGTAAGCATGGGCGAACTCGCGGATCGTCTCCGCCGGTACGCCGGTGATCCGCTCGCCCTCCTGAAGGGTCCACGACTCGACGGACGCCTTGTATTCCTCAAAGCCGGTCGTGGCGCGCTCGATGAACACGTCGTTGGTCAGCCCGGCGTGGATGATCTCGCGAGCGACCGTGTTGGCCAGGGCGATGTCTGTGCCGACGTCCAGCCCCAGCCAGGTGTCGGCCCACTGCGCGCTGCTCGAACGGCGCGGGTCGACGCCGTAGAGCTTCGCGCCACGGTGGACCGCCTTGAGCAGGTGATGGAAGAAGATCGGATGCGTCTCGCGCGCATTCGATCCCCACAGGATCAGCAGATCCGTGTCTTCGACCTCTTTATAGGACGACGTCCCGCCGCCCGCACCGAACACTGTCGCCAGACCGACGACGCTGGGAGCGTGTCAAGTGCGGTTGCACGAGTCGATGTTGTTCGACCCCATTACGGAACGCACGAACTTCTGTGCGAGGAAGTTGGCCTCGTTGGAGGCCTTCGAGCAGCTGAACATGCCGAACGAGCGCGTCGTGTCCGTGGTCTTGGCGCGGGCGAGCCCAGCCGCCGCCACGTCGAGCGCCTCGTCCCAGCTAGCCGGGCGAAGCGTCCCGTTCTCGCGCACCATCGGCTCTGTCAGCCGGCCGCGATGTCTTGGCAATCCGATCACCTCCTCTCATCTGTCCGGGCCCACCAGGGCGGTTGGACACATATGTTCAAGAGTAGAGAATCGGGTCGATGGCGACAAATGCGGCGGCCGGAGATTCGTCCGCGTTCTGACCGCTTGGGCTCAAGCGGGCGCCCGGTGACGATCGAGGAGCCCTTCGGCGCGAGCCATCTCAAGCGCGCCCAGTGCCACCGGCGAGAGCTCGTAGCTCGCCGCGTATACGTCCAGGAGCGCTCGCCGGACGTCGTCGAGCCCCACGCCAGGGGCCTCGTGCGCCACCGCGCCGGTCGTGTCCGGGTCCCAGCCAAGCCCAAGCGCGGCGTAGACGTCAATCAGCACTTCACGGATCGCGGCGACGGACTCGACCACGACGACACTCGAATGCAGCCACGCCCCGCGGACGATCCGCTCAGCGGCGCCGATCAACTTCACCCGCCCTCGCGCGTTGACGCTGTACTCGCCGGGGCAGTACTCGCCGGGCACCTCGCCGACGCGCGCGTCGACCCCCAGGCCCCGCAGCGCGCCGGCCTGCCGGCGGGCATCCGCGGCGAATCGCTCGCGGATCCCGCCACTCGACTCCTCGGCGAGCATGGCCTCGTCGAAGATCAGGCACCCATCGTCGTAGGCGGCCGCGCGGCCGCCCGCGCCGCGGATCACGGGCGCGAATCCGTGTCGGCGGGCGGCGGCCACGGCCACGGGGAAGCCGGCCAGGAAGCGGTCTCGGCGGCCGAAAGCGACCGTTGCGCTTGGGCGGTAGCAGCGGATCGAAGGCCGCCTTTCACCGGAGGCGACGAGGTCGAGGAGCGCGTGCGCCACCGCCACGTCGAGAACCGGATCCGCGCCGGCGGAAGCCTCGATCAGGTCGACCTCCATCCGCCTGCTTACAGGTCGAGGAGGCGCCGCACGGCGGCGGGATCGATCTCGAGCGCGGTGACGTTCTCGGCAAGCTGTGCCGGTGTCGTGGCGCCGAAGAGCACGCTCGCCACCGCCGGGTTGGCCAGCGCGAAGGCGATCGCCAGCGCGGCTGGTCCGACGCCGATCTCCTCGGCGAGCCCGCGCAGCCGGCGCCCGAGCTCGCGCGCGGCGGCGAGCCCTGGGGTCTCGACGTCGCTGTCGGCCCGGCCGGTTCCGCCGGCGTCGTATTTGCCGGTGAGGACGCCGCCCGCCATCACAAATGAGGCGACGAGGCCAGCGCCGGATGCCTCGAGCGCGCCTGTCATCGCGGCGCCCTCGACCCAGTCGCGGCGGGCGAGGCTGTATGGGAGCTGCGCCGCGCACGGCATCGGGACGCCCTGCTCCTCGGCCGCGCGCACCGCCTCGGCGATCGGCTCGGCCTCCCAGTTGACGATGCCCCACGCGCGGGCCTTGCCCGAGTTAAGAAGCTCGCCCATCGCGGCCACGAGGCCGGGCACCGGCAAGCCGTCCGGCGGAGGGTTGGCATAGATCAGGTCGACGTATTCGAAGCCCATCCGGGCGAGCGATCCGTCGAGCTCGGCCATGGCGGTCTGCTCGGGCCAGAACTCCCACCACAGCTTGTTGGCAACGACGGTGTCCACCCGGTCCCACCCCGCCGCCCGGAACAGCTCGCCGAACAGCATCTCGGAATAGCCGGTGGGGATCGGCGCGGTGCCGGTCTCGTCGTCGTAGCGGGCGTCGTCGAGGAAGTTGAAGCCGTGATCGCGGGCGGCCTGCATGACCGCCAGACCGTCCTCGCGCGGGATGCGCTCGAACGTCCGCCACGATCCCAGCGACAGGCGCGAGACCTTAAGGTCGGAGCGGCCGAGCCGGGCCCGGGGCATGGCCGCCTCAGGGAGCAAGGCGCTCCACCTTCCAGCCTCCTGATGCGTCAGGCGTGTAGAGGAGGCGATCGTGCATCCGGCTGGTGCGGTGCTGCCAGAACTCGAACCGTTCGGGACGCAGGCGGTAGCCGCCCCAGGAGTCCTTCAGCGGGACCTCGGCGCCGGCCGCGTAGCGTTCCGCGAGCTCGCCGGCCCGCTCCTCGAGCCACTCGCGGCTGGGGATCGTCCGGCTCTGAGGAGAAGCGAGCGCGCTGAGCTGGCTCCCACGGGATCGAGTGCGCGCATAGGCGGTCGATTCCGCCCGGGTCGTGCGCTCGACCGGCCCCTCGAGCCGCACCACGCGGCCGAGCACTTCCCAGTGGAACATCAGCGCGGCGCGGGGATTGGCGTCCAGCTCCGTG
>Ga0335075_10011510_pt1 | contig 13373 bp, 14 predicted proteins | sample Lox_Sample_24_FD_206723 | JGI IMG/M metagenome (GOLD analysis project Ga0335075, IMG submission 206723) | Soil microbial communities from Loxahatchee National Wildlife Refuge, Florida, United States - Lox_Sample_2.4 | ecosystem: Environmental > Terrestrial > Soil > Wetlands | place: USA...
CCAATCCGACGATTGAGCATCGCAGGCCAATCCGACGATTGAGCATCGCAGGCCAATCCGACGATTGAGCATCGCAGGTCAATCCGACGTCCAGACCGCAACCGAACCGATGTCCCCACAACCCATCACCCCCGCCGAAACCAACGGCGACGCCCGCGGCGCCGGCGATGAGGCCCACGGCGCCGGCGATGACGCCCGTGCCGCCGGCGATGAGGCCCACGGCGTCGGCGAGGAGGCGCACGCGGGCGAGCACCCCGTCGAGCTGCTGCGCCTGGTCACCGCCGGCTCGGTCGACGACGGCAAGTCCACGCTGATCGGGCGGCTGCTGTTCGACTCCAAGCAGGTGCTGGTTGACCAGCTCGAACACATCGAGGCGGCCAGCCAGCAGCTGGGCTCGGACTTTCTCGACCTCTCCCTGCTGACCGACGGCCTGCGCGCCGAGCGCGAGCAGGGGATCACGATCGACGTCGCCTACCGCTATTTCGCCACCGACCGGCGCCGGTTCATCATCGCCGACACCCCCGGCCACGAGCAGTACACGCGCAACATGGTCACCGGCGCCTCCACCGCGGATCTTGCGATCGTGCTCATCGACGCGCGCGCGGGCGTGCTGCAGCAGTCCCGCCGCCACGCGTTCATCGCCTCGCTGCTCGGCATCCCGCACCTGGTCGTGTGCGTCAACAAGATGGACCTCGTCGACTTCTCCCAGGCCGCCTTCGACGCGATCGTCGAGGACTTCGGCGCGTTCGCCACGCGCCTGGACATCACCGACGTGACGTTCATCCCGATCTCCGCGCTGCTGGGCGACAACGTCGTCGAGCGCTCGCAGAACATGCCGTGGTACCAGGGTCCGCCGCTGCTCTACCACCTCGAGCACGTCCACATCGCCTCCGACCGCAACCTGATCGACGCGCGCTTTCCCGTGCAGTGGGTGATCCGGCCGCGCAGCGCCGACCAACCCGACTACCGCGCGTTCGCCGGCCAGGTCGCCGGCGGCGTGCTGCGACCGGGCGACGACGTCGTCGTGCTGCCGGGCGGGCAGCGCTCGCGGATCGCCGGCATCGACACATACGACGGTCCCGTCGCTGAGGCGTTCCCGCCGATGTCCGTGGCGCTGCGCCTGTCAGACGACATCGACGCCAGCCGCGGCGCGATGATCGTGCGCTCCCACAACCAGCCCACCCTGCAGAGCTCGTTCGAGTGCCTGCTGTGCTGGATGTCCGAGCAGCCGCTGGACCCCCGCCGCCGCCATCTGATCAAGCACACCACCCGTACCGTCCCGATCGGCGCGCTGGACGTCCGCTACCGCATCGACGTCAACACCCTGCACCGCGACGAGACCGCCTCGACGCTGCAGCTCAACGACCTCGCCCGCGTCCGTCTCCAGGTCGCCTCCCCGCTGGCGTTCGACTCCTACCGGCGCAACCGCATCACCGGTGGGCTGATCGTGATCGACGAGGCGACCAACGCGACGGTCGCGGCCGGCGTCATCCTCGACACCGAGCCCGAGGCGGCCCGCGACGGCGCCGGTGCGGGTGCGGTGGATGGAGTGGGTGGGGTTGATGTTTTGGGTCTCGACGGCGAGGCCGGGAAGAGCGCGCGCAGCCCCAACGTGCTCTGGCAGGGTTCGCCTCTGACGCGCGAGCGCCGCCGCCAGGCGCTCGGCCACACAGGCGCGACCGTGTGGTTCACGGGCCTGCCGGGCGCGGGCAAGTCGACGATCGCCGCGGCCGTGGAGGAGCGCCTGGTCAGCGCCGGGCGCCCGGCGCTGTTGCTCGACGGCGACAACCTGCGCCATGGCCTGAACGGCGACCTCGGCTTCGACGAAGGCGCCCGCCGCGAGAACGTGCGCCGCACCGCCCACGTCGCCCGGCTGCTGGCCGAGTCCGGCACGATCGCCCTGGTCAGCCTCGTCAGCCCCTATGCCGCCGACCGCGAGGCCGCCGCCGCGCTGCACGCGCAGGACGAGCTCGACTTTTTGGAGGTCTTCGTCGACGCGCCGCTGGAGCTCTGCGAGCAGCGCGACCCCAAGGGGCTGTACGCGCGCGCGCGCGCGGGCGAGCTGACGGGGATGACGGGCGTGAGCGCCCCGTATGAGCCGCCGGCCGACCCCGCGCTGGTCGTGCGCTCGGGCGAGCAGGGCATCGAGGTGGCCGTCGCGCGGGTGATGGAGCTGATCCAGGCTCGCCTGGGCGGCTGAGGCGCCTCGGCGGGCCGGTCGCGAAGATTCCCGGCACAACTTGGCCAACATGGCCAAGTCTGGTACCGTAGTCGGCATGTCAGCTAGCTATGGCATCGGTGAAGCCAAGACTCAACTCTCCAAGCTCGTCCACATGGCCGAGGAGGGCGAAGAGGTCGTGCTGAGGCGTGGGCGGCGTCCAGTCGTCCGCCTGGTTCCGATCGCCCTCGCCAAGACAGGTCCCAAGCGCAAGCCCGGTCGGATGCGCGGTCGTGTCGTCGTGCACGACGATTTCGACGAGTGGCCCGAGGACATTGCGCAGGCGCTCGGCGTCATCGATTGATGCGTCTGCTCGTCGACGCCCACACGCTGCTGTGGTGGCTGGACGAAGACAAGCGGCTGTCTGACAACGCGCGTACGGCCGTCGAGGAGGCCGACCATCCCCTCGTTGGCGCCGGCGTCCTGGTCGAGATCGCGGTCAAGCGCTCGCTGGGCAAGCTGGACATCGACGATGACTGGCCACAGCAGGCTCAGGCCGACGGCTTCGGTCTGCTGGCGATCGGTTGGACGCACGCGGCGCGTCTGCAGGGGCTTCCATTTCCCCGGGTCGCCGGCAAGCTCCACCGCGATCCATTCGACCGGCTGCTTGCCGCGCAGGCGCTCGATGAGCGGATGCCGATCGTCACACGCGATCCCGCGTTCGCGGCCTATGGCGTGGCGACGATCTGGTAGGAACGATCGGTCAGTCGCTCGCCGGCCAGTCGAGCCGCCCGGCCAGCTCGTCTGGGCCGAGCTCGATCAGGGCGCTGCGCTCGATCGGGCGGTACTCGCCGTCTGAGAGTCCGAGCCAGTCGACCCGGCGCTTCTGCGGGTCGACGATCAGGACCTCGTCCACCTCGTGGGCGGCGTAGAACGGGAGCTTCTCCCAGGACTCATCGCCGGGGGAGACGATCTCCACGACCAGCGCGGCGGTGGGCAGCCAGGTGCCGCCGGCGCCGGGGCGGTGCAGGCCGCCGTCGGGCACGCGAAAATCCTGTTCCTCGCCGAGGTTGAACTCGCCCATCGTGGGCGTCAGTCCGGCGTCGCGAGCTGGGCGACCGAGCATCTCGGCCAGCTGTTGGGCGAGAGTCGCATGTCCGAAGCCGGGCGCGGGAACCATGTGCAGCACACCCTCCCACACCTCGTCCAGGCGATCCAGCCCTGAGCTGCGCCGGTGCTCAAGCAGCCTGTCCAGTCCCGATCCGGGGGTATCGAGCAGCATCGCGCGCATGCGCGCAGGGTACCGCGCGGGCGTAGCCCTCGCCCAGTCGCGCAAGCGCGCGCTCCCACGTGCGCTCGCGCGCGGCTGCAAGGCCGGCACGCGACAGGCGCTCGCGCAGTATTGGCGAGCCGGCGAGCTCGACCACGGCAGCGGCGAGGGCGTCCGCCTCGGGCAGGCACAGGATCCCGCTCGCGCGGTGCTCGATCAGCGAGCTCGGCCCGCCCTCGTCGACGGCCACGACAGGCAGCCCCGACGCCTGGGCCTCGAGGATCACCTGGCCGAACGTGTCGGTCTGGCTGGCGAACACGAACACGTCGGCCGACGCGTACGCGCGGGCCAGATCCGTGCCCTGCAGCCAGCCCAACAACGTCACGTGCTCGGCGCCGACGCGCTCGCGCACGTGCTCCTGCTCGGGGCCGCCGCCGGCCAGCACCAGGTGCAGCCTCGGCTCGCGCACGCGCGCGCGTGTAACCGTGTCGGCCAGCAGCTCGGCGCCCTTCTCGCGGGTGATCCGGCCCGAGTACATGACGTTGAACTTGGCGGGCGGCATCAGCCCGGGGTCGCGCAGCGCCGGGTCGAATCGCTCCGTGTCCACGCCGCGGTCCCAGCGCACGATCCGCTCCTCCTGCACGCCCATCCGCACGAGCGTTGCATCGGAGGCGGGGCTGGGGGAGAGAACCACCTCGCAGGCCTTGTACAGCGTGCCGACCGCCAGCGCCATCGCCCCCGCCAGCTCCGGCCGCTGCGAGCGCAACTGCGCGTAGGCGGTCAGCTCGGTGTGGTAGCTGCCGATCAACGGCAGCCCCAGCGCTCGCGCCAGCAGCGCCCCCGCGGCGCCCACCGGCCCTGGCGAGCACACGTGGATCGCGTCGAACGCGCCGTCCGCGAGCGTCTGCACCGCGGCCGGCAGGCTCGGCACGCCGATCTGTAGGCCCGGGTAGTAGGGCACGTCGATCTCCGCCACCGCCGACAGGCGCCGGTCCACGTCGGGATCGGTGCCGATCACCTCGATCTCATACCCGCTCACCCCGCGCGCGCGGATCTCTTCGAGCGTGCGGCTGACCCCGTGCGTGGAGCCGATCCCGTCGGCGAGGATCGCCACGCGCGGAGCGTCCGCGCCGCCCCCGCCGCCGTAGCCCGCACCGCTCCCGCCCGGTCCCGCGTAGGGCAGGCGCGCAAGCTTGACCCGCTCGTTGGCCAGGAACGCGCTCGCCGGCGCGTAGGGGATCGCGGCGATGCAGCCCGCGAACAGACCCTCCGCGGCCGCCTGCACGCCGGTCTCGTCGCCGGCATCCCCGGTCGCAGCGCGCAACGCCAACTGCACCGCCTCCCGCAGCTTGCGCTCGTGTGCCCGGCATGCGCGCCGGTACAGGTCCGAGTGGCTGAAGTGCTCCGCCTGCATATATGCGATCAGGCCGGCCGTGTCCAGATCTCCGAGCCCGACCGCGTCAAGCCACGCGCCGAGCAGGCACCGCGCGTCCGCTGGGGAGACGCCCCCCGTCCCGGTCGCCACGTTCGGCTCGTTGGTCTCGCCCTGGCGGGCGTCGCCCTCGTGCAGCAGCCTTCTCACCATCGTCATCACCCGCTGCGGATCGGGCTTGTACGGGCTGGGCTCGGCGGTATCGGGCCTGCGTCCGTCGGGCGTCAGGGATTTGGCGGTATGGGGCTTGCGTTCGTCGGGCTTCAGGGGCTTGGCGGTATCGGGCTTGCGTCCGTCGGGCTTCGGGGGCTCGGGCTCGAGATCTTTTTCGCCGCGAAGCTCGGCATTCGCCGGCGCCGGCACGCCCGCCAGGGACCGCGCCGCCAGCACGATCGCCGAGTGCGCCCACTTCGCGGCGCTGCCCTGCTTGCCGCCCGCGCTCACCCGCCCGGCGCGCACATTTGTGAGGAACTCGTGCGGGGTGGCGGCGTAGGGGGACTCGGTGTACGTGCGCCCGATGTCGATCCCGGCGTGGTCGTCGGAGCCGCCGATGCCGATCGTCTCACGCGTGGCCACGTACATCGCCGCGGGCCGGTTCAGCTCGGGCGCCCGCGCGCCGTTGCGGACCTCCCACACGCCGAACAGCTCGGCCAGGCGGCGGCGGTGACGGGTGCTCAGCGGGGATGACACCGCGTAGTAGGGGTGAGCCAGCGCGCACGCGATCTCGCGCTCGTACATGTACGCCGCGCACAGCTCGACGTCGCCGGCGTGGCCCTGCAGCCATTCGTGGTCTGCGGGCGTGATGTCGTAACACAGCACGTGCACCGCCATCTCCGGCTCGCCGCGAAAGTTGGTCGTCAGCTCCTCTGACACGAACACGCCCGGGAACTCGTCCGGGCGTTCGGCGAGGCGCAGCGCGCCGTCGATCGTGTCGTGGTCGGTGATCGTCACGAACTGCATCCCGCGCCGGCGGGCCAGCTCGTACACCTCCTCGGGCGGGGTCGCGCACTCGGGCAGGCCCGCGGCGCGCTGCACGCCCAGCTTCGACACCTGCGAGGCGGTCGAGTGGCAGTGCATGTCCACTCTGGTCGTGCCTTCCCGCTCGGGCGCGTCGGTTGGGGGCTGGTCGGAGGGGACGCGGTCGGCTGAGGGTCGTGCCGACGTAATGTCCCCGGTTGAGCGCTGTGCGGCCGGGGGCCACTCGGACGGAACGCCGTTGGCCGGCGGCCGGTCGGATCGGCGGTCGGGGGCGTCGGTCGATGGGGCGAGGGTCATCGTTGCTCCTCTCTATGTCTTCTATCTCTTGACGCTCCCTATTTTGACCTGCATATGGGCGGTTTTGTGATCAGTCGGTGAACGATGAGAATCCGCTCATGCTCGCGTTGCGTGCCGTGCGGGTCCGCGCCGGCCCGTAAGCTTTCGCCGCGATGGTCCCCGTCCTCTACGCCCTCCCCGTCCTCGCCTCCTCGGCGATCACCTACTTCCAGGCGATCGTGCTCGGCGTCCTGCAGGGCGCGACCGAGCTGTTCCCGATCTCGAGCCTCGGCCACACCGTCCTGTTCCCGACGCTGTTCGGCTGGAACCACGTCGTCGACATCCAGTCTCAGTCGGAATCCCCGTGGCTGGCGTTCGTGGTGATGCTGCACGTCGGCTCGGCGCTCGGCCTGCTCTTCTACTACCGTCGCGATTGGGTCCAGATCGTCGGGGCCTTCTTCCACACGCTGTCCACCCGCCGCGCGGACACCCCGACCGAGCGACTGGCGTGGCTGATCGTCGTCGCCTCGATCCCCGCCGGCATCCTCGGCATCGTCTTCGAGCACCCGCTGCGCACGCTCACCGCCAAGCCCGAGATCGCCGCGATCTTCCTGATGGTCAACGGGCTCGTCCTGTTCGCGGCGGAGTGGTATCGCCGCCGCGCGGAGGTGCGCGAACTGGCTGCCAAAGAGGGCCTGAACCCCGAGGGCGGGCGCAAGCTCGACACGCTCGAGTACCGCGAAGCGTTCGTAGTGGGCGTCGCCCAGTCCACGGCGCTGGTCGCCGGGATCAGCCGAGAGGGCGTGACGATGGGCGCCGGCCTGGCCCGCGGCCTCGATCACTCCGACTCGGCCCGCTTCGCCTTCCTGCTGGCAACCCCGATCATCCTTGCCGCCGGCCTGTTCAAGCTCCCCGACCTGCTCGGCTCGCTGGGCAACGGCGTGCGCGGGCAGGCGCTCGTGGCGTGCGCCGCCGCCGCGGTGACCGCCGTGTTCACGGTCGCGTGGCTGGTCAAATACTTCAAGACCCGCACGCTGATCCCGTTCGCGATCTACTGTCTGGCCTTCGGCGCTTTCATGGTCGTGTACACGCAGGTGAGCTGACTCGACCCGCGCGGCCGGACGCCGGTGCCCACCCGCCGTGGCGGTGAGCGGGTCGACGGGGCGGTTGGGATGGGCGGAGGGCCGGCAGGCGGTGTGCGGGATCGTCCGCGCCTCACGCCTAACATCGGTTAGCCACATGCCCACCGTTCCCAAAAAGATGCCGCCCGTCCCCAAGACGCCCCCCAAGATGTTCGAAACCCGCAGCCAGGCCTGGCAGGAGGTCGGGCTGCTCGAGCAGGTCGAGAACCCGCGGGCCGCGCGGCGCGCCGGCTGGGAGGCGATCGTCCTCGGCGTGCTGTTCGTCGCGGTCGTCGCCGTCTACGACAACCGCGCCTCGCTGTTCGGGGTGGAATCCCGCGGCAGCTCGCCCGAAGTCAACACGGCCGTGCGCATCCTCACGGTCGTCATCCTCCTGATCCTCGGCTGGGCGATCGCGCGCAACTTCGGTCGCGCGCTCGGCCCGGCTCTCTTCCGGCGGCTGGACCCCGCCACCGCCGGGCCGGTGGGCTTCCTGATCCGCCTGGCCACGCTCGCGGTCGCGCTGCTCGTCGCGCTCTCGGTCGCGGGCGTGGAAGCCCGCACGCTGCTCGTCGGCGGCGCCTTCACCGCCGTGATCCTCGGGCTCGCCGCTCAGCAGACGCTCGGCAACCTGTTCGCGGGCGTCGTGCTGCTCAGCGCCCGCCCCTTCCGCGTCGGCGACCGCGTGCGCCTGCAGGGCGGGCCGCTCGCCGGGCAGATCGAGGGCACGGTCAGCTCGCAGGGCCTGCTCTACACGACCTTCGTCACCGGAGAGGGCTCGGTGATGATCCCCAACTCGGTCGTGCTCAACGTCGCCGTCTCCGCTCAGCCGCGCGGCTCCGCGCGCACGCCGTAGCGCAGAAACAGCTGCGAGTCGCACTCCAGCACCGCCTTCAGCTCGAGCTGGGCGGCAGGCTGCAGCTCCTTGCCCGCGAGGATCCGTGTGGGGGGGACGCGCCCGCCTGCCGGGGGCGGGCTCGGATCGCCGCCCGCCAGCAGCGGCGACAGCGACAGGAACAGCTCGTCCACCAATCCATTTGCCAGCAGTTCGCCGTTCAGGTGCGGGCCGCCCTCGCACAGCAGGGTGCGGACTTGCAAGCGATCTTGCAATTCGGCCATCGCGGCCTTCAGGTCGAGCGAGCCGTCCGCCCGGCGGGGGCGTATGTACTCGAGCTCGGCCGCCACTGCGCCCGCGTTGGCCGTGGCGCCCGCGTTGGCCACTGCGCCCGTGTCGCTCCCCGGCAGGCGCCCGGACGATGGCGTGAGGATCGCCACCCGCGACTCGGGGTCGGCCAGCAGCGGCAGATCAGGCGGCAGGTCGAGGCTCGCGGACACGATGCACGCCAGCGGACGCTCGGCCAGTCCCAGCTCCACACGCGCCTGCCGGTGCTCGGGGTCGCGCACGATCGGGCCGTAGCGCTCGGTGCGAACGGTCCCTGCGCCCGCCATCACCGCGTCCACGACGGTGCGCAGCGCGTGGAACATCGCGCGGTCGGCCTCACCCGAGAGCGGTCCCGAACGGCCGTCCAACGTCGCGCGGCCGTCGGCCGTCGCGACCATGTTCAGCAGGACATGCGGGCGCGGGCCGGCGGTGGCACGCTCGTGTAGCCCGAGGCCCGTGACGATCTCCTCGACGTACGCCGGATCGCCCGGTGGCAGCAGCCTCTGGAGCTTGATCGACTTGTACGAGATGGCCATCGATATAGCAACTCGTAAACATGCCGGCCCGAGGACCTGCTACGGTCGTGCCCAACTGGCCGGCACAGAAGACCGGTTCAGCAGCAGTGCCAGCTCGCAGGTCGAGGCTCTAGCAGCATCCTCCGCGCAGCAGCACGCAACAACACATGTGGAGGAGCTCCATACATGCCTACAGGCACAGTAAAGTGGTTCAGCGACGACAAGGGGTTTGGATTCATCACCCCCGACGATGGCGACAAGGATCTGTTCGTCCATCACACCGGCATCAACGGCGAGGGTTACCGCTCGCTGCAGGAGGGATCCAAGGTCTCCTACGACGCCGAGCAGGGCGATAAGGGCCCCAAGGCCGTCAACGTCCAGGCCATCTGAAGTCGCTCCCGCGGGGCCTTCGCTCCGCGGAGCTGAGCTCGATCTGGGAGCCCGCTTCGGCGGGCTCTCGGTCGATGACGGCGCCGACACCGACACTGTCGCCGCCACCCCCGACGCCGCCGCCGTACGCGAACGCCGCCATGCCCGCCTGGCCAAGGCCGCGCTGATCGTCTTCGTCGTCTGCGCCCTGCTCTTCGTGATCGTCGCCGCCGACCGGCCCAGCCTGTTCGCGGCGCCCTCGCGCACCGGCTTTTACCCAGGCTGGATGGCCGGGCCGCTCGGGGGGCTGTGGCCCGGGCTGCCGCGCAACGGCACCTTCCTGCGCTACCTGTTCACGGCCGGCCTGGTCGTGATGTACGGGTGCTATCTGGCCGCGCTCGCCTACCTGCCCTCGATGCGCGGGGGCGCGCGCTGGCTGCTCTTTGCGGTTCTGGCCGTGCACGCGATCTTCCTGCTCTCGCCACCGATCTCGCTGACAGACGTCTTCAACTACATCAACTACGGACGCATGGAGGTCGTCCACCATCTCAACCCCTACACCTCCTTCCCGATCCTCGAGCCCCACTCCGACCCCTCCTACTCGCTGTCTAACTGGCACGAGCTGACGAGCCCCTACGGCCCCCTCTTCACGCTCTTCACGTTCTTGCTCGTCCCGCTGGGCGTGCCCGCCTCCTTCTGGACGATCAAGCTCATCCTGATGGTCACGAGCCTCAGCATGCTGTGGCTCGTTTGGCGCTGCGCGCAGATGCTCGGCGTCGATGCGATCCGCGCGGTCGTACTCGTCGGCCTGAACCCGATCGTGATCGTCTGGGGCCTCGGCGGCGACCACAACGATTTCCTCACCGTCTTTGCGATGGTCCTCGGCTTCTATCTCCTTCTGCGCGCGCGCGACGCATTCGATTCGTGGCACGCTTCCGGCTCGTCGTGGCCGGCACGACTCGGCGGATGGCTGTGGCCGCCTTCGGCCGTGTGGATCGGCGCGGGCGCCGCGTTCGTGGCGGCCGCCGCCTTCAAGGCCTCGGCCGGGATCTTGCTGCCGATCGTGCTCGTCGGCCTCCTGCGCACGCCGCGGCGTTTCCTTCAGGTTCTGATCGGCATGGTCCTTGCCGGCGTCGCCGTCGCCGTCGCCAGCCTGATCGCCTTCGGCCTGCACATCCCCGACCTCGGCACCCAGAGCCGGCTCGTGACCCCCCTCTCCATCCCCAACCTCATCGGCCTTTCGATCGGGGCCGGGGGGGAGACCGAAACCCTGCACGTGATCCTCTCGCTCGGGCTGATCGCGGTCATCTTCCTTTGTTGCTGGCGGGTCTGGCGGGGCGGCTGGGATCTGATCACCGCCTGCGGCTGGGCGACCGTCGCCCTCTTGGTCGCGCTCGGCTGGGTCCTTCCCTGGTATGTGATGTGGCTCCTGCCCCTGGCCGCCCTCTCACGCTCACGCGCCTTGCGGCGCACCGCGCTCGTCCTGGGCGCCTACCTGATCGTCGCCTGGGCGCCCGCCTCGGGCCTGCTCTGGAGCGGGATCGACTTCTACCCGGCCAAGACGCCTCTGGGCAAGCTGCACCAGCGCTACGTCAAGGAGCTGCTCAACTAGCGCAGATCCGGACCCGCGCCGGGTGGAACGCCGGGCCGCGGATTCTGGCCCTCGGGCGCACGGCCGTCGCGGCCCACATAGCCGTCCTTGCCGCCCGCGCACACGTACACCGCGTCGCCCTCGCCGACGTTTCGCACCTTGCGCAGCGTCGCGGCGTCCACCCGCGCGCACCCGCCCTCCTGCAGGCGGTGCTTGGTCCCGTCGCCGAACTCCATCTCGATCGTCCCCTTATGGACGAAATACAGCTCCTCTTGCTCGTCGTGGTAGTGACTCCCCGTCTCATATCCCGCCGGTATCACGATTGCGTTGATCCCGAACGCGGTCACGCCCAGGCCCTTTCGCACCTTGCGGAACCCGTACCCCTCGCCCAGGCCGTCCAGGTCGCCTACGACCGCATACCCCTCGCCGACCGTCACGTCCGGGTACTCGTCCGCCTCCGATGATGTCGATGCCGATGCCTCCACTGTTGCCGCTCCTCTCAGGTTGTCCTGTCAGTGATTTGCAACATGCCCGTCTTCGGGCTCCAGCGGTCTGCCTTCTTGTGCCCAGCGCACCAGCCCGCCGCTCATCGAATACGCCTCATACCCCGCCGCCCTGAACGCCTGCGCGGCCATGTCCGAGCGAGCGCCCACGCGGCAATAGAACACGACTGGCCGCTCACGCTCCACGGTCGCGGCCTGGCTCGTCAGCTCGGTCAGCGGGATGTGGCGGGTCCCCGCGATGTGGCCGGCCTCGCGCTCGTAGGGCTCGCGCACGTCGATGACCTGGGGTACCTGGGGCGCGGCGTCGTGGGGCGCGGCGTCGCCCGTGTCCTGCGCGAGCCACTCGGCCAGCCGCTCGGGGTCGATCTCGATGCCGAGGGTTTCAGCGGGCGATCCCATGGAGCATGAGCGTAGCGAGCGCACTAGGATCGGGCCATGCCCGAGACCATTGCCGGCGACGCCGAGACCGAGACCATGACAAGCGACGTCTACACGATTCCCCAGGAGCACATCGACTTCTGTGCGACGATCGGGCAGATCGCCCGCGAGAAGATCGCGCCCAGATCGGCTGAGATCGACGAGAAGGCCGAATACCCGTGGGACATCCGCAAGCTCCTCGCCGAGCAGGACATCCTCGGGTTGCCCTTTCCAGTCGAGTACGGGGGCACCGGCACCGGCACCCTGATGCTGAACATGGCCGTCGAGGAGCTCGCCAAGGTCGATGCCTCGGTCGCCCTGATGCTGATGGTCCAGGAGCTCGGCACCCTGCCGATCCAGCTCTACGGCTCCGACGAGCTCAAGGAACGCTTCCTACCCAAGTGCGCCTCCGGCGAGTGGTCTCCCGCCTTCGCCCTCTCCGAGCCCGAGGCCGGCTCCGATCCGGCCGGCATGAAAACCACCGCCGTGCTCGACGGCGATGAATGGGTGATCAACGGCACCAAGAACTGGATCTCCAACCTCGGCATCGCCGACTTCTACGTCACCTTCGCCGTCACCGACCGCGAGTCCCGGCGCATCACCGCGTTCGTCGTGGAGTCAGACCGGCCCGGTTTCAGCGTCGGCAAGCTCGAGCACAAGCTCGGCATCCGCGCCTCGCCGACCGGCCAGCCGATCTTCCAGGACGTGCGCGTGCCGGCCACCAACGTGATCGGCGAGGTCGGCCGTGGCCTCTCGGTCGCGCTCGGCACGCTGCAACAGACCCGTCTCGGCGCCGCCGCACAGGCCGTCGGCATCGCCCAGGGCGCCACCGACTATGCCGCCGCCTACGCCCGCGAGCGCGTCCAGTTCGGCAACCCGATCATCGAGCTGCAGGCGATCCAGTTCAAGCTGGCCGATATGGAAACGCGCACCGCGGCCGCGCGCGAGCTGCTGTACAAGGCGTGCGCGCTGACCGAGCGCGACGACCCCGGGCGCGCGAAGTATTCCTCGATGGCCAAGGTCTTTGGCTCAGACACCGCCATGGCCGTGACGATCGAGGCGGTCCAGATCCTGGGCGGCTACGGTTATGTCAAGGAGTACCCCGTGGAGCGCATGATGCGAGACGCCAAGATCACCCAGATCTACGAGGGCACCAACGAGATCCAGCGGGTCGTGATCGCGCGGACGCTGAGGTAGGACGCGGGCAAATGGCTCGGTAGAGCCTTTTTGTGCCTCTCGACAGGTAGCCTTGTCAGGTGCCCGACGGCGGATCGACTGTACGGCTGCGCCAAGCGGTGCTGGTGGCCGGCGAGCTGGAGCCCGTCGCGTCTGCATTGCAGACGACCCTGGGTCTACAGGCGCCGTTCCACGACCCCGGTGTCGCCTGGTTCGGGCTGACCAACGCGGTGTTCGCGCTGGGAGACTGCTTTCTGGAGATCGTCTCCCCGGCACGGCCCGATACCGCGGCGGGACGCTACCTGGCGCGCCACGGCGGCGACGGCGGCTACATGGTGATCTTCGATCTCGAGGATCTCGAGGGCGCTAGAGCACGCGCGCAGCAGTTGGGCGTGCGCGTGGCGT
>Ga0335075_10011514_pt1 | contig 13367 bp, 10 predicted proteins | sample Lox_Sample_24_FD_206723 | JGI IMG/M metagenome (GOLD analysis project Ga0335075, IMG submission 206723) | Soil microbial communities from Loxahatchee National Wildlife Refuge, Florida, United States - Lox_Sample_2.4 | ecosystem: Environmental > Terrestrial > Soil > Wetlands | place: USA...
GGCGAGGAACAGGTTCATCTCCTAGCGCGAGAACTCAACCACCGCGTCAAGAACAATCTGGCGATCGTGCAAGCCATAACCCAGCAGACGTTGCGTCACGCGAAAACGTTGGAAGAAGCGCGCGGCGCCCTGGTCGAGCGTCTTCGTGCGTTGGCAGACGCCCACGAGATCCTGACGCGCAACGCCTGGGAGGCGGGCAGCGTCGAGGATGTCGTGGAGGCCGCAGCCGGCACACAGGCGCCTGGGCAGGTCTCCTACAACGGACCGGTGGTGAATCTGAAGCCAAACCTCGTGATGGCGTTGTCGCTAGCGCTGCATGAGCTAGGGACAAACGCTCTCAAGTATGGTTCGCTGTCAAGCAACTCAGGTTCGGTGCACATTGAGTGGCATCGCGCGCACAATCCGGACCGCCTGATCTTGAATTGGAAAGAAATGGACGGACCACGTGTTGACGCACCGACAACGACGGGATTCGGTTCAAAGCTTCTGGAGCGCGTTACAACCGGCGAAGGCGGCACACTCACGGTCGACTATGCTCCTGCCGGGATACGCGCCGAGATATCTCTGCCTCTCTAATCGACCGATGCTGCGCGGGCTAACGTCGGTTTCCAGCAAAATTTCATGTCTTGTCCCTATGTCTTTCTTATTTGGAGAATCCTTCCAGACCAGCTAATCCTTCAATACGGTCACACACAGACTGTATCTTTCATGAGGAACTTGATCGTTGAAGAGCAACCATGGTTCCCGCCGCTTCACGTTACGTCAGCAAACCTCTGCGGCGCATGAAAGTCTCGATCAGCATATAGGCTTGTTTTCGTCGCCGGGGGATTACAGCGCCTACCTAGTTGGCATGGCCAATTTCCGTTCGTGTGTCGAGCCACAGCTCCGCGACCTTCCTGCCTCACTCGATGGTTGGCAGCCGAGCCTAATAGGCGCGGCACTTACCGAAGATATGGCCGACCTTGGGATCGCCGTCCCTATAGCCGCTTTGCCTGCGCGACTTTCGCTCGAAGGTAGCGGTGCGTTCGGCACACTCTACGTGCTTGAAGGGTCAGCGCTCGGCGCGCGCCTGCTCTATCGTCGCGCTCAGGAGCTCGGCTTCACCGCCACCTTCGGCGCTCGTCACCTTGCCCAGCAGTCGGCATCGCTTGACGCTTGGAGTGGCCTGCTCCTCAGGCTGGAAGACGCGCAGCCGTTCGAAATAGACGAAGCCATTGCTGCCGCCAACGCGACGTTCGCGGTCGCCCGCCAAGCCTTCGAGGCCAGAACTCGTGCCGCAGCAGCCTGACACCGTCGACCTCACCAATTGCGACCGCGAGCCGATCCACATTCCGGGCTCGATCCAGCCGCATGGCGTGTTGCTCGCCTGCGATCCGGAAGCCGTGCACGTCCTGCGCCACTCGCTCAATGCGCCGGAAGCGCTCGGCGTGCCGACCGAAATCAATGGCCAAACGCTGGCCGCGCTTGTCGGCGAAGCCGCGACCCATGCGATCCGCAATGCGCTTGCGACGTCCCGCGACGCGTCGCGCCCCGCCCTTCTTTTCGACCTGCAGATCCGATCCGGCAAAACGTTTCACGTGGCCGTCCACCTACACCGGTTGAATGTGATTGTTGAATTCGAGCCGGCGTCAACGCGGGGCCGGCCGCTGCAATTGGCACGCGACCTGATCAATCGCATCAGCGACATCGATTCCGTCGATCGCCTCATCAGCCATTCGGCGCGGCTAGTGCACGGGCTGCTCGGCTATGACCGCGTGATGATCTACCGCTTCGAGGAGGACGGCGCCGGCAAGGTCGTTGCCGAGGTCAAGCGCCCCGACCTCGAAAGTTTCCTCGGCCAATATTTCCCCGCCAGCGACATTCCGCGCCAGGCGCGTGCGCTCTATCTGCGCAACACGATCCGCGTCATCTCCGACGCTGCCGGCCACCGCGTCGCGATCAAGCCGCTACTCGATTCGTCCAACGAGCCGCTCGACCTCTCCTTCGCGCATCTGCGCTCGGTGTCGCCTGTGCATCTCGAATACCTGCGCAACATGGGCGTCGGCGCATCGATGTCGATCTCGGTGATCCTCGACGGCGAACTGTGGGGACTGATTGCCTGCCACCATTATTCGCCACGTGTGCTGCCGATGGCCGAACGGGTCGCGGCGGAAATGTTTGGCGAGTTCTTCTCGCTCCACCTCAATGCGCTCAAGCAGAAGCGCAAGCTCGACACGGCCAACGATGCGCGCCGCTCGCTCCACCGGTTCCTGCGCCTCTCGTCCCATCATGGCAGCGTCGACGACGCTTTTCGCGAGAGCTTGCCCGATTTCGCGCAGCTCATGCCGTGCGACGGCGTTGGCGTTTTCATGAACGGCACTTGGAGCGGCAGCGGTATCACCCCTCCGGCCGCTGCGATTTCGGAGCTAGCACGCTTCGTCGGCTCGGTCGCGGAAACGCGCGTCTGGTCCACGCACCAGTTGTCACTCCGGCATCCGCCGGCGGAAGCCTACGCGGACCAGGCGTCCGGCGTGCTCGCTGTCCCACTCTCGCAGGCGCCCAAGGATTATCTCTTCTTCTTCCGCCGCGAACTGGTGCAGACGCTCGACTGGGCCGGTAATCCGGAAAAGTCCTACGAGACGGGTCCGCTCGGCGACCGTCTCACGCCGCGCAAGAGTTTCGCGATCTGGAAAGAGACTGTGCACCGGCAGTCGCAGCCCTGGACCGAGTCGGACCGCGAGATCGCCGAGGCGGCGCGCGGCGCGGCCGTCGAGGTCGTGCTGCGCCACAACGAACTCATGGCTGAGGAGCGCTCCAAGGCTGAAGTGCGCCAGCGCATGTTGAACGAGGAGCTCAACCACCGCGTCAAGAACATCCTCGCTGTAATCCGCTCGCTGGTCGGGCACCCACCCGTCGAAGGCCGGACGCTCTCCGACTATGTCGCCTCGCTGAAAGGCCGCATTCAGGCGCTCGCCTTCGCGCACGACCAGGTGGTGCGCAGCGATGGCGGCGGCCTGCTCGCCGATCTCATCAACGCCGAGCTGTCGCCCTATCGCGGCCAGTCGCGCACCATCACCGTCGCCGGTCCGCGTATCTGGCTGGACAGCCGCGCCTTCTCGGTCATGGCGCTGGTGCTGCATGAGATGGCAACCAACGCCGCAAAATATGGCGCGCTGTCACGCCCTGCGGGCAATCTCGACGTCACGTGGACGCTGACTGCGGACGGCGACTGCACGATCGAATGGGTTGAGAGCGGTGGCCCCGCGGTCTCGCCGCCGTCGCGGCAGGGTCTGGGCAGTGTGCTGATTGACCGCTCCATCCCCTACGATCTCGGCGGCAAGAGCTCGATCGACTACGCGCCCGAGGGCATCCGCGCCCATTTCATTCTGTCGGCCAAGCACGTCTCGACCGCCGAGGCGAAGGCCGGAGCAGCCCCGGCGCCGGGCGCGGCGGGGGCGTTCCCGCAGGGCGAGCTGGGGGACCCCGTGATCCTGCTGGTCGAGGACCAGATGCTGATCGCGATGGACGTGGAGGCGACGCTCGCCGATCACGGCGTCACGACGGTCATCACCACGTCGTCCGCGCCCGAGGCGCTGGCAAAGCTGGCGCAGACAGAGCCCGACATCGCAGTGTTGGACGTGAATCTCGGCCAAGGCACGTCTATCCCGGTCGCACACGAACTCAAACGCCTCGGCATCCCGTTCATCTTCGCCACCGGTTACACCGATTCCGTCATGATTCCGCCCGACCTCAAAGGCGCGCCCTTGGTGCGAAAACCATACGAGGGCAACGCATTGATCACGGCGATTGCTGTGGCGCTGCGCGCAACTGGCAAGGCCGAACGCTAGCGCCTCCTAGCTTCCACGGCCATTCCGCAGAACCCTCCGTGCTGCCGGACCTCCGGCCCTCACTGGGACAGTCGTAGAAATCGTTGGATGCACGTAACGATGCCAAAGCTTCTTGTCTCCCAGAGGCGTTCCTGTCGGGTACCCGACATGGCCCTTCCAGCGGCGTTACATGGTTGTCATTAAAGGATCGCGGAATTGTCCGACCCTGCCGCTAAATTCGAGGTGGACGGTGAGGCATAAGTTCCCGCTGAAAAACTCTTGACGAAAGCACTCGCGGAAACAAAATAACTGCCAGCGGCATGCTTGCGGTCGTTTTCGAGCTGCTGGTCTAACCCAATCGCAGAAGGAGGTTTGCGATGATTGGCGACGCTTTCAAACGCCCTGTTGTTCTGCTTGTCGGCCTGGGATTTCCGAAGGCGCTTTACACGCCGATGGACGCCCTGCAGATGCTGAATGAACTCCCTCCCTCCTCTCACGGACCTGCGCACACTGCCGCCATCAAGGCGTGTCGCGCGGCCATCGAAGGCAACGTGGATGCCGAAACCGTGCGCGATGTGGTTGAGGCCTACGCCAAGGCACGCGGACTCCTTGAACCAATCGCTCTGTATGCGATCGCAGCGCGACAAGGACTGCTCGGCGCGTAACTTTTCGAAGGATTATCTTAAGCGAGGGAGCCGGCCAGGAATGGTCGGTCCCATTGGATTCCGTGCTCTCCGCTACTTCGGAACGCTGTGCCTGCTTGCAATGGTGGGGCCTCCCAAATGGACTTCGACTACCTAGTTTGGGGCGCAGCTACCTAGCTTTCGCTGTGAACCTCACTTCGAGCTGTTCCTCGCTTGGTCGGCAACTGGAGAATGTTAGATTTCAGTTACATCCCCTCCGCCACCGATTCGCGTCCTGCGCTTCCCGTAAAATAGGCGTTCGCCGCTCCAAATCTGGGTAGTTCCACCGATGTGGCATGCCGTCCCCAGGCGTAGATTCCTCATCATGCGATGAAATCTAGGTATCCAACCGGACGCCCTCTTCACCGCCTCATGAACCAGAAGTTTCACCCGGCGGATTCTTCCTATCCGCCGCAACGGGAGGGTTTTGCCATGCGTGCATTGATGAAAGGACTCTGTGTCTGCGCGGCCGCCACACTGATTGCCGGCCTTGCGATCGCGCTCGCCTCGGCAAAGGAGCCGGCCGACAGAAACGTCATATCGGCCGTTATTCGTCCGGCGTCGCTGTCCGTCGCCGAGGATGGCGACTACGCGCAGCTCATTCAGGAGATCGGCGCCTGGCTCGCGGCAGAATTCGATCTGCCCACCATGTCTCAGCCGCCGGTGATCCGATTTGCGTCCAGCAAACGGATGGCGAGCCTACGCTTCCGCGATATCACGGCGAGTCATGCGCCGGACGAAGAGCCCGAGATCGTTGCCGTCTATGACGGTGAGGCGCGCACGATCTATCTGCCGCAAGGATGGACGGGAAGGGACGCTGCCGAGATGTCGATCCTGGTCCACGAACTCGTCCACCACATGCAGAAACTCGCCGGACAAAAATTCGCCTGTCCGGAAATGCTCGAGCAACTCGCCTACGAGGCACAGGAGCGCTGGCTGGTGCAGAACGGCCGCGATCTGATGACGGATTTCGGCATCGATCCGTTCACGCTGCTCGTTCGTACCAACTGTCTCTATTGACCGGCTCGGGAACACATGGAGGCCTGCCATGGCTGAGCTTTCCCTTGCGCTCTTCGCGGCATTCAGCGTGGTGCGAGTGCTGGCTTACTTTCCGCAGATGGCCTCGATCCTCAGGGATACCAACGGCGCCGCCGCCGTTTCGTGCTGGAGCTGGGGGCTCTTCGCGGCCTCACATCTGGCGACGGCCGCGCATGTGGTGCTGAGCATGGGCGCGTGGAGCATGGCGATCGTCTTCGTCGTCAATGCGGTGCTCTGCACGACAATTGTCGTCCTGACGCTGACGAAGCGGATACGGTACCGGCGCTAGAAGATCGCGAAGTCGCCGATCAACTCGTTGCGGGCAAGCCAGGGCACCTGTCGCCCTTCCGACTGTTCCGACACCTTTCGTTTGACGCCGACATAGAACTCGGAAATCTCGATGGCGCCGTTGCCATCGAGATCATAGGCGGCGCGGTCGCGCGCAATCACGTCGGCAACGGCGTTGGTGAACAATCCGCCGCCGGCGACCGGCGACTCCTCGGAAAACTGGCGGCCCTTCGACGCCGAGAAGACGAGCAGGCCGGACGGAATCCCGCCCCGCACCGCATCGGCCGCATCGTCATTGGTGGCAAACAGGCCCGTGCCGGCAGCGCCGGAATGGCAAGCGTCGAGGAAGACGAGCACACGCGCGTCGGTGCCGGCGAGCACCGCCGCGAGGCGATCCCAAGCCAGCGCTGTCGTCGGGACGCTTCCGGCATCGGTGGTGCTGGTCGCCAGATAAAAACGGCCGTCCGGTCCGGTCACGCCATGGCCGGCGAAGGAGAACACGATGGTGTCGCCTTTCCGCGCGGTCGATATCATTGTCCTGGCGCGTTCCAGAATTGCATCGGGTGTTGCCGCGTCGTCTGCGAGTGTCGCGGTGACACCGACACGCAGCGACTTGCCATCCTGCGCCTTGATCGCGTCGAGCAGCGTCGCAGCATCGCGCTTCCCGTAAGAAAGCGATTTCAGCCCGCCGCCATCGTAGCGGTCGATCCCAACCGTCAAGGCGTGGATCGTCGGGGTTGCAGCAGCCTTGCCGACAATGTCGCGGCCGATGGGCAGGCTGGCAACGCCGTCGCCGCCATAAGCGACCAGAGACACCCATCGCGCGCCCGGTGCGTGCGCAACGTCAATCCCGATCTCAGATTGATCCGGCGATACGGGCAATGTGTCGGTCAGGAGGCCATCCTGGTAGATGCGTAATTGCGCAGCGCCCACCTGCGCGATCTTGCCGGCGATACGGCCATTGCTGACCGAGACGTCGCCTGAGAGGCGCGGCGGCAGCGAAAGGACCTGGGTCGAGGGCGTGTAGCGCCGTTCGAGCACCTCGCGAACGAGGCCTGGCCGCTTAACCTTGCTTGCGAATTGCTGGAAGGCATATTGGCCGCTTTGGCCCGGGAAGCGCAAATTAACGTAATTCGCTCCTTCGGGCGACGCGTCGAAACGCAGATCCGGAGTCCACGCGATGACTTCGTCATCGACATAACGCCCCTCCATGATCCGCTTCTTGCTGCTCACGTCATACAGGTAGAAAGATCCGTCCGTGTTGATCTGCGTTATCTGGCGATCCTCGACCGAGTAGAAGGCCTCTTTCAACAGGTCGCCACGGCCAAGGTTGAATTCCGTGAACACCGGTTCATCGGCATTAATATCGAGAAGCATGATCGCTCTCGACGCCTTCGACCAGATCAGCAGCAAGTGATCATCGTAAAGACGGGACTCGAACTCGCAGTATGAAATATCGCCATGGCACTCCGTGCCGATGTCGCTGTTGGGGTTGCGCGCTCCGAGGTGCTTGAAGCCACCTTTCGAATCGCTGTCGATCAGGAGAAAGGTCGAGCTGAAGAAGGCGGCCGAGCCGTCCACACAGCTAAACATGGTCAACCACACGGATCGTTCGCCGATCTCATATTTGACGGCTTGGTTGAACTCGGGAAAGACCTTCTTCTCGGCATCCGGCACGTCGTAATGGACGCTGCAATTGGAGCGCTGGTCCGGCCGTACAAACAATTTTTTCATCGCCGGCACGCTGGCGACGATCATCTTCGCGATGCCTTCTCCCTCACCGAAGGCTCCGTCATTCCGGTATGAAGTCGGGCGGTCTGGCGAGAAGCGTAGCCCGATCTCCTGCAACCGCAGCGACAGCGCGTCGGAACCGCGGCGCGGCGGCTTAACCAGTTGAACCGCGCCGCGCCATTCGCCAATACCCACAGGCTGGAGGCCGGTCAGCAGCGTTTCCTTTTCGCCGCTTATCTCCTCCGCCCGGAACATATGCGCCAGCTCTTCGCGATCGGTGGCAGACGGTTCGACGCGGTTCTCGGGATCGCCCCATAGCTCGTAGGGAACGAATTTCAGACCTCCGCGAAAGTTCCAGCCCGATGGAAGCGCCACCGGCGCCGCCGCTGTTTCCTCGGCGGCGAAGCGAACGATCGATTGGCCGTCGTCGCCTGCCACTTTCGAGACCTGCCTCTCGCCGCTGAGACGCTGGGCATATCGCCCTGCGCCATCGTGAACGAAGTCATTCTCCAGGCTGAGCGCATAGGACTCGTCCCGGCCGCCGCAGATGCGGCAGCCCGGCGCGCCACCAATGGCAACATCCTTCACGAGCAGGTTGTGAGCCATCACGCCGCCTGCACCCGTCCATCCTTCGACCAGGAAGCTGTCATTGTTCTCCCAGCCGACGACCGCCGGGTTGGTCGTTCCGACCACCGCGCCGTCGATGGTGTCGATGATATCGTAGCCGCTTTCGCCGACGTTGAACGTCACATAGCGGCCCGTCGGCGAATAGTGAGGCTCTAGCCCTTCACGGTCGGCGATGAATGCTCCGCTCGCCATTTCGACGACACGGAATCTGCCGTCGAAAACCTCAAGCCGCGTCTCGCCGCTGGGCGACAGCCATATCTTTTCCGCCCGCTCGAAGCTGAACGGATCGCGGACCTGGAAAGTCGGGGATGTCGACGCCGCGACGGAAATTTTTCCGTTCTTAACGTCGCGCTGGAACTCTTCGCCGCACGCGCGGAGATAGCCGACGACCCGCACGGCGACATCGAGGCTGCCCGCGCGCAGAGGCGTTATCTTAACGCTCCCCTCCGCGACTGATCCGCGCCCGAACAACGTCGTCAAAGCGCGTGTGCGGCCCGAGTCGACGGCGAGGCCGAACGGCGCGATCGCTCCGGGCGTCAGCGCATAAAATGCCGGTGCCTCGAAGCGGACAGGTCCATCGGCCGAAACCATCAGCCAGACAGGTGGTGCTTTCGGATCGGGGCGCGTTTTCCAGTCAAGCGTGACGATGCCGCCTGCCGTTGCAGTCGTGTCCGCGAGGTTGGCTTCGACGGCACTTGCGACCGTTTCCATGGCCGCGCGCTCCGCATCGCACGATCTGCCCATCGAGCGCGACGCTTCGCGAATGCGCGCGATATAGGCCGAGGCTGTGTCGTCTTCGCGCCAAAGCAGATCGGCGACGACCGGTACTTTCGGGCTCTCTTTCTTGTAGCGAAGGCGCGCTGCGAGAACCTTTTCGGGCGACGCCTTCATGCCCGATGTCGCACCCTTGAAGGGCGTCGGTTTCATCTGGTCCCAGCCAATATGACCATCGGACTTGCCGAGGCAGGCATTGACATTGTGATTGTAGGTGAACGCGTCGCATCCGTCGTTGAAGAGGCATTGCAGCCGGCAGGCCTCGAGGCTTCCTGCTTGCTGATCGAGGATCGAACCATCACCGCCGGGAAGGTCCGTGTCGGCATAGATCGTGAATCCGTCTTCCGATTTTCCCTTCGGAGCCGCCTTCTCTCTGCCGCCGCCGGCTGTCTTTCTGCCTGAAACGGCGCCGGCAAATCGCTCCGGCTCACCGGCACTGCCCTTGAGGAAGCAGACGTTCTTGTCGGTATTCTGTGTAAACGCACTGCATTGCGGGTCGGTAGCGCAGCTCTGCCGGCATTGATCGAGATCGACGTTACGGATGACGTCGTAATCGCCGCCCGGCATATCCATGCCGGTGAAAAGTTCGAAGCCGCCGGCCTTCGATGAGGTGGACGTGTCGCCACCCTTGCGGCCGGAGATGGCGCCGGCGAATCGCGTTGGCGTGCCGCCGCTGCTTTTCAGAAAACAGACTTTCTTTTCCGTATTGAAGGTGAAGGCCTGACAATCACCGTCCCGCGAGCAGGCCGAAACGCAGTGGTCATACCCACCGCCTTTGATGACCATGTAGTCACTGCCCGGCATGTCGGAGCCGCGGAAAATTTCATAACCCGACTGAGCCTGGACACTGCCTGATGCGGCGAATGCTGCAAGAAGCAGCCCAACCACGATATTCAACGCCCGACGCATGTCACCTGCCCCATGAAACCGCCCGGTATAGTCATGGCTGAGAAGCTGCTCATCGGAAAGCCCCGTTCTCAACCGCCGGCTGCCTGGTCACAAACCTTAACAAAAACTCGATTCAAACCCGGTCAAAAGTGTGAACGGGGCGGTTACCATAAACTTCTTGGTAACGCCGACCGCCTACTTTCATCAGAGCAGGGGCAACAGGCCTTCGCGGCTCAGGCTCAGACAGACCAAGGGTAAATTCAGTGCGTTACGCGTCGGCCGGCATCTCTCCGTTTCGATTTCCTCTCAAAGTTCTCCTGACACTGGCTCTTGCGGCCTCGATCGGGGTTGCCGGCGCGAGCGACGCGTTCGCGGCCAAGAAGCGGCGTTCGAGCGGCGCCAATCCGAAATATGCGGCGATCGTCGTCGACGCCAACACCGGCAAGACGCTGTTCGAGTCGAGCGCAACGGCCGCGCGCTATCCGGCATCGCTGACCAAGATGATGACGCTCTACCTGGTCTTCGAAGCGCTGCAGAGCGGCAAGATATCCAAGAAGACGCAAATCCCCTTCTCCGCCCACGCTTCCGCCCGTCCGCCAACAAAATTGGGCGTCAAGGCCGGAAAGTCTGTTTCCGTCGAAACGATCATCTATTCGCTGGTGACGAAGTCGGCGAACGATTCCGCCGCGGCGATCGCTGAATATCTTGGCGGCTCGGAATCCGGCTTTGCGCGCATCATGACGACCAAGGCGCACCGGCTCGGCATGAAGAGCACGATCTTCAAGAATGCGTCGGGCCTGCCGGACTCCGCCCAGCACTCGACCGCACGCGACATGGCGGTTCTCGGCATCGCGCTCCGCGAGCATTTTCCGCAATATTACAGCTACTTCGCCACCCGTTCCTTCGCATATGGCAGGACGCGGATGGCGAACCACAACCGGCTGCTTGGCCGCGTGAAGGGCGTCGACGGCATCAAGACCGGCTACACCCGCGCGTCGGGCTTCAACCTCGTCTCCTCGGTTTCCACCGGCGGCAAGAAGATCGTGGCCGTGGTCATGGGTGGCCAGTCCGGCCGCTCGCGCGACACGCACATGGCCGAGCTGATCAGCAAATATCTGCCGAAAGCTTCGTCGCGCGATGGCGGCGACCTAGTCGCCAGGGCGGCGCCCGCCGAGATCGAGCCCGGGCCGGCGATAGCAGCCAGGATGACGACGGCGCTGCCGAAGGACGTCATTCCCGTTCCATCCGAAAAGCCGATGGAAATGGTTGTCGAAGAAACCCAGCCCGCGACGGTGCACGCCTATGCGGCGGCCGAGCCTGTGCCCGCCGAAGCGATCGACCCGATTGCCACCGCCTCTACGGATATCCCCTCCGGCTGGGCGGTGCAGGTCGGCTCGTCGCCAAGCGTGTCGGAGGCAAAAGGTGTGCTTGCGAAGGTCTCCAAGCTCGCGCCGGGCGCGATTGCCGACGGCTCGCCCTACACGGTCGTCTTCGAGAAGGACGGCACGACCTACCACCGTGCGCGCTTTGGCGGGTTCGATTCCAAGACCGCCGCGTGGAACGCCTGCAACGCGCTGAAGAAGAAGCGGATCGACTGCTACGCGGTTCAACAATAGCGGCCGGCACGACCGGCCCGTCGAACAGGGACGCGACCAACCGAAATTCTCCAGGAATGTTGTTCGTCGAAGGAGAACTACCCGTGATCGGAAAGCAGGACGTCCTTGGCTTCGTTGATACGAGCGGCAAGGAAAGACGAGCCGCCGAGGTCGGGGTGCAGGCGCTGCATCAGGCGTCGATGCGCCTTGCGGATGTCCGTCGCGGAAGCCCCCGCTTCAAGACCAAGGACCTTGTAGGCCTCCTGCTTAGTCATGGGGCCAGAACCTGGCGCGCCGCCCAGCCTGCCGCCTTCGTGCGCCTTCGCGTCGTCGCGCCAGACGGGAAAATTGCTGTCAAGATATGTCTCTAGGAGCTGCAGGCTCTCGCTGTCGCCCGTAAGTTCGGCGCGCAGCCTTATCAGGTCGTCCATCGACATCTTGCCAAGCATGCGGCCCTCGTAGCGGCCGGCAAGAACCATCCCCTCCAGACCGCCACTGTCGTGGTCGAGCTCCATTTCGAGTGCGGCGGTCCGCACCGCCGATTTCTTGCCCGGCGATTTCCGCTGATTTTCGGTGATGCGGTTGCGGGCATACCAGGCCAGCGCGCCGGAGATCAGCGTGCCGCCCAGCCCGACGCGCCCGAAGAGCATCAGGATGCCGCCGGCCGCACCCAGCGCGATCGGCCCGGCCAGGCGCACCGAACGCGCCAGCGTTTCAGGCCTCGTGCCGACGAAGGCCGTCCCCACTAGGACGGCGATCAGCACGACGGCCATGCCGTAAAAGAGCGGAGTCATTATCCTCTCAGATGTTCAATCATCAGCCGGTCCTCGGCCCGGCCACGCGCTTCCAGCGCCTTCAGGCCGCCCGTGGCATAGATGGCGACTGCGGACAAAAGTTTGGCGAGCATGGCGGCCGAGGACTGGTCGAAGCGGAACCACGCGCCCTTGGACAGCCGGGCGATCTCCTTGAACGCCGTCTCGACGCCCGCGTCCCTCCCCTCCTGGAAGAGGAAGACCGGCGTGCCATGCAGGCCGAGCTCACCGGCCTTGGCGGCAAGGTCGTCGATATGCTCCTCCATGGCGTCGCCGATGAAGACCAGCGCATTGACCTTGGCGCGCTGGGTCTCCTTAAGCGCATGGGCAAGAACCTTGCGGATCTGCGTGTGGCCGCCGCGGCACTCGATGCCGGTCATCAGATCGCGTAAAGCGCCAGTGTCCGCGACGAATTTCGAGGCGCGGCATTCGTCAAAGCCACGGAAATAGACGAGTTGCACTTGGAGCGCGCCGGCTTTGCCGACGGCGTCGAACATGTCCGCCTGCAACCGGCAGGCAAGGTCCCAGGTCGGCTGGCGGCTCATCGTGGCGTCGAGCGCCAGGATCAGCCGGCCTTCGCCTTTGCTCCCGACGGCAAGTGCGCGGGCCTGGCGCACGAAAGCATCAACTTCCGTCGCACCCGATCGAGGTTTAGCCGGCTTTTCAGCCTCTTTGCGAGGCACGGGCGTGGATTTGTCGCTCATCTAACGGGAAATGTGTGGCGATTGGCGCACGCTTGCAAGCCCAACCGCCCAGCCGTGGCTAAAGCAGGCCGAGCGCCGCCAGTTCCTGCCTGAGCTTGGGCGGCATCTGAGCCACTCCCTTCCGGCCCTCGCCGAGATCGGCAGGAGCGTCCTCGGGCCTGAGATAACGCCAGCCCTGAAAAGCCCTTCGCGGCTGCCAGTCCGTGCGCACCACTTTGGGATCGAGCACGATGCGGCAGCGGCCGATGCCCTCGTCATCGGTGAACGGCCTGATGTCCAGGATGCGCTGACGGCATTGAACTGAGCCCTTCACCACCCAATAGAGCGAGCCGCCGTCGAGAATTTCTGTGCCACGCGTCGGCATCATGCGAGTCGTGTGCCCGTGCTCCATCGGCTCGCCGGCCGTGCGCTTCTACGCCAG
>Ga0335075_10011515_pt1 | contig 13367 bp, 8 predicted proteins | sample Lox_Sample_24_FD_206723 | JGI IMG/M metagenome (GOLD analysis project Ga0335075, IMG submission 206723) | Soil microbial communities from Loxahatchee National Wildlife Refuge, Florida, United States - Lox_Sample_2.4 | ecosystem: Environmental > Terrestrial > Soil > Wetlands | place: USA: Florida...
TTCCTAAATATATCACGAAAACCTCCATATGAAAGCATACAAATCTTGCCAAACCTCCAACAAAACCAACAATACATTCCAATCAAGCAATGCCAATGAGAAATACAATTTCAACTCCTCCTATCTCGTAACATATAGATGTGTAAGAGACCACTCCATCCAGTTCTATGCGAATCCAAAACCTTCCGTGCCCATCGTGATTGCAGTTAACAATGCCGTTCGCAGTTGTTCGTATGAGTCGTATTCAGGGAGATCAATTTGGTTGAAGCATGTGTGACTTTGGGGAAGACGAGTTTTATGGCCAAAATCTCGGACTATGGTAAACTTGGTCGTTCCTACATAGTCAGTAAGGAGATGGGAATGGTGAAAGTACCTTGCATTCCTTCTAATTCTTTGAAACCGTTTAAGGGAACTTTTGAAGTACCGGTGGCAAATTGGAGAAGCTTGGCTTTCTCTTCTTTGTTGAATGATCGTACTGCACGCCAGAACCATTGAATTTGAGGAGATGATGCTTCGTAATTGGAGTATCTAGTTTATTAGTTGCTATAAGGAAAGAGGCAATACGTAGAATGAGCTTTCCAATCTTCAATGTCGATGTCAGGAAGACCCGAAATGAGTAATTCGAGTTCTTGCTCGGTGAAGATAGAAATAAGATCGGCAGGAATGATATCATGGAAGCCTGTTTGTCAGTGTTGCTTTCTAAATTCAATGCACCTGTTAAGAACTCCTTGAGCTGATCTTTGACACTAGTTTGCAATCTGTATTCGGAAACCAGTCTGACATACTCCGACTTGTTTTCATCTGTAACCGGAATGGTGCGGCCATCAGGGACAAGATCGATGATATGAGTGACACCATACTCTTCAGCTTCAATCGAGAAAGTTTCAGTGACAATATCATTGATTGGATTCTCAAGCATCCACATAAGATTCTTGTAGTATTGGTTGTCATAATACTCCAAATCCTTGACCGAGATAGGACGATTCAAAATATGTTTGTAAACCGCTCGACTGAAATGACAATCCAAAAGTCGACCATCGTATAATGCCTTGCCAATGATACGTCCAACAAACTTGAAGAACATAAGATGTTCATCATTGACGTAGGAGCTCTTGTTTGGATGGAAAGTAGCAGAATCAGAGGCCACAGGAGTGAAAAGAGCGTAATTTGGATCGAACATTTGACGTGCCAACACTTGATACCATTCCCTGGTGAGACCACCTGCATCAACACCTTCTTCACCTTGGAATCTGACATTCAAACGAGCATTCTTGATCTCCTCACCGCTGCGGAAACAGAGAGATCGGAAAGAATCAAGGAACACCAATTCTCTTCGGATGTTGAGTGTGATCGAACGACTTGGTACATGTTGTCCTTTGCGATCGTGGAGCTTGCGATTGAAATAATTGCGCTTATTGTCGAACTCGAGGACTTTAGGATTGTGTGCCAACATTTCGAATGAGCCACTCATGAGACTTGGTTGCATGTGGACGAGGTAGTTAAGGATCTTCCTGTGTTCTTCGGTGAAAGCAAAGAAAAGCGACTCGATTTGCTTCGCAGCTGGAGAATCCGAAACTCGTTTGTTGGGAGTATTAGAGTTGATGTGATTGCAGGCGACGAGGAGGGACTCGATTAGAGGAAGGAGAGGCTGCGCGAGGGGCCAAGTATTAGAATCGTCGCCAAGATAGCTGAGGCATGTGCTCAAGTTCGCCCAAAGTGGTGCGAGGGAAAGTTGGGAGTAGATGTCTAGAGCAGTTTGGCGTTTGGGAGCTGGTTCCTCGCCATTCGCCTTGGGATCCTCGTCCTGCCTCTGAATCCTATTGAAGAGATAATCAATTGCTTTGAAGATCTTCAAGAGTTTGGTTTGATCGCTACCTCGGGAGGTGTATTCAGTGAGATCGACATCCTTAAGGTTTCCGGCTCGTTTCGCAGCTTCAAATTTCTTAGCAATTGCCAAAAGATCAGACTGTGCAACTTCTCCAAATCGCTGGGCCTCGCGAGCTAAACGTCGTCCGAATATCTCAAGAGCACCTGGAACAGCCATGAGGTGATGCATTGTAGCCAAGGTAGCTCGGAATGTCTCCCGTGAAACTTCGTTGGCGACCAGCATAAGAACCAACAGCTCAAGATTGTGCTCGGAGATGGCTGGGGGAGTAAGGCTGCGAACGGGTTTTTCGGGTTCTGCTTTGGGGGCCGACGTCGATTCACCACTTTCAGCTGCTTCTCCAGGTGCGGCAGTAGATGGTCCTTCCGCATTCCCGGTATCGCTTGATTCAACTGGAACTACTGTTGCACTTTGATCTGGAGCTGATGGTGGGGCTGGATTGGAGGTTGCCGGGGCTTCTGAAGGTTTTACTTCCTCCTTCGGCGTGGGTTTCCGTTGCAATACCAACAATGGCTTCGTCACATCTGACAGCAACCGGGCAAATTCTTCGGTGCTGGCCTTGCTCTCGAGAATTGCTGACCGGTCCAATAAACTGAGAAGTGCATTAATGGGATATCTCGATTCTTTGGTGATGATCTCCTTGCCTTTGCCCTTTTTGCTGTTAACTCTTTTGAGCGCTGACGATGAATCGTGCTCGGTAAGGAAATAGAACGGCAACGAATGGTTATTTCTGATGAGGTGGTTCAACAATTCGAGGCAATGGCGAGCAATAAGAGTTGGTGAGTTTTCGCCGGATATATGTGAGATGAAGCTTGAGTCCATTTTTGTCTTCGACTTGACAGGTGAAATGCTCTGGTCTTGTCCCTTGGCTTTGACGGAGAGTTGAGAGAAGCTCCGTTCAACAGATGCCACATCAGCACTTCCTTCCTGTAGAATCAAAAGTAACAGTCCTACCAATTCAATCCGAGTATGCCGATGTCGAGAAAGCTCTAATAGAATGTCTTGGAGGGCTTCAGGTCTATTCCGTAAGAAGGTCAATCGTATCAAAGTCGCCAATCCGGACTTCTCAAGTAATTGAATACCATCCTTACGTTTGGGAGCAATTGGTTTCCTGCGTATATCGGAGTTGATAGCACGACCCCCAGGAAAAGCACGCTGTCGAAGAGCTGCAACTTCTGCAACAAGATGTGGTGGGAGCTGAGCCAGAAGATCGTCGTCCTGATCAAGTAGTATACTGGTGCGTAAGGACGCGCTTTCCAACGTTGCAAAGAAACTCGCAGGATCCATCTCTGCTGCTGCCGCAGCTCCTTGATCTCCAGCTTGTTGTCGCTGAGCAAGTCTTTCTTGACGTCGACGGTCAGCTGCTTCATCTTCTAGAAGTTCACGTCGAATATCTGGAGGGAGAGCTTCGAGGAATGAGGGATCAAGTGTGGAGGTTTGTTCTGGCGGGGCAGCTGCTCGTCTATCTCGAATGTGCTGGTAAATAACTTCTTCTCGCATATCTTCAGGAATAGCTTCGAGAAATTCGGGATCAACCCCAAGCCCGGTGATGTCAACCCTATTACCACGAATAATGGTATAGATTCGCTCAGTGGATGCTTCTGCGGGAGGTGCTTCTTCGGGATTTGCTTCAGTTTGTTCTTGAGCTTCCTCTCCGGTAGGTATCGCGGCAGTTGGATCACTCTCACTGATCATTTCGACATCAAAATTTGCACCATTCGAACTTTCAACCAAAGCCTCCGCTGCTAATCTCTCACGCGCTGCCTGCTCCTCTGCTAATCTTTCCTCTTCTCTGCGACGAGCCTCTGCTTCTTCTCTTTCACGAGCTTCCGCTTCAGCCTTTGCACGAGCCTCCGCTTCCTCCTGGGCAATGCGACGTTCCTCTTCTTCTCGAGCTTTCTTTGCTCGTTCTTCCTCCTCTTTGGCTTTTCTGATTTTTTCCTCTTCAATAGCTGCAGGTTCGAGAAGCTTGAATATGCTGGTAGTGAACAGACTTGCAAACTCCATTGGAGTAATTAGGAAGGTCCACATCGCGGCTGCTTGCTGCCATCGAGCACTGGTATCCGCAATTATAATTTCAGTAGCCATTTTGAAGGGATGAATGGATTCTTCATGAGGCTGATTTTGAGAGCCACCGCCGAGTGGGTGTCGCATCCGTACTATTCGAGGTGCCATCATATTGCCATGAGTTCCATTGTGGCGAAGTTCTACAGAAATTGTAGCTGGATGGCCATCCGCAATTTGGTCCATGAGGTCACTCAGCATACTCTGCATACCGAACAGGTTCTCGACACTGCGAATGATTTCAGGAGGTGCACCGGCAAGTTGAGGAATGTGCCGAGTAATAATACGGGTATTCTCTGATCTGGGTTGAGGAGGTGGTTGTGCATTAACCAACATCGGATGAATATTGTTTGCTGAAGTAGGTGCGGTCGGAAATACTATCGTAAGCTCTGAATCAACCGAAGGGAAATTACTTGACCTGTGAGTAATGTTACGAGGGACTCGTTCAAAAGTCGGAAGCATATCTGTGCGAACTCGAAATCCACCTGAAGTGAGAAGTGGGTTTTCAACGATAATACCTGTAGGAGGGATAGCAGGAGGGATACCACCCATGTTCCTAGAAGGGAACAGCCAAGAATCCGGATCCACTCCTTCATCATCTTCTTCCTCATCAGCAGGATCGAAGACTACTGGTTCGAAATGTTCCATCAAATGGCGGACATCATCCATCTCATCCATCTCCTCATCTGAATAGTCTAATTCATCCTCATCAAGTACAGGAATTGGTGGCGGTGGGAAGCCACCAAATGATTCCTCATTGGACTCGTCTTCATCCTCCATGTCATCATTGTCCTCTTGGGAATCTGAGTCAGTCGTCCAGCCATCTGCACCGTCCACTTGATCTGCTTCCATCTCTTGCTCTTCCAACATATCAATGATTGAATGACTGTGTGATTCTTCATCACTATCATCGTGTTCGTCTCCATCCTGATCCATGCCACTGTCACTTGAATGCTCACTATCAGGACCATTTTCATCTTCATCGCCACCTTCGTCCTCCATTATGATCTCCACAGCATGAACCTAACAAAGTCAGACCGATCAATAAGAAACGTTTACTCCTATGTCATCTCCATCTTCATCCATCTCATCATCTAATTCATCCAAGTCGTCATCCTCGTCATCGTCATCCTCGTCCTCCTCGTCCTCTCCATCGTCATCAAAATCCATCTCGTCATCGTATTCATTGTAATCACCGAGATGATGGTGATTATGACTAATGTGAGCGGCATCCTCAACCACGCCCTGCAAAATCCCAAGTGCGGAATTTCGAAACATATCAGGAGTTTCATCTCGCTCTTGCATTTCCTCCTCATCAGAAGCAGAGGATGCCGTAGAAATCTCCTCAACGTCACCGGAAGTGTTCGGCGTTTCAATGGTGGAATTAGCAGCAAGGCGATTGACCGACATTGTGAGATCTTTCAGACTGGACAAAATGTCATTGATGACCATGCGAACGTCAGGGAAATCCAACTCTACATCCGCCACAACAGTTGCAAGTAACCCAATGAAACCTTTCTCGAACATCAGTTTGGTCATTTCGTTGTTATTTTGCGCGTCGAATTGCAAAGCTTGAACCGGAGAGTTGTTAGGATGTATCAGCAATTTGCGACACAGCTCGGCCAATGATGTATAACGGCTGTAGCGAACCTGGGTAGGGGCCGTAGATGCCAAAGTATCTCTGAATGACCTTGCAATCCCTTCGAGGACAAATTTTCGTATGTTAATGAGGAGATCCGGTCGGTCGTCATGTTCGTAATCTTCTGCACTCTTCTTGCAAAGACCCGTTATCACTGACATCGCCACGGCCGAAATGCCACGTCGCTTTTCGAGTTCCATGTCTTGAGAGGAATGGACATTATATGATGTGTTACCAGTTGGTAGGAGATCGTTCAAGATATAGTTAAGGATCATTGATCGAGGTTTCGAAGGAGTCACCGGTTCGCGAAATTGTCCGCGTCGAGAATAGTTGACGAATTCGAGCTTGCAGCAGTTGTAACTGGCAAGTAACTCTGCTAGAGTCTGAAGGAGGAAGAGTGTGAAGGCATAGTCTCGGGTCTCCATGGGGGAGAGCTTGTTGCGATTTGATGGAACCTGTGCCGCACTAATGGGTTCGGAACTTTCAGCAGATGGATTGACATTCGATGATGCTTCCTCTTTCCTCGATGTTGGAAGAGAATCGGCATGATGAGAAAGGAGTTCCGACAGAAGGATATGTACAACACCAGGTGAATGGCTGAGGAGTTCCAGCGTCGACTTTTTCGGTGTCTCCGGAGGAATTGGCTTTGACTCTTGGGATTCGACGTTCTCGGTGGGTTGACCGTTTTCAGTAGCATTGCCATCAGTTTTATCTTTTTTGCCAAGCTTTCGGTTCGTGGGAACTGCCGACGTCCAGTCTTTCAATTTGGCGATTTCTGTGAGTGCGCGAGTGAATAGCTCTGGATTCCTGAGGACTTCGGCATATTTGTTACGCATGAGTTCATTGAATTCGACAGTGCGATTACGAGTAGAATTTATGTCGAGCAACGTTGAAATAGCTGAACGAATTGTTGCCAGAACGATCTTATCGTCTTCCACGATCTGTCGAATAATGATGATACTATCTCCAGAGATTCTGAGTTTGCCCTGATGTTGATGGTTGAGTTGCAAGAGATTCTGAATGCCATTATTCTCGCGGAACATCCTCGCATATTTTCCCTCTCTTGTCAAGAGCACCAGCAATCGAAGAATACACATGACAGCATTACCATCAGAGAGTCCTGCTTTCAAAAGATCTATCAACTTCAAGAGTAGACGCTCGTAGACTTCGTGCTCAATTTCGGGAATATCAGTGTACGTGAAATCAGGATCATGGCGCTTTCTGGTTTGCCGTAATTGAACTTGTCGCAAGACAATCTCGAGAATGAACCCAACACCTCCAATCCATGGAGTCTCCAAGCCTTCTTCAACCGTCAAGAAGTCAATGAAGGAATCAAGGAAACCAATGATCCCACCTTCCGCAGCCTCGTAATACCGACTTTCGTGAATAAGGAGGCCGAGAACATGAGCACAAGCTGTGACCTCCTTGGCTTTGGTAGTCTTGTCATCTTCTAAACTCGCCAGTCTGGAAGCTAGTTCCAACATTTTCTCTTGAATCCATTCAGGTGATTCCCGCTTTCCTACAGCTTTGATGAGAGAGGTGAGTTCGAAGGGTAATTCAGGATGATATGTGAGAATATCGGTTATGTAGTTCTCGAGATTGTCACTGAAGTCCATCCGTAGACGTGCAAGAGCTTCACCACTGGTTTCGGGGGTGTAGATGACGTCGACCATATTAGTATCTGACCCAGCTCCTTGATCTGCCGTTTCGGCAACCGATGCGTCTGTTTCAGTGGTTTCAGGAACAGCCTCGGCAGGTTCTGAGCTTCCGACAGCAGCAGCAGGTTGATTAGTAGTATCTGTAGCTGGTCTATTTCTCGTAAGGACGTGGCGTCGACTTTCGAGAAGTTGGAGAGCCTCTCTCTCGTTCCCATAAGCACCCAATAGAGCGGCGTAAACATAACCACGTTCAAAACCTTGATTCATCAATGACTGAATATCCTCTTCGTCTGGCTCGTGTTCGTCCTTCTCTGCAGCGAATGGAAATTCCTCAGAGCCACCATTCACCAAGGGAGCAAGAGTCGATAATAGGAGTTGTGCATTGACCTTATCCAACTTGCCGATATTTGACATTAATTCCATGAGAACAGGAAGACATGTGGCTCGAGTTTCGGCGATAAAAACGGGTAACGAGAAAAAATGGCCCTGATCCCTATGTCGTTCTCGATTTGTCAATAGACTGGTTTGTTGCGATTCGCCGATTGGACGTTCAAGGATGAAGACAAGAACGAGATTCAACGCTTTCTTCAAAATTGGAGGGATGGCGACATATCTTTCGTCTTCGAATGACTTTTCAGCTTGCGAAAGAGTCGTGTTGAGGATTTTCACAATGTCGAGTACAGCTTGCAGGCCGCCTTTATGTTGGAAACGACTCATAAGTAAGGTTTGAAGTGACTTTTCGGATTGCGAAGAGCCTGATTCGTGAACGCCAGAGATGATACTGTAAGTGAAATTGATAGCACAGAACCAATAGAGATGACTGTCTATCGGATTCTCGGATTTGATCGCTTCTTCAAACCTTAGGAGGTCGACGAAGACATCACATATTTGATCGGCCACTGCAACAGCAGCAATGCGTTGGACAGCATCGTTCATCTTAGATCGTGACATCATCGAATTGGAGAGTCCGGAAAAGAATTTAAGCGTCTTCTTTGGAATGAAGGAGATGAAATATTGAATCATCTCCACGTTCTTCAGGGTCGGATCTCTTCGAGGAATTCCATATTTCTCCAGGAAAACATCGTCTGGGATTTCAGGTTTGTCATTTCTTCGACGGCCATTGGAACCAAGTTGATCAAGTGAAAGTGCATCTCGATACTTCTTGGGAAGGTTTCTGATGAATTGATTTCCACGCCAGTACAAGTCACTACTATAAGTTGAAATTTGGAGGAGGAATATACCGAACAACATTGCCAAGTAATTTGAGCGCTTCTAATCCATCGGTACCACCAAATGGGGCACTAAAAGCAGATGCTGGTCTTCCTCTCATATCGACGGTCATGCTATAGAGCGTTTGTAAAATTGCGAGATGAGTATGTAGTTTGGCGTATGCATCGAAGAGCTTATTATAGCCCTCTCGACGATCTCCGGCATCTTCGGCTCCCATCATCGTGATAGGAATGGAGACAGGAGAATTAGAAATGGTCGTCAAAGCAGTGTTCAATCCTTTGAGCAAAGGCGGAATAATCTGGGGGCCATTTTGATCGAGGAACTGTCGGAGCAAATTACGAACAGAATAACCATCTCGAGTCTCACCAAAATCATAAGGAAGTGTAGGTGCCTCCAGGATATTGATAAGTAGCATATGACCATCCTCTTTGATGAAATCCTTGATCCAATGACTTGTAGAGAAAAATCCCTCCGAAAACTATTGTCAGTTCACATTTGAAAGTGGATCATACAAAGTAGACATTCCTAATTAATAATAGTACGGGAAGTGTGCGTTCCTCTTCAAGTCGAGCTTTCGTCAGATTTTCGTCTCGATTGAGTGTACAAAGTTCCCATGATTCGACTTCAGGTTGCACATGAGTATATTCAAGTCTCGGTAACTTGGGTCCCACTGGTTCCTCCTTGAATACACGATCTCCACATATATCCTTCAGCATTTTGATATACGATCTCATGAATGCATCTTTGAGATCGGGATGATGTCGAAGGAGTTCATCCATTGCTACACCAGTATCCGTAGCACAATGTCCCTTAGTCATAATCTTGCAATGCTCGATGGATTGGAACATATTGAAAAATCCCTCGAAACAGTTTTTCTCAGAGAACATCTCTTTGCCTTGAGTGTTTATGCATATGGCGTCAAACACATTCGGAATAGCGTTGATAAGTTCGGGGGTTGGAGGAACTCCATCCACGATCATTTGCAGGAATGCTTGAGGAAGACCAACCTCATGAAGAGCTGCGTAAGAAGTGGGTTCATTGTGAATGATGACGGCAATGAGCTTGGCTGCCAGATAACCGATATAACCACCGAAGATGTCGAGATGCGATATAATTTCTCTGAGTGATCCGATGACTTCGGAATCGACGACATTGCGAACCCGCTCTCCGTGGCCGTTTTTAAGCAGGCGATGGAGTAAGTTGAGGAAAGTGTGAAGTGTCTGATGTTCCGAGTAACTGAGTTTTGAATTGTGAAGACCTTCATCATCTGGTGGAGCAGTTAAATTATAATCCACATGCCGCTGCTATTAGCCTAAAATCCAAAGGGAGACATACCTTGATCACCCCTATGACCGTGCCGAGACCATCAGCATCCATGAACATCGGCAGGAGCTGGTTGTGTCTGTGCGGCGGAAGCAAAACACTGAGGAAATCCGCGACAGTAACAACAATAGTCCACGCACTAGGTCGTTGAATTTGCAAGATCTCCACTAGAAGAGGCACCACCCCAGCAAACCCAAGATATACAGATCCCTGCGGCGTCTCCAGAAATTCCCTAATCAATCTGTGCAGTGCATGTCCATATTGCATCTCTTCGGGACTAAGATCGGTCGACTGTAATGCTGAAACGTGTTCGCGGAGTAACGTCATTAAAATACCATGATTCAAACTGGAATCGAGGGCCGTTAGAATCTGATGGAACCGCGAATGTTCTGATCGCCGATTTGACGCAAATTGCGAGTTGCGCGCTAACGTTCGTAATGTCTTAAGTACGATCGTTTTGAGAGGTAGACCAGCTCCGCTATCGTTGTGAAGGAGGCGAACTAGTTGTTGAATGAGTTCCGGTCGCGCGTTGTACAATTGTCTCTCCATGGCATTAGGTTCGCATACATTGGAGAGTGAGAAAATGGCATGTAGTTGACATCGTAAAAATTGTTCTCGTCGAGCTGGATCCGAGTAGTAATGTGCAATCAACATTTGAACGAATAATCGGTATTGATCGTCTTCAGGAAGATTGGTTTGTGTAACTAATTCTTTGAAAGTCGGGTAGAGACCTTTCTTTGTGATAGTCTCTGGAGAAATGTGTAGACGGATCCATCCTTCAGCTGGTTTCCCTTCTGAATTGACTTCTGTGGTTTTATCCCCACCTTCACGAGGCTTTGCGGAGGGTGTGACTGGTGAAGCTTGTGTATTGGCTGCTGATCGAAGAGGAGTCGTAGTTGATGACAGAGAGGTCGGAGGTGACTTCTTGTAATAGTGGAAATGATAACCCGCCCAATTTGGAGGAATAGTCACTTGCGGTGAAAGAAGACTCTTCAAATCCGGAAACGGTGGTTGTCGAGTATTAATGCCCTCCCCCGAAGCAAATTTCCAAAGGCGGTTCTTCGGCACCACAAAAAAAGCGCTACCGCTATCTGACCTCTGTGCAATTCGTGCGGCAAAACAAGAAACAAGTCGTAATGCATTCTCAAGAACATCCAAATCCGTTGAACCCAAAAGTTCATAAATCAGCTAAGCACATTAGCAGCGAAACAAGCCGTGAAAAATGGGAAGACATACATTTGCACTTCCATAAATGGTTCTATAAGAGGAATTTCCAAATAATAGTGTAGTGACACGCATTATTTGACATAGGATTTCCTTTTCCTCAGGAAGAAAGGGGACTTTTTGAATCTTGTATTCGTCCCGGAAACCGCCTTGCAATCTGACTGCTTTTTCAAGTATATCATCGAACCTGTTTAACGGGTCCCGCCATTGATGTAAATCGCCTTTTGGGAATTCCCATTTTGTCAGGGTAGCGAGGTGTCCAGCTAATTGATCCTCAGGACACGTTGCAAACACTCTTATTTTCTCTTGTAGCACCCGAGGCTAAACGACGCATTAGCGAAGTGGACTTACGAAGAAGATGTAGGGAAGGGGAAGGTACGGGTTGAGCATATTTATGCGTTGAATCTTTGATTTTTGTCATTGTCAAGCTTGACTCGCATACGCGAGGACGGGTTCAGCTTGGAAGATGACTCTAGAATCAAGGTCTTAAGACCAAGGTGGGAATCAATGTATCCGTTGATGATCACTTGTGACCCGGACTGACTAACGTTCAGCTCCACCTTAGCGGAAGAAGGGCATACAGGAAGTATGAAACGAGCAAGGTAAACAGAAGACCAAGTCCGAGTGAAGAGTCGCGACTTCTTCAGTTGGATGGTAAACTGTCCCGAGTACGAGTGAATTCAAGGGGTTGCGGGAATTCCTCGTTCGATGAAGATGATGGCAGACGAGAAGAACAAGTGATAAATAACCAGCTCAGCCGAATAATATTAGTCAGGAGACTCGGTTGCATTTGAAATGTCGATCACTTTGTGCGCTTTTGACAAGGCATTTACGCGTTATCTCTCTGCATGCTCACGGAAATTGTCGCAATTCAGGACTCATCTGGCGGAGATGAAAAGCTATCTCCCAGCCAGAAGTGAAACAGAGATAGAAGTCTAGAGAAATTCAGGGTGATGGGGAACACCTCTGTTTAATAGAAAGAAGCTGTTCTCACAGCCGATGGTCACTGCTTGGATTGTTAGATCTTATTCAGCTCGTGATATGTGACTCGAGTCCCCTCTGAAACCCAGATATTAATTAATTCCGATCCACTTCTCTATGGCATTCCTTTCTGCACAAGTCCATCGCGATATGATATTATGTACTACCAGATCTAATCCTTCCAAATATCCTCCAATTGCAAACATTCACGTGCCATTTCAACCTATCATTAGCACGTATTCCCACAAAGAGAATCGGTACCTGTTCATCGGTCTTGACAACAAGAGTCTTAATCCCTTGTTCACCAGAAATCTCAAACACGTCCTCCTTAGCTTCACCCGCCTCCTCATTCTTTTCCTTATCAAAGCCAATCTTCAGACAAGAGACGAGTTTACAGACGCCCTCTCTAAACTCCTTTCCCTTCTCTCCAATTCCCCCAGCAAAGACCAAAGCATCAACGTCTCCTCCCATCTTGACATAATAATTCCCAATATACCCCACTACTCTATCGACAAGAATATCAATAGCCAATTGTGCCATTTCATCACCTTTAGCAGCATTCTTGGTGATAGCTCCCATATCTGTAGTTCCTGTCAACGCTTTCCAACCAGATTGTTTGTTGAGAATATCTTCGGCTGTCGTTATATGCATTTTCTCAGTAGAAGATTGCGAAAGGGAGTCTGCATGCGACGTATAGTGGAAAATTAGAGATGGATCGATGTTGCCTGAGCGAGTTGCACCAGGGAGACCTTCGAGAGGAGTTAGTCCCATACTTGTATCGACAGATTTGCCATTGTAAATTGCGCAGGCGGAAGCTCCAGAACCTAAATGTAACGCAATTATCGATGTCTTCTCCACAGGCTATATGAACGTTAATTGTGCTTTTTGAGAGAGAAAGGAGACGCGGAGGAGATACCTTGTTGAGGAAATTGGCGACTGCTTTGGTAATGAAGGCATAACTTAGACCATGAAATCCATATTTCCTCAAGCCTTTGCTTTCGGCTATTTTTGGATCAATAGGATACATCCATCTCTTCTTCTCCAACGTCATATGAAAACTTGAATCGAAGAATGCCACATTTTGAACACTCGGTAACTCTTTCAAACAAGCTCTCACAATCAACAAAGCAGCAAAATTATGTCTGCCCACATCAGCTTTATACAAGTAAGGTTCTATACAGAGGAGCAAGGTCACTGAGAGAGTCCAAATGGTGCAATTCATCCTCCGTTATGATAAGCGGAAACGGTTCTGGTCCACCATGCACAATCCGATGACACACCACACCAATCTGTTTCAAAGGTAGCACTTCCTTCTGAATCTTCCTTCCCTTCCCCTTGGTAATAAAGTCAATGAAATATCTAA
>Ga0335075_10011518_pt1 | contig 13366 bp, 9 predicted proteins | sample Lox_Sample_24_FD_206723 | JGI IMG/M metagenome (GOLD analysis project Ga0335075, IMG submission 206723) | Soil microbial communities from Loxahatchee National Wildlife Refuge, Florida, United States - Lox_Sample_2.4 | ecosystem: Environmental > Terrestrial > Soil > Wetlands | place: USA: Florida...
CAGCGAACTCGACGTCACCGCGTAGGTGATCCCGTCGCTCTCGCCGACGTATCCGCCGTCACTGGACTCCGTCGCCGGCACGACCAGCTTGGCGCCGTCGCTGATCCGCACACCGCGGTACTCGTACTTGCCGCTGGAGCTCTTGCAGATCGCCACCCGTGAAGTCGCCGTGCTGCCGAAAGCCACCGCGGTGTCCGGCGCGGCGCAGCGCGCGCTGGAGTCGACGAAGCCCAGGGCATCAGTCGACGGGTCGGCGGGGGCGGACGGCACGCCGAAGGCGAACATCGCACAACCCGCCGCCGCCGCGAGCGCGACGCGGCAGGTGCGAAGCACAAACGAGGACATCAGGCATCCACCAGAACATGGCTCACCAGATGGCGCGCAGACCCACGCCGCCCGCCCCTCAAATCGTTAGCTTCTCGAGATCCACCGGATGACTAGCGCTAGATTCGACGGCCATGGGACTGCTCTTCGATCCGAATTCCTACGATCCGTCGCATTTCGACCCTGAGACGCGGCGCCAGCTCCGCGCGGTGATCGACTGGTTCGAAGGCCGCGGCAAGGCGCGGCTGCTTCGCGACGATCTCGAGGCGGCCTGGGTGTCGGACTTCCTCGACTTCATCAAGCAGGAGCGGATCTTCGCGACCTTCCTGACCCCGTCGGAGTACGCCGGCGGTGACGCGCATAAGCGGTGGGACACCTCCCGCAACGCCGCGCTGAGCGAGATCTTCGGCTTCTACGGACTGTCGTACTGGTACGCCGAGCAGGTCACGATCCTGGGTCTCGGGCCGATCTGGCAGAGCGACAACATCAAAGCCAAGGAGCGCGCGGCCGCCCAATTGGAGGCGGGCGGCGTGATGGCGTTCGCGCTCTCCGAGCGCGAGCACGGCGCCGACATCTACAACACCGACATGCTGCTCACACCCGCGTCAAGCGACGACGAGGGTGCGGAAGGGCCAGTGTTCCGTGCGTCGGGGGAGAAGTACTACATCGGCAACGGCAACGTCGCGGGCATGGTGTCGGTATTCTCCCGGCGCACCGACGTCGACGGCGCCGACGGCTACGTGTGGTTCGTCGCCGACAGCGGGCATGAGAACTACGAACTGATCGGCAATGTGGTGCACGGCCAGATGTTCGTGAGCAACTTCCGGCTCAACGACTATCCGGTGCACGAGGAGGACATCCTGTGCACCGGCCCGGACGCGTTCTCGGCCGCACTCAACACCGTCAATGTCGGCAAGTTCAATCTGTGCAGCGGTTCGATCGGGATGTGCGAGCACGCTTTCTACGAGGCCATCACGCACGCCAACAACCGCATCCTGTACGGCAACCCGGTCACCGACTTCCCCCATGTGCGTGCCAGTTTCGTCGAGGCCTACGCCAGGTTGGTCGCGATGAAATTGTTCAGTGACCGCGCGATCGACTACTTCCGCAGCGCCAGCCTCGATGACCGCCGCTACCTGCTGTTCAACCCGGTGACCAAGTCCAAAGTCACCTCTGAGGGCGAGACAGTTGTCACGTTGCTCTGGGATGTGTTGGCCGCCAAAGGCTTCGAGAAGAACACCTACTTCTGCGAAGTGGCGCGGCTGATCGGCGCGCTGCCGCGGCTGGAAGGCACCGTGCACGTCAACGTCGCGCAAATCCTGAAGTTCATGCCCAACTACATGTTCAACCCGGCGACTTATCCGGAGATCGGCACCCGCAACGACCCGGCCGATGACGTGTTCTTCTGGGCGCAGGGTCCCGCTCGCGGCGCATCAAAGGTGCAGTTCGCCGATTGGGCACCGATTTACGAACGGCACGTGGATATTCCGAACGTGGCGCTCTTCTACGAGCAGGCTCGTGCGCTCAAGGAGCTGCTGGCCACCGCCGCGCCGGACCCGGACCAGATGCGCGATCTCGACTTCCTGCTCGTCGTCGGTCACCTGTTCACACTGGTCGTCTACGGCCAGCTGATTCTCGAGCAGGCCGACCTGATCGGGTTGGACCACGACCTGGTGGACCAGATCTTCAATGTCCAGATCCGCGACTTCTCCCAATATGCCGTCGCCCTGCACGGCAAATCGAGCTCCACTGCAGCACAACAAGACTGGTCTATTGCCGCGGTGCGCAAGCCGGTCGTCGATGCAGACCGCTTCGACAGGGTGTGGGAACAGGTGAAGGCTTACGACGGCGCCTACGAGATGCGCCCCTAGCTGATGGGGCCGACCCGCTGCGCTCGGCTTTGCCGAGCTTGCGATCGGCCCTAGCGCCCGGTCTAGGATCAGCACATGCGCGGCTCCAAGATCCTGATCACCGGTCCGACCGGACAGGTTGCCAGTCCCATTGCCCAGGCCCTGGCGGTCGATAACGAAGTCTGGGGTATCGCCCGGTTCACCAACGCGGCGGCGCGTGAGGCCCTGGAGAAGTCGGGTGTGCGGTGCCAGACCGTCAACCTGGCCGCCGGGGAGTTCGCCAGCCTCCCGTCCGATTTCGATTACGTGCTCAACTTGGCGGTGGCCAAGAGTGGGAACTGGGAGAAAGATCTTGCGGCCAACGCCGAGTCCATCGGCTTGTTGATGGCCCACTGCCGCAACGCTAAAGCGTTCCTGCACTGCTCCTCGGGTGCCGTCTACGACCCGCCGGACGACGAGCCCCGAACCGAGCACGCCGCCTTGGGCGACAACCACAAGCCTTTGTTTCCAACCTATTCCATCTCCAAGATCGCGGGCGAGGTAGTCGCCAGGACGATGGCCCGCGCACTCGGCGTGCCGACCATCATCGGCCGGCTCAATGTCCCTTACGGCGACAATGGTGGCTGGCCGTTCTATCACATGGAGATGATGCTTGCCGGTATCCCGGTCCCGGTCCCGGCCGGCGGCCCGGCCCGCTACAACCCGATCCACGAGGACGACATCATCGCGACCATACCGAAACTGCTTGCGGCGGCGTCGGTTCCGGCGACCACAGTCAACTGGTGTGGAGAGCAGACCGTGAGCCTGCAGGACTGGTGTAACTACCTTGGCTCGCTGGTCGGCAAGGAACCGATCTTCCAGGAGAGTGACCAGGCGCTGCGCGGCAACCCAACCGACTCCAGCCGGATGAACGAACTCGTCGGCGCCACCACGATCGACTGGCGTGACGGGATGCGCCGGATGGCAGCCAAGTTCCATCCGGAGCTGGTCGGCTCCTGAACTTCGGCTCGGCGCGCACGCGCCGGAGGGTGTGTCCGTGCTGCGGTAACTGACGGTCACTCGATGTTTGCGCTGCGCCGATGCTGGGCACGCCGGGAGTACACGCGGCGAGGACAGCTAATCGGCAAAGAATCCCAGCTCAACGCCGTGAACATCTGTATGCAACCCTTCGCATCGCGATGATGTTGAAATATCTTGTGTGCGAATTCTTTCCGTAGTCATGTTTAAACTCGGTATACAAGTGTGTACTCTATGACCTATGGCGGAACGAGGAGCTGAACCACGCGTCCCACGCGGGCGCCGGTTGTTTCTGCGAGCCGTGCGGCTGTTGTTCAAGCCGCTGGAGCCAGACGACTACCTCGAGATGATCAACCCGCTCTGGACGACGAAGGAGCTGCGCGGGAAGGTCGAGCGCGTCGAGCCGCAGGGATCCGAAGCCGCCAGCGTACTGATCAGACCAGGGTATGAATGGCCTGGTCACAAACCCGGCCAGTACGTGCGGCTTGGCGTGGTTATCGACGGGGTGTACCACTGGCGCGCGTATTCGCTTACCTCGGATCCCGTCCCCGACGACGGTCTGATCAGCGTGACACCGAAGAAGGTGGACAACGGCGCGGTGTCGCCCTACCTGGTGCAAAAGATCCAGCCCGGGGATTTGGTGCGGCTCGGCGAGATAGAAGGCGTGTTCACGCTGCCCGAACCGCTGCCGTCCAAGATGCTGTTCATCAGCGCCGGCAGCGGTATCACGCCGATTATGAGCATGCTGCGTAGTCTCGATCACGGTGGTGAGCTGGGCGATGTTGTCGTTATCCACTCAGCTCGTACCCGAGAACAGGTCATGTTTCTATCGGTCCTCGAGGATCTCGATCACCGCCACGAGCAGATGCGGCTGGATCTGCGTCTCACCTCGGACCGTGGCCGGCTCGAGCCAGGCGACCTTGATGACGAATGTCCGGACTGGCGCGAACGGGAAGCCTTCTGCTCGGGTCCCGAAGAAATGCTCGACGCCCTGATCGAGCACTGGGAGAGTAACGGCGATCCGGATCGTCTGCACTTCGAGCGGTTCCAGCCGAAGATCGGCGGTGACGCCAACGCCGGCGAGGGCGGTGAGGTCAACTTTCTCGACTCCGAGAAGACGGTCGAATGTGACGGCGGGACATCAATATTGGAGGCCGGCGAGAAAGCCGGCCTGAAACTTGCCTACGGCTGCAGAATCGGCATCTGCCACACCTGCGTGGGCACCCTGAAGTCGGGCAGGCTGCGTGATCTGCGCTCCGGTGACATCAGTGAGCCCACCGAACAGGATGTGCGGATTTGTATCAATACCGCCGAAGGCGACGCTGAACTTGAACTCTGATCGAAAGGAGCCACGGTGAGCACTGCTGTGGATAGCCCGCTCGCCCATCTAGGCGAACAAGAGCGGGAAAAGCTCGCGAAAGAACTAGACGCGATTCACGACGAGGTGTTTGCCGATCTCGGCGATCGGGACAGACAGTACATCAAGACGGTGATCTCTGTTCAGAGACAGATCGTAGTGGTCGGACGGGTGCTGCTGCTGGCCTCGCGCTCCAAAACCGCCTGGGTCCTTGGCACCGCATGTCTGGGTATGGCAAAAATCTTGGAGAACATGGAGATTGGCCACAACGTCATGCACGGCCAATGGGATTGGATGAACGATCCCGATATTCATTCGTCCGTCTGGGACTGGGACACCGCGTCGAGTGCGGAGTCGTGGAAGCACTCGCACAACTTTATCCATCACACCTACACCAACATCCGCGGCAAGGATAAGGATCTCGGCTACGAGATCATGCGGATCGATCCCAACCAGAAATGGTCTCCGAGATACCTGGGCCAACCGCTTTACAACCTGCTGCTCACATTGCTGTTCGAGTGGGGCGTAGCGGTTCACGACATGGACATCGAGGCGATACGAGCCCGCGAGAAGCCATGGTCGGAGGTGCGGAAAGACCTCAAGGACATCGGCGTCAAGGCGCGCTCGCAGGTGAAAAAGGATTACCTCGGTTGGCCGGTGATCAGCGCCGGCGCATTTGCCTTGGCCCAGATAGCCCTGGGCGGCCGGATCGACCAGCCGGCGAAGTCCCGTATCGGCCGGCGGTTACGCAAGATATCGAGCAGGGGCCGCATCGGGGCGACCGCCAACTTCCTCGACCGAGTTGCGCCCGGAGTGGAAAGCACCTTCTTGCGCACGTTAGCCGCCGATGCACTGGCCAATGTCATCCGTAATGTGTGGGCGCACGCCATCATCTTCTGCGGGCATTTCCCCGACCAGACGTACACGTTCAGCGCACAAGAAGTTGAGGACGAGTCGCGTGGCGACTGGTATCTGCGCCAACTGGTCGGCGCGGCGAACATCGATGGCAGCCCGCTGTTTCACGTCATCAGCGGCAACCTGGGCTATCAAGTTGAGCACCACCTGTATCCGGACATGCCGAGCAGCCGATATTCGGAGATCGCACCGAAGATCAAGGACATCTGCGAGCGCTACAAGTTGCCGTACAACTCCGGCCGGTTTTCGAAGCAGTGGTTCATGGTGCACCGCAGCATCTTCCGCTTGGCGTTCCCCGGCGGGAAGGCGAGGCCGAAACCCGGGCCGTACCACAGCGAGGACGGCCGGCCCGCCCCCAAAGGCCCCGGCGAAGCCAGCCGATTCCGTGATCGGGTGCCGGCCGAACACCCGGCGGCCGGTCCGGAGCACGAATCAAGTGGCGTCGAGGTGCAGCCGCCGCCGCGGGGCAAGGACTGAAGCGACCCGCGCTAGTCCTGCTTGGCGATCAGCTTCTTCAGCGCCTCGCGATCGGGGTTCAGCAGTTCGTCGATGCGCTCCTGGTTCACGTCGGCGACGATGATCTCGCCGACTTCCTGGTAGACGTTGCTGAAGATGCCGTGCGACTTCATCTTCTCGGTCTGATAGATGTTGTCCTCGGTCGGTGTCACGTAGTACACGATCTCCGGCTTGAAGCGGTGGATCAGCCACAGGTGGATGATGTCCATCAGCCTCTTCTGGCGCAGTTTTTCGGCGAACGTGTTCTGGTCACGCACCGTGAGGATGTTGCGTCCATGCCGGTCCTTGATCGGGTCGACGACCGCGTTGGCGAGCGGCTCGTCTCCGTCCCCGTAGATGCCGAGATCGAGCACGTCGGAGCCGGCGCGCCGCGGACGTAGTTGCACGCGAAGCTTTTCCGGAATCTGGTAGTGCTCGGTCCACATCGCCAGCCATTCCTCCAACAGCTTCTTGGGCACCTCGGTCTGCACGAGATGCTGATGCTGAGTGGATCCCTCGCCCATCGCCTTCGTCGTCGCCGTGCGACCGGACGACGCGGCCAGTGCGGCATCGCTGCGCGGTCCGCCGACCAGGGTTTGCGGTGTGCGGTAAGGAGATTCGACAAGGCGCATCTTGCGTTGCAGGCGAGCCAGCGCCAGCATGCCCTCCTGGCGCAACGATGTAGCGAACTCCTCCGCGGCGACGCCGTCGATCTGGTGTCCGCCGTAGGTGATGAAGTTGAAGACGAAACCCATCTTGCCGAGTTCCTCAGGGAACGCTCGCATCTCGTCATCGGTCATCCCGGTGGTGTCCCAGTTGAACGACGGCGAGAGGTTGTAGGCCAGCATCTGGTCGGGGTATACGGCGTGGATCGCCTCGGCGAACTCGCGTGCGTCGACAAGGTCTGCCGTCTTGGTCTCCATCCAGAGCAGGTCGGCGAATGGCGCTGCGGCAAGCGATTTGGCGATCGCATACGGGATGCCGCCGCGGATCTGGTAGTAGCCCTCCGGCGTCTTGGCCCGCTCGCAGTCCCAGCCGGGGTCGGCGCCGAGCTCGCGCGCTTTTTCGCGCGCGGTGTACAGCGGTGCACGCTGGGCGAACTGCCGCCATTCGTCGACGCTCATGTCGCGCGCTTCGCCCTCGCTGTCGGCGAATTCGAGCAGATCCGCCACGGCTTCGCCGTACGTCATCAGCCCGGCGTCGTCCTGCCAGGCATCGACGAACTTCGACTCGACCTCGTCGAAGATGGCGTCAATCGACTGCTGCGCATGGTCGGGGTGCGAGGCGGCGACGGTGATCAGCTCCGCGATGCCGTGACGCTCCAACCAGGCGTCCGCAGCGGCGTATTCGCCATCGGGGAGGGCGTAGAGCAGATGCCCGTTGAGTTCGGTGAAGCCCGCGTTGTAGAAGCGGCGCACCATCGCCAGGAAGCAGGATTTGTAGGACGGGATCTTCAGGTTGGTGGTGCCGAGCAGGAACGGCTGGTCGCGCTCGTCGGCGCGGCTGTCGAGCAGGTTGGCCGCCTCGGCATCGGTGCGCGCCACGATGATGCCGGGCACCCGCATGATGTCGAGCTGGAAGCGGGCGGTGTTGAGGCGCTTGATCTGTTCGTCGGAAGGCACCAGAACCTTGCCGCCCTGATGCCCACACTTCTTGGTGCCCGGGCGCTGGTCCTCGATGTGGTATCCCGGCACGCCCGCTTCGACGAATCGTTTGACCAGGTTGCGCACGTGCGGATCGCCGCCGTGGCCGGTGTCTGCGTCGGCGATGATGAACGGCCGGTAGTCGACGGCCGGTGTGCGTTCGCGTTGTTCGTCGCTCATCCGCAGCCGCAGGTATTGCTGATTGCGGTCGGCGGTCAGCAGGGCGCGGACCAGGCCGGCGGCCTCGTCGGGCACCTGGCTCAGCGGATAGCTGGCCAAGTCGGGTCCCGGGTCTTCGGAGATCGAGCCCTTGGCGGAGGTCGCCCACCCGCCGAGGTAGATGCCCTCGATACCCATCCGCTTCATGGTCACTGCCTGGCCGGGCGAGTATGGCCCGAAGGTGGTGATGCTCTTTTTCTGCGCGAACAGCTCGCGCAACCGCGGGTAGAAAGCCTCCGCCGCCTCGCGCGCGACGATGTAATCGCTCGGGATGGTGCCGCGCTGTTCTACGACTTGGCGTGCGGAGTAGAGCCGAGTGATGCCGTCGAAGCGCGGGCTGTCGAAGTATCGCTGCGTGGCCTCGACATCGCTGTGAAAGTCATCCGCGTGCGCGGCGCGCGTGCCGGTGTCCGCGTCAATTGCCATGATCGTTCGCTCCTCTTTCGGCCCGATTCACCCAATGGTGAGAGTCTATTGCGACCGTAAGGCGCGCAGTTTCAAATCGGGATTCCCCAGAGTGCCGCCAACCCGGCGCGGCTAAACCCCAGGTGGCGGGTGAGATTTCAGCACGGTTGCGCAAACAATTAGCGCCCGAGTCATTTTGACCGGTTTCGGGTATTCAACTCGGATACAATCTCGCCACGCGGCGACGGTGCCGCATCCGGAGGGGAGCCATCATGAGTTCTCGACGATCTGCCCGCACGCTGGGCTCTTTACCGGCGGCTCTGCCGCCGAGCCGCACCGTCCCCGTCCGCGCCCCTGACGGCACCCGGCTGCACACCGAGGTATTCGGGCCCGAGAACGGCTACCCGATCGTGCTTTCGCACGGCATCACCTGTGCCATCCGGGTGTGGGCCTACCAGATCGCCGAGTTGGCCACCGAATACCGGGTGATCGCGTTCGACCATCGCGGCCACGGCCGCAGCGGTATACCGCGGCGCGGCGGGTACAGCCTGGCCCACCTCGCATCGGACGTCGACGCGGTGCTCGAGGCCACGCTCGCGCCGGGCGAGCGCGCCGTCATCGCCGGACACTCGATGGGCGGCATGGCGCTGGCCGCGTGGTCGGACCGCTACCGGCACAAGGTCGAGTCGCGTGCCGACGCCGTCGCGCTGATCAACACCACCACCGGTGATCTGCTGCGCGAGGTCAAACTGCTGCCGGTTCCGGCGCCGTTCGCGCCGGTACGGGTGTTGGGCGCGCGCGCCCTGGTGAACATCTTCGGGTCGTTCGACGTGCCGCCCGCGGTGCATCGAGCTACCAAGGAAATGATCTCGATGCTGGCGGTCGGGCGTGACGCCGAGCCAGAGGTCGGCGCGCTGATCTACGAGTTGTTCAACGCCACATCGCCGCGCGGGCGCGGCGGCTGCGGCAAGGCGCTGGTCGACGTACTACAGCGCCGGCACATCAACCTGGATGGTCTGACGGTGCCGACGCTGGTCATCGGCAGCGAGCGCGACCGGCTGACCCCGCTGGTCCAATCGCAGCGGATCGCCGCGGCCGCACCCAACCTGGTTGACCTTGTCGTGCTGCCCGGTGGGCACTGCTCGATGCTGGAACGCCCGGCTGAAGTCAACCGGGAGCTGCGGGCGCTCGCCGAATTGATCGCTGGCAGCCGGCGCATCAGCTCATAGCCGTTTAGCCACCTCGGCGGCGGCCCGTTGTCCGGACCGCACCGCGCCGTCCAGAAATCCCGTCCACTCGTCGGCGGTCTCGGTGCCGGCCCAGTGAATGGGCCCGACCGGGCGGCGTAGCCACGGCCCGTACCGCGTCCACGAGCCGGGCGGTACCGCAGCGGTCGGACCGCCTGGCGCGAATTCCTCAGCGCCCCAACGATGATCGACATAGTCGATCGGCTTGAGCGCTTCGTCGCCGAACAGGGACGCGAAGCACTGCAACGCGCGTTGCCGACGCTGATCGGCGGGGAGGCCATCGAAGGTTCGGGCGTCGACGAACCCGAGCAGCACGCCCGGCCCGTCGGGCTGTGGGCTGACGTCGAAGGTGATGAATACCGGGCCCTCGTCGGACAGCGCTTCACCAGAAGCTCCGTTGCTTCGCCAGAACGGGGTGGCATAGGCGGCATACGCCTTGGACAGCCGGCCCTGTGGCCAATGTTCGGCGAGTCGGTCGTATTCGGCAGGCAGCGGGGGAGTGAACTCGATGGCCCGCCGATGGGCCGGCGGGATCGCGACGACGACGAACCGGGCGTCGGCGCGGCCCTTGTCACACGTCACGCTTACCCCGCCGTCGTGGTCATCGATGCGTCGCACGGCGGCTTCCAGCACTACCCGGTCGCCGAGCTCTGCGGCCGACGCCTCGGCGATCTGTTGCGTGCCGGCCGAGAAACGGTCCTGCTGGGCGCCGTTTTCCACGTCGAGCAGCCGGTCCAGACCACCGGCCGCGTTCACGTAGCGGGCGGCGTGCAGCATCGACACGTCGTCGGGTTCGCATCCCCAGGTCACCCGGGCCATGATGGCCAGCAGATCGCGGGCGGTGGCGCCGGCGCGCACCGACCGCAGCCACTCGCCCAGGGACTGCCGGTCGAGCCGGGCGGCGTGCCGCGCGGTCCAGGGCTCGGTCACCGAAACGGTCCGGGCGAGCCGCTCGCATTGCCAACGCACCCGGCCGACGTCGAGGAGACCGCCCAGCGACAGCCTCGGGATGGTGCCGCTGTACGAGCGCACCGCGCCCCGCCACCGGATCAAGTTGGCGCCGTCGCTGTAGGTCGGGATCGTCGGGATGCCGAGCTCGTCGGCGAGCGCCAGTACGGCGTCTTGCGTCGGGCCGACGAACGTGCCGCCCATATCGACCGGGATGCCCGCGACGTGGCCGGTATAGGAGCGCCCGCCGACCCGATCGCGGCCCTCGAGCACCAGCACATTGTGTCCGAGTCGCTTCAGTTCGCGTGCCGCGGTGAGGCCGGCGAAACCGGCCCCAACCACGACGACGTCGGCTGTCCAGGTCGCGTCGGGCATGTGCTTTAGTCAACCGTATGGGTTCTGCTTAAGGTTAGAGTTCGACTGCCTGACTCGCCCCCTCGCCGCTTTGCGGCTGGGGGGACCCCCACAGCGGGTGGTTACACCACCCACATCGTCGTCAGGCGCACCTTGAAAGTCTTTACAGCTCTATACGGGCTCACCGACGCGGCCGACCGCGCGCGGGAGCTGCGCGACGCCGGTGCCAGCGGCGTCGCCAGCTTCGAGGGAGCGCACGACGTGTTCGCGCCGCTGACGTTGGCGGCGACGGTGGGCGGCCTGGATTTGATGACGAATGTCGCTATCGCCTTCCCGCGCAACCCGATTCATTTGGCACACCAGGCCAACGATCATCAGGTGCTGAGCTCGGGCCGGTTCATTCTCGGCCTCGGCACCCAGATCCGCACTCAAATCGAGAAGCGCTTCGGCGCCCAGTTCGACAAGCCGGTGGCACGCATGACCGAGCTGATCGCGGCGTTGCGCGCGATCTTCGCGGCGTGGAATTCCGGCGAGCGCTTGGACTTCCGCGGCGACTACTACCGGCACACGCTGATGACGCCCACCTTCAACCCGGGTCCGAATCCCTACGGGCCGCCGCCGATCTACGTCGGCGCGCTCGGGCCGCTGCTGACTCGTGCCGTTGCCGAGCACGCCGATGGCCTGCTGGTGATGCCGTTCAGCTCGAAACGGTTTCTGCACGAGCACACCATGCCGTCGGTGCGCGAGGGTCTAGGCGCGGGCGGCCGCCAAGCCGCCGACTTCGCCGTGCTGCCCGAGATCATCGTGTCGCCAGGCGACGACCACGCCGCAACCCGCCGGTTGTTGGCGTTCTACGGGTCCACCCCCGCGTACCGGCCGGTGCTGGCCGCGCACGGCTGGGAGGACCTGCAGCCCGAGCTCAACGCGCTGTCCAAGCAGGGTCGCTGGGAAGACATGGGTGGACTGATCGACGACGAGATGCTGCACACCATCGCGGCATGCGGCAGCCCCGCAGATGTCGCGAGACACATTCGCGACCGCGTCGACGGCGTCGCCGACACCGTCTTCCTCTACCAGCCCGGACCGATGAACCTCGATACGTTGGCCGCGATCATCGACGAGCTGGCGCAACCCGGCTAGGGCGCTACCGTTAACCAGTCGGCGAACCCCGACGGGTCGTGACGGCCCAGCGCTCCGTGCTCGTAGAGACCCCAACCTTCCACCGGCTCGCCATCGCCGTCGCGGCATACTGCCCGGCCCACATGATCGATGACGCCGAAGCCTGATCGCGCGACGGTCCCCGGATCGGTCATGTCGTAGGTCAGCCGTTCGACGAACTTCTCGCCCTTCCACATGCCGTGCAACCAGTCCGAGTCGCCGCCGTAGCCGCCACCGACGTGAATGGGCACCGGCAGCTTGGACTCCACGTCGAAATGCACCGGGGTGCCGTCGGGGGCGGTCGCGTCGATGGTTGCGCCGGTCGGGATGCGAGTACCGGACCGGTAGTGGATTTTGACCCGCGGCCAGCCCAGCTGCTCGACCCGGCCGTCGCGCCAGATCCGGGTGCAGTCGTTGAGCGAGCGGAACCCGTCGGGCGCCTCCTGGATGATCAGCACGACCGCGAAGTCCTTGAACGCGATCGGCACGTATAACCACCACATGCCTTCGAACGGCGGGTCGGCCGGCCGCCCGGCGGGCTCGGGTTCGCCGATCGGCCGGATGCCCCACGACCGGTCGCGGCTGCCGATCCAGGTTTTGGGGTCGACGGCGATTTCCTCGCCGTCGACCACGATCCGGCCGCTCCAGCTGCCGAGCTGGGCGAAGCGTTGCGCGTCCAGCGTCACCCGGTTTCCGGAGCGCATCAGATGCGGCTGCTCCTGCACGACGTCGAATAGGCCTTCCCAGGTGAGATCGGCTGCGATGCCCTCGGTTTCGTCCAGGACGATCCGCAGCTTGTGCAGCGGGTCGATGACGTCCACGCGGTAACCGTTGACGTTCTGATTGAGCCGGTCCTGATCGATGGCATCGGAGAGATGCACCGCGGTCTGGGTGTCGCCGCGCCTGATGAGCACGAACGCGTCCTTGACGCCGAGGTTCGGGTAATAGCCGATGCCGCTGATGAGGAAAATGTCGCCGGTGCGATCGTGCGCGTTGAAGTAGGAGCGATCGTAGAAGTTACGGTCCGAGGGACCCGGCCACGCGATCGGCTGGGGAACTTGGTGTACCGGGTACTCGTCGAGCGGTCCAAGCATTACGAATCCTCTCCGATAAGACGTTTCATCAATCCGGCGTGGTAGAACAGCGATTCGACATCGTCGGGTTTCTCGGTCTCGCCGAAGTGGACGCGACGCGCACCGGTGCGCATGAACACGCACGCCCACATCACTCCGGAGTAGGCGTAAAACCAGTGCAAGTCACCCACGTCGACGCCGGCGAGTCGCTGATAGGTGGCGCGCACGTCGTCCTCGCGCATCACCCCGGGCAAGCCGGGCATCGTTGCCAGGCCGGCCAGTTCCTGAAAGACCATGTGCGCGAAGATCATCCAAGCGACGTCGAGCTCGCGTGGGCCGAGCGTCACCATCTCCCAGTCCA
>Ga0335075_10011519_pt1 | contig 13366 bp, 8 predicted proteins | sample Lox_Sample_24_FD_206723 | JGI IMG/M metagenome (GOLD analysis project Ga0335075, IMG submission 206723) | Soil microbial communities from Loxahatchee National Wildlife Refuge, Florida, United States - Lox_Sample_2.4 | ecosystem: Environmental > Terrestrial > Soil > Wetlands | place: USA: Florida...
GCCGCGGGAGTTGCCGGCTCCGGTGGCGGGTTTTGTGGGGCGGGCTGATGAGCTGGCCTTGCTGACCGGGTTGCTGGACCGGTCGGGTGAGCAGGCGCCGCCGGCGATCGTGATCTCGGCGATCGGCGGGACCGCTGGGGTGGGTAAGACGGCGCTGGCGGTGCAGTGGGCGCATCAGGTCGCTGGGCGGTTTCCCGATGGGCAGCTGTATGTGAACTTGCGGGGGTATGACCCGGACCGGCCGATGACTGCGGCTGATGCGCTGGCCGGGTTCTTGCGTGCGCTGGGGGTGGCGGGGCAGGACATTCCGCTGGAGGAGGATGAGCGGGCGGCGCGGTACCGTAGCCGGCTGGCCGGGCGGCGGGTGCTGATTGTTTTGGACAATGCCGGGTCGGTGGAGCAGGTGCGGCCGTTGTTGCCTGGTTCGCCGGGTTGTGCGGTGCTGGTGACTAGTCGTGATGCGCTGGCTGGGCTGGTGGCCCGGGATGGTGCGGCGCGGGTGGAGTTGGATTTGTTGCCGTCGGCGGAGGCGGTCGGGTTGCTTGGTGAGCTGATCGGCGGGCGGGTGGGGGAGGATCTGGCTGCGGCGCAGACGATTGCCGGGCAGTGTTGCCGGCTGCCGCTGGCGCTGCGGGTGGCGGCCGAGCTGGCCGCGAGCCGTCCGGACGCGCCGCTGGCCGACCTGGCCGGCGAACTGGGCGACGAGCAGAAACGACTGGACCTGCTCGACGCCGATGGGGACCCGCGCACCGCGGTGCGTGCGGTGTTCTCCTGGTCCTACCGTCATCTGGATCCCGGTGCCGCCCGGGCGTTCCGGCTGGCTGGCCTGCACCCGGGCCCGGATTTCGAGACCTACGCCGCCGCCGCGCTCACCGGCAGCAGCCTCCAGCAGGCCAGGCACCTGCTCGACCTGTTGGCCCGCGCCCACCTGATCCAGCCCGCCGGGCCTGGCCGGTACGTTATGCACGACCTGCTGCGGGCCTACGCCCGTGAGCTCGCCGCCGACGACGGCGAGGAGGAACGGCGCGCGGCGCTGACCCGGCTGTTTGACCATTATCTCTATTCGGCATCGACGGCGATCGCTACGCTGCACCCGACCGAACGGCACCGCAGGCCCCAGATCCCCTCGCCGGCCACTCCCGTGCCACCTCTCACCGAGCCCGTCCCGGCGCGGGCCTGGCTGAATGCCGAACGGGCCTGTCTGGTGGCGGTCACGGTACATGCCGCCGAGCGTGGCTGGCCTTCGCACGCCACCCGGCTGTCGATGACCGTGTTCCGCTACCTCGACTCCGCCGGCTATTACCCCGAGGCGATCACCGTCCACGGTCATGCCCTGCTCGCCGCCCAGCTCACCGGCGACCATGACGCAGAAGTAACCGCGCTGAACGCCCTGGGTCTTGTCGACCTGCGCCTCGGCCGGTTCGGGCAGGCCACCGACCACTTCCGCCAGGCGCTGGCCTGCGCGCGCGAGGCCGGCGACCGGGTGCACGAAGCCCGTGCCCTCGGAAACCTCGGCATCGCCAGCTTCCTCGACGGCAGCTACCGGCAGGCCATGGGCTATTACCAGCAGGCGCTAACCCTGCACAAGGCGTCAGGCAACCCGATCAGCCAGGTCCTCGTGCTGAACAACCTCAGCATCATCGACCGGCGGCAAGGCCGCTACCTGCAAGCCACCGATCACTGCGAGCAGGCCATGACGCTGGCCCGGGAGGCTGGCGACGCTGACCGCGAGGCGCTTGTGCTGGTCAACCTCGGCCTCGTCGACCTGCGGCTCGGCCGCCACCAGCTGGCCGCCGACCGCTTCACGCGCGCCCTGCTCATCCACCACGAACACGGCAACAGGTCTGGAGAAGCCGAGGCTTACACATCCCTCGGGGACGCCGAACTACGGCTTGGCCGCCATCGCGAGGCCATCGGGCACCACAGGCAGGCCCTGGCCTTGTTCCGTGAGATCGGCGACCGCAGCAGCGAGGCCCAGGCGCTCAACAGCCTCAGTGACGTCCTGGTCGCCACCGGTCAGCCCGGCGACGCCCGCATCCAGAACATCGCCGCGCTCGGCCTGGCGGGCCAGGTCGGCGACAGGTATGAGCAGGCCCGCGCCCACTACGGGCTCGCTCGTGCCTGCGACGCGGACGGCGACCCCGGTCAGGCAGTCGATCACTGGTGCCAGGCCCTTGACCTGTACACCGGATTCGGCGCGCCGGAGGCGGATCAGGTCCGCGCCCGGCTTGCCGCGGCTGGCGACGGTCACCAGGTGCAGGAAGCAGGCAGGTAAACATTGCCGCGGCTAGGTCGAGAGGTGTTAGCCTGCAACTGCGCAGTTATGTCGCACGAAGATGCGGACTTCGTGGCTGCGCTGGGCCGGATCGGCCGGGCGAGGGTCATCGTGTGGTTCGGCGTCTTGGGGCCGCTGCAGGTCCGTGACAACGATTCAGTCCTCAGCGTCCCCGCGGCACGGCAGCAGGTACTGCTGGCCGCGTTGCTGGTGCGGGCCGGCACCGTCGTCTCGGCTGACGCGCTGGCCGAACTGATGTGGGATGGCACTCCGCCGGACGGGGCATCGATCACGCTTCGCTCGCATGTGATGCGGCTGCGCCGCGCACTCGGGCCCACAGCCGGAGCGCGGGTGGTGACCCGCTTCCCCGGGTACCTGATCGAGGCGGATCAGGAGGAGGTGGACCTGCTGCGCTTCACCGGCCTGTGCCGGGAGGGCGGCGCCGCGGTGCGGGCCGGTGCCTGGGCGCGGGCCGCCGCGGCGCTCGATGAGGCGCTCGGATTGTGGCGCGGCGTTCCCCTGGCGGATATCCACTCCGAGCTGCTGCGCCGGGACGAGCTGCCGAGGCTGGAGCAACTGCGGCTGCAGGCCGTTGAGTGGCGGATGGACGCCCGGCTGCAGCTGGGCGATCACGCCGAGCTTGTGCCCGAGCTGCGGGCCCTGACCGCGGAGCATCCGCTGCGGGAGCGCTTTGCGGCCCAGCTCATGCTGGCCCTCGTCCGCTGCGGGCGGCAGGCGGAGGCGCTCGACGACTACCAGCGTGCCCGCACCACACTGGTCGAGGCGCTCGGCACGGAGCCAGGCGCCGAGCTACGCGAGCTGCACCAGCGCATTCTGACCGGGGATCCCTCGCTGGCCGAGCCGAAGCCCGTCCCGCCGGCGGCGGGGAGCCCGCAGCCGATCACGCCGCGGGAGCTGCCGGCCCCCGTGGCGCACTTCTCCGGCCGCAGCGGCGAGCTGGCCCTGCTGACCGGGCTACTTGACCGTTCCGGCGGGCAGGCCGTCGTGATCTCCGCCATCGGCGGAACGGCGGGGGTGGGCAAGACGGCGCTGGCCTTGCAGTGGGCACATCAGGTCGTCGGACGCTTTCCCGACGGTCAGCTGCACGTGAACCTACGCGGGTATGACCCCGGCCCGCCGATGACCGCGGCCGACGCGCTGGCCGGATTCCTCCGCGCCCTGGGCGTGCCCGGACAGGACATCCCGGCCGAGGAAGGCGAACGGGCCGCCCGCTACCGGAGCCTGCTTGCGTCCAAGCGGATGCTGGTTGTGCTGGACAACGCGGCAACGGTGGAGCAGGTCCGGACGCTGCTGCCCGGCAGCCCGGCCTGCGCCGTGGTGATCACCAGCCGCGATTCCCTGGCCGGGCTGATAGCCAGGGACGGCGCCACCCGGCTGGACCTGGACCTGCTCCCGCTCGCGGACGCGGTCAGCTTGCTCCGGGCGCTGATCGGCGGGCGGGTCGACGATGACGCTGGCGCGACCAGAAAGCTGGCCGAGCAGTGCTGCCGGCTGCCGCTGGCGCTGCGGGTAGCAGCCGAGCTGGCCGCCGCGCGTCCGGCGGCGCCGCTGGGCGACCTAGCCGGCGAACTGGCCGACGAACGACGCCGGCTTGACTTGCTCGAGGCCGGCGGCGATCCGCGTACGGCGGTGCGGGCCGTGTTCTCCTGGTCCTACCGAGACCTGGATGCCGACGCGGCGCGCGTGTTCCGGCTGATCGGCCTGCACCCCGGCCCCGACTTCGAGCCGTACGCCGCCGTCGCGCTTACGGGGACCGACCTTGACCGGACCCGCCGGGCGCTGGGTACGCTGGGTCGCGCGCACCTGATCCAGTCCACGGCGCCCGGCCGGTACGGCATGCACGACCTGCTGCGCGACTATGCGCGTGAACTGGCCGCCCAGGACGGCGAGCAGGAACAGCGCGCGGCGCTGACCCGCCTGTTCGACCACTATCTGTACACAGCGTCGGTCGCGATCAACACCCTGTATCCCGCCGATCTCCAAGAAAGACCCCGGATCCTCCGACCGGCCGTGTCCGGACCGCCGTTGACCACGCCTGCGACGGCGCTGAGGTGGCTGGACGATCAGCGGGCGTCGCTGGTCGCGGTCGCCGGTCATGCCGCTGCCCACGGCTGGGCGCGTCACATAGATGCTCTGGCCGCCACCTTGCGCCGCTACCTCAACGTGGGGGGTTACTGCGCCGAGGCGCTAACCATCCACGGCCACGCGCGCCGGGCCGCGCGCCAGGCAGGCGACCGCGCCGCCGAAGGCAGGGCACTCATGGCTCTGGGCGTCACCCACGTGCAGCAAGGGCTCTGCGAGGAGGCCACCACCTTCCTGGAGCAGGCCCTAGAGGTGTTCACCGATACCAAAGATCGGGCCGGCCAGGCCCGCGCGCTTTACGATCTCGGTCTTGCCGCCTATTACCGTGGCCGGTATCAGGATGCCGTCGGCCATCTCGTCCGGGCCCTGGCCATCTTCCGCGACGAGGGCAACCAAAACAGCCAGGGCTCGGTGCTGATGCTCCTCGGTGGTTGCGACGAGCGCAGGGGCCGCAATGCCCAGGCGGCCAATCATCATCGGCAGGCCCTGGCTCTTTACAGGGCCGCCGGCAACCGGACCGGCGAAGGCAACGCGCTGGGCAACCTGGGCCTGGTCGAGGAACGCCTCGGCCACTACGCGCGGGCGGCGGACTATCAGCGGCAGTCGCTGGCGATTTCTCGCGAGACGGGAAGCCGGATCGGCGAAGTTCACGCGCTCGGCAACCTTGGCCGTCTCGAGCTGCGCCAGGGCAACTTCACGCGGGCGTCCGAGCATCACAGTGAGGCCCTGGATCTTTCCCGCGAGACCGGGGATCAGGTGGCCGAGGCCGAGGCGCTCAACGGCCTCGGTGAGGTCATGCTCGCCATGGGCCTGCCCGGCAATGCCCGCACGCACCACGTTGCCGCGGTGCGACTGGCCAGCCAGATCGGCGCCAAGCACGAGCAGGCCGACGCCCACGACGGCCTCGCACGTGCCTGTGACGCACTGGGCGATCAAGACCAGGCGCGCGCGCACTGGCAGCAAGCCCTTGTCCTCTATACCGAGCTGGACGCGCCCGAGGCCGATCAGGTCCGCGCTCAGCTTGCCGCGGTCGACAGCGGCCGTCGGATCAATGCCACGTGAGGCAACAGGCTTCCCGGCTGCGTTAGCCACGCTCCGTTCGGCCCAAAAAGAGGTTTTACCGAGGTCGGAGGGGGACGGGGGGAAGGGGCGGTGCGGCCAGCGGCGGGCCGGGGAAGCCGCGGACCTCGGGAAAGCGGCCCGCGGCCCAGTCCTCGCGGGCCAGCGCGATTTCCTCGCCGCTGCGGGCCACGAAGTTCCACCACATCAGCAGCGGCTCGCCCAGGGGCGCCCCGCCAAGTACGAAGAACCGTGCGTGCCTGCGCCCGCCGGCCGGCGACAGGCGGATCTCGGACAGTCCGGCGGGCAGGTGCGCGAGCAGCCCGGGCGCGATAAGCGCGCCGGCCACCACCGCGGAGCCGTCCACCGCGACCACCGCGTACTCGAAGTCCTCGCGGACTTCAAGCACGAAGTCGTCGCCGCCGGGCACCGCGACCTCCAGCCCGGCCAGCGGACTGAACACTCCGGCCGGGGATCGCTCGCCGCGGTGCTCGCCAATGACGACGGTCACCCGCGCACCGCCCTCGCGTACCACAGGCAGATCCGCGTGATGCGCGAAACGTGGCTCGGCGAACCGGTCCCGCTCCGGCAGCGCGATCCACAGCTGCAGACCGTGCAACATTGCGGGCCGGCCGGCCGCGGATTCCTCGGAATGCGTGATGCCCCGCCCGGCGGTCATCAAGTTCAGCTCGCCGGGCCGGATCAGCTGCCGGCTGCCGAGGCTATCCCGGTGCAGGACCAGGCCCTCGAACAGCCAGCTGGCGGTCTGCAGGCCGATATGCGGGTGCGGCGGTACCTGCATGCCAAGCCCGGCGCTCACGTCGTCGGGTCCGTAATGGTCGAGGAAACACCACGCGCCCACGGTGCGCAGCGTCCGCTGCGGCAGCAGCCTGCGCACTTCGGTGCCGTCGCCAATGGCGGCCTTGCGGGCCTCGAGCACGTCCACCGCATGGACGACATTGGGCGCCAGCGCGATCGCCTCCGGAGCCGGATCGAGGTTGCTCACGCGCCCATCGTGTCATTGCGTGAGCTAGGCCGACACGTCGGTGCGCTCGGAACGTTACCGCAGGCGAGTCAGGGCAGCGGGCGGGCCTCGATGAGATTGTAGCCAGTCGGCGGGCACGGCACGATCCGCCGGACAGCGAAACCAGCCGCGGCCAGCAGGTCGCGGAATTCGCCCTCGGTGCGCTCCCGGCCCGAGGTGCAGACCAGCATGTTCAGGTCGCTGAAGCTCACCGAGAAGGGGTCCTGCTGACTTGGCTGGTCGCTGATAATCGGCTCCACCAGCATCACGCTGGCCGCCGGCGCCATGGCGGCGCGACAGTTGGCCAGGATGGCGCCCGCCCGTTCGTCGTCCCAGTCGTGGATCACGCTCTTAAGCAGGTATGCATCCGCGCCGCCTGGCACCGCCGCGAAAAAGTCGCCTGGCACGAGTTCGCACCGGTCGTCGGCCCCGGCGGCGTGCAGCACGTCCGCTGCACCTTCCAGCGCCCGGGGCAGGTCGAGCAGCATGCCTCGCAGGCGGGGATGGGCGGCCAAGATCGCGGCCAGCAGCATGCCGCAGCCGCCGCCAAGGTCCGCGATCGTGCCGAACCGCTCGAAGCCGCCCGCCGCGATCACCGCGGGCGCCGCCTTGCGGGTTCCCTCTGCCATCGCCGCGTTGAACACGGCCGAGACCTCATTGGTCAGGCCGGACCCGAACTGCGGCCCGTAGCGCCGCTCCCAGGCCGACTGGCCGGTCCGCACGCTGTGCTCCAGGTCTCCCCAGGACAGCCAGACCGGCTCCCCGCAGAACAGCAGGACATAGTTCCGCATCGAGGCGGGATGACCGGCGGTCAGCAGCCTGCCGGTTCCCGTCAGCGCGAACAATTCGGGCTCAGGCTGCTCCAGCACGCCGAGGACGACCAGCGCGCGCAGCAGGCGCGTCAGCGCCCCCGCGTGGCAGTCGGTGGCCGCGGCCAGTTCACCGGCGCCCAGCGGTCCGCCGGCCAGGCGTTCGGCCAGCCCGATGCGGACAGTCACGTGCAGTGCCTGGGCCGGGAAGTAGCCGAACATCATCGACGTCAGCGTGGCTCGTTCATCTTCCATACACCAAGGCTGGATGCTCTGGTTAACCCTGGCTTGGACAAACCGGAACAAGGCCCGGCCAGGCTGTCCGCAGCGGGCCGTATCGGGCACGCGGTTAGTGGCGGCCTATAGCTCGCGGTTAGTACAATCCCAGTGATCGGGAGCGGAGCCTGCCGCCCGGCGGGCAGGAGCAGCGGGCAGCATCAGCGGGCAGGGAGACGCGATGACCGAGTTCATCGGCGGTGCTCATCAATCCGATACTCACCAGAAAGCGCTGCGGATCAACCTGGACCCGCGCTGGTACGGGACGATCGCGGAGATCGGGGCCGGCCAGGAGGTAGTCCGCTGGTTCTTCCGGGTCGGCGGCGCCGCGGGTACCGTGGCGAAATCCATCTCCGCCTACGACATGGCCGTCAGCGACGCGGTCTACGGCAAGGCAGAGCGGTACGTGTCCATGGGCCGGCTGCAGGGGATGCTCGACAAGGAGTTCCAGCTCAACGTCGAGCGGCTCGACGACGACCGCGGCGACACGAACTGCTTCTTCGCGTTCGCCGACACCGTGGTGGCGCGGAGCTACGGCGGCGGCAACGAGTGCCACGGCTGGATGGGCGTGAAGTTCCAGGCCCAGCCGCACGACGAGCCGAGCCAGATCGTCATGCACGTCCGGATGCTCGACGTCGAGGCCTGGCTGCAGCAGGAGGCGCTTGGCATCATCGGGGTGAACGTGCTTTACGGCGCGTTCTTCGAGCATCACGAGCCGGAACGGCTGATCGAGAGCCTGCTTGACGGACTGACCGTCGGCCGGATCGAAATCGACATGATCCAGTTCCGCGGCATCGAGTTCCGCGGAGTGGACAACCGGCTGATGGCGCTCAAGCTCGTCCAGCTCGGCCTGAGCGGTGTGGCCATGTTCGGTCCCGACCGAGCGGTGCTGCAGCCGAGCGAGGTACTGCGCAAGAAGGCGGTCCTGGTGGAGCGGGGCAGCTTCCGGCCGCCGACCCACGTCAACATCGACATGCTCGACACGGCCCAGGCCAAGTTCGAGCAGGACCCGGCCGTGGCGGGCAAGCCGGTCCTGCAGCTGACCGAGATCACCATGCGGAACCTGCTGGCCGGCGGGCAGGAGGTCGACCGGCGGGACTTCCTGGCCCGGGCCGAGCTTCTCGCCGCCTGCGGCAAGACGGTGCTGATCACCGACTACTTCGACTACTACCGGCTGGCCGCCTACATCGCGCAACGGACCACCGAGCGGATCGGCATCGTGATGGGAGTGCCGAGCCTCGTCGACCTGTTCGACGAGAAGAACCACGCTCAGCTGCCCGGCGGGATCCTCGAGAGCTTCGGGCGGCTGTTCAAGAACGAGCTCAAGCTCTACGTCTACCCGTATAAGCCCGGGCCGGACGACGAGCTCAAGACGGTGTACGACATCAAGGTCCAGCCAGAGCTTCAGCCGCTGTACGACTACCTGTTCGGGCGCGGCAGTTTCGTGCACCTGGACAGCTACCAGCCCGAGTACCTGCCGATCTTCAGCCGCGACGTCCTGCGCCGGATCGCCACGCAGGACGACACCTGGGAGGGCATGGTTCCGGCCGAGTGCGCCGAGCTCATCAAGCGCCGCGCGTTCTTCGGCTACATCAAGTCAGCCCGCGAATACGCGGATTTACCGACCGCTCGCCCCCGGGTCCAGGCGGTAGTCGTGCTGGGCGCGGGCGTATTCGGCGAAGGCATCGAGCGCCTCCGGGTTGGCCATCGCGTTGCGGTTGGCCGCCTGGTCCGGCGGCGCGCCGAGCAGGATCTTGCGGATAGGAACTTCCATCTTCTTGCCGGTCAGGGTGGCCGGGATGGCCGGCACCTGGATGATCTTGTCGGGAACGTGGCGCGCGGTGTACTGGCTGCGCAGCCTCTCGGTAATCGCGCGGCGCAACTGCTCGTCAAGCACCACCCCGTCGTCCAGGGTGACGAACAGCGGCATGAAGAAACCGCCGCCGGGAAGGTCGAGGTTGACGATGAGCGCGCCGGTGATCTCCTTCACCGACTCGAGCGCGGCGTAGACCTCGGCCGTGCCGATCCTGATCCCGTGCCGGTTCAGCGTGGCGTCGCTGCGGCCCAGGACGAAACAGCCGCCGCGCTCGTTGACCTTGAAGAAGTCCCCTTGCCGCCACACCCCGGGGAAGTCGGCGAAGTACGTCTGACGGTACAGTTCGCCGTCCTCGTCGTTCCACAGCCGGACCGGCATCGACGGCATGGGCCGCGTGATCACCATCTCGCCGACCTCGCCGGTGACCGGTTCACCCCGCTCATTGAACGCGTAGGCGGCCACGCCGAGGTTGCGCGCCTGGTGCTCGCCGGCGTAGACCGGCATCGTGGGCGCACCGCCGGTGAACCCGCTGCAGACATCGGTGCCGCCGCTGCCCACGTGCAGCCACATGTCGCGCTTGACGTTGCGGTAGAACCAGGCGCCGCACTCGGCCGACACGGGCGAGCCCGCGAGCATGACACCGGTCAGGGCGGACAGGCCGTACTTTTCCCCCGGCACCAGGCCCGCCTTGGCCAACAGGTCGACGTAGGAGGGGCTGGCGCCGAAGAACGACACGCGGGCCGCCTCGGCCATCTCCCACAGCACGTCCGGGCGAGGGTGGCCGGGATGCCCGTCGTACAGCAACGGCCGCACGCCGAGCAGCAGCGAGCTGACCAGGAAGTTCCACATCATCCAGCCGGATGTCGTGTAGAAGAACATCCGGTCGCCTGGGTGCAGGTCCATGTTGAAGGTCTGCAGCTTCAGCTGCTCGATGAGGATGCCGCCGTGGCTGTGCGTGATCGCCTTCGGCAGCCCGGTGGTCCCTGAGGAGAACAAGATCCACAGCGGCTGCCCGAACGGCACCTGCTCGAACTCGAACCCGGCGGCCGGCACCGGCGGGTGATTCATCACCTCAGCCCAGGCCTGTGCGCGCGGATCGACCCGGCCGGCAAGCGGGCCGGGAACCCAGATGACCTGCTCCAGGCTGGGCAGCCCGGCGATCACCTGCCGCATCTCGGCGCTGCGGTCGTAATCCCGGCCGCCGTAGCGGTAGCTGTCCACGCAGAACAGGACCTTCGGTGACAGCTGCCCGAACCTTTCGCTGACGCCCCGGCCGCCGAAGTCGGGGGAGCAACTGGTCCAGATGGCCCCGATGCTGGTCGTGGCCAGCATCGCGATGACGGTGTGCGGGATGTTCGGCATGCAGGACGCGACCCGGTCGCCCCGCCTGACGCCCATGCCGCGCAGCTGAGTGGCCAGGATCCGGACGGCGTTTGTGAGCTCCGTCCACGGAAGGCCGGTCAGCGGCGTCGTCTCCGACTGGTGGTACAGGGCGTCCTCGCCGGGCTGCTCGTTCCCCAGCACGTGCTGCGCGTAGTTCAGCCTGGCTCCGGGGAACCACTCGGCGCCTGGCATGGTCCGGGAGCCGAGGACCGCCGTCGGCGGCGTCGAGGCCTGGATGCCGCAATAGTCCCAGACCGCCTGCCAGAACCCGTCGAGGTCGGTCACCGACCAGCGCCAGAGCTCGTGGTAGTCGCCGAAGCGATGCCCGCGTTCGGTTTCGAGCCACCTGGTGAACGCCGTTATGTTGGCCCGCTCCACCCGGTCGGGGCTTGGCGTCCACAGCAAGTCTCCCTCGCGCACCGGTCCTCGAGCCTCCACATCGCAGACGGTGCCATAGCGCGCCCGCACGGCGCAATGTGATACCCGCACAAATGCGGGCAGGGGAAATGCTGGCCGTACCATGCTGGCCAGGCCGAACCTGCCGTATATGGTGTTTAGGTGGCTGGCCTGGATCTATCCGCCCTAGAGGCGATCGACGTGCACGTACACGTCGAATCGGACGGGCACGGGCGGTTGTCCCTCGACGATGGGCTGCTCGCTGCGTCGGCGAAGTACTTCAAGGCCACGGCCGACCGGACGCCCACGGTGGAGCGGATCGCCGACTATTACCGCCACCGCCAGCTGGCCGCCGTTGTGTTCACCGTGGACGCCGGGACGCAGACCGGTCACCCGGCGCTGTCGAGCGAGGAGATCGCGGACCGGGCCGCGGCGCACCCCGACGTGCTGATCCCGTTCGGCTCGGTGGATCCGCGGACCGGCGGCGAGGCAGTACGCCGGGCCCGGCGGCTGATCGGCGAGCACGGCGTGCGCGGGTTCAAGTTCCATCCCAGCCTGCAGGGCTTCTCGCCGGACGACCAGAGCTATTACCCGCTGTACGCGGTCATCGAGGAGGCGGGCCTGCCCGCCGTCTTCCACACCGGCCAGACGGGCATCGGGGCCGGCCTGCCCGGCGGCCGCGGGATCAAGCTCCGCCTGTCCAACCCGATGCTCCTCGACGACGTGGCCGCGGACTTCCCCGGCATGAAGGTGATCCTGGCCCATCCGTCGGTGCCCTGGCAGGACGAGGCCATCTCGATCGCCACCCACAAGTCCAACGTCTACATCGACCTGTCCGGCTGGTCACCCAAGTACTTCCCGCCCCAGCTGGTCCGCGCGGCCAGCTCCTACCTGCAGGACAAGGTCCTGTTCGGCACCGACTATCCGCTGCTCACCCCGGAACGCTGGCTGAGCGACTTCGAGCTGCTCGACATCAAACCCGAGGTCCGGCCCAAGATCCTCAAGCACAACGCCGTCCGCCTGCTCGGGCTGGGCGACTGATCTTTTTTCCGAACGGGCCGTGGTGCGTCTGGCCGCCAATGTGCTTGCCGATGTTCGGAACCTGCCGCTGCCGGGCGATGATCTGGTGTGGGAACCCAGCCGCAGACATCCGGTGACGCGGTCGCAGCCATATACCGGCGCGCGTTGCCGCAGGTCTACGGGTACCTGCTGCCGCGCTGCGGCAGCACGGTGGTGGCCGAGGACCTGACCGCGGAGACGTTCATGGCGGCGGTCACCGCCGTCAGGCAAGGCCGCGTCCAGGCACCAGAACTGACGGTGGCGTGGCTGGTGGGAGTGGCCAGGCACAAGCTGGCCGACCACTGGCGGCGCTCCGCCCGGGAGCAGCGCGGCCTGGCCGAGGTCGCCGTGCTCACCGAGGAGGCGGGCGACCCGTGGGACGAACACCTGGACGTACAGGCCGCGCACGCCGCCCTGGCCCGCCTGCCCGGGCCGCAGCGGGCCGCGCTGACGCTGCGCTACCTGGACGGGCTGCCGGTCGCCGAGGTGTCCGAGTGCCTGGGCCGCAGCCTGCACGCCACCGAGACGCTGCTGGTCAGGGCGCGGGCCGCGCTGCGCCGTGTCTACCGGGAGGAGGGTAGCGGTGATGCCTGACCCGCTCGACGCGCTGCGCCTGCCGGTGGTGCCGGTGGAGCCGCGGCCGGAGTTCGCCGCCGCCCTGCTGCGGCGCATCGGGGGAGCCGCCGAACCCCCGGCCGGCCAGCCCGCCACCGTGCGGTACTTCGTCACCGATCTGGACGCCTCGGTGGCGTTCTACCGGGACCTGCTGGGATTCCAGGCAGAGCTCCGCCCGTCCCCGGCGTTCGCCATGCTCTACCGCGGCGACCTGCGGCTGCTGCTCAGCGTCCCCGGCCATGCGGGCGGCGGTGATGCCCTGCCCGACGGCAGCGTGCCCGCACCGGGCGGCTGGAACCGGATGGCCCTGCGGGTATCGGACCTGAGCGCGATCGTCGCGGAACTGCGCGCCAAGGGCGCCCGCTTCCGCACCGGCATCACCGCCGGGGTCGCGGTACGCCAGATCCTGCTTCACGACCCGGCCGGCAACCTGGTCGAGCTGTTCGAGCCCGGCGCCGGCTACCACGAGAGAACCCGGCACGAGGAGGAGAACCGATGAGCACCGTCACCGTCCGCTATTTCGTCACCGACCTGGACGCGGCGGTGGCGTT
>Ga0335075_10011520_pt1 | contig 13366 bp, 14 predicted proteins | sample Lox_Sample_24_FD_206723 | JGI IMG/M metagenome (GOLD analysis project Ga0335075, IMG submission 206723) | Soil microbial communities from Loxahatchee National Wildlife Refuge, Florida, United States - Lox_Sample_2.4 | ecosystem: Environmental > Terrestrial > Soil > Wetlands | place: USA...
GACTAGCCCTGAGTGAGCGCGAACCCGCGTCCACGGGAGGCCGATCCTGCCGCGCTTCTCCGCGAGCTTCTCGACGAGCTGCCCGAGGAGCTCGCCCGCCCGGCCTTCACCCACGCATCGTGGACCGCGCGCCGCTCGGACTCCTACGAGCGTCTGGCCTTCCTCGGCGACAGCGTGCTGGCGCTCGCGGTGACCTCGCACCTGTATCCGCGTCTGGAGGCCGATCGCTTCGGCCCCGGCCGGTTGACCAAGATCCGCGCCCAGGCGGTGTCGGGGCGCTCGTGCCGTGCGGTCGCCGAGCGACTGGGGCTGCCGGACCGCTTGCGCGCGGCCGCGCCGGCCGCCGCGGCGGCGACCGTGCCCGCTCTCATCTCGACCGAGCGGGTGCTCGCGTCGGTGATCGAGGCTGTGATCGGCGCCTGCTTTCTCGCCTTCGACTACGAGCGCACGACCGAAGCGGTGGTCGCGGCGTTCGCTCCCGAGATCGAGGAAGCCCTGGAGCATCCGGTCGACTTCAAGTCCGCCCTGCAGGAGCGGCTCGCGCGCAAGGGGGCGCTCGTGACCTACGACGTGGTCGACGAAGAGGGGCCGCCCCACGACCGGGTCTTTTCCGTGAGCGCGATGATCGGGGGCGTCGAGGTCGGCCGCGGGCGGGGCCGCAGCAAGAAGGACGCCGAGCAGGTAGCGGCACACGTCGCGCTCGAGGCGTTGGAGTGAACGCGCCATGTTTCTGAAATCGATCGTCCTCAAGGGCTTCAAGTCCTTCCCCGACCGCACCCGGCTGGACTTTGCCCCCGGCGTCAGCGTGATCGTGGGGCCGAACGGGTCGGGCAAGTCGAACATCACCGACGCGGTCTTGTGGGCCCTCGGCGAGCAGTCCCCACTCGCGGTCCGGGGCCAGTCGATGCAGGACGTGATCTTCGGCGGGGCGCCCGGCAAACAGGGCGCCCGCAGCGCTGAGGTTGAACTCGTGCTCGACGACAGCGAAGGGTCACTCGGCCTTGGTGTCCCCGAGGTCTCGATCATCCGTCGTCTGGACCGGGGCGGCGAGGGCGAGTACCGGCTGGCCGGCGCTCGTTGCCGGCTCGTCGACGTGATCGAGGTCCTGTCGGACACGGGGCTCGGCAAGGAGATGCACTCGGTCATCTCGCAGGGGAGGGTCGAGTCGCTCGTCACGTCCAAGCCGCGCGACCGCCGCATGCTGATCGAGGAGGCCGCCGGCCTCGGCAAGCACCGCAAGCGCCGCCGGCGCGCGCAGCTGAAGCTGGCTCGTACCCAGGAGAACCTCGACCGAGCGCTCGACGTTGAGCGCGAGGCACGCTCGCGTCTGCGGCCGCTCAAGCGCCAGGCCGAGGCGGCCGAGCTCCACGCGCGCCTGGAGCGCCAGACGCTCGAGGTGCGTTGGGAGCTGGCTCGAGACGACCTGCGCGGACTCGGTGTCGAGCTCAGCGCTGCTCAGGCCGCGGCGACCGAGGCGCGGGCCCAGCGCCAGGAGATTGAGCGCGCGCTCGCCGCCGTTGGGGCTCGGCGGAAGGCGGCCGAGGAAGCGCTGGCCCAGCGCAGCGCCCACCGCGAGGAGCTCTCGAGGCGTTGCTTCGTCGCCCAATCCGCGGCCGAGCGGGTTGGCTATCGCGCCGACGCGGCGAGGACGGCCGGAACCGACGTCGAGCAGCGTCTGGCCCGCCGCGAGCAGAGCCTGACCGAGCTCGAGCGCACCGCGCAGGACGAACGCCCCAGTCCGGAGACGGACGCGCGGATCGCCGAGCTCGAGCAGGAGGCGGCGCGGCTTGAGCGCGACCGGGAGGCCGAGCTGGCGCGACAGCTGGCCGAGCTCGAGGCTCAGCTCGTGGCAGCCGGAGACGCCGTGCGCGACCAGGCCGAGGCGGTCGAGCACGGCCGGGAGGCCCGCGAACGTGCCCGGGAGGATCTCGAACGGCTTCGCAGTCAGCTCCGCGAGGCCGAGCGTGCCGTCGAGGCAGCGCGGCGGGAGGCCGCCCGCGTCGGGGGCGAGCTCGCCGCGTGCAACCAGTTCCTGCGCAGCCAGACCGCCGCGCCAGGAGGCGCATCGGTGCTGGCCGACCAGCTTAAGGTTGACCCTGGCTACGAGCTTGCCGTCGCCGCCGCGCTCGATGGACGGCTCCGTGCGGCCGTCCTCGCCGACCGCGGCGCCGCGGCCGCGCTGTTAGATCGCGCCGGCGCGGACGGCGGTCGCGCCCTCGTGTTCGGCGAGGTAAGCGGCGCGGCGCCAGCCCAAGCCCATGCCGCGCCGACGCCGTCCGCCGAACCGCTTGCGCAGCACATTCACGGACCCGTCGAGGCCGCCTCGCTGGCTCGCCGGTTGCTCGCCGGCACGTGGGTGGTCGAGAGCCTCGACGAGCTGCCGGGTGCCTTCTCCGAGGTGGCGGTCACCCGGTCGGGCCGGGTGTGGTCGCCCGTCACGCGCGAGCTTCGCCAGGCGCCGGCGGTGGGGGAGGAGCGCGTGCTCGCCGAGCGCAACCGCCGCGAAGGGCTGGTGCGCGAGAGCGAGGCGGCCGTCCGGACCGAGCTCGACGCCAAGCAGGCGCTCGAGCGTGCCACCCAGGCCGTCGCCGCGGCCGACGCGCAGGCCGCGCGAGCGGTCGACGCCGACCGCGCCGCTCTGAACCAGCGTGACGAGCTCGCCGAGCGCGAGCGGCGGCTGCGGGCCACGATCGAGCGGCGCCGAGCCGCGCCCGATGACGGGCCGCAGGCGGGCCGGCGGATGCAGGTGATGGCCGAGCTCTCGAGCGTCCGGGGCGAGCGCGAGCGCGCCGAGCGCGAGCGATCGGATCGGCAGGCCCGGATAGAGCGCCTGCGGGCGGCGGTCGAGCGTGATCGTGCCCTGATTCCCACCGTGCGGGCGCTGACCGGCGCGCTCGAGCACGTCGCGAGCGCGATCACCGCGCGCCGCGCCCAGTTCGAGGAGGCGCTCCAGTCCGACCGAGCGGCCGGCGAGCACGTCGCGGCCGAGCTCAAGGAGTGCGCGACCGAGGAGGCCGCGCTCTACGCCCGGCTCAACGAGGCCGGAGAGCGCCTGACCCAGAGCGAGGTCCGGCACGAACGGGTTCGCGACCGGCTCAACGAGTGCCGCAGCGAGCTCGAGCAGCTCGCGGGGCGCCTCGAGCTCGCGGCCGAACCGGCCGAAACCGAGCTCGCCGAGGAGGAGCGCGAGACCCTCCGTAGCCGGCTCGAGCGGCTGGGCCGCCGGCGCGAGCAGCTCGGTCCGGTCAATCCCCTCGCCCAGTCCGAGTACGAGGAGGCGGTCGCCCACGTCGAGGAGCTCGAGCATCAGCGCGAGGATCTCGAGACGGCCTTGCGCGAGCTGAACAAGCTGATCGCCGACACCGACCGTCAGATCCGCGAGAGCTTCGAGCAGACCTTCGAGGCGGCCGCTGCCAACTTCGAGCAGGTGGCGGCCCGGCTGTTCCCGGGCGGCCGCGGCCGGCTGCGGCTGGTCACCGAGCGCGAGGACGGCCCCGCGCGGGTGCTCGGCGGCGCGGCGTCTCAGAACGGGAGGCCCGAGTCCGACGACGGCGAGGACGGCGAGCGGGACGCGGCGGCGCCCGAGGAGCAGGAGGAGGATCTGCTCGGGGTCGAGATCGAGATCAGTCCGGTCGGCAAGGACATGAAGCGCCTCTCGCTGCTGTCGGGTGGGGAGAAGTCGATGACCGCGTTGGCCTTCCTGTTCGCGGTCTTCCTGGCCCGTCCGTGTCCGTTCTACATCCTCGACGAGGTTGAGGCCGCGCTCGACGATCTCAACATCGATCGGTTCCTCGAGCTGCTCCGCACGTATTCGGGTCAGGCCCAGTTCATCGTGGTGACCCACCAGAAGCGCACGATGGAGGCCGCCGACTCGCTGTACGGGGTCTCGATGGGGGCCGACGGGATCTCCAAGGTGATCTCGCGCCGGCTCCCCACCGCGACCGAGCAAGCCGCCTAGCCTTCCCGTCCATGGCCCGCGACTGGCGCGACCTGTTCATCGTCGATGGCGCTCCGCCGCCGTCGCAGGCCGACGACGGCTCCGAGACCCAGGAGCGCCGGCGGGGCATGTTCCGGCGGCTGCGCGAGAACCTCCGCAAGACGCGTCAGGCGCTGACCTCGGAAATCCAGGCCACCCTGTTCGAGGACCTGAGCGACGAGACCTGGGAGCGGCTCGAGGAGGCACTGATCTACGCCGACGTCGGCGCCCGGACCACCGCGCAGGTCGTCGAGCAGCTCGAGCGTGAGGCGACCGAGGGCAACATCAGCGGCGGCGAGGCGCTGACCGCCCGGTTGATCGAGCTGCTCGCCGATATCGCGCGCTCGGACGAGGACCGGATCGATCTGCGGCCGCAGCCGACCGTGATCCTCGTCGCCGGCGTCAACGGCACCGGCAAGACCACGACGATCGGGAAGCTCGCCTGGCATTTGAGCAAGGAACTCGGGCAGTCGGTCGTGCTGGGGGCAGGCGACACGTTCCGCGCGGCCGGCGTGGAGCAGCTTGAGGTGTGGGCGCAGCGGGCCGGCGCCTCCTTCGTCAAAGGTCCGCCCGACACCGACCCCGGCGCGGTCGCCTTCGACGCCGTCGCCGCCGCCCTGCGTGACGGCGCGGACGTCGCGATCATCGACACGGCAGGACGCCTGCACACCCAGGACGACCTGATGGCCGAGCTGGCCAAGGTCAAGCGCGTGATCGCGAAGCAGATACCCGACGCGCCGCACGAGACGCTGCTCACCGTCGACGCCACAACCGGCCAGAACGGTCTGCGCCAGGCGCGCCTGTTCTCCGAGGCGGTCGACGTGAGCGGACTGGTCCTCACCAAGCTCGACGGCACCGCCAAGGGCGGCATCGCGCTGGCCATCAGCCACGAGCTCGGGATTCCGGTCAAACTGATCGGGATCGGTGAGCACCTCGAGGACCTGCGCCCGTTCGACGCGACTGATTTCGCGCGGGCACTCGTTTCTTAAGTACATCTCATCAACCGTCCCTAGCGTCTCGACGAGCACGAATGGGCTCTCCGCGGCATCTCTGGTCTGGTGATTGGCAGCTCGAATCTGCGGCGGCCGCGGAGGAGCTGGCCCGACGCCGCGCCCAAGGCCGTCCACCCGCGCGCCACGAGCGCGAGCCCGAGCCAACCAAGCGTCCGCAGACCAATCCCCGAGCGCGTCGCAAGCGCAGGAGGTTGGTGCCTTTCTGGCGGCCGCGCCCGCGCACGGTCCGCGTGGGCGCGCTGGCCGCGCTCGTCCTGCTCGTGTGCGCGGGAGGGGCGCTCGGCGTGAACGCGCTGGTGGCGGGCTCGAGCTCCGAGTCCGCACCGACGACGCTCAGCGGTGCCACGAGCGCCTGGCTGGGCATGGACGTGGGCAGCCTGCCGGTGGGCGGCGTGCTCGTCACCGCCGTGGTCCCGAAGGGGCCCGCCTACCGGGCCGGCTTGCGGCGGGGAGACGTGATCACCGAAGTCGCCGAGCAGCGCGTGGAGAGCCCCGATGACGTCGACTCTGCGCTCGCGCCGCTGCACCCGGGGACACGGGTCAACATCGAGTTCGATCGCGGGGCGGGGACATACGTGACACAGGCCACGCTGCGTAAGCCTCCCGCAGGTTCACCATGAGCTTCGCACGACCGCTGGCCCTCCTCGGCCTACTCGCGATCCCGCTGCTGATCCAGTTCTACATCCGCCATCAGCGCAACCGGGAGCGCGCGGCGGCCGCATTCGTCACCCCGGCGCTCACAGCGTCGGTTGCGCCGCTACGGCCACGTTGGCGCCGGCACGCCCCGATGCTCGCCTTCGTCCTCGCGGCGGCGATCCTGATCGCCGCCGCCGCCCGACCCGAGCGGAGTGTCGCCGTCCCGCTCACCGACGGCGCAGTCATGCTCGCCAACGACGTGTCTAGCTCGATGGCGGCCAAGGACGTCGCGCCCTCGCGTCTGGGTGCGGCGCAGCGTGCGGCCGAGCAGTTCCTGGCTCACGTCCCGACGGCCGTCGAGGTTGGCCTGCTCGAGTTCAACCAGAAGCCGATCGTGCTCCAGTCGCCCACGACCGACCACGCGCTCACCGCGGGCGCGCTCCAGCAGCTTCACGCCGACGGCCACACCGCCGTGGGAGACGCGATCCTCGCCGCCCTGCGCACGCTGAGAAGCATCCCCGACCACGGGGGCAAGCGCCCGCCGGGTGCGATCGTCCTGATCTCTGACGGCTACTCCACGAATGGCTCGGACCCCATCGCCGCCGCTCGCCAGGCGGCCACCGATCACATCCCGATTTACACCGTCGCGGTCGGCACCGATCACGGCACGATCCCCATCCCGCGTGGATCGAAGACGGTGAATGTGCTCGTGCCGATCGCCCCGCAACAGCTCGCGCAGATCGCGAGCGTGTCGGGCGGGCACGCCTTCACCGCGGCGGACGCCGGCGACCTTCGCCAGGTCTATGAGCATCTGGCCGCCCAGCTCGGCCGAAAGCACGTCAAGCACGAGATAACCGCGAGCTTCGCCGGCGGAGGACTGGTCCTGCTGCTCGTCGGCAGCGCCCTGTCGCTCAGCTGGTTCGGCCGCCTGGCCTAGATCCCCACCCACGAATTTCAGACACGACCGCGGAGGACAAATGGAGAACATCGAACAGACGAGCGAGGCGCGCCGGGAGGCCCGGGACGCCCTCCAGGAGGCTCTGCACGAGATCAAGCGCGTGATCGTCGGGCAGGACGCGATGCTCGAGCGCCTGCTCGTCAGCCTGCTGGCCGGCGGCCACGCGCTGCTCGAAGGCGTCCCCGGGCTCGCCAAGACGCTGACCGTGAAGACCTTGGCGGCGGTGCTCGGCGGGTCCTATAACCGCATCCAATTCACCCCGGACCTCGTGCCGGCCGACCTCGTCGGCACGCGCGTGTACCGGCCCGACACGGCGCGCTTCGACACCGAGCTCGGGCCCGTGTTCTGCAACTTCCTCCTCGCCGACGAGATCAACCGCGCCCCGGCCAAGGTCCAGTCGGCGTTGCTCGAGGTCATGCAGGAACAGCAGGTCACGATCGGCGGGACCACGCACCGGGTTCCCCTGCCGTTCATCGTGATGGCCACCCAGAACCCGATCGAGTCCGAGGGCACCTATCCGCTTCCCGAGGCCCAGGTCGACCGCTTCTTGATGAAGATCCTCGTCGACTATCCGGACACGGGTGAGGAAGCCGCCGTGGTCGGCCGCAGCCTCGGCGAGCCGGCGGTGGTGCGGGAGCGGCTGTCGCTCGAGGATCTGCGCCGCTATGCGGCGGCCGCCCGGACGGTGACGGTCGACCGTCAGGTGATCGGTTATGCGGTGGCGCTGGCCGACGCGACCCGGCACCCCGCCAACCACGGTCTCGCCGACGTCGAGGCGATGATCGAGTTCGGAGCCAGCCCGCGCGGGCCGATCGGCCTGGTCCAGGCCGCGCGCGTGCTCGCGCTGTTGCGCGGGCGCGGGCACGTCCTGCCCGACGACGTGCGCGATCTCGCGCCCGATCTCCTGCGCCATCGCATCGTCCTCTCCTACGACGCCCTCAGCGAAGGCGTCACCCCCGACCAGCTGCTCGAGCAGGTGCTCGAAGTGGTTCCGGAGCCGGGGGCGGGCCAGCTGATGCGCGAGACCGCGGTCACGGTGGTCAGGGCGCAGTGAGCGCGAACCTGCTCGAGCCCCCGGCGGCGCGACAGGGCCCCGGTCAGGTCGCGCAGCCCCTGGTCGAGGCCATCGACCTGTCGCTGAGCCGGCTGGTGGCGCGCACGCTGCCCGGCGAGCGGCGCGCCGTCGGCGTGGGGGCGGGCACCGAGCTGGCGCAGCTTCGCCCCTACCAGATCGGGGACGACGTCCGCCACATCGATCCATCGGCGACGGCCCGGACCGGCCAGGCGCATGTGCGCCTCCACGTCCCCGAGCGCTCGGTCACGACCTGGATCGTCCTCGACGTCTCGCCGTCGATGGCGTTCGGCACGGCGCGGCGGCTGAAGGCCGACGTGGCCGAGGGAGTGGCGCTCGTGTTCGGGCGCCTTGGGGTCCGGCGAGCCGGCAGCGTCGGGCTCGTCGCGTTCGGTGCCGCCGGCCCGCGCGTCCTGCCACCGCGTGGCTCACGGCCCGGCATGGTCGCACTGCGCCGCGTGCTCGCCGAGGGCGTTGCGCCGGACGGCCGGCATGACGCGGACGCCATGGCGGATGCGCTCCGGCGGGTGGCACGGCTGGCGCGCCAACCCGGCCTCGTGGCGGTGATCTCTGATTTCCGCGACCAGCGGCGGTGGGAGCGGCCGCTCGGATCGCTGCGCATGCGCCACTCTGTGATCGCGGTCGAGGTCTTCGATCCGCGCGAGCGGGAGCTGCCGGCGGTCGGGCACCTCGCTCTCGTCGACCCCGAGAGCGGAGCGCGGGTCGAGATCGACACGTCGAGCGCGCGCCTGCGCCGGCGGTTCGCCGAGCTCGAGCGCGAGCGCCACGACGCTGTGGCCCGCGAGCTGCGCCGCCTGCGGATCGATCACGTCACGCTTTCCACCGCCGAGGACTGGCTGCTGGCGCTCGGGCGTCAGGTGCGATGAGCTTTGGCTCGCCACTGTGGCTCGCCTCGCTGGCGCTCGTGCCGATCGCGATCCTGGCCTCGCGGGCGGCGCGCCGTCGTGCGCGCCGCTACGCCGTCCGCTTTCCGGCGGTTTCGACGCTGCGCCTCGCGGCCGGGGTGGGGAGCTCGTGGCGCCGCCGGCTACCCGCGCTGCTTGTACTCGCGGCGATCGCCGCGCTGGCCCTGGCGCTTGCTCGTCCTCGTGTCACGTACAGCGCCGCGCGAGACCAGGCCTCGATCATGCTGGTCACCGACCACTCGGGCTCGATGGCGGCGACCGATGTGGAGCCGACGCGCCTCGCGGCCGCCGAGCGCGCGGCCAACACGTTCATCGATCAGCTGCCCGCGTCGGTTCGGGTCGGGGCGATCGCCTTCTCGAGCACGCCCGACGCGGTGCAGGAGCCGGTGGCGGACCACAGCGCCGCTCGGGCGATCATCGACGCGCAGTCGGCGAACGGCTCGACGGCCACCGGCGACGCGCTCCAGCTCGCACTGCAGCTCCTCAAAGCCACCGACGCCAAGCACCCGCCCGAGGCGATCGTGCTCCTGTCCGACGGCGCCGCCAACGCCGGCGTCGACGCGGCGACCGTGGCCCGTCAGGCGGGACACGACAAGGTCCCCATCTTCACCGTGGCGCTCGGCACGCCGGACGGCGCGCTACCGAGCCCGAACCCGTTCACCCCGCCGATCGCAGTGCCCCCCGACCCGCAGCTCATGCAGGAGATCGCACAACTCTCGGGCGGTCGCGCCTTCAACGCACAGACCGCCGACGAGCTCAGCTCGATCTACAAGCTGCTCGGCTCCAAGCTCGGGACCGTGACGCGTAAGGAGGACGTGACGGCCGAGTTCGCGGCTGGCGGCGTCGTGCTGCTCCTGTTTGGAGCGGTTGGCTCGACCCGCTGGTCCGGCCGGCTTCCCTGATCTACGCAGTACGCTGAGGGCCCGCCATGTTCGACTCACTGGCAGAGAAGCTCCAAGCCACCCTGAGCGACGTCCGCGGCCGGGGCACGCTGACCGAGGACGACGTCAACGCCGCGATGCGCGAGATCCGCCTCGCGCTGCTCGAGGCCGACGTCAACTTCAAGGTCGTCAAGAGCTTCACGAGCGCGGTTAAGGAGCGCGCGCTCGGGTCCGACGTCGTCGGCAAGCTCAATCCCGGTCAGCAGGTCGTAAAGATCGTCTCCGACGAGCTGACCGAACTGATGGGCGGCGCCGCACGCGAGATCTCGTTCTCGCCCCGGCCCCCCACCATCATCGTGATGGCCGGCCTCCAGGGGTCGGGCAAGACGACGGCCACGGCAAAGCTCGCACGGTACCTGCGCGAGCAGCACGGCTCGTCGGTGGCGGTCGCCGCCTGCGACGTGTACCGCCCCGCGGCCGTCGAGCAGCTCATCAAGGTCGGACATCAGGCCGGCGCGACGGTCTACGAGCAGGGCACCGATCAGGATCCGGTGAAGATCGCCGCCTGGGCGCGCGACCGCGCCCAGTCCGAGGGCAAGGACGTCCTGATCATCGACACGAGCGGCCGCCTGCACGTCGACCACGAGCTGATGGCCGAGCTGGCCAACATCAAGCAGGCGGTCAAGCCCCACGATGTGCTGCTCGTGGTCGACGCGATGACCGGTCAGGACGCGGTGAACGTGGCCGAGCAGTTCGCCGAGGTCGTCCAGTTCGACGGGGTCGTTATGACCAAGCTCGACGGCGACGCGCGCGGCGGCGCCGCGCTGTCGGTCAAGGCGATCACCGGCAAGCCGATCCTGTTCGCCTCGACCGGCGAGAAGCTCGACCAGTTTGAGCGCTTCCACCCCGATCGGATGGCTCAGCGGATTCTCGGCATGGGCGACGTCATGACCCTGATCGAGAAGGCAGAGTCCGCCTACGACGAGGAGCAGGCGGCCGAGCTCGAGCGCAAGCTGCGCAAGTCGGAGTTCGGGCTGGACGACTTCCTCGATCAGATGCGCCAGATCCGCCGGCTCGGTCCGCTCCAGTCGCTGATCGGGATGATCCCGGGCATGGGCAAGGAGCTGCGCGGGGTCAAGGTGGACGAGCGCGAGTTCGACCGGATCCAGGCCATCATCCTGTCGATGACACCCCAGGAGCGCCGGCACCCCGAGCTGATCAAGGGCTCGCGCCGGCTGCGGATCGCCAAGGGATCGGGCACCAACGTGCAGGCGGTCAAGCAGCTCATCAAGCAGTTCGAGCAGATGCGTAAGGTCATGCGCTCGGTCGCGCAGGGCAAGATGCCCGACCTCGGCGCGCTGATGCGTCAGGCCCGCTGAGGCACAACACGCTAACCTCGTCGTCCGCATGTCAGTACGACTAAGACTCACGCGTATCGGCTCACGCAAGAACCCCGTCTGGCGGGTCGTGGTGGCCGACCAGCGATCCAAGCGCGACGGACGCGTGATCGAGATCGTCGGGCACTACAACGCCCAGACCAACCCGTCGACGATCGTGCTCGATGAGGAACGGATCCGTGATTGGCTCGCGCGGGGGGCCCAGCCCTCGGAAACCGTCCGCAAGCTGCTGCACGTCCAGGGCATCCAGTAGCCCTCGCGGTCGATGAAGGAGCTGCTCGAGTACCTGGCGCGGGGTCTGGTCGAGCATCCCGACGAGGTGCGCGTCAACGAGGTGCAAGAGGACGACGGCGCGATCGTGCTCGAGCTCTCGGTGGCCGACGAGGACTACGGCAGTGTGATCGGCCGGGGCGGGCGGACGGCGGCGGCTCTGCGCACCGTGGTCAAGACCGCGGCGATGCGGACCAAGCGCCGCGTGTTCGTCGACATCGTCGACGTCTGAGCCGGGGGCCGCACTGATGGAATGGCTTCACGCCGGTCGCGTGGGGCGCCCGCACGGCCTGGACGGCAGCTTCCACGTCACGCGCCCGAACGCGCAGCTGCTCCAGGACGCCCACTCGGTGATGATCGACGACCGCGAGCTAGAGATCACTAGACGGGCCGGCACGCCTCAGCGCCTCATCCTGCGCCTCGAGGCCCATGAAGACCGCGGCGCGGCCGAGGTCCTGCGCGGCAAGGAGATGCTCGTGGCACGCGTCGAGGCGCCCGAGCTCGGCCCCGATGAGTGGTGGGCCGAGGATCTCGTCGGATGCTCGGTGCACGACGGCGGACGGGCCGTGGGAACGGTCCGGCAGCTCGTCGAGCTGCCATCGTGCGAGATGCTCGAGGTCGAGCGCGCCGGCGGTGGTGAGCTCCTGGTTCCGCTGGTCACTGATGCGGTGCGCGAGGTCGACTTGGAGCGGCGCACGATCGACGTCGACCTCCGGTTCCTGGGTGAGGAGTGACGCGCGATGGAGATCGACGTCTTCACGCTGTTCCCGGAGGCGTTCGAGTGGTTCGGACGCCAGCGCCATGTCGCCAACGCACTGGCCGGCGGACATCGGCTCCAGTACGTCAACTACCGCGACCACACGCCGCTGAGCGCCGGCCAGGTCGACGACACGCCGTTCGGCGGGGGCGCCGGCATGGTGCTGCGAGTCGACGTCGTGGAGGCCGCCCTGCGCGCCCGCTACGACCGCGACCCCGTGGAGCTGCGGTCCGATCGCCGCGTGATCGTCCTGACGCCTGGGGGCTCACTGCTCGACGAGGCGCTCGCGGACGAACTCTCACGTGAGCCGGCGCTGACCCTCCTGTCCGGCCGCTACGAGGGATTCGACCAGCGGATCGTCGAGCACTTCGCGAGCGACGAGGTGTCGATCGGACGCTACGTCCTGAGTGGTGGCGAGCTCGCGGCGATGGTGCTGTGCGATGCCATCCTGCGCAAGCTCCCCGGCGCGCTCGGCGACCCGCGCTCGGCGGTGGAGGAATCCTTCAGCGAGGCGCTGGGTGGCGCACCCGAGTACCCCCACTACACGCGGCCAGCCGAGTATCGGGGCTGGCGAGTCCCGGACGTACTCCTCTCGGGCCATCATGCGCGGATCCGGGAATGGCGCCTGCGCCAGAGCGCGGCGCGCGGTCCGCTACCATAGGCGACCCCCGCACGGGCACTGCGCCGTGCAATACATCTACCACCGAGCATCGCCGGGTGCTCGGGGTGGCAGGATCTGCACCGTATGAGCACCGTGATCGACAGCTTGGAGCGCGCCCAGCTTCGCCGTGTACCGGCGTTCGACGCCGGCGACCGCCTGCGCGTGCACTTCCAGGTGATCGAGGGCACGCGGCGCCGTACCCAGGTGTTCGAAGGCGTCGTGATCAAGCGCCAGGGCCACGGTGCCCGCGAGACCTTCACGGTCCGCAAGCAGTCCTTCGGGGTCGGCGTGGAGCGGACGTTCCCGCTGCACTCGCCGAAGATCGAGCGCATCGAAGTGGCCGCCCGCGGCGACGTGCGGCGCGCCAAGCTCTACTACCTGCGCGGTCGCGTTGGCAAGCGCGCTCGGGTCCGGGAGCGCCGGAGCAATGTGCCCGAGGTCGCGGTCGAGGGCGGGCTGCTGCACGCCGAGGTTCCCGAGGAGCCGGCGCCCGAGGAGCAGCCGGAGCTCGAGGCCGCTGTCGAGACGGAAGCCGTGGCCGAGCCCGAAGCCGCTGCTGAGCCCGAAGCCGTTGCCGAGCCGGAGACGACCGAGGCGCAGGACGATGCCGGCGCTGCGGAAGCTGGGGAGTCGGACCCCCCGACGGCGCCGCAGGACGCCAGTCCGGCGGCGACGGAGGAACCCGCCGGCGAAGAGCAGGAGTGACGAAGGCGCGCAGGTCGCCGGCTGCCACTCTGGTCGAGCTCGCGGTGATCGTCCTCACCGCGCTCGGACTCGCGCTCGGTGTGCAGGCGTTCCTGGTGAAGCCCTACCGCATCC
>Ga0335075_10011521_pt1 | contig 13365 bp, 11 predicted proteins | sample Lox_Sample_24_FD_206723 | JGI IMG/M metagenome (GOLD analysis project Ga0335075, IMG submission 206723) | Soil microbial communities from Loxahatchee National Wildlife Refuge, Florida, United States - Lox_Sample_2.4 | ecosystem: Environmental > Terrestrial > Soil > Wetlands | place: USA...
GCGCATTCGCGAGGCCATGGCCCAGGCGGATTCGATCGCGGACACCATCGCGTTCCAGGTGAATCAGACTTACCGCCAGTTGATTCTTGCTCGTAAGGGCATCGATCGCTCCCGCCCGGCTGTGGAACAGGCGCGGGAGACCTACCGGCTGGTGGTGGCCCGATCGCGACAGGGCGACGCCACGCCCGCTGAGCTAACCGAAGCCGAGGCGGGACTGACTCGGGCCGAGCAGGACTACGCCAACGCGATCTACGATTATCTCACCGCCATCGAACGTCTACAATATGCGATGGGAACTACGCCGACACCGCAGAAGGCTGGATCGCACCCATAACTGGGTAGTGTGATCGAAGAACCGGAAGACCGCGCACAATTGCAACCTTTGTTTCGGAGAGTACCCATGTCCACGCCGACCCCTGCTGCAGCACCCAACCCTCCGTCCCCACAATCTACCGCTGTCTCGCCGCCCTCGACACCGCGAAAGCGCTTGTTCATCAGACTTTTGTGGCTCGGCGGACTGCTGGCCCTTGCCGGGCTGATCATCCCGTTTGTCTACCTGTGGCTATCCCACCGCTTGAACCATTCGATCACCGATGATGCCTTCGTGGAAGCGCACATCGTTAACATCACCCCGCAAATGGTGTCGGGACACTTGATCCGCTTCCTGGTCGAGGAGAACGACCGAGTCGAACAGGGGCAAGTGCTGGCGGAGATCGATTCGGTGTCTTACCGCGATCAGGTAGACCTGGCCCGCAGCAAGGTCGAAGCGGCCGAGGCGGAATTGCGGCGGCAAGAGGCCGCCCTCGATCGGCTCCGTATCGAAGTGCCCATTCAGATCGAGATTGCCCACCGTAGTCTCGCGGCTGCCAAGGCGGACGAGGCCCGAGCCAAGCAAGCTCTCAAACTTACCGAAGATGAGGTCGAACATGGGATCGAGGAGGCCCAAGCTGGCCTTGAGGCGGCCCAGGCCGATCTCGTCCTGGCGAAGCAAGAATACACGCGCTTCACCAACCTGCAAAGGGAGGAGGCCGTGCCCCTGCGCCGCGCTCAGGAAGTGACGCGGTCCCGCGATGCGGCCGAGGCACACCGAAAACTGGCCGCCACGAAGCTCGCCAAGGCGAAGGCCGAGCGAACGCGGATCGAGGTTGCCAAACGGACGTTGGAAGCGGCCGAAAGGACAACCGAGAAGGCCGTCAAGGGGGTCGATATGGCCAACACCGGCTATGACCAGATCCGCGAGGTCGAGCTGTTGACCGCCCTCAAGAAGGTGAGTGTTGCGGAAGCGCGCAAAGCCCTGACTTCATCCGAGGACCAGCTCAAGTATACTCAGGTCCGCGCGCCCTTCCCCGGCCTGGTGGTCAAGCGCTACCGCCACCTGGGGGATTTCGCCTCGGCCGGTGTGGCCATCCTGAGCATGTACAACCCCGACCTGATTTATGTTACGGCCAATCTAGAGGAGACACGTCTGCGCGGCGTCGCTCCGGGCAACCCAGTCGAATTGCAGGTGGACGCCTTCGCGGAACCGTTCCGCGGCCGCGTCGTTTGGATCGACAAATCGACCGGGGCGCAGTTCGCTCTGATGCCGCGCAACGTTGTCTCCGGCGAGTTCACCAAGGTAGTGCAGCGCGTGCCGGTGCGCATCGCGATCGAAAAGGACGACCGCTGGCCGCTCCTGAGGGCCGGGCTCTCCGTCCGGGCCGTGATCAGCCACGGCGCGGGTGACCCAGGCTGGGCGGAGCAGGCTGCCCGTGAGATGAAGGAGCTGGAGACGCGCTACAACCAGCCACAACCCGCGGATCACGGAGCCGGCCAGGGGGACCAGCCATGACCACAGCGCTGGCTCCGGCTCCGGCCGTGCCCGAACAGGCACTTGCAGCGCCGGCTCCGCCGCTGCGGATCGAGCGCCGCCACTGGCTGGCGGCGTTGGCCGTCCTCTTCGTCTTCTTCACGCCTTACCAGACCCTCGTGCAGACGGTCATCACGGACGACGCCGTGCGCAAGGGCCTCGAGATCGATGATTACGACATGATCTGGCAGCAGGTCGGCTACGGGGTCGGCGTCCTGTATGGTCTGTTCACCGGGCTGTGGTTGTCAGCCCGGATCGGCGCGCGTTACACCATCGTTCTGGGCATGCTGGGGTTCGCCCTGGGCAACCTGCTGTGTGGGGCGGCTGTCGGACTCGAGAGTTTCGTCCTGGGCCGGTTCGTCGATGGCTTCGGCAAGATGATGGTGATGGCGCTCTGCCGGACCACGCTCTACAAGCAGCTCGATCGCCTACTGCTCGTGGCAATTGGCTTTTATGGGATCTTTGCTTACTCGACGCGCAACACGACGCCGCTGCTGATGGCGGAGCTTGCCGTGGAGCTTTCCTGGCGCTGGATGTACTGGGTCTACATCCCAATCGCGCTGTTGGCGATGGTCCTCGTCTGGCGCTACTTCCGTCCCGACCGTCCGCCCCGGCCGATGCATCTGCCCATCGACTGGCTGGCCGTCACGCTTTTCACAGCCTGGGTTGTCGCGGTCACATTCGCCTTCAGCTGGTATCGCAAGTGGGGCGGCTGGACGTCGAACACCTTCAACGTAACGGTCCTCCTGTGCGTTACCGTCCCGGTCTTTCTGACAATCTGGCTCGGCTCGGGATACAGCCCCGACGAGCATTTGAACCGTTTGCTGCGAACCCGCGTGTTCATTCTGGCCATGATGATCCGCGGCCTGATGCTGGTGCATCTGGTCGCCGTGCTGACGATCGTCGGCCTGTACGCCACCGAGCTGCGCGACTACCCCCGGACCACGGCCGGCTGGCTGATGGTGCCGGCCACGCTGACGATGGCTTCCTCCACGTTCCTGACCACCTGGTTCCACCGGCGCAGCCTGCGGCACGTCTGGCTGATCGTGGGGATGGTGGGCACGGCGGCCTGTGTCTGGTGGCTGTCGTCGCTGGATAACTTTACGCCGAAAGAGCATATCGCCCTGATCCTGGCCTGCTGGGGAGCGTTCCTCGGCCTGATCCCACCCGTCTTCCTGACCGACGAGATCGAGGGATTGAACCCCAAGGATTTCCTCTACGCCGGCACTCTGGCGGTGGTCGGCCTGGTCACGCCGATCATCATGGTGCCGACGGCGACGGGGACGGTGATCAAGGCGTGGTCCGACCGGGCGCTGGATACCTACCGCCTCAACCTTATGAGCAATCGCCCCGCCGTGTCCGAAGCCGAGATCCGCATCGCCGACTACTACCAGCAGCGCGGCCTGGGCGGGCCATTCTTGCAGCAGGAAACCGGCCAGATCCTAGGCGGGTTCGCCACCTACGAGAGCATCGCCATGGGATTCCGCTGGGGTCTGCGTTTCCTGAGCCTGATGATGCTGACTCTCGGGATTGCAGTCGCGTTGCTACTCTGGTGGTCGGCGCGGGGATTACGCGCGCCGCCTGGAGCGGGGTATATTTGATTCATGGCAGAGGAGACAACTCATGTCCCGGACTGTGGCAGAAGACTTGGTGGACGCCCTTGCCCGAGTCGGCGTCCGGCGCATCTACGGCGTCGTCGGCGACAGCCTGAACCCGGTTACCGACGCCCTCCGCCGCGGTGGGAAAATCCAGTGGGTGCATGTACGCCACGAAGAGACCGGGGCGTTCGCCGCCGGGGCGGAGGCCCAGCTGACTGGAGAACTGGCCGTGTGCGCGGGTAGCTGCGGCCCCGGCAACCTGCACCTCATCAACGGGCTATTCGACGCCCACCGCAGCATGGCCCCGGTACTGGCCATCGCTGCCCACATCCCCAGCGCCGAGATCGGAACCGGCTACTTCCAGGAGACCCACCCCGACCAGACGTTCCGCGAGTGCAGCCACTACTGCGAACTCATCTCCCAGCCCCGCCAGGCGCCGCGCGTCTTACAAACCGCCATGCAGCATGCGGTAACGAAGCGGGGCGTCTCGGTCATCGCACTGCCCGGCGACATAGCGGCCCTGGAGGTGCTTTCCCACGCGGCCACAACCGCAGGCGTGACCGGAACCCCGGTCGTCCGGCCTGCGGACGCGGACTTGAGCCGCCTGGCCGACCTCCTGAACAAGGCCGGGAAGGTGACGCTGTTCTGCGGCAGCGGCTGCGCCGGCGCGCACGACGAGGTTGTGGCCCTGGCCGAGAAGCTCAACGCACCTGTCGGCTACGCCTTCCGCGGCAAGGAGTGGGTCGAGTACGATAACCCCTACGCGGTAGGGATGAGCGGCTTGCTCGGTTGGGGCGCCGCTTATCAGGCGATGCACAAGTGCGACGTCCTGATTCTGCTCGGCACCGACTTCCCCTACGACACCTTCATGCCCTCCCATCCGACGATCGCCCAGGTGGACGTTCGCGCCGAACGCCTTGGGCGGCGGTCGAAGCTGGATCTGGGGCTGTGCGGCGACGTGCGCGAGACCGTCCGCTGCCTGCTTCCCCTGGTCGGGGCGAAGACCGACCGGGCGTTTCTGGACGCCATGCTGGAGCGGCACAAGGCCGCCCACAAGAAGCTCTATTCATTCGCCGACCACGCCGAGAAGCGGCGGCCAATCTACCCCCAGTACGTGGCCGCCACGCTCGACGAATTGGCCAGCCCTGAGGCGGTGTTCACCGTCGATACCGGCATGTGCTGCGTCTGGGGTGCCCGCTACATCCGCGCCGCCAAGGGGCGGCGGATGCTCGGTTCGTTCAACCACGGCTCAATGGCTAACGCCCTGCCGCAGGCCATCGGCGCTCAGCTGGCCTACCCCGACCGGCAGGTGATCGCGCTTTCCGGCGACGGCGGGTTCGCCATGCTCATGGGCGATGTCCTGACGCTGGCCCAATACAACCTGCCCGTCAAGATCATCCTCTTCAACAACCACTCGCTCGACATGGTCCAACTGGAAATGGAGGCGGCCGGCATCCCGCCGTTCGGCGTCGAACTGAAAAACCCCGACTTCTCGGCCGTGGCCCGAGCCGTCGGTCTGTTCGGCGTCCGCGTCGAGGATCCTGCGGACGTGCCGTCCGCCCTGGGGAGGGCACTGGCCCACCCCGGACCGGCACTGGTCGATGTGGTCACCGACAAAAACGTCCTGGCCATGCCGCCCAAGGCGACAGTCCAACAGGCCAAGGGGTTCGCCCTGGCGATGACCAAGATGGCGTTCGGCGGTCAGATCGACGACGTACTGGACACGGTCGCGACCAACTGGCGGGAAATCATCTGAATCCGGGAAGCGCAACGAAGGAGGCGGTATCATGTCGAGCAGCGGCGAATCGTCGGGCTTGCCCCGCGGCACGGAGCTGTTGCACAACCCTCGACTCAACAAAGGGACGGCCTTCCCCGAGGCCGAGCGGGAAGCACTCGGGCTGGTCGGGCTGCTCCCCGAGGGGGTGGACACCGAGGAGTTGCAGTTGCAGCGGGTCCGTCTCCAGCTCGATCAGAAAACCAGCGACATCGAGAAATACGTCTTCCTTTCTTCCCTCCAGGACAACAACGAGACGCTTTTCTACAAAGCCCTGATGTCGGAGCCGGCGCACTTCATGCCCCTGGTCTACACGCCCACCGTCGGCGAGGCGTGCCAGAAATTCGGCCACATCCTCCGGCGCCCGAAAGGCGTCTATCTGTCGATCCACCGCAAGGGCCGGGTCCGGGACATCCTCCGCAACTGGCCGGAGAAGGACGTGCGCTTCATCGTCGTGACCGATGGCGAGCGTATCCTCGGCCTGGGCGACCTGGGCGCCAACGGCATGGGCATCCCCATCGGCAAGCTCGCCCTGTACACAGCCTGCGCCGGCGTGCCGCCTCAGTTTACCCTTCCCATAACCCTCGATGTCGGGACCAACAACGAGTCGCTTCTGCGCGACCCTCTCTACCTTGGCCTGCGCCAGCCGCGCGTCCGGGGCGCCGAGTACGACGCCTTCGTCGAGGAGTTCGTGACGGCGGTGCAGGAGATGTACCCCGGCTGCTGCATCCAGTTCGAAGACTTCGCCAATTTCCATGCGGTGCCACTCTTGGCCCGCTACCGCGACCGAGTCTGCTGCTACAACGACGACATCCAAGGCACGGCCTCGGTCGCGGTGGCGGGCGTCTACGCCGCCCTGCGCATTCTCAAGAGCAAGATGAGCGAGCAGACGTTTCTGTTCCTCGGTGCGGGCTCGGCGGGGACGGGGATCGCCGACCTCCTCAGCCAGACCATGACGCGCGAGGGTCTCTCCGTCGAGGAGGCGCGACGCCACTGCTGGCTGGTGGACGTGCATGGGTTGATCGAGAACGGCCGCACCGATCTGGAGGACTTTCAGAAGCCCTTCGCCCATCCGCACGCGCCGGTGAAGGACTTCCTGGCGGCCGTGGAGTCGATCCGGCCGACGGCGATCATCGGCGTCAGCACCGTGCCGAAGCTGTTCAACCGGGCCGTGATCGAGGCGATGGCGCGCCTCAACCGCCGGCCGATCATTTTCCCGTACTCCAACCCCACGTCACGCTCCGAGTGTACGGCGGAGGAGGCCTACCTGTGGTCCGAGGGCCGCGCCATCTTCGCCAGCGGCAGTCCGTTCGCGCCGGTGCGGTTCGGCGGCAAGACGTTTGTGCCGGGCCAGGGCAATAACGTCTACATCTTCCCGGCGATGGGGATGGCGATTTATGCCAGTCGTGCCCGGCGGGTCACGGACGAGATGTTCATCGAGGCGGCGAAGGCGGTCGCCGAGCAGGTCACGGAGGCGGACCTCGATATAGGGCTGATCTACCCGCCCCAGTCGGCCATCCTGGGTACATCCCTCCACGTCGCGGAACGGGTGGCGGAGCTGATCTTCGAGCGCGGCCTGGCCGGCGTCGAGCGACCCGCGAACGTCAAGGCCTTCATCCAGTCGAAGGTGTACCGGCCCGAGTACCAGCCGCTCCACTGACGCGGGCGGCGGAATCCGGTATCAGACTGTGATGACGATCTTGCCGATCTGCTGGTTCGATTCCAGGTAGCCTTGAGCCTCGACGATTTGATCCAGCGGGAACGTCTTGGCGAGCAGTGACTTGAAGCTGCCCTTGGCGAGTCCATCGTTGACGAACTTCATCGCCCGTTCCAGACGCTCCGGGTCGCTCGTGATCTCGATGAACACGTAGCCACGAATCGTGATCCACTTGACCAGGACGTCGAACAAGGGGAGTGGCGTCGGCTCCGTGCTCAACGCACCGTAGAGGAACAGAATCCCCAGCCGGGCCGTCGCCTGAGCGAGCTTGGCGAAGGTCGGCTTGAGGTACTCCGTCAATATGCCATGCTGCGCTCGGAAGACACTGGTCAGATTCGTCCGCGGCAAGGTATTCGCCCATAGTATTGAGAGCGAGTTCAGTTTTCTGAGTCTGTTCGTAGTCGGACGGACCTATGGGCTGACATGGAGGGAGAGCGATGGTCGATTTGCTGCCACTCCTTGATGAGAGGGACAGGCTACCGACGGCCCTTGACCGGCTGCAGTGGACCACGCTGCTGTATGACCTGCACGAAACCAACCGCGACAACGGACTGGTCCGGGACAAGACCGTTACTGTTCTAGGCACGTTCGCCGCGTATGAGAGCATCGCTATCGGTTTTCGTCAGGGACTGCGTTTCCTGAGCATGATGATGCTCACCCTTGGGCTGACGGCGGCTTTGCTGATGTGGCGCGCGGCGCGGGGATTACATGCACCGCCTGGGGCCGGGTATACCTGAGACAAACAACCCTGCCGGAAGCATCAACGTTCGCAGCAAAACCGTGAAACCGGCGCTCTCACATCGCTTGCTCACGTGTTTTCCGCGCCAATTCTTCGTTTACTTTTCCCTTGTAGCAGCGGCGCGTGATCGGGTACTGATTCAATCCCAGCACCTCTTGCAGCCAATCATGCGTCTGCTCCGGATGGATGAGCAGGTCGCGCTCCCACACCTTTCAACACCGTTTGCAAGGTTTCGTAAAGGTGTAAATTGTAGCCTGGCTCGACGCGAAAGCGGAAGGTGCGCACTTCCAATGTGGTCGGCAACCAGCTAATGATGTGATAGTCAATCTCCGCTCCCTGCGCTTCGCCGTGCTGCTTGACACGAACGAAAGTGACCCAGGTGTGCGTCAAACGAGCGATTTTGGGCTGGCTTTGGGACCCGAAGACAAGGACGTAGAACTTCTCGTCCGGCCGTGGCTCCCACAGTCCCTTATCTTCGCCATGCTCATCCTCTGCCAAGGGAACGAACACATTTTGCGCAGCTCGCCCCAAGTCTGTGCTGCATTCCGATCAAGAAATGTGTCCTGTAAATCAAGAACAATCCGTACAGTTCGTATCGACCTATCCCTTAGGACGGTTTCAGGAGAACCCTTCAAAAAAAGTGTCAAGCCGAAAGCTGGTAAACCAGATGAGCTGCATTTCCTGGGCAAATGTTCATGGTTGTGTGGCCTCCGTTCTGTGCGAATGGGCACAGTCCATATATCAATTCCGCTCACGGGTCCAGGAGAGATCGGGAACGTAAATCTACCGACCAGAGGGGTAACACATCTACCATCACAGCGACTCCAGCGCTGCGTAATGGCTGACCTGGATTCGTCCTTATGTCCAGAGCACCCGTCGTGACGCCGATCCGCCGGAAAAGCTCTACAGAGGCATCTTCGATTCTGCTGAGTGCGAATCGCCTTGCTCTCACCTTCTCGGCACGACGATTGCTTTCTCCCCTCGCGAAGTCGGTATCCGACGAGAAACGTAACCTTCTTGAAGAAGCGGGAGAGCAAACGCGCTGCGCCCTCGGAGAACCTGTGCCGCACTTCAACGTGGACGATAAGGAGAGCTATGCCATGACGGACGTCACTTCTTTAATCAGCCGGATCGATCGGGAGCTGGAGGCGGAGGTGAAGAAGCAGAAAGCGGCCTGGGCGGAGGTGGCGCAAGCGAACCGTGAGCGCGCCGCGCGGCTCCAGCGCTACGAGAAGGTGGCCCAACACATTATCGAGCTGGTGAAGCCGCGACTGGCTGCATTCGTCGATCGCTTCAAATCACTGGCCACGGTCGAGCCGAATGTGCGCGAACATACCCGAGCCGTCAACCTGACGTTCGCCTCGCATCTGGCAAAGGTGACGTTGACCTTCGAGGTATTTCCCGACGTAGAGGCCAATCACGTTCGGCTGGAATGCACCATGGGCATCTATCCGGCGCTGGTTCGATACGACAAGCAGTCGGTCCTTGAATTCTCCCTCGACGAGGTGGAGGGCAACGCGGTGACGCAGTGGTTCGACGATCGGATTGTGGCCTTCGTCAAGGCGTACTTTGCCCTCGTGCGCCAGGACAGCGAACTCCAGGATCACCTCAAGGATCAACTCGTTGAGGATCCGGTGACGAAGATACGCTTCCCGAAGTATCTCGCCTCGTCCACCCTGGAGCGCGAAGGCCGAACCTACTACTTCGTGGACGAGGAAACCCGACAGGAGTTCGAGAAAGACCTGGCCGTGAACGTGTGAGGTAACCATGGACGCGATTCACAAGATCCTTGTTCCGACAGATTTTTCCGCGCACGCCGACGAGGCGTTCCGCGTGGCCCACAAGCTGGCCGGACTGACGGGAGCCGAGGTGATCCTCTTCCACGTCGCCCGGCCTCCCGCCGTGGTGACGGAGGCCGGCCAGCTCCTGGCCGACCCGAGCAAGGGAGAGACGGTAAACCTGTGGGAACGCTTTCAAAGCATGCAACCATCGGACCCCAAGGTCCGCGTGGAGTATCAAGTGATTGTGGCCGGTCGGCCGCGTGCCGGATACATCCTCGAAATTCTCGACCAGCTGGGGTGCGATTTGATCGTGATGGGGACGCACCGACGCTCCTGGCTGAAACAACGTCTCTTCGGCAGCGTGACTGAAGAAGTGGCGCGCCTGGCTCGCTGTCCGGTCATGGTCGCTAAGGCTCCGTCGCCAGTAGTGGACCAACCGATTCCGGAGCCAGTGCAAATGACGGGAGCGTAAAGGCGCACTCCAGGCGAGGCACCACAGAGGCTTCAGGGAGGAATTACAGTGTATGCTTTTGCCCCTTCTGATCGGTATCGGTGCATTCCTCGGTAGCCTGTTGTCTTACGGCATGGCGACGGCGCTCATCGTGCATATCGTGGTGCGCTTGATCCGGAGCGGATACACCGGGTTGGGGTTTTGGAAAAACGTCGCTGTCATGACGATCGTTTCTCTCGTCACGGCGGCGGCACATCTGATCCAGATCGCTCTTTGGGCGGTTGCGCTGTTGCTTTCCGGCGAGATTACGACATTCGAGGCAGCGTTTTATTACTCCGCGGAGAATTACACGGCACTCGGCTACGGAGACATCGTCCTGTCCGAGAGGTGGCAGTTGCTCGGCCCGTTGGAGGCCATCAACGGCTTGCTGCTCTTCGGACTGTCAACAGCAGTGATGTTCGCCGTGATGAGCCGACTGATCGCGAATCATCTCCGTCAACAACTCGCTCAGCTGGGAGAGGAAAAGATCAGTGCGGTGTTGGGTTTGCAAGGCAGGAGTGAAAGCACTTTCCCCGGACAATCGTCGATCGAGAGGAGAAGACGTTAAGAAGCTCCGATGGATCTGCGGCGTGATTGTGCTGGCTCTGCTAGCCCTGGCCGGCCAGTCAGCTCCCGCCTCAAGTTCAGGCGTCGAGACAATGGCCACTGCCTGAAAAAGCTGTCCTGTATGAGAGGATGTTCGATGCGTCAGACAATTATTCTCTTCCGCCAGGAACCGACGATTTCAACAGGGTGCTGGACGAATGAGTGTCCGCCCGTTCCGCTCAGGAATACCGGGGAAGCAATACTGGATTCGCCGCAAGGGCTGACCGAGCAGCAACAGGGAGTCCAATCATGAACGATATCGATCCTAAGAATTCCCCAGCGTCAGACTCTTCGATCCAGGCGACCGCAGCCGCTCCCCAAGCGGTGTCGTCGGCCCCGCCCAAAGGCGCGGCCCATCCCCCTTCGCATTCCGAAGGACCTGCCACGCCTACCGGCGGCCCGCCACGCGTCACCCAGTCCCAACCGCCCGCCGCTACACCGCCTGTCCGTCGTTCACGAAAGTGGCTGCTGTGGGCCGGGGGCGTGGCCGCGTTGGCGGTCGGCGGGTACTTCCTGGTTCCGTGGGTGGAGACAACGCTCAACACCGAGAGCACGGACGACGCTTACGTCAACGGGCACGTGACGTTCGTGGCCCCCCGCGTCTCCGGCAAGGTGGCCAAGGTCTTCGTGGATGACAACAAGCGCGTCAAGAAAGGGGACTTGCTTGTCCAGCTCGACAAGGAGCCGTTCGCCGTTCAGGTGGCGCTGAAGCGCGCCGCCGTCCGGGTGGCCGAGAAGAACCTGGTGGCGGCCAAGGCCCAGGCTCGCGGGCTGGAGGCCCAGCTCGGCAGTCAACGCTGGAAGCTCCAGAACGCCTCCGAACAGGTCAACACTCAGGTCGCCAAGCTTCGCGCCGCCGTTGCCACGCTGAGCAGCAGCCAAGCCAAGCTGCGCCTGGCGGAGGCCAACTTCAGACGAGCCCAGCAGCTGCTGCCGAAGGGCGGCATGAGCAAGGAGGACTTCGACATGCGCCAGCAGACGGCCAAGGTGGCCGAGGCGGAAGTCCACGAAGCCCTTCAGCAGGTCTATGCCATTCGGGTCGGCCTCGGCCTTCCCGCTGAGCCCCCCGAGGGAAAGAAGCTGGACGACGTACCCCCCGACCTCGATCAGACAGACTCGTCGGTCCGCGAGGCCCTCGCCGCGGCGCACCAGCTGCTGGCCCAGCTCGGCCTGCCGCTGGGGTACACCGAGGCGACGCCGAAGCAAGCCCTCGAAAGCTTCCGCCGGCTCGACAAGGAGGGGAACATCGATCGGATCCTGCGCGAGCTGATCCCCAACGTCCCGGCCGTCCTACAAGCCGAGGCGTTGTTGCAGACGGCGCGGCACGACCTGGAGCAGGCCGAGCTGAACCTCCACTACTGCGACATCGTCAGCGATATCGACGGCGTGGTGACCAGCCGCAACGTCAACCCCGGCAACTACGTGCAGACCGGGCAGCAGCTCATGGCCGTCCGCTCGATCACGGAGATTTGGATCGACGCCAATTTCAAGGAAACGCAGCTCGCGCAGCTGCGCATCGGCCAGCGGGTGCGCTGTGAGGTGGACATGTACGGCAGCCGCAAGGAGTTCGAAGGCCGCATCACCGGCTTCACGATGGGAACCGGGCAGACGCTGGCCCTGTTGCCGCCGCAAAACGCCACCGGCAACTTCGTCAAGATCGTGCAGCGCTTGCCGGTCCGCATCGAGCTGACCGACTACGATCCGGTCAAGAACCCGCTCTTCGTCGGCTTGTCGGTCGCGCCGTACGTGTACTACAAGGAGCCGCCCACGGGGCCGCATGCAGGCGAAGTCCTGCAACCGCGGGCCGCTCGTCCGACGGCCCCCGAAGACAAGGGAAAGGGGACGAGTGACGAGCGATGAGGCCTGGGGAGCCAGAAGCAAAGTGAGACGACGCAGGCCCCGCCGCACTCGTCCCTTGCCGGAGGACGCATCATGAGCAGCATGGCACTCACCCCCACCGCAGTCAGCCGTCCGGCGGTCAACCAGTGGATCGTCGCCGTGGTGGTCGTCATCCCCACGTTCATGGAGATTCTCGACACCACGATCGCCAACGTGGCCCTGCGCTACATCGCTGGCGGTCTCGCCGCGGCGCAGACCGACTCCGACTGGGTCATCACCAGCTACCTGGCCGCCAACGCCATCGTCCTGCCGATCACCGGCTGGCTGTCGGCGCACCTGGGCCGGCGCAGGTACTTCCTGCTCTCGATCGCCCTGTTCACCCTCGCGTCGGCGGCTTGCGGCTTCGCCACCTCCCTGGGGCAGATCATCCTGTTTCGGATCATCCAGGGGCTGGCCGGCGGCGGGCTCGTGCCGAGCAGCCAGGGGATCCTCATGGACGCCTTCCCGCCCGAGAAGCAGGGCACGGCCATGACCCTGTTCGGGGTCGCCGCCATCCTCGGCCCGATCGTCGGGCCGACCCTCGGCGGCTGGCTCTGCGTCAACTACGACTGGCGGTACATCTTCCTCATCAACGTCCCGATCGGCATTTTCAGCCTGATCGCCGGCCACTGGGTGGTGGAGGATCCCAACTACGTCAAGCAGGAGGTCGCCGAGTATCGCAAGAAGCCGTTGAACTTCGACTTCATCGGCCTGGGTGTGCTAGCGCTGGTCATGTCGTGCTGGGAAATCATGCTCAGCAAGGGGCAGGAGTGGGACTGGCTGGGCGATCCGTTCTGGCGCGTGCAGACGCTGTTGGTCCTGTTCGTGCTGGGACTGGGCTTCCTGATCTACCACGAGCTGCGGACCGAAAGCCCGATTATCAACTTCCGTTGTCTCAAGGAGCGTAACCTGTCGCTGTCCTGCGTCATCATTTTC
>Ga0335075_10011522_pt1 | contig 13365 bp, 10 predicted proteins | sample Lox_Sample_24_FD_206723 | JGI IMG/M metagenome (GOLD analysis project Ga0335075, IMG submission 206723) | Soil microbial communities from Loxahatchee National Wildlife Refuge, Florida, United States - Lox_Sample_2.4 | ecosystem: Environmental > Terrestrial > Soil > Wetlands | place: USA...
CATCGGCCGAAATCCCCGTCACGCGCCGGGCGGCATCGCGGAGCAGGTCGAGGGCGTCGCCGACCTGCCCGTCGTCCCTGGCGAGGACCGCGCGGGTGACCAGGGCCGCCGCCATGACCCGGCTGCCGTGCTCGCCGCCCGCGGCGAGCACGGCATCGGCCGCCGGGCCGGCGAGCTTGTCGCGCAGCGCGGTCAGCGCCTGCAGCTGTGCGGCGAGTGCCTGATCGCGCAGGTCGCCGGGCAGGTCCGGCTGGGCGAGCACCAGCTGGGCCTGGTCGGCGGCGGCACGGGCCTGGCCGCGGGCGGACAGTACCGTCGACAGGGCACACCGGAGCCGTGCTTCCGCCTGCGGCGGCAGCGGCTTGGCTAGCGCGTCAGCGGTGATCCGGCCAGCCTGGTCCAGGCGGCCGGCGGCGGTCAGGGCTTCGGCGGCGGCCACGCCGCGGGCCAGCGCGCCAGGATCGTCGGGAGGCGTCAGCTCCAGCGCGCGCACCGCCAGGTCAGCCGCGGTCCGCGGCGCCGAGCCCAGGGTCCGCGTCGCTGCCTGGTCCAGCCCGGCCAGCGACGCGGGGTCGCCTGGCCGCGCCGCCTGCAGCAGGTGACCGGCGGCCTTGGCCCCCGATTCGCCGCGGGACAGCAGCATCTCGCCGTACTGGCGGTGCAGTGCGCTGCGGGCCGGCCGCGGGACCGTGTCCCTGACCGCAAGGCGCAGCAACTCGTGCTGGAACGAGAACTCGTCCTCCGCGGCGGTCATGATCGCGGCGTCCATCGCCTCTTCGACCGCGGGCAGCAGCGTGGCCGGGGTCTCGCCGAGCATCTCGGCCGCGTCTTCCAGCTGGATGGCGGGCCCGAGCACCGCCGCCGTCACCAGCAGGTGCCGTGACTTCTTGCTGAGGCCATCCAGGCGCTGCTGCGCGAGGCGGAGGATCCGCTGCGGCAGCCGGGCCGACATGAGCACGGCGCGTCCGCTGGCGACCCGGACGCCGCGATCGTCGCGCAGGCCACCGATCAGCTCGGCCAGCAGCGCGGGATTCCCGGCAGCGCCACGGGCCAGGCCGGCCAGGGCCTCGTCTGGCGGTGCGCCGAACGCATCGGACAGCATGGCCGTCACCGCGCCCTGGTCCACCGGGCCCAGGGTCAGCTGGATGGCGCCGTCCTGCGCCAGCTGCCTGAACAGGTAGTCCGCCGGGCCCTGGGGCGTGGTTGACCTCGCGAGCAGCCATGCGACCGGGTGCCTGGCCAAGTCGCGTGGCAGCGCCCGGAGCACAGCCAGCGTGGCCGGACTGGCCCAGTGCAGGTCATCGAGGCACACCAGGACGGGCGCTGTCGCGGCCCGCTGCTCCAGGTGCGCGCGTATCTCGGTCATCCACCACGCGGTCGTGTCGGGATGATCGGGAGCCAGCCGGGCGAGCGGCTCGCGCACCGCCGCGCGCAGCGGACAGAACGGGATCGCCTGGGCCAGCTGGTCCGCCGCCCCCGAGAACAGGGAAAAGCCCAGCTCCGCCGCCTCGTCGGTAGCGTCGCGGAGCAGCAGGGAGGTGCCGATCCCCGGCTGCCCTGCCACCAGCACGACTCCGCCGGTCCCGTGCTGGGCGCGCCCTAGCAGGTCACGGATGATCTTTTGCTCGGCCTCTCGCCCGCGCACGAGCTCCCGGCCGGGCAGCCGCTCTCGCGTTGCCACCCCGCCGCGTCCCCGGGGAAAGAAGTCAGTAGTCATCTCGCCTCCGCTCTGAACGGTAGGGAGCTGGCAATCCGATCGAATCCGGGAACGTCCTTAGTCCTTCGCGGTGCCGCTTAGGGGTCGTCGCGCGAAATGACTGGGGTGATTCATGGATGCGGCGCCCGGCAGGCCGGCCGTAGCGTCGTGCCGTCGGCAGCGGAAGAGAGGGAGCGATGAGCGACGATGACCTGCGGCGCCAGGTCCTAGCTGAGCTAACGGGAGACCCGCAAGTGGATGGCGAGACGTTCCAGGTCACGGCCGCTGATGCGACGGTGACCCTGCGGGGGACGGTGGCCAGCCTCCGGCTGAAGCGCGCGGCAGGCAGCGCGGTGGCACGCGTCCGCGGCGTCGCTTCGATAGCGAATGAGCTGCGGGTGCTGCTCCCGGCGGCGGACCGCCGGGGCGACGAGGACCTGCGCGGAGACGTGCTGGAAGCGCTGATGCTGGACACCTCGGTGCCGATGACCGTCGACGCGCAGGCGAGGGACGGATTCATCACGCTCACCGGCACGACGCAGTGGCACTACCAGCGCCAGGCGGCCGAAGCACGCGCCAGCGGCGTGCCCGGCGTGACCGGCATCGACAATGCCATCACCTTGACTCAGGTACCCGACGCTGACGCGGCCAGGGCGGCCATCACCGAAGCCTTCCAGCGGAACGCCGCGCTGGACGCGGACGCGCTCTCGGTCGAGACATCCGCGGGCGGGCTCGTGATCCTGGCCGGCACGGTGAGCTGCTGGGCCGCCCACGACCAGGCAGTGGCCGCCGCCTGGGCCGCGCCTGGCGTCACCCAGGTCGACGACCGGATCCAGGTGGAGGGCAAGCCGTGGTCTGCCGGGTGAACTCTGCAGATTCAGCCGCATTCCGTGCACCCGGAGCCGACACCATCCAGCCGTGCCCAGGTACGCTCAGCAGGCTTGCGAACCCAGGGCACCGGAACGCATGCTGGCTACTAGGCCCGGCGTGAGGAGGCAGGATTCCTATGCCGAACAGGCTCCTGGACACCTCAGCCATGGCCCCGCGACAGCGAGAGGCCGCCACTCGCGAGTTCCTGGAAACGCTCACGGACCTCGACGTGATGGGGCACGCCTGCCCTCCTGAAGTCATCCGCACTCACATCCGAGGCTGGGACCTGGGCAAGTTCCAGCTGATCGTGATGGACAGCCCGTGGCTGAGCTTCGCCCTCAACCACCGCTCGACGAGGGATGCTGTCTCCTTCGGCACACAGCTGAGCGGGCAGACCTTCAAGACCATCGGTGAGCACCGCCAGGTGTTCTCGCCCGGCGAGATCAGCCTCCTCGACTTCTCGAGCCCGTTCCAGTGGCGGTCAGCCGAGGCCTCCACCACCATGTCGCTCCGGTTCACCTACGCGGGACTGTGCCTGCCCGCCGAGGCGATCCGCTCGGCAGCCGGCGACCTGGCGACGAGCCCGCTGTACGAGTTGTTCCAGGCCCACGTTCTGCGGCTGTACCGCCTTCTCGAGGAAGACATCCCCGCCTCGGCCGCCGAGTCGCTCGGCTCGGCGACCCTGGAACTCGCCAGGGCCGTCATCGCGACCGCCGGCCACGATGACCTGGCCAGGAACGACGTCGCCAACGAGGCGCTGGTGACGCGCATCGAGGCCTACGTCCAGCAGCACCTCGCCGATCCCGCGCTGAGCCCGGAAAGCATCGCCAACGCCCACCACATCTCGGTCCGTCAGCTGTACAAGCTGTGGTCGGACAAGGAGGTTGGCCTTGCCGAGTGGATTATGCGAGGGCGGCTAGAAGGCGCCAGGCGGGACATAGCGGAAGCAGGGTCCCTCGGCATCGCGGCTGTCGCCCGCCGGTGGGGTTTCACCGACGCTACGCACTTCGGCCGCCGGTTCCGCACCGCCTACGGCATCTCCCCGAGGGACTGGCGGCGGGTCCACGACGGCCACGGGCGCGCCCGCGCCGCCGGTTAGGAGAGATCATGCTGCTGCTGGACACGTCGCGGTACCCGGTCGACGATCGCCAGGAGATCCTGCGCGGCGGTCTCGCTGAGCTAGCCGGTGTCGACCTCGCGCCGCTCGACGGAGACACCCTGATGAAGCTGCGCTTCCGGGCATGGGACGTCGGGGACGGCTGCAGCCTGCTGCACGCGGCAAGCAGCGGCTTCCATTTCACCCGGAATCCGCCGCGCGACTCCGGCGATGAATGGCCCGTCATCGGCTTCAGCATGATGCCGGCGGGCGGTGCCCGGTTCAGCCAGGACGACCGGCAGGAACTGGTGCTCGGCGGCGGCATGTTCATCGCCGAGATGAGCGAGCAGTTCTCCTGCCAGTTCGCGAGAAGCAGCGAAGGCGTCAATCTCATGGTCCCGCTGGAGGTGCTGGACGTTCCGCTGCGCGACGTACGGACCGCGGCGCAATGGCTGCGCAAGAGCCCCGTCTACGGGCTCGCCGCCCAGCACCTGCGGACCCTGTTGAGATACACCCAGGAGTTCGACGCCCCGCACCCGGCGGCCCAGCTGGCCACCCTGCACGTGATGCGGGCGCTGATCAAGTCGTTCGGTACCGACTGACGGTGAACGTCTAGCCGTGGCGCTCATTCTTGACACATCGGACCTCCCGCCTGCGCGCCGGGCCGGCGCGGTGGCCGAGGTCATCCAGTTCTCCAGCAGCGTCCCCACGCGCATGGTGTACAACTGCCCGCCCGAGGACGTGTCGGCCCGGTTCGAGTACTTCACGTTCGGCGAGACGCACCTGCTGAAATCGGAAAACACGTCCCAGGGCCTGGTGACGAAGAAAGGCGCCGACTCGGATCTGCTCGTCGTCTCGGTGAAGCTGGCCGGGAGGGCGACACTGACGCAAGCCCCTGGCCGCGTGCTGCGCGACGGAGATCTCTTCGTGACGGAGCTGTGGCGGCCCTTCGAGTTCTTCGATGACGGGGGCGAGAACACCGCGTTCTATATCCCCCTCGGCCGGCTCGGACTGGCGCGCGATTACGCCGTGCGCGCCGGCGAGGCCATGCACACGAGCCCGCTCGCCGGCCAGCTCAGGCGTCATCTGGAGATCGTCTTCCGGAACGCCGACGCCACGTCGCGGGGCCCGGCCGCGGCCATCGTCGGACAGGCGACGGCGGACTTGGTGCGCGCGGCGCTGATAGCGGCCATCGACGAGGAGCCGTTCCGCCGCGACGGCTGGGACCAGAACCTGATCACCGTGATCAAGGGCTACATCACCGAGCATCTCGCCGACCCGGACCTCAGCGCGGAACGGATCGCGCAGGCGATGTTCATTTCGGTCAGGCAGCTGTACAAGCTCTGGGAGACCGAACCCGGCCCCCTGGGCCAGTGGATCGTCGAGCGGCGGCTCGACGCGGCCCGTCAGGATCTCACGAGCCGGCGCGGACGGAACCAGACCATCGCGGCGGTAGCCAGACGCTGGGGTTTCGCCGACTCCACGCACTTCAGCCGCCGGTTCCGGCAGGCCTACGGCGTGTCGCCAAGGGAATGGCGTCACACCACATCCGTGCACGTGTAGCCGGTAATCCGGCGCAGCCAGCATCACCGCGACGGCCCTTTTCTGTGACTGTGAGGCCATCGCCCGCGGCTGACCGCGCCCGGGCAACCCGCAGGGAAGGACGCGAGTGGACACCGGCAGTGATCGCGGGGTCGTGCTGCTCATCCACGGCCTGTGGTTTCACCCTGACGTGTGGACCCCGTGGCTGGCCGAGCTGGACGAGGCCGGCTACGACACAGTCGTGCTGCCCTGGACCGGCCCCGGCTTCGGTGCGCTCTTGACCGCCGCGCGGAAACGCATCGAGGCCTTGCGGTCCCGGCCGGTCGTCATCGGTCACGGCGTGGGCGGAGCGGTCGCGGAGCGGCTGCTGAGCGACGGTGCCGCCGCGGCCGCCATCTCCCTGGCGCCGGTGCCCGGTGGCTACCCGGCCGTTCCGGCGGCCACCCATCTGCTCCGCCACCGGACCCGGCTCGCGCTGCTCGGCCTGCACGGGAACGCCGTCGCCCCGTCGTTCGCTCAGTTCCGCGAGGCGATCGCCAGCGCGGTCAGCGCCGCGGAGGCCAGGAAGCTCTATGAGAGCTGCGTCGCCGCGGCCGAACCCCGGACCGTGCTGCTGCACGCGGTCCGGCACCGCACGCCGGCCAGGAACGGACAACCGCGACGCGGCCCGCTGCTGCTGGTCGCCGGCGGCAAGGATGAGCTGATCAGCGAAGCAGGCATCGCCTTGCTGCACAGGGACTACCGACGGCGCCAGCCCGACGCCGTCACCGATTACCAGGTCTTTCCCGGCATGGACCACACGCTGGGTCTGGGCACCCAGGGTGTGATCGTGCTCTTCTACTGCCTCGACTGGCTGACCGCGCAAAACATGTGAGAGGAGGCCTCCGATGACAGCAAGCGATGACCGCGACGACTCCGGTTCACATCGCGGGGGGACGATGGTCATGGCACCCGGTCTCATCGGCAGGAACCGGGAGCTGACGGTGCTCACCGACCTGATCGACGGCGTGGCGGACGAGGACGCGGCGATCGTGGTCGTCGGCGACCCAGGCGTGGGCAAGTCGTCCCTGCTGCGCGCCGCCGCGGAGCATGCCACCAGGTCCGGGCTTCGAGTCCTGATGGTCACCGGCGTCGAGGCCGAGGCGCACCTGGCGTTCGCGGGCCTGCACCAGCTGTTGCGTCCGGTGCTGGCCGCCGCTGGGGACCTGCCGGCCCCGCAACACGACGCGCTGTCGGCCGCCTTCGGCACCGCGCCGGCGGCCCCGGCGGACAGCAGCGCACCTGAGCCGTTCATGATCGCGCTGGCGACGCTGAACACGCTCACCGAGGTGGCGGCCGAACGCCCAGTGCTGGTGGCCATCGATGACGCGCAGTGGCTGGACCAGGCGTCGGTGCAGGTGCTCGGGTTCGTCGCGCGCCGGCTGTACGCCGACCGGGTCGGCATGGTGTTCACCGTCAGGGCGGGGGAGGGGCAGTCGGTCGCGCTGGCCGGACTGCCGGAACTGGTGCTCGGCGGGCTGCCGGAGGAGGCGGCGGGTGAATTGCTGGCCGCGTCGGCCGGGGCCCCCTTGGACGGGCGGGTGAGCGCCCAGATCGTGGCCGGGGTGGCCGGCAATCCGCTGGCGCTGGTGGAACTGGCCGGGGAACTGACGGCGGAGGAGCTGTCGGGGGCGGTGCCGCTGGCCTGGCCGCTGCGGTTCGGCGGGCGGCTGGAGGAGCTGTACCTGTCCCGGGTGCGGGCGCTGCCCGCCGACACCAGGACGCTGCTGCTGGTGGCGGCGGCCGACCCGACCGGGGATCCGTCGCTGGTGTACGCGGCAGCCGCACGGCTGAGGGTCGGTCAGGAGGCCGGCGAGGTCACCGGCACCGGGCGGCTGGTGGGCTGGCAGCCGCGGGTGCGGTTCCGGCATCCGCTGATCCGCTCGGCGGCCTATTACGCGGCCAGCGCCGAGGCGAGGCGGTCCGCGCATGCCGCGCTGGCGGCGGTCACCGACCCGGACGCCGACCCGGACCGGCGAGCCTGGCACCTGGCCGAGGCGGCATCAGGGCCCGACGAGGAGGTCGCCGCGGAGCTGGAGCGGTCCGCCGGGCGGGCGCAGGCCCGCGGCGGACTCGCGGCCGCGGCCACGTTCCTGGAACGGTCCGTGCTGCTGACCGCCGACCCCGCGCGGCACGCCGAACGCATCCTGGCTGCGGCGCAGGCCAGCATGCGGGCGGGCGCGCTCGGCCGGGCCCTGGAACTGCTGGCGACGGCGGAGGCCGGCGGGGCCGGACCGCTGGACGAATTCCAGCACGCCAGGATGGACCTGCTGCGCGGGCACATCGCCTTCGTTTCGAACATGGGCAGCGACGCTCCCTCGCTGCTGCTCAAGGCGGCCAGGCGCCTCGAGCCGCTCGACCTCGGCCTCGCCAGGCAGACCTACCTGACCGCGTGGTCGGCCGCGTCGCTGGCCGGGCACCTGGCGGGCGCCGGTGATCTGCTCGAAGTCTCCCGCGCCGCGCGCGCCCTGCCGCAGCCCGCGGGCGCTCCCCGCCCGGTCGGGCTGATCCTCGACGGCCTGGCGCGACTGGTCACCGACGGACCCGCCGCCGCGGCGCCGCCGCTTCGGCAGGCCATCGGCCTCTGCGCCGGGGGAGACCTCTCCAGCGAAGAGCTCCGGTGGTGCACGATCGCCACCACCGTGTTGTGGCACGACGACGCAGGGCACACGATCATGACCCGGCAGGTCCAGCTTGACCGCACCGTCGGCGCGCTCAATTTCCTGCCGAGCGATCTCGTCAACCTCGCCTTGCTCGACGCGCGGCGCGGCGACTTCGCGACGGCCGCGTCCCTGATCGCCGAGGCTGACGCCGCCGCCGGGGCGACCGGGATCCGGATCGCCCCGTACGCCCAGATGCTCCTCGCCGCGCTCCGCGGCAACCAGGCGGAGTTCAGGCCCCTGATGGAGGCCGCCAGCGTCGCGGCCGCCGCCGAGGGCCAGGGGATCGCGGAGACGACCGCTAGCTGGAACGCGGCGATCTTGCACAACGGCCTTGGGCGCTACGACGAGGCGTTCGCCGAGACCTCGACGGCCAGCGAGCGCAGCAGCGTGTTCAGCTCGATGCTGGGGCTGCCCGAGCTGATCGAGGCCGCCGCGCGCACCGGCCACACCGAGACCGCGACCGACGCGCTAGCCAGGCTCGCGGCGACGACGCAGGCCGCGGGCACCGACTACGCGCTGGGCATCGAGGCGCGCTCGCGCGCGCTGGTCAGCGAGGGAGCGGCCGCGGAAAAGCACTACCGCGAGGCGGTTGACCGGCTGGGGCGCACCCGGATGCGCACGGAGGCCGCTCGCGCGCACCTGCTGTACGGCGAGTGGCTGCGCCGCCAGCGCCGCCGCCGCGACGCCAGGGACCAGCTGCGGATCGCCTTCGAGATGTTCGACTCCATCGGCATGGCGGCCTTCGCCGCCCGGGCCAGGACCGAGCTCCGTGCCACGGGCGAGCGGGCCCAGCCGCGCGACCCGGGTCCCCTGCAGGGCCTCACCCCGCAAGAGGAGCAGATCGCCCGGCTGGTCGCCGAGCACCTGTCCAACCGGGAGATCGCCGCCCGGCTGTTCATCAGCGCCAGCACCGTCGAGTATCACCTGAGCAAGATCTTCAGGAAGCTCTCCATCACCAGCAGGACCGAGCTTGCCCGGGCCCTCCCAGGCGGCGGGCCAGAGGACCCCGCCTAGCCGGACCGGCCGCCGCTCATCCCGCCGCGGGCGGCGGCCCGAAGGCCGGGAACGGGCACGACGGGATCGCGCCGGAACCCTGGACCGGGGTGACGGTCACGTCGTCGGCGGCGTTACCGAGCGGGCCGGCCGGGACGATGTTGGTGTTGTCGGTGCCGGCGTCCACGTACTGGGTCGGGCTCTGGCCCTCGGTAGGCCCTTCGTTGCCGTGGTTCCCATCCTGGGTGACGTTGTCCAGGTCGATGTTCTCCAGGTCGATCTGCAGTGGGTTCGCCGCGTCATACCCCTCGAAGATCGAGTACGCGCCGGACTCGGAAGCAGTGGACACGACGCCGTCGAGGACGATGTCGCGCTGCGCCGGCACGCTGGTGCCGCCCGAGGAGTAGTGCGGGTTGAAGATCAGCAGGTGCTTGATGTCGGTCATGCAGATGTCCCGGTAGGTCACCTGCCGGGTCAGGCCGCCGCTGTTCGCGTCGGTCTTGATCTGGATGCCGGTGTCGCTGCCGGACAGGTTGCCGAAGCTGTCGAGTCCGTCCAGCGTGGAGCCCTCGAACAGCACGTTGGACACCCCGCCCGCGGTCTGGCTGCCGACCGACAGCCCGTGCGAGCCGTAGCAGTGCACGTCGTCGACGGTGATGTTGCGCGATGGCGTCCCCGCGTTGGCCTTGACGGCCACGCAGTCGTCGCCGTTCTGGATCATGTCGTCCCTGATCGTGACGTCGCTTTCGCTTTCCGGGTCCACGCCGTCGGTGTTGCGCGCGGTGGCGGGGGAGTCGATCTGCACGCCCCAGACTGTGAGCCCGTAGCCGTTTTGAATCTCGACGTGGTACATCGGCGAGTTCTCCAGCTCGATCTGGTAGATCGTGACGTCGTTGACGCCGCTGCCCTGCACCAGGATCGGGTTGTTCTGGTTGCCGCCCGACGCGGCCGCCGCCGCGACGTCCCACCAGGTCTGAGTGGAGCCGACCAGGGTGCCGTTCCCGCGTCCGTCGATGGCGCCGAGGCTGCCATCGGCGCCGCGGCTGCCCATCAGGCCGGCGCCTGAGCCGCCAACCGAGATGAACGGGTAGCACCCGCCGCCCGCCGCGCTGACCGTCCCGCAGGTGTTGGCGGGGGACTGGCTGGGGATCTGGTAGTCCGCCGGGTTGAGCGAGGCGTAGAGCGTCGCGCCGTCCTGGACCTCGAGCACCTCGTGCGCCCTGATGGTGAGCGGGCCGCTGAGGAACGAGTTGCCCGCGCTTCCGGCGGCCAGCACCACGGCCCGCCCGCTGAAGGCGCACCGGTTGAGGGCCGCCTGGATCCGGCCGGTATCCGGCGGGCTCGTCTCGTCGGCGCTGCTGAACTGCCCGGTCGTCGTGGACAGCGTGGCCCGCAGGACAATGCAGGTGCCCGGCAGCCGTGGCTGGTGCGGATGGCGGGGATCGCCGGTGGCCATCGGCAGCGGCCGCGCCTGAGTGCTGGCCGTGCCAGTCGTGCCGGCCGTGCTGGCAGCGGACGCGGCCGGGACCAGGCTCGGGTCGGCGGCTAGCGTGATGGCGGTGCAGGCGAGCAGCCACGAGAGCTTGTTTCTCACTGCGGACTCCGGAGTTCCCTAGGCGGGCCCCCTCACGGCAGATGACATGTAACTCCCAGAACTAAACGCAGTCAAGCAGACCAGCTCAGCTAGCGAACTCGCAGGGGAGGCGCTTGATGCCGTTGATGAAGCTGGACAGGAGGCGGTCCGGTTCGCCGGCGGTGATGTCGGGCACGCGGGTGAGCAGTTCGCGCAGCATGACGCGGATCTCGTGGCGGGCGAGATGGGCGCCCAGGCAGAAGTGCGGCCCCGGCGCGCCGAAGCCGACGTGCGGGTTCGGCGTGCGCGTGATGTCGAACCGCTCGGGGTCGGTGAACACCGTCTCGTCACGGTTCGCCGAACAGTAGAACAGCACCGCCTTGTCGCCCTCGCGGTAGTCCTGCCCGTTCATCGTGTAGTCCCTGGTGAGGGTGCGCCGCATGAACAGAACCGGCGACGCGTAGCGGACGATTTCCTCGACCGCGCCGCCGATCCGGCCGTCGAGGTCGGCCAGCAGCAGCGCGCGCTGCCCGGGGAACGCGGTGAGCAGCAGCAGCGCGTGCGACAGCGCCGTCCGGGTAGTTTCGTTGCCGGCCACCACCAGCAGGATGAAGAACGAGGCGAGCTCGGCGCCGGTCAGCTGCTCGCCGTCGATGTTCGCCGTCACCAAGGCGGAGACCACGTCGTCGCCGGGCGTCTGCGCGCGGGCGGCGGCCAGGCTCGTGACCAGCTCGGCGAGCTCCTGCCCGGCGCCGAGCAGCTGGACGACCACCTGGTCGGGATCCTCGCTGATGAACTCGGGATCGAACCCGGACAAGATCATGTTCGTCCTGGTGAGGACCATCTCGTACTGGTCGTCGGGGATGCCCATCATGTCGCAGATGACCTTCAGCGGCAGCCTGGCCGCCACGTGTGACACGAAATCGCACGGCCCGGTGGCCAGCAGGTCATCGACGATCGCGGTCGCCGCCGTGCGCACGTCGCTCTCGAACCTGGCGATCATTCGCGGGGTGAACGCGCGGGAGACGATCCGGCGCAGCCGGGCGTGCCTGGGGTCGTCCATGTTGATCATGGAGCCGAAGTACTCGTTGAACTCGACCGGCAAGTCCGCGATGTTCGTCGCGCCACGCCGTGAGCAGAACACCTCCGGGTTCCTGCTCGCCTCGACGATGTCGGCGTGCCGTACCAGCGCGTAGTACCCCGGGCCCCGTTCGAAGGCGAACGGCACCTCAGGCTCGGCGAAGTACGGCGGGTGCGGCTGGGCGCGCAGCACGGCGAACGACGCCGCCCGCTCGGAGAGCGGCAGCCCCCAGAATTCGTTGGCCGACAGGTCTATCCCGGCAACAGTCATCAGCCCTGCCTTTCGCGAGAACCTGGTTCCACTTCATCACGGCCCGCGGGCCGGCGGCTACCGAGGGCCGTAACGTGAGATCTCATGACCACGACCCTCGATCACCTCTCCATCGGCACGCCGGGGCTCGCCGATGGCTGGCAGCTGTTCGGCGGCATCCTCGGCGGCACCTGGTACGAAGGCGAGAACTCTCCCGGGTTCTGGTGGGGCCAGCTGAAGTTCGCCGCGGGCCCGAAAATCGAGCTGATGACGCCCACCGGGGGCCCTGACGCGGCCTTCCTCGAGCGCTTCCTCGCCGCCCGCGGCGCCGCCCCGCACCACTTCAACTTCCTCGTCACCGACATCGCGGACACGCTGGTCAGGATCAGGGCGTTCGGCATCGAGCCGGTCGGGGTCAACCTGGCCGATCCGGCCTGGAAAGAGGCATTCCTGCACCCGCGCGATGCGCACGGCATCGTCATCCAGGTCGCTCAGCAGGACAGCCCCGTGGTGTCGGAGCCGCCGCGGGAGCTGCCGGAGCCGGGCCCGGCGGCCCGCTTCGACCTGATCGAGCACCACGTCGGCGACCTGGACGGCGCGGTGCGGCTGTTCAGCGAGGTGCTGGACGGACAGGTCGACAAGCCTGGCACCGAGACCGCCGAGCTGACCTGGCCCGGTGGCAAGCGGCTCAGGCTGGTGCGCGAGGAGGGCCTGCCGCTCGGCGGCGCGCTGCACCACATCCGCTTCTCCCGCGCGGCAGGCCCGTTCAGCGCCGCGGACCGCGAGCGCACGGCCGAGCTGGCCAATCGCCTCGGCGTGACGGTAGAACTGGCCGGCTAGCTTCGGGCGGCCGGGACGATGAGGACAGGGCAATGGGCGTGCTGCACGACCTGGCTCGCGGTGGAGCCCATCAGCAGCCTGGAGAACCCGTCGGCGCCGCGCGAGCCAAGCACGATCATGTCGGCGTCCCGGCCCGCGTTGACCAGCTCTTCGACCGGGAAGCCGTGCACGGCCCTGACCGTGACCGACTGTGGCTGGGGTCCGTCCAGTCCGGCCAGCACTTCCTTGGCTTCCGCCTCGGCCGCCCGCTGAGCTTCTTCGGTCCGTACCGGGTCATCAGGGAACACAGCGGGACTGCTCGTGTAGTAGCCCCTGACCGCCTCGTGCACGGTGAGCACGGTGAGTGGCGCGTGCCGGATCGCCGCTTCCTTCATCGCCCACTCCAGGGCGCGCTGGGAGTGGCCAGAACTGTCAACGCCGACGATGATTCCCGGCATCTCAGATCCCTCCTATAGGGCATCTCGAAGTCCTTCGACATCGACGCTAGGCCGCTCGGAACCGGCTGGTCAGGGCCATCGGGACCGTGCGCCAGGGACCTTCGTCCTAGCCCCGGCGATACGGGGCCCCTTGCCGCGCCGGCTGTCCGCGGTCACGATGGACACCGGGGGCAGCAGGCCGCACAAGGAGGACCAGCGATGAGCGTCAAGCCGATCGTGGCCGCAACCGATGGTTCTGAGCACTCGCTCCAGGCGGTCGAATGGGCGGCGAAGGAGGCGGTGCTGC
>Ga0335075_10011525_pt1 | contig 13363 bp, 10 predicted proteins | sample Lox_Sample_24_FD_206723 | JGI IMG/M metagenome (GOLD analysis project Ga0335075, IMG submission 206723) | Soil microbial communities from Loxahatchee National Wildlife Refuge, Florida, United States - Lox_Sample_2.4 | ecosystem: Environmental > Terrestrial > Soil > Wetlands | place: USA...
TCACCAGGCGCAGGAGGTCTAGCACTTCGGCGTCGAGATGCTCGGCGACCTGTGTCGCAGCCGGGCTGTTGTACGGGGCTATCGCGCTGGCCACTGAGTCGTAGGCGACGCGGGTCCCGCCGTCCGGAATCTCCTGGATGAGGATGGTGATCGGCGCATATGAGCCGGCGTCGGGCACGTGCCTGGCCATCTGGCCCATGGTGACCGGGTTCCCTGCGATCAGCCGGACCATGCGCCGCCCGGCGCTGGCTTGCGTCTGAGGATCGTGCGGCAATGCCGCCCCTTCGTCGAGTTCGAGGAACCGCATCAGCCCGGCGCTGCCCTGCGCTTGGCGGACCAGCGAGGTGAACCGTTCGTAGGTGGTGGTTTCATGAAGTTCCCGGAACAGGTTCCCGATGTCGGGTCGGCTGATTCCGCCGTAAAGACCCTTCATGACATCCGGGAACGGTCGCCCAGTGATGAAGACGTGACGCCGTACCCGGACTTCAAGTGCATCTTCCGTTGCCATCGTTTCTCCTAGCTGTTCTACCTGGGGTCGCGGAGGAATGACTCCACGTCGGCCGCGAACTCGGCGTGGTGCTGGAACAGGAACCCGTGGGCCGAGTCGGGGTAGATCTTCACGCGCGCTTGCGGGATGAGGCCCGCGAGCAGGTAGGTGTAGTGCGGCAGGATCATCGGGTCGCTATCGCCATTCGCCACGAACACCGGCAAGTCCAGGCAGCTGACCCGCTCGAGCTGGGCGTGGTCAGGGATCCCCCACGCGCTTACCGCGTCGTACTGCGCCTCACGCGTCGCCCAGGTTGTCGCCGCGTCCCGGTCGTCGGTCCGCGAGTACATGCGCCCCCTGGCTTCCTGGCCGGCCTGCCTGCTCGAAGAGGACCGGGCGAAGAAGACGTCGAGATACTCGTCGGGGGTCGTTTCCCGCTTGCCGATGGCGCCGATGACATCAGGCGCCCAGCCGTGCATCCCGGCCGCGCCCTTGGGCGCCGAGGACGCGAGGACCACGTTGCGGACGAGGGCCGGGCGGATCAGGGCGATCTCTTGGGCGACGAAGCTGCCGATGGAGAACCCGAGGATGTCGGCCTGGCTGACGCCCATCGCGGTGATGAAGTCGATCGCGTCATGCGCCATCTGTTCGATAACGTGCGGCGTCGTCCCGGTAGAGCCGCCGACGCCAGCGTTGTCGAAGGTGATGACCCTCCGGGTTGCAGCCAGGTCGTCGACCAGGGCGGGGTCCCAGTTGTCCAGGTTCCCGCGGAAATGCTGGAGCAAAACAAGCGGCACGTCCCCCTCGCCCATGTCTCGGTATGCGTAGTTGACGCCGTTAGACGCGGCGACGGTTTCGTTCGGCTGACCTGAATAAGAACTCACGGCGATCTTTCCCTTCGTCATCGGGTCCGGTTCCTGCCGACGCTAGGGCACCGGTGCCGTGCATCGAATCCGGAGAATTCCCAGCCCGCGCGAGTGCGCCGGCCATGCGTCTCGGCGGTCGGGCTAGAATGATCACGGGATGCCCGCGAATGATCACAGCGGGAGGTCGGGCCTTCCGGCGGGGTCCGGCCGCTCTCTGGCAAGGGAGCTGGTGACGATGGCTGACAGCGGCGGAGGCACCCCAGTAACAGGCGGGCTCGTCCGCCCGACCTGGTGGCGGCAGGCGGACGGCCAGCAGCGCAGGCCGGGCATGCTTGACCGCCAGCAGGAGCGGGCGGCCATTGATCGCGTGCTTGACTCCGCGCGCGAGGGCTTCAGCGGCGCGCTGGTGCTGCGCGGAGAGCCCGGGACCGGCAAGACGACGCTGCTGCAGTACGCCATCGACTCGGCGCCGGACCTGCGCATTTCCAGTGCCGTCGGCGTCGAGTCGGAAATCAGCATGGAGTTCGCCGCTGTGCACCAGCTGCTGGTCCCGTTCAAGTCGCTGCTCCCTGCGTTGCCCGCGCCGCAACGTGATGCCATGAGGATTGCGTTCGGCCTGGAGGCGGGGCCACCACCGAGTCTTTTCCTGGTTGGGCTCGCCGTGCTGACGCTGCTGTCCCGGGCGGCCGAGGACCAGCCGCTGCTGTGCGTCATCGATGATGGGCAGTGGCTCGATCACGAGTCGGTGCATGTGCTCGGGATCGTGGCCCGCCGTCTTTATGCCGATCGGGTGGGGTTCATCGTGGCCGTTGACGAGTCGTCGGCGGAACAAGTGTTCGACCGGCTTCCGGCCACAACGGTGGGGGGCCTGCCCGACGCCGACGCCCGCGGGCTGCTCGCCTCGGTAGTCGACGGCCCCCTCGACGTTCTGGTCGCCGACCGCATCTTGGCCGACACGCACAATAATCCGCTCGCGCTCGTGGAGCTCGGCGCCGAGTTCACGGCTGATCAGCTCGCCGGCCGTGCCTCGGTACCCGTGCCCCTTCCGCTGGGCCAGCGGCTAGGGGACCGCTTCCTGGGCCAGGTACACAACCTGCCGCCCGGCGCGCAGGACTTCGTGCTGCTGGCCTCGGCCGATGTCACGGGTGGGCGCAGCCGGCTGTGGCGGGCGGCGGCACAGGCCGGAATCGACGCGGACACGGCCGCGGCGGACGCATCCGGCATACTCGAGTTCTCCGGTAACTCGGTCCGGTTCCGCCATCCGCTCCTGCGATCAGCTGTCTATCACGGCGCAACCGATAGTGATCGTCGGCGCGCGCACGCCGTCCTCAGCGAAGCGTGCAGCTTCGAGGGCAACCTCGACCGGTGCGCCTGGCACCGGGCCGCGGCCGCGATAGTCCCCGATGAGGAACTCGCCGCCGAGATCCAGCAGGCCGCCGAACGCGCGTCTGGCCGTGGCGGCTACGCGGCCGCGGCGGCCCTGCTCCGCCGCTCCGCCGAGCTGACGCCCGGCGACGGTGCCCGCGCGAAGCGGGAGGTCGCCCGGGCCGGCGCGGAGTTCCTGGCCGGCCACCCGGAACAAGCCCGGGAGCTGGTCCGCGCCGCGATGCCCCGGCTCGCCGATGACGCCGCACGCGGCCTGGCCAAGCGGCTGAACGGCGAGATCCTGTTCGCGGAGGGCCGCGCGGCCGAGGCGGCCGCGGTCCTTACCGACGCGTCCAGGACGCTCGCGCCGGATGCCAGGCTGGCCCGGGACACCCTCCTTGAGGCGCTGGAGGCCGCGATCTGGGCCGGGCCGGCCGAGACAGGGAAGATCGCGCGCGCGGCGCAGGACCTTCCGCCCGCCTGCTCGCCCCCGACCGTCACCGACCTGCTGCTCGAGGGGTACTGCGCCCGGTGCACCGCCGGTTACACCGCCTCGGTCGGCCCGCTGCGCGCCGCGGTCGCCGCGCTGCGCAGCGACGACCTTGACCCCGCGGTAGGCCTGCGGTGGTTCGCGCTCGGCGTACTGGCCGCTGGCAGCCTCTGGGACGAGCAGGCCGTCTTCGACCTGTGTGACCGCATGGTACGCACGGCGCGCGCGCTGGGGGCGCTCACCATCTTGCCGGTCGCGCTGGCTTTCCTGGCGATAAGCGACTGGCTGGCCGGCCGCTTCGGCGACGCCGACGCGCGATGGGCGGAAATGCTGGAGTTCCTGGCCGAGAGCCGCCAGCCGCGCATGTTCGGCGTTGACAGCCGTGGCAACGGTCTCCTACTCGCGTACCGCGGCCACATCACCGAGGCCCGGGCGGCCGGCATGGCCCATATCCACGAATCGACCGCGCGGGGCCAGCAAGGCCTGGCGGACATCGGCAGGTACATGGTCGCGGTGGCGGACCTACTCGGCGGAGACTACCAGGCGTCGGCGTCCGCCGCGCTGTCGGTGATCGCCGATGATAGTGCCCTCAAGGCCGAGTTCTGCTTGCCGGAACTGGTCGAGGCGGCCACCCGGGCCGGCAACCGCGAGGCAGCGGCCACCGCGTACAAAACCCTGTCCGAGCGGACGCTAGCCGCCGGGACGCACTGGGCACTCGGGCTGCGCGCCCGCTGCCAGGCCCTGCTCGACGACAGCGGCCACGCCGAGGACGCCTTCCTGGAGTCCCTCAGCCAGCTGGCACGATCCCGGGCGACCGTCGATCTCGCCCGCACGCACCTGCTGTACGGCCAGTGGCTGCGGCGGGCCAAGCGGCGACGCGACGCCCGCCAGGAGCTACGCACCGCCCAGGACATGTTCGCCGCCATGGGCGCGGAGCACTTCGCCGAGGTGGCCGGCACGGAACTGCGCGCGAGCGGCGAGCGCGCCCGGGCCCGCACGCCAGAGACCACCTTCGACCTCACCCCGCAGGAAGCCAGCGTCGCGGGCCTGGCGGCGGGGGGCGCGTCGAACAACGCGATCGCCGCGCAGCTGTTCCTCAGCCCCAGCACCATCGACTACCACCTTCGCAAGGTGTTCCGCAAGCTCAACGTGACCTCGCGGACTCAGCTCGCGCGGAGCCTGGGACCGGCACACGAACCAATCGGATCAGCCGGGCACTAAGGCGCCAAGCGCGAATACCCCGCAGGCCGATCGGCGAGATCGCCGGCGAACGCCCAGATCGCCGTGACGACGACCCTGGAAGTTCGAGCGCGACAAGGCCGACCTCGCGCGGCCCATGCCGGGCTGCCCGCTCACTACGAATTTCCAGGATTCGGGTGACACCATGTAATCCCTACCGTCGAAGGCATGAGTAGCGAACTCACTATCTACCGCCGTGACCCAACTCAGCCAGACATCCAGCCACCGTTGCCGGTGCCGCCGCCCAGGGACCCCCCGGATTACCCGGACCTGCAGGTGGACGTCGTGTCCGCAGCCCCGCTTATCGTGGCGGTCAGCGGGGAGATCGACATAGCGACCGTCGTGAAGCTGCTGGAAGAACTGCTGGGCGCGATGCGCCGGCACGGGGCGCGGCTCGTCCTCGATCTCAGCGGCGTGACCTCCATGGACTGCACCGGCATCAACGCCCTCCTGGCGATACGTCGCCGCGCACGGTTCGAAGGCGGCTGGGTCCGCGTGCCGCAGGCCTCGCGAAGTGCCCGGAAGGTCCTCGTGCTCACTGGCCTGCACCAGGAATTCGCGCTGGCGGATCCCGAGACACCCACAACCGGGTAGGCGCCGGACGTGAGGCCACGAAAGCGCCAGCTCCGGACACAGCAGCGCAGATCGTTGCCCTCGTGGCCCGGGGGCGACCTCGATCCCCGGGATCGCCGCGGGTCAGAACAGGCGACTGACGAGTGCCCGTCCTAGCGCGGCGCTCGTGTCCCGCTCGATGTCCAGGAGCGCGCTCTTGCAGCCGAGGCCTCCCGCGAACCCGGTGAGCCTCCCGGAGTTCCCGACGACGCGGTGGCGGGGAATGATGATGCACAGCGGGTTCCGGCCTGTCGCGGCCCCCGCGTCGCGGGGGCTCGTGCCATCTCCCAACTGCCGGGCTAGGTCACCCTAGGAAGTCGTGCCCGCATAGGGGACGCGCCTAATCAGGTGCCACACACTGCGGTCGAATTCTGTCCCCCTGAGGCCTTGATGCGGATCGCCTCGAACGAAGCGCAGGTGAACAACCCTGTCCGGGGCCACTCCCGGCGGTCGTCGGCGCTGACACAGTTCGCGGCGGTCGGTCGAGAAATAGGCCGCGTGCACCTCACGATCGCGCCACCGCGAACGTCTGCAGGGTACGCGGGAGTCTCCGCGACGTCTGACATCGGAGGAAATCATGGCCTGTGTCTCTTACTACCTCGGCCGACCAGCCAGCTTCTGGCTCGCCATCTCGGGCCGCGTGCCGGCAACGGCGCAGGATCCGACCTCGCGGGCGTCCACGGCCGCCGCGCCGGGGGCGCGGCGAAGCGCGCCTGATGTAGTCCGCGCCCCCGCAGCCCCGACCGCTAGCGCAACGCCCGCCTGGGAAGCATGGGCAGGAGCCTGGTTCAACCCGCACCGCCAGCCCTAGAGATGCTCGCGGCAGTCTGGCCGACCTGTCGTCCCGATCTTCCGCCCGGCCGGTGATGCCGGCAGGGAACGCATTTCTCGGAGCCCCGCAACGCCGGCGGTTACGTTCTTCACCAAGGATTACCCACCCGCCCCGGGCTTGCCCTTCCGCGCAATGATCGGCAGCCCGGACCAACCCCGGCTCGCCAGGCCGCCCCGCAGCTAGTGCCTGGCAGATTTCGCCGCAGGAGGACTCCCCATGACGACATTCCCAGCTGAACGCAAAATTGCTTGGTGGCATGGCGATGGCGCGCAGGGCTCAATCCGGCGGCGTAGCTAGATAGTCCCCTGCGGCAGGGTTCGCTGTTTGCGTATTTGCCGGTGTCGGCTTGCCATCGTGTGGTGCCGGTTGCGCCCGGTGATGCCGGTGCTTACCTGCGTGCCGTGAACGCGCGGCTGCGGGAACTTGACGTCGGGGTCGAGGGGCGTGTCAGCGCGGAGCGCGAGCTCGCGCAGCATGGGTACGAGGGGGGGTCATGTACCGGGCTCGCGACCCCCAGGCCTGTTGTGTCCGCGGCGGGCTACTGGTCATACGCCGGGTGGCGGTAGGGAACACTCAGACGATGACTGGCGTCCCGGCACCCACCTTGTACCACCGATGGCTTGGCTGGCACGCCCCTGCCATGCGGCGTGCGCTGACGGCATTCATCGCCGGGCTGATAGTCACCGTTGTCCTCCTGCCGTTCGTGACGTGGGGGCTGGCACTGGTCGCGGGCTGGGACGCCACTGCGCTCACCATCCTTCTGACCATCTGGCCGGTCATCGTCCGGGCCGACAGCTCGCTCGCGCCGGAGCTGGCCGCCCGCCAAGACGAAACAGAAGGTGCTGCCAGGGTGCTGCTGGTCGACGCCAGCGTCGCCAGCCTCCTGGGAGCCGGCTACGTACTGCACCTCGCGGGTCGGGAGAGCGGTGCGCCGCGGGTACCGCTGATCGGCGCCGCCGTGCTCACCGTGGTGCTGTCGTGGACCGTGATCAATACCGTCTACACCCTGCGCTACGCCGACCAGAACTTCCGGTCCAGGCCGGGCGGCATCGAGTTCGGCACCGCAGACGACCAGCAGCATCCCAGCTACCGCGACTTCGCGTACGTCGCGTTCACGATCGGCATGTGCTACCAGGTGTCCGACACGACGCTGCGCGACTCCCGGGTCCGGCGTACCGCGCTCGCGCACGCCATCTTGTCTTACGTGTTTGGCGTGGTCATCATCGCAGGCACGGTCAACCTCATCTCCGGCCTGTTCCGCTGACTCCGCCGGAGCTGACCGAAGCCGGGAGCGGCGGGTATGAGCGGGTTTGGCGCTGCATACGTACGTGAACGGCGATCAGACGGTGACCTGGAGGTCGTCGCGAACGTCCATGACCCCCAGAGCCATCCAGGCGGCGTCGACCACGGCGTCGTGTTCGGCCCAGGTGCGGACGTGGCCGGTCAGCGTGATCACGTTGTCCTTGGTGTCCGATTTCACGTCGCTGTCGTCCGGGACCAGCGCGGAGCGGTCCAGCGCCTGCTGGACGTGCAAGTCGACGTCGACGGGGTCCATGACGTAGGCGATGTCGATGTCGTTCTCCACGTTGCGGACGCCGACCAGGCCGGAGACAGCCGCCTCTGCGGCAGCGCGCTGCGTGAGGTAGGGCACGGTCCCGGTCAGGAGGATGTTGCCGTCGTCCGCGGTCGCCTCCACCCCGTCCGGCACCGTGATGTTCTGGGCGAGCGCGTTGTTCGCCGCGGTGATCAGCTGCACGTCATCGCGGTAGTCGCTGTCCGGGAGCCCCACCTTCAGGTTGTTGTGCACCCCGCTCACCCCGGCGACCCGCCGCGCGGCGGCGGCCGCCTGCACATACTGCGGGTAGCTCGGCACCGTGCCGGCGAGTGTCACATCTCCCGCGATGTTCATGACTTTGATATCCGCGGAGTCGACCAGCGGGTCGAAGCCGAGTTCGGCTTCGACCGCCGCGCGGACGTCCTTGGTCTTGCCCATCTGCCTGACTCCTTTCCGTGAGCGGATGATTGCTGACCGTTAGAAGGTCTACGCTACAGTCCCGCTTTGTCGGAATCGACAGGGCCGCTCCTCCCGCGCTCGGATGACTTTCGGCCCTGTGCTGGCCCAAGATCGGCTGCGGCCGAGGAGCACGCAAGGAGAGCTGGCGGTCTTGGGTTTGCCCGCCTGGTCGGCCAGCGGCAGTCGTCACGGCGGGGTGCCGTGCCCTTTGCCCGGATGAGATTGTTGTTCGCGGTGCGGGTGGCCGGGGAGGTGGAGGCGCGCCGATGGCGCCCGGGTGGCGTACGGAGATCCGGACCCGCAGCGAGGACGGCCGGATAGCGAGCCGCAACGGCGGGCTGAGGTCCACTGCCTCGCAGTCGATCCCGGCGTGCACCGGTGCAGGGCGCTCACTTCGAGCTGCGGCGTGCTCCCTCCGCTGATCTGTTCGCCGGGTGGTGGCGGCTGATCGAGGGTCTGGGGGCCGTCCCGAGGGCCTGGTCTGGGACGGCGAGGGCGCCATCGGCCCATCGCCGCCGCTGGCCTGGCCCCGCCACCATCCACGACCTCGCCACCGGCCGTCGCAACCCCACCCCCCGCCACCAGCCGCGCCCTGAATAAGACGACCGGCGGGACGATCGCGCGAGCCCGGCTGGACGCCGGCGGTACCCAAATCGTGGGTAGAAATTTGGGTAGAAGGGCGGGTCTCCACTCGACCCGCTTAACCAGCACAACTCGGTTCTACGACATTATCTGAGCTGCGAAAACACCCTAACAGACGACACTGAAGCCCACCAGACGCCAGAACACGCCAGCTGGGTAGAACGTACACCCGAAAGTAATCGATGAGCTGCGATGATATGGAGCGGATGACGGGAATCGAACCCGCATGACCAGCTTGGAAGGCTACGAGCACGACGGCGCTGAGTTCCGTCGACGCAGGTTAGGCGGTCTGTCCTACGGCCCTTGGGTGACCGTGACTTACCCCGGTTCGCCGTCCGGTCGGGCACGTATCGGGCATGCCGTCCGGTCTACCGCGAGTGACATGCTGTCACCGACGACGGTAACTTGATAAGTTTAATTGGGTAGTCGAGAGATGTATCAGGTTGGGAGCCCGCATGGCCAGAGGAAGACCTTCTCGTGCCACGATCTATGCGCGGCTTGACTCTGCTATCGCCGAGCTCAACGACCGGCTTGGCGGGCTGCCGTCTCCGAAGGAATCGGAGTACGTCTGGTCTGACATCTGGCACCTGGAGGCGCATCACTCGACCGCTCTGGAAGGCAATACCCTTGTCCTTCGCGAGGTCGAGGTCCTCCTGGACAAGGGCCGTGCCGTCGGCGCGAAGCCCCTGCGCGAGTACATGGAGGTCCAGGGATACGGCAACGCTGCTCGCTGGGTCTACGCCCACGCCATCGACCCGGGTGACTGGCGGGCAGACGCGCTCATGACGATGCACGAGGTCCGCCAGGTCCACTCGCTCGCGATGGGCCCGGTGTGGCAGGTGGCGCCGCACCCCGACGCGACTGACCGTGAAGCCCCAGGAATGTTCCGCGAGCACGACATACAGCCGTTCGGCGCCGGCATGAAGCCGCCGTCCTGGCCGCTGGTCCCTGCGAGAGTTCAGGACTGGATAGATGAGACCAACGCCGCTGCGGGCGAGATCCACAGTGGCGGAGGTGTTCCGCTCCCCGAGATCCTCGCACGACTGCACGACGGCTTCGAAAAGGTCCACCCCTTCATCGACGGGAATGGCCGTACCGGCCGTCTGCTGCTGAACCTACTGCTGGTGAGACTCGGCTATCCACCGATCATCGTGCTCAAGCAGCAGCGGCCTGCCTACCTTTCCGCCATGCAGCGGGCCGACGCGGGTGACTACGGTCCGCTGGGGGAGATCCTGGCTCGCGCCATGTACGACAACCTCAACCGTTTCATCGTTCCGTCCCTGGCGGGCCCGGCGAGACTGGTCCCGTTGGCTGCCCTAGTCGATAAAGAGCTGTCGCTGCCCGCCCTCCGGCAGGCGGCCCAGCGGGGCCGCCTCGACGCCCTGCAGGGAGCAGACGGCGTCTGGCGCAGCAGTCGTAAGGCAGTCGAGCAGTACCGGCGCACGAGACAACGCCGACAACCGAAGTAGGCATTTTTGATCGGCGCTACTAGACAGTTTTGACCTTGTTTACTAGCCGACTTCGAGACGGCGCCATCCGGCACACCGCCACAGACGGCAGCGCTTACAGGGTCAGTGAAACGCCCGTGTCCACACTTGGGGTCAGTGCGATCCGGCGTGGGTCGGGGAAGCCCAGGCCCGTGTAGCCGGGTGCTCGTTTTGCGAGCATGGCGGCGAGGACGCCTGTCCGCTCATCGAGGTAGTCGTGGACTTCGGCGGTGGTTTTGTTCTGATGCGAGCGCAAGATGCGTCCTACATACTGGGTCAGACTGCCCTTGTTGGCGACTGGGGCGGCGAGGAACAAGGTGTCAAGAGCCGGGCAGTCGAAGCCTTCGCCAGCATATGGGCCGGTGGCCACGACTAGTAGAGGAGCCCCGCCGGGCTGCGGCTGCAGGCGGCCCAGTGCCGCCGCGCGGCTCTTGGCCCCCATCCCGCCGCGGAGGATAACCGGGTCGTGTCCGGCCTCCCGCAGCAGGTCGGCGAGCTTCTCGAGGTGACTGGTGCGGTTGGTGAGAACCAGACAGTTGCGGTTCTTGCTGAGTGCGGCGAGGACGTCCGCGACGACCTGCCGAGTGCGCTGCTCATCATCGGCCAGGTGCCGGAAGATTGCCGTCATGCCGCCAGGACGGGACGGGTCGCCGTCGCCGTCCATACCTGTAGGCGGTCGGGTGAACGTGAAGCACAGGGGTGGGCCGGCCGGCGCCCTCGAGTGTGCCTTGGCCGACCGTGCCCCGTGAGAGTGTGATGGTGTGGCGGACGGGTCCTACTTGCATTGCGATCAAGTCGTCGAGCTTGTCGCGCCGGTAGGGGGTGGCGGTCAGCCCGAGCCAGCGACGAGCTGGGATCTGCTTGACCGCTTGCTCGAACGCGGCCGCCGGGACATGATGGCATTCGTCAGCGACGACGAGGCCGTACGCGGCTGTCAGCTCGCCGATGTCATCCCGGCGCGACAAGGTCTGCAGCGTGACGACATCGATGGAGCCGCGCAGCTTGGCCCGGCCTCCGCCGAGTTGCCCGGGCTTGACGCCGAGGAACTCGGCGATCCTGGCTCGCCATTGATCTGCGAGAGTCTTCCGGTCCACCAGCACGAGCGTGGAGACCTGATGCGCCGCGACGACCGCGCATGCCATCACGGTCTTGCCTGTCCCGGGCGGTGCCACGAGCACCCCTAGGTCGTGCTCAATCAAGACCTGGACAGCAGCCTGCTGCGGTGCTGTGAGCACGGCTGAGCAGGTGAAAGGCTGCGTGCTGCCAGCGGCGCGTTCGTCGGTGACATCCAACTTGCTGCCCGCCTGCGCGGCCAGCTTGGTCATGGTAGTGAGCATGCCGCGCGGGATGATCAGGCCGCCGTCGATGCTCTCGTCGAAGAACTGCAGAAACCGCGGGATGTCCCAGGTGGAGATGCGCATCCGCTGCTTCCCGTAGAACTGCGGATTGTGCATCGAAGCAGCGTGCCGCACCGATGCTGCCAGCGCAGGCGTCAGGTCGCCCAACTCGACCCGGATGCCCGCCCCGAGCCGGGTCCGGATCGTAGCCGCCGCCTCCGGCCGCACCATGGTGGAAACTGGCGCGGCAAGCCTCGTTACCTCGCTGCCTGCCGTCACACGCCCGGCCCGGTCGGCAGCCCTCTCCACCTCCTTCGGCGTCATGCGGCCAAGCGTGGACAGATAGGACCACTGGTCGTCGTGCGGCTCGAGATTCTCCGTGTTCAGGAACATCGTCGCGTTGCGGTCACGGGCCGGTCGGAACAGCGGCAAAGCAATCAGGTTCCCGACACCGCCCGCAGGGAGCAGATCCTGAGACGGGAATAGCCGGTCGTAACTAGCCAGGTTCACCTTCCCGCGAATAGCCATTGCCTCGCGCAGCAGGCCGGTGCCCAGTCGCCGCGCCGTGTGCGCCGGTACCGGCGCGGTGAAGAAGACCCAAGCGTGCATGCCGACCCCGGAACGCGACACCTCCAACGCCACTGGCACCCCGAACGCTCGCCCCGCCTTGACGTACATCAGCGCGTCGGTCAGCGCATCCGGCCCGTCGAAGTCGGCGGCCAGCCACCAGCACCTATCTCCGTCCAGCAGCGGGTAGACGCCGACGTGTGCGTCGCCCTTCAGATGGGCAGCCAGAACAGTCGCGGTCAGCGGCAGGTAATCCCGCCTCTCATGCGGGACCCCGCGCTGCCACCCCCCGCGTACCGCCGGGATCCAACCCTTCCAGCCAGAACGAGAATTCTCAATCCGGGTCGCGTAGATATCGGTGCGTGCGGCGAATAGGGTCCGGAAGAACGCCACCTTCGCTTCATTGGGCGAGTCCTTATGCACCGGCCCAGGCGGCGCATCGAAAAAGCCAGCCTGCACCGGACTGGGCGATGCCGCCTGCCGCGGGCTCAGCTCCAGCATCCTCATCAGGCGCGCGTTCTCCGCCTGCAGTCGCACCAACTCCGCCGCCAGAGCCGCGGGGATCTCAGTCACGTCCACACCATACGCAACCGACGACCGGGTAGCTCATGCCCTTATACGCAGCCTTGAATTACGACCCTGCGGACTGCGCGGATCACCAGCTATCGCGGCTGCGCGGCCGGCCGGCCGGCGGGCCCGCCGACTACCGCGGCTGACGCTCTGACCTGCGGATCCAAGCGGGCCGACGCTGAATCCGCGAACGCCGACATTGGGAACACGCGCAGTCTTCCAAACTCGCTGGGCACGCAACGGGCACGCTCTCACCTGAAGTGCCAAACGGCGACGAAAAGAAAGCAGAGTTAGTCGCGTGAGCTGGTAAAATGAGAGCGGATGACGGGAATCGAACCCGCATGACCAGCTTGGAAGGCTGGGGCTCTACCATTGAGCTACATCCGCGCGGCCTGCTGGCACGGGCCAGCAGGCATCCCCAGTAGCGTACCGGCTCCCGCCGGTTTCCCGCACGCCAGGCCACGGCTACCGCAAGGCAAGATGCAGAGGCTTGTTCCGAACGGTCGCGTGTTCCACCCTCTTCGTCAGCCTGCGCGCCCCCGACCGTCAACCTCCGCCGCGCCGCCGCCCGACCGCCGCCACGCCGTCGCCCCACCGCCGTCCACGCCGCCGCCGCCCTAAGGCCCCCCGGAGCCCGTCGCCTCCCCGCACCGCCCGATGACTCCCAAGGCGGCGCCCGAATGGGCATTGTCCGTCTACCGGACATCAGTCCGAAACTCGCAGAATCGCGGCTCGAAGTCCCGTTCGCGCCCACGCCATGCGCCCCCCGCACGGTTCTGACCTGGCCAGTCATAACCGCATCAAGGTGCCTTGTCCGCATGCCGGACATTACCGGTCAGTCTCATTTGCGGCCGG
>Ga0335075_10011526_pt1 | contig 13362 bp, 13 predicted proteins | sample Lox_Sample_24_FD_206723 | JGI IMG/M metagenome (GOLD analysis project Ga0335075, IMG submission 206723) | Soil microbial communities from Loxahatchee National Wildlife Refuge, Florida, United States - Lox_Sample_2.4 | ecosystem: Environmental > Terrestrial > Soil > Wetlands | place: USA...
AGGGCGCTGGACTTGCTGGCCGTGGGAAAGTCAGGGCTGTCGACCAGCCGCTTACCCGGTGCTACCTCAAGGCTCCCGGCCCCGCCCACCACCATCAGGCGGCGAACGCCGGCCCGGCGCAACCCGTCGGCCAGGCCGCGGGCGGCGGCGAGCAGGCTGTCCGTGGGATCCTCGCCGTTGCCGTGGCGCGGCCCGATCGCCGACGCCACCGCGTCCTGGCCGGCGGCCAGCCGGGCCACCGACCCCGGATCGCGGGCGTCGCCGGTGACGGTCTGCACCACCAGACCCTCAACCGGCGCGCCGCTTCTGCTGGCGGCTGTGACGGTGTGCCCGCGTTCAAGCAGCTCCGCGGTTATTGCCCGGCCGATGACGCCCGGGGCGCCGAACACGAGAACCTTCATACCTCTACCTCATCACGCCCAGCGCCCTCTACGTCGGCCGCTCCGGCGCACGCCGCCTCGAGATCACCCCCATTCGCCCCTCGGGCCGGTGCTGCCCGCGACAGGTCAGCCCGGGATGACGAGAACCTTGCCCACTGCCCCGCTCTCAACCGCGTCCTGCGCGGCGGCGATCTCGTCCAGCGGGAACTTCGTTACCGGAAGCTCAGTCAGCGCCCCGTCGGCGAGCGCGGTGGTGATGTCCCTCGCCGCCTGGCGAAGTGCCTCGGCCGGCACCTCGTACAGCAGCACGAACCTGAGCACCACGTTCGCCGTCATGCAGGCCCGCACGGGCAGCGCCGGGTCAGCCGGCTCCGCTGCATAGGTGACGATCCGGGCGACGGGGCGGATCACGGCCAGGTCGAGCTGCAGGTTCGCGCCCAGGGCCACCTCCACCACGTGGTCGACGCCCTTGCCGCCCGTGAACGAGCTGATCTGGCCGGCGGCGTCTGGCTCCCGGTAGTTCACCACCAGGTCCGCACCCGCCTTCGCGGCCAGCTCGGCCTTCTGCGGCCCGCTAACCGTAGTGATGACGCGGGCCCCAGCGTGCTTGGCCAGCTCGATCGCGAAGTGGCCGACGGCACCCGCGCCGCCCGCCACCAGAACCGTCTTCCCATCGAGCGGCCCGTCGGCGAACAGGCACCGGTGCGCGGTGACCGCCGGCACGCCCAGACTGGCGCCGAGCTCGGCGGAGGCGCCGACGGGCAGCGGCACGGCATTGTGCTCCGGGACGACGGTCCACTGTGCGGCGGTCCCCCACCGGCGCCCGGCCGCGGCCAGCCACAACCACACCCGCTGCCCGACGCGGCCCGGGTCCACGCCCTCGCCGACCGCGTCGATCACCCCGGCGCCATCATGATGCGGGATCTGGAAGCCGTCCATCGGCCGCGCGGTCGCGCCGCTGCGGGACTTCCAGTCCGTGGGATTGACGCCGGAGAACTCCACCCGGACTCTGACCTCGCCCGGGCCGGGCTCCGGCCGCTCCACGTCCTCGACCCGCAGCACCTCACGGGCCGCTCCGTGCCGGTCATAGAGCGCAGCTCTCATCGCTGAGAACCCTCCAGACTCGTCCGACTCCTGGCCAGTACGATTATCTCATTTGGCCGGCGCAGTCCTGACTGGCCCGTCGGCCAAGATCCCGGACGCGTTGCGATGTTGGTGCCGCATGGCATAGTCGCGGGCGGCGGCGAGGCGGCAAGGGTCTCAAGCCTCGATCTCGCCGAGAGCGTCACCCGCTTCGCCATGATCGTCGGGCAGCACGCACACCTTGTTCCAGCCGGTGCTCTTGGCCTGGACAAGAGCCGTGTCAGCCGCACCGATCAATTCCGCCAGTGCTCGCCGCGACTCGTTCAATACGGCAACCCCGATGGAGACGGTGAGCCGGAAAACGTAACCTGCTTGGGTCCCGGACTCGATGGCGATCGGTTCGCCCGCGATCCGGTCACGTAGCCGCTCGCTGATCTTCCTCGCCTCATCGCCGCCTGTGCTGGGCAGCAGAACGACGAACTCGTCGCCGTTGAATCTGCCGATGAGATCATGACCTTCCAGCTGGTCTTTGACCATGGCCGCCACGTCACGAAGCAGCTGATCATGCACCACCTTGCCGGCCGTTTCATGAACGTCCTTGAAGTGATCGATATCGATCACCGCAAGCGCAAGGGGCGTGCGCGAACGGAGGGCCCTAAGCAGTTCAGCCGTGGCCTCGCGCTGCCATGTCGGGCTGTTCAACAGGCCTGTGTCGGCGTCGATGCGAGCATGAGTGACCAACTGCACACGCATCAGGTAGCGCCGTTGCATGATCACGGAAGGAAGGGCCAGCGCCATGAGGGCAGGGTTTATAGCCACCACCAGCGCCACTGAGACAGCCATGCTGAGCTCGATACTGTCGCAGGTGATGGATTCCCGGCTGCCAATTAGCTCCCGGACGGGTCTGCCCCGGTCAGAGAGCTTAATGGCGGCGACCAGCAGCGCGTGATTGATCGCCCAGCCTAGGATGCCGCATACGACGACAGCGGCAGTCCATGTTAGGGCATGATTCTGAGTGCCAGGATGGCTGCCGGCTACAGAATCGGGAAGCCTGTGAAAAAGCAACGAAACGCCGCCGTAGGCCAGGCTAATTGTGGCGTTGCTGAATACGCGCCTATGCAGAATTGCAGGCCGCGTTCGAAAAATCTTGTAGATAGTGAGCGGGACAGGAGCCGCGAAAGCGTAGAAAGGTGGAAGAACTATCGCTATTGCCAGATACCAGACGGACTGAAGGTCTCTGGCGACAGCTCCCTGGGGCTCCTTGACGGTCCGTGTCGCTTCGACCGCAGTGGCGCCGCAAGCGATCAGCGCGGCGAAGATCAACTCCTGCTTGACTTGCCATGTGGTGCCGGCAGCCTCTATGCCGACTACGGCGACCGAGAGCAAGGGCACGAGTATCAGGTAGTCGCGCAGCGGCCCCTCTACAGACCATACTTGCCATTGCCGCACGCCCGAGGCCACACGGCGAACGCTCGCAGTCAGCGCGCCGAGCATGCGGCGAAGAATCATGACACCCCCCGAAGGTGGGAGCGGCAAGCTGGCGCGCAGTCATTTAGCTTGTAAAGGGTAGAAGGAACTAAAGCCGCATCGTGCCAGGTAGTGAACGGGCTTGTCAAGGTCAACAAGGTGGGGTTGCCCCGGGGTCGCCGCCGGCGGCCCCCTGGTTGCTGACAAGCCTGATCGGCCGTCAGCCCGGGGCTGTGCATCTAACGCGCAGCCCTACAGGAAGTCCCACGAGATACAGTCCGCAACCGACCAACCACGCACGGCCAGACGCGAGAGACGAGCGTCGAGAGGAGGCAGAAATGCGCAGCGAATGGACCTGACACCGCACCCGAGCTAGTCACCCCCACCCCAAAGGAGGCAGCAATGCGCAGCGAATGGACCTGACCCGGCCAGCCATATATCCCGGCACCCCAAGGGAGGCAGCAATGCGCAGCGAATGGACCTGACCGCCCCCAGCGCCGATCACTCCTCACCCCAAGGGAGGCAGCAATGCGCAGCGAATGGACCTGACCGCCCCCAGCGCCGATCACTCCTCACCCCAAGGGAGGCAGCAATGCGCAGCGAGTGGACCTGACCGCTAACCTTCGAGAGCTCAGAACAGGTAGGTTCTGTTAGCCGAGCGGGATCGCCAACTCATCGCCAGGGCGGCGGCCAGCACCAAGCCTAGGCCGCCGCTAATGGCGATGGCTGAGGCTGGCGTGCCGATGCCCGAAGACGCGAACGCGCCGGCGGGCACGATCCAGGCTGCCCTGGGTCATCTGCACGCCTCCGTTGGCCATGACGTTGCCACATGATTGCTCAATATCGACCCGGTCTCCAACAGGAAGTGACCGAAACCTTACTCTGCGCTAGACCCGATATGCGTGCGACGTCATTCGGCGCGGGCTACTGTAATTGCCGCCACGTGCGCCGTGGGCTCACCTGCTCCGCGGGCTGGCACGTGGTGGCTGCTGGCCGGGGGTAGCGGGCAGCCGGATCAACTGCGGGCCGTCGGCGCGGGAGGCGGACACCCTCGTCCGGAGACGTTGGCATTCAGTAATGTCTCAGCGTCCTCCCAGCCAGGACCCCTGGCTCTTCCGGCTTCCGTTCGGCACAATCTGCTAAAGGCATGGCAAAGACGACTGCCTCGCGCGCGCCAGCGCGGGTGATCGACCTGCGGGGAGGAGAGCTGGATGCGCCGAGGCATCGGGCGTCCGCGGCCTCTGGCGCGCTCGAGGGCCGCCCTGGCTACGCGCCGGACGACGTGGCTGGCGGGCACCATGGTGGCCGCGCTCGGGGCATACGTGCTGACGCCGCTGCCACAGGCGGTCGGCGATGCGGCCGCCAAGCGCGGTATTCCGTTCCAGGGGACGGCCGCGGTCGGGGCCTTGTTCACCATTTCCGACGGCCATCTGGGCCGGCATTTCTGCACCGCGAGCGTGGTCAGCAGCCCGGGAGAGAACCTGCTCATCACCGCCGCGCATTGCATGGCGGGCCGGTCCCTCAGCCCGGCGAGCGGCGTCGTCTTCGCGCCCGGTTATCACAACGGCCAGTTTCCCTATGGCACATATACCATCACGACGGTATATGTCGATAGCGCCTGGGCGCGGGACCAGAACCCGAACGACGACGTCGCCTTCCTGGTCGCCGGACGGCCGGGCAGGCACATCCAGCGGCACACCGGCGCCGAGACCCTGATGATCGACCAGCCAGCGCAGCGTGTGCAGGTGATCGGGTACCCGGACGGCAGGAACAGGCCGATCAGCTGCACGGCTCGCGCGCGCAATTTCGACCGCGCCCACCAGATGGTCTTCGATTGCGACGACTACACGAACGGCACCAGCGGCGGCCCGTTCCTGGCTCACGTCAACCCGAAGACCGGCGACGGCTGGGTAATCGGCGTGATCGGCGGCTACCAGCAGGGCGGGGACAGCCCGAACATCTCGTACTCGCCGAGGTTCTTCTCTGCGGTATGGGACCTGTACGAGACCGCGGTCGCGGGCAGCTAGGCCGCTGGCTCAGGCTGACGCGTCTGGGCCGGGCACAATCCGGTCCAGGCCGGCGAGTTCGTCGTCCGACGGTATCCAGGCTGCGGCCGCCGCGTTCGCCTTGACCTGCTCCGGTGATGTCGCACCGGCGATCACTGACGAGCAGCCCGGCTGGGCGGCCAGGCCGCCGATAGCCACGTCGAGGATCGTCACGCCGTGCTGCTGCGCCCAGCCGGCCAGCGCTTCCACCAGGTCCAGCTTGCGGTCGGTGATGTACTCGCGCCGGCCGGCCAGCCTGCTGCCCTCGGGCGGCGCCTGGCCACGCCGGACCTTGCCGGTCAGCAGGCCGTTGGCCAGCGGAAAGTACGGCAGCACGCCCAGGCCATAGTGCAGGGCGGCGGGCACGACCTCGGCCTCGCTCTGGCGTTCAAGCAGCGACCAGTGATTCTGGGCGGAGACGAATCCCGTGCTGCCATGCTGGCGGGCCACGCAAGCCGCCTCGGCGAGCTGCCAGCCGGAGAAGTTCGAATGCCCTAGGTAGCGAACCTTGCCTTGAGCGACCAGGTCATCCAGCGCGCTGAGGGTCTCCTCGATTGGCGTGGCCGGGTCGGGTGTGTGGATCTGGTACAGGTCGATGTAGTCGGTCCGCAGCCGGCGCAACGACTCCTCGACAGCGCGCATGATGTAGCCCCGGCCGCCCTTGGCACCAGCCGCCGCACCGTAGCCCATGTCGGCATTACGGTGACCGAACTTGGTGGCCAGCACCACCTGATCACGACGGCCGGCCAGCACCTCGCCGAGAATCTCCTCCGACCTCCCGCCGGGGCCGTAGCTGTCGGCCGTATCGAGCAGGGTGATGCCCGCCTCGAGGGCCGCGTCAACCACGGCGCGGGTCCGGTCAGCGTCCAGCCTGCGGCCGAAGTTGTTGCAGCCCAGGCCCGCCACCGACACGACCAGGCCCGACCGGCCCAGAGACCTGTAGCGCATACCCCATGCCCTCCCTGATGCGATTGGATGCCACGCTGATCGTGGCGATAGGCCAGCACGCCGACGTCACCGCGCGTAGAGTCACCGAGCGAAGTCTGTCACAGCTGTCACTCTGGACAGGCGTTCGGGCCGGTAGGCATGACGCCAGCGAGACCGCCGGAACGAGGACCGGGAGTATCCTCCGCCCGCGGCTATTTTGGGGTAGCGTGAAATCGCATATGCGATATCATGTGCTAAGAGTGGCAAACCGAGTACTTCCATGACGCAATTGCCTGGAATCAAATCTGAATAGATGCAGCTAGCGTGAGTTCATGGCGCGCGCCATGCCCAGCCGCCGGACGGCAGCATGAGCGGGCTCGCCTGGGAGCATCTGGGAGCACCCGGAGTGGCCGGGTAGCTGGCAGAAGGGATCGGGATTCATGGTTGATGGGGCTGGCGGGCCCACGGTACTGCGCATCCTTCTCGGCACACAGCTGCGCCGCCTGCGTGAGTCGCGCGGGATCACCGCGCAGGAAGCGGCAAGAGCGATCAGGGGATCGGAATCCAAGATCAGCCGCATTGAGCTGGGCCGGACATCCGTCCGGGAAGTTGACATCATCGACCTGCTCAGCCTCTACGGAATCAGTGATCCAGCGGAGCGAGAAGAGCTGCTAACCCTGGCCGGTCAGGCGAATGAGCCCGGATGGTGGCACCAGTACCAGGACGTCCTGCCGGGCTGGTTCCAGGCCTACATTGGCCTTGAGGAGTCAGCGGAGTCGATCCGCCAGTACGACTCGCAGTTCATCCCTGGCCTGCTGCAGACGGAGGAATACGCGGCTGCGGTGCTGTCGCTCGGTGATTTCTCCCTGGAGGAAGCGGAGCGCCTCGTTTTCTTGCGCAAGGAGCGGCAGCGCCGGTTCTCCTCTGGCGGGCTCAGGCTGTGGGCCATTGTCGACGAGGTGGCGTTGTGCCGGCCGGTCGGCAATGCGCAGATCATGCGGGCCCAGCTCGAGCACATATCGGATGTCTGTGACCAGCCTGGATTCGCGCTGCAAGTGGTGCCGGACTCCGCCGGCGCCTATGCGGCACCGGGAAGCTTCAGCATTTTGCGCTTTGCTGTTCCCGACCTTCCCGACGTGGTTTATATAGAACAGCTGACCAGCGCTATGTACCTGGACAAGCCCGTTGACGTTGAACGTTACGCCACGGCGATGGACAGGCTGAGCGCCACTAGCGCACCGCCCGAGCAAACCAAAGAGATCATCCGTACATTGCTCGAGGATATGGAGAGACTCCCATGAGCAGCATCCGCAATGGTATCGACGCAAGCGCGCTCGCCGAAGTGACCTGGATCAAGAGCCGCCGCAGCGGTCCCACCGGAGGCAACTGTGTGGAGGTCGCTTTCCTCGCCAGTGGCGAGATTGCCATGCGCAATTCCCGGCACCCCAGCGGACCAGCGCTTATCTTCACAAGCTCCGAGTGGGACGCCTTCCTGGGCGGCGCTAAGGACGGCGAGTTCAGCCGGCCCGCGCCGGCCTGAGCGGGGGCCGCCCTGATCTGGCCGCTTGCCCGGCAAGCTCCCGGAACAGTGCGAACACGAAGCCTCCCGCATCCCCGCCGGCTGGCGAGGGTGCGGGAGGCTCGCGCTCGATGCGGGTGGCTAGCTGACCTCGAGGTCAAATTCGCCGTTCTTGACTCCGGTAACGAACGCCGACCACTCCTCGCGGTCGAATACGTGGGCGGCCTTGCGCACGTCCTTGGAGTCACGGATGGCGACCCGGCCGTCGGCCAGGTGCGCCACTTCCACGCAGCCGTCGGAGCTGCAGGCGCGGCTCCGCACCCATCGCATCTCACTCAGGTCCTGTGTCATCGGGCTTCCTTTCGTTGACTAAACAATTTCCCCGGCTAGCTGGCTAATCAAGTCGCTGGAGTCGGCAGGAGACAAGGCGGCCGCGCGCAATAGGTCGAAGGCCTCGGCCCGGGCGCGTACGTCCCTCTCCCGCTCGAGGTACGCCTGTCCGGCAACACCCTCTGTATATACGACATCAGGGTCAAAGCGCTCAGGAAACTCAATTATCGCAAATGGTCCGTTCAAACACGGGTGCGGCCCGCTGCAGAACGGCAGCACTTGCAACGTGACGTTTGGCCACGTGCTTGCGTCGGCCAGGTGATTGAGCTGCCCGCGCATGAGCTCGGGTGAGCCCATCGTCCTGCGGATCACCGCCTCGTCCAGGATGAGCCACAGTTCTATCGGATCGGCGCGCATGATCACCTCCTGGCGCTGCATCCGCAGCGCCACGAGGCGTTCAATCTGCTCCGTGCTCTGCCTCCGGCGAACCGTGGTCATCACGACCCTGGCATAGGCCTCGGTCTGCAGCAGCCCGTGGACCACCAGCGACTCGTAAGCGCGCAGCGAGGCGGCCTCGGCCTCCAGACCCACATAGACGTCGAACCCGGTGGGCAGCACGTCCTCCCATGCCGCCCACCACCCCTTGCGGTGACCTTCGCGGGCCATGTCCACGAGGATCTGGCGGCCTCCCGGATCATGGACGCCGTAAAGATCAAGCATCGCCGACAGGTAGGCGGTCCGGGTCGGAGCCTTACCGGTCTCGATCCGCGACAGCGTGGACGCGGCTAGGCCGAGCCTGTCGGCGACCTCCTCCAGCTTGATCGACTGGGCCTCGCGCAGTCGCCTTAACTCAGTGCCAAGCCGACGTCGGCGTACCGTCGGGCCGATTGACGCAGTCATTCGGCCTCCCCTCCTAGAGGGCACGCGAGGCAGGTCACGGCTTCGGGCGCAGGCCGTTGAGCTGCCTTTGCGGCTGCTGGGCTTGCAACGATGATACGGGACAACGGGCCAGATGGGATCGCAATTGAGATTTCATCCGCAATATTTGTGGCACGCACTTGCGTGGGATGCACTCCCAGACCATGATGAGTCCTAGGCGCCATGGCACGGGCTCAAGTTCGGTGACATTCCGTGACCGGCTGGTGCCGGGGAGGGAACGGACTCAGATGACAGCGGTAGCCACCCGAGCCAGCGAGTCCGCCGAGGATCTGGCCATGATGGCGAGTGCAACGGTCATCGGAAGCCTCACGATCCAGGCACGGCCCGAAATGGTCGGTGCGGCGCGGTCTTTTGTGGCCAAGGCTCTCGGCGAGGCCGATCCGGCCACCGACGTGGCTGTCTTACTTGCCTCGGAGATCGTCACCAACGCGATGCTGCACAGTAACTCGCGGCGCGCGGGCGGAACGGTGACGATCACCGCTGTCGAGATGGACGGCGGAGTGCGGATCGACGTGGCCGACGAGGGTTCGGAGCGGAGCATCCCAGAGGTCAAGGGGCACGGCTGCGTTTCTGGAGGGCACGGCCTGCTGTTAGTGCAGACCCTGGCTGACCAGTGGGGCTATCTCCGCGACGAGTGCGGGACCACGGTCTGGTTCTGGCTGGTCCGCGGCCGCGGCTACGATTCGCGCAACCTGCCCGGCTGAGGCGACGGTCATTGGCCGCCATCCTCGTGCAGGCCCAGCCGGGGTGATCGGCCGCGGCCCGCGAGGGTGGCTTCAGGTGTGGCGGGTGCCGCGGGCTTGACGGCCGGGCGACCCTGGACCCTTCGCCCTCAGGCGCATCGATAGGTGCACCGGGCTGCCGTCGAAGCCGAATTCCTGCCGCAGCCTGCGCTCGATGAATCTCCGGTAACCGGCCTGCAGGAAGCCCGTGGTGAACAGGACGAAATGCGGGGGCCGGATTCCGGCCTGGGTCGCGAAGAGGATCTTTGGCTGCTTGCCGCCCCGCACGGGCGGCGGTGTCGCCGCCACTAGCGCGGCCAGCCAGCCATTCAGCCGTCCCGTCGGCACTCGCGTCTCCCAGCCGTCCAGGGCCAGCTGAAGCGCCGGGACCAGCCGGTCGGTGTGCCAGCCGGTCGCGGCCGAGATATTGACCCGCGGTGCCCAGCGGGCTGTGTGCAGCTGGCGGTCGATCTCGCGCTCCAGGGATTGCCTGCGGTCGGCGTCGACCAGATCCCACTTGTTGTAGGCGATGACCAGCGCCCGGCCGGCGTCGATCACCATCGACACGATCCTCAGGTCCTGCTCGGCCAGCGGCTCACTGGCGTCCACGAGCACGACCGCGACCTCGGCACGCTCGAGCGCGCGCTCGGTCCGCATCGCGGCGAAGTAGTCAGCGCCCTGTGCTTCCCGCACCCGCCGCCGGATCCCGGCGGTGTCGACGAACCGCCAGATGTTGCCGCCGAGCTCGACGAGCTCGTCGACGGGGTCTCGCGTGGTGCCCGCCTCCGCGTCGACCAGCACCCGTTCCTGCCCGGCGAGCTTGTTCAGCAGGCTCGACTTACCGACGTTGGGGCGGCCAAGCAGAGCCACGCGCCGGGGACCGCCGTCCGCCGCGAACGGTTCAGGCGGCGCCTCAGGCAACGCGCCGAGGACCGCGTCGAGGAGATCGCCGCTGCCCCGGCCGTGCAGCGCGCTCACCGGAATCGGCTCGCCGAGCCCCAGCGACCAGAGCAAGGCAGCGGCCGGCTCGGCCGGGGCATCGTCGACCTTGTTGGCCGCCAGCACGACCGGCTTGCGTGACCGGCGCAGCACGGCGGCGACGGCCTCGTCGGCATCAGTCACGCCTACCACGGCATCCGCAACGAACAACACAGCGTCAGCCGCTTCCACCGCGACCCGCGCCTGAGCGGCCACCCGGGCGGCCAGGGCCGCCGAGCCCTCGACCGATGGCTCCCACCCGCCGGTGTCCACCAGCGTGAACGCCCGGCCGCGCCAGGTGGCGTCGTAGGCGACCCGGTCCCGGGTAACGCCCGGGGTATCCGCGACCACCGCCTGCCTGCTGCCCAGGATCCTGTTCACCAGGGTCGACTTGCCCACGTTGGGCCTGCCGACCACGGCCACGACCGGCGCGGGCTGCTCGGGCGCCTCGGTCGCGGCGGCCGGGCTCATGTGCTCCACGTGCCTGCCCTCCGGCTGTCCGCGAGCGCGACGATCTCGCGGATGACCTCGGGCAGGCCGAGCGCCGTCGTGTCGATCTCTACGGCGTCGGCCGCCTTGGTCATCTGCGGAGCGTCGGACCGGTCCCGCCGGGCCTGTTCGGCCCTGGTCACGGCGAGGGTGGCGGCCGGGTCGGCGGCGAGATCGGCCGTGCGCCGGCGCGCCCGGACGTTCTCGCTGGCGGTCAGGAACACCTTCACCGGCGCGTCGGGCGCCACAACCGTGCCGATATCCCTGCCCTCGGCGACGATCCCTGCTCCGGCAGCCAGCGCATCCGCGATGATCGCCTGCTGCATCGCGACGAGATGGCGGCGCACCGCTGGGATCGAGGCCACCGCGCTGACCGCGTTGGATACCTCGCGGGTTCGGATGGGCCGGGCCACGTCGCGCCCGTCAACGCGGATCGCCGGGGCTTCCGGATCGGTGCCGACCTCGATCACCGGACGGCCGACGCAGGCAGCCACGGCGTCCGGATCGGAGATGTCCGCTCCGCGGGCGAGCAGCCACCAGGTAAGCGCACGGTAGGTCGAGCCGGTATCCAGGTAGCGCAGGCCCAGAGCGCGCGCCACACCCCGTGCCGCGGTCGATTTGCCGGATCCTGCCGGGCCGTCAACCGCGATCACAAGGCCGGGATGCTCCGCGGCGGGGTCGTTGGTCACGAAGGCGATGCTACCGGCGAACCGGCCAGCCACCGGCCGCCAGCGCCTGAACCAGCCGTGCTACTGCCTCCGGACGCACCGCGAGCTCGGCAACCCCGGCTGGCAGGCCAGGCGAGTGCTCGATCCCCACGTCCTCGATGTTGATCCCGGCATCGCCCGCCGCCTGGAACAGTCTGGCCAGCTCGCCGGGCCGGTCGCCGATGACCACCTGGACGATCGCGTAGACGGGCGCTGGCCTGCCCTGCTTCCCGGGGATCGTGGCCACCCCCGCTGCTCCCCGCTCCAGCAGCCCGGCCAGCTGCTTGACCCACTGCTCGTCTCCCTCGGCGATCCGGGCCAGCGCGCTGGATGCCGCGGCGAGATCAGCGGCGAGCGCGGCAAGTACCGCGGCGGCATGCCCCGCGTTGGCCGCCAGTATCTGCGTCCACAGCCCGGTGTCCCCCGCCGCAATCCTGGTGACGTCGCGAAGTCCCTGGCCGGCCAGGGTTAGGGCGCCCTGCGGCGCGTTCTCCAGCTGGGCGGCCATGGCCGCCGCCACCGCGTGCGGTGCGTGCGAGACCAGCGCGACCCAGCGGTCGTGATCGGCGACGGACAGGCGGACCGGCTGTGCACCACACGCTCTGGCCAGGCCGACGACCGCTTCGGCGGCCTCGGGCGCGGTTTCCGGCAGCGAGCAGATCGCCCATGGGCGGCCGAGGAACAGATCCGCCCTGGCCGCGGCGGGACCCGACAGCTCGCGCCCGGACAGCGGGTGCCCCCCGGCGAACGACACCAGATCACAGCCGAGCTCGCGGGCACGGGCCAGCGGCAGCTCCTTCACGCTCGCGACGTCGGTATACCAGCGGGCCAGGCCGCGCGCCTGCGCGGCGGCCAGGGCCGGCGCGACGACCTCGGGCGGCGTGGCCAGCACCACGAGGTCAGCCGGCCCTCCGGGCGGGCCGTCGTCGGGCAGCACGCTCCCCGCCCCGATGTCCGCGGCCAGCCGGGCGGCCGCGGAATCCACATCCGCCAGCCAGACCGCGACGCCCCGATCGCGAAGGGCCAGGGCCACCGACGTGCCGATCAGCCCGGTGCCGATCACCACCACCTTCCGCGGTTCCGTGGCGGCTCCGGCGGCGGGTTCGGTCACTGCGCGATGTCCAGTCGCAGCGCGGCGGCGCCGCGCAGGTAAACATGCTGTACGGCCGAGCGCGGCACTGCCATCTCCACGTGCATCATCAGCCTCACGACCCGCGGCATCGCGCCCGGCACGTCAATCTCGGTGCAGCACAGCAGCGGGACGTCCTGGAAGCCCATCTTGCGGGCGGCGAGCGCCGGGAACTCGGCGTTCAGGTCGGTGGTTGCGGTGAACACGGCGCTGATTACGTCAGCCTGGGTCAGCTGGTTGCGCGTCATGATCTCTGTCACCAGCTCGGACGTGCCCTCGAGGATGGCCGTGCTGTCGTTCGCGTCGACTTGCACCGCGCCACGGATCGCCCTGACCGCCACCAGCCTGCCTCTCTTCCCGCCTTCGCGACCTAGCCCGCCCCCGCCGCCTTTGAGCTACCAGGTTATAGACCAGCCGCCGCTGGAGGCCGCCGCAGTTGAACAGCTGGGGTGTCCCGGCGCCGCTCCGCGCCCCCTGGGCGGCGGTGTTTCCATGATCTGGGTACCAGAAGCGCAAATAGGAGGCTGTCGCGTAACTCGTGATCTTGTTTTGTCAAGGTTTAGGGTTGCGGGCGTGCCGCGGGCTGCAGCGTGTCGGTTCTAGTGTAGTTTACCCAGGTATGGGATAGTTGGTTATGCCTCAGAATT
>Ga0335075_10011527_pt1 | contig 13362 bp, 11 predicted proteins | sample Lox_Sample_24_FD_206723 | JGI IMG/M metagenome (GOLD analysis project Ga0335075, IMG submission 206723) | Soil microbial communities from Loxahatchee National Wildlife Refuge, Florida, United States - Lox_Sample_2.4 | ecosystem: Environmental > Terrestrial > Soil > Wetlands | place: USA...
CGGCGCACTTCAGCCCTCGGCAATCTTCCGATAGACTTAAAGAAGTAAATCTCCCAGACATCAGGATCCTATCGCAATGCTACGCAAGAATCGTCTTTTTACGCCGGGCCCAACTCCGCTGTTGCCGGCGGCGCAAACCGCCATGGCTTCGTTTACCGCGCATCATCGCACCGCCGATTTCCGCACGCTGTTTCAGCAGGTACTCGCCGACATGAAGGAGTTTGTGGGTACGCAAAACGAAGTCCTCGTGCTGGCTTCTTCCGGCACCGGTGCAATGGAAGCGTCCGTTTCGAATCTGACATCGCCAGGGGACAAGGTTCTCGTCCTCACCGCTGGAAAATTCGGCGAGCGCTGGACCGGATTGGCCAAAGCCTTCGGGTGCAAGGTCGATGTGCTGAGCGCCCCCTATGGCGAAACTTTTTCGCTCGACGAGATTCGCGCCCGTCTCACTCCCGATGTTCGAGCTGTCTTCTTGCAGGCCACCGAAAGTTCGACTGGTGTGCGGCATGATGTGCAGGGCATCGCCGAGATTGTGCATGCTAATGGCGACGATACCTTACTTATCGTCGATGCCATCACTGGTTTGGGCACCACGCACTTCGATGTCGATGGCTGGGGAATCGACGTCATCATCGGCGGATCGCAGAAGGCGTTGATGATCCCTCCCGGCCTTGCCTATTGCGCAATCAGCGAGCGCGCGTGGCGGAGGATGGAAACGACAACTTCGCCCCGCTTCTATTTCGATCTGCGCAAGGAACGCAAGTTGGCGGCCAAGGGAGAATCTGCCTACACTCCGCCCACTTCGCTGTTTGCCGCGCTGGGTGCTGCGTTGCAGTTTATCCGCAACATGGGCAATGGCGATCTGGTGCGGGGCCGAGAAGCTCTCGTTGACAACGCCGAACTCTGCGCCGAAATGACTCGCGCCGGAGCGCAGGCCCTGGGGCTGAAACTCTTCGCCGCATCGCCCGCCGCGGCGCTGACGGCAATTCAGTCGCCGCAAGGAATCGACTCGGGAAAAATCATCAAAGAATTCCGCGAGTCCTTTGACGCCGTAGTCGCCAACGGTCAGGGCGAAATGAAAGGACAGTTATTCCGCGTCGCGCATATTGGCTACTACGACTACATGGATACGATCGCCATCCTGGCTGCGCTCGAGCATGTATTGTCCCGCTGCACCGGAAAGACGGTCGAGTTCGGTTCAGCTGTGGCCGCGGCGCAGGACGTCTACGCTCAGGCCTTTGCTCACGAAAGGCAGCCCGTAAAAGCATGAGGATCGCGTAACCTGCCCTCCACCTCATTGACAGTAAAGTTCATTACGCTCGAAGTGACGGCCGGTGTGCCTCCACCTCCGTAGGCACCCACGGGATTCCATAAATGAATTGGAACCCGCAACTTTAGATTAGGGAAGATGAGTGAGCCTGTGAAGATTGTTATCGCCGAAAAGATTTCCGCGTCCGCACTGGCAGAACTGAAGGAACCCGGCTGGAGCGTGCTGACCGCCGACAAACTCGATGGCAAACTGGCGGAAGAACTCGAATCCGCCGACGGCCTGATTGTGCGCTCAGCTGTGCAAGCAGACGCTTCGTTATTGGCGCACGCCAAAAAGCTGCGTGTCATCGGGCGGGCAGGCGTGGGCGTCGACAACATTGATCTCGACGCGGCCACGCGCCAGGGTATCGCCGTGATGAATACGCCCGGCGCCAATGCCGTGGCCGTAGCCGAACAGACGCTGGGCATGATGCTCGCCATGGCTCGTCAACTTTGCCGCGCCGATGCTCTTATGCACGCCGGAAAATGGGAAAAGAAATCCTTGCAAGGCACCGAACTGCGCGGCAAAACGCTCGGCATCGTCGGCCTTGGCCGCATCGGAATGAAGGTCGCGCGCCGCGCTCGCGCCTTCGGAATGGAACTGGTCGGCCACGATCCATTTGTCTCCGTGGGCATGGCAAAAGATCAGGGAATCCGGCTGGCAAGTCTCGACGAACTTTACGCTAATTCCGATTACATTACCCTGCATGTCGGCCTCACTCCACAGACCACGGGCATGATCAACCAGGCCGCGATCAAGAAAATGAAGAAAGGCGTGCGCCTGGTGAACTGCGCCCGCGGTGAATTAATAAACGAAGGCGACCTGGTCGAAGCCTTGAAGTCAGGCCATGTGGCGGCCGCCGCCCTCGACGTCTTTACGGAAGAGCCGCTAAAGAACTCGCCTCTGACGGGTTTAGAGAATGTAATTCTCACTCCCCATATCGGAGGCGCGACTTTCGAAGCGCAGGAAGCCGTGGGTGTCCAGATCGCGCAGCAAGTCCGGGAATATCTCAAGCATGGCGTCATTCAGAACGCGGTGAACGTTCCCTCGGTTTCCGCCGAAGAGTATGCCGAGATGCAGCCCTACATCGTTCTGGCCGAGCGAATGGGAGCATTTCTGGCGCAGATCTCCGCCGGATCTTTGGAGGAAATTTCTTTACGCTACAGCGGCCACATCGCGGAGTGGAAGACAGATCTCATTCGCAACGCCGCCATCAAAGGAATCCTGAACCAGACCTTAGAAGAAAAGGCCAACCTGGTGAATGCCGCCTCCATCGCGGAAGTGCGCGGGCTGCGCGTGCATGAAACTCACAAAGCGAAAGTTTCGACCGGCGGCGCGGGAAGCGTGCTCTCCATTCATCTCAAAAGTTCGAGCGAGGAGCATGTGGTAAAAGGTGCCGTCCTTCGCGGTACTGCTCCACGCCTGTTGCACATCGACGACATCGACGTGGAAGCGCCGCTCGAGCGGGATCTGATTTTTCTGCGCAACCGCGACGTTCCCGGCGTAATCGGCAAAGTTGGGACGATTCTCGGCGAAAGCGAAATCAACATCGCCGATTTCTCCCTCGGCCGCCGCGTCTCGGAAAAATCCTCTGAGCCCCGTGAGGCCATCGCCGTAGTTCACGTCGACGGGCCGGTGCCGAGCGATGTCCTCAAGAAGTTGGAACAGGTTCCCGCGGTTCAACAGGCAAAAGCGGTCCGGCTGTATTAGAAAACAGCATCGGCTGTGCAATTCGGAGCAAAATCTTACATACGATCGAATCGGTTCACTAAAAATCGGCCATTTGAAAATTCGAAATCGGAAACGCTTCCGCCGAATCCAAACTTTTTCTCAAGCCATGCCACGATGGGCATCCCGCCCGCCTCGCCCTATGCTATCTTCAAAGGGTTTACTTAACCGTTTCCCCATTCCTCTGAATCATGGCTACTTCGGTTGAAGGTTCCAAACCGGCAATAAAAGTCTTCGTCGCCACTACGGTGATGTTGACCTTCATTTCCTTCTGGCGTGCCTCCGCAATTGTTCTCTCCGATCTCGCGTCGTCCGCTTATTATGCAGGCGGCGACGCGGAAAAAGTCATCGGCAAAAGCGCGCCCTGGTTCATTCTCGGCGTCATGCTGTTCAGCTACGCCGTGCGCGCCCTCTATATCGAATCCAGCAGCATGTTCGTGCGCGGCGGCGTTTACCGCGTGGTTAAAGAAGCCATGGGCGGGGGCCTGGCCAAGTTTTCCGTCTCGGCTCTGCTCTTCGATTACGTGCTCACCGGACCCATCAGCGCGGTTTCCGCCGGGCAATATCTGGCTGGATTTATCAAAGACATGGGCGTGTACCTGCACCGCCCTCTGCATTTTTCTGACGACCACTTCGCCGCTGGCCTGGCCGTGATCGTAGTGTTTTATTTCTGGTGGAAAAACACGCAGGGTATGCACGAGTCCAGCCAGAAAGCTTTGCAGATCATGGCCATCACCACCGTGATGGTCGTAATCCTGCTCATCTGGTGCACCATCACAGTCTTGCGTGCCCCGATTCAGTTGCCGCCTAACCCGTTGCATCCCGGCGTCGTTCCACTCAACAAAGAATCTCTGGGCTGGCTTCCGACCTGGCTGGGCCACATCACATGGATCATTGTCTTCGTCGGTTTCGGCCACTCCGTTCTTGCCATGAGCGGCGAAGAAACCTTGGCGCAAGTCAATCGCGAGATCGAGCATCCGAAGCTGAAAAATTTGGAAAAGACCGGGTTGGTCATTTTCATTTACAGCCTGCTCTTTACCTCGCTGGTTTCGTTCTTTGCCGTGATGATTATCCCCGACAAAGTGCGGCCCGACTATTTCGCCAACCTGATCGGCGGAATCGCCATGTACCTCGCGGGCCCGGAGAGCTTGAAACTGCTCTTCCACGGCTTCGTAGTGCTGGTCGGCGTCCTCATCCTGGCGGGCGCGCAGAACACCTCAATCGTAGGCGCTAACGGAGTTCTGAACCGCGTCGCGGAAGATGGCGTGCTTACCAGTTGGTTCCAAAAGCCGCATAACCGCTTCGGCACCAGCTACCGCATCATCAATTTAATTGTCGGCATGCAGTTGCTGGTGATTGCTCTCAGCCTCGGCAACGTTTACGTATTGGCGGCGCTCTACGCCTTCGGCGTGATCTGGAGCTTCGCCATGAAGTCGATCGCCGTGCTCGTGCTGCGCTTCACCGAGCCCGGAAATCGCGCGTGGAAGGTACCCGGCAACCTGCACATCGGGAGCACCGAAATCCCCGTTGGATTAATTCTCATCTCCGCCGTGCTGCTGATTACGGCGGTGATTAATCTATTTACGAAATATCAGGCGACTATCGCCGGAGCTATTTTCAGCGTCGTGTTCTTCACTATCTTCACGCTGTCCGAGCGCCACGTCACCAAAGAGCGGCACGGAAAGCCGGAGCAACTGGACCAGTTCCGCGTCTACGGCAATCAGGAACTCGGCAGCGGCGCGATGGGCGTCCGCCCCGGAAACATCCTTGTCGCGGTTCGCGACCCTCGCAATCTCTACTACCTGCGACACGTGCTTGGTCACACCGACACTACCAAGCAGGACGTCGTCGTCATGAGCGCTCGTCTTTACCATCGCGAGCCCAGCTTCGGCGGCAGTTCGGTCATGGAGGCCAGCCAGGTGTTCGACCACTATGAGCAGGAACTTTTCACCGCCGCCGTCGCCGTCGCCGAAAAAGAAGGCAAGCCCATTTCCCTGCTGGTTGTGCCGGCTACCGACGTGTTCGACGCGATTATGGTTACGGCGCAGCGGCTGGATTCCGTCCGCGTGGTTTGCGGCCTGTCGAACAAGTTGACATCCGATGAGCAGGCGAAACTTACCGGTGACGCCTGGGAGCGTATGCCCGAGCCGCGTCCGCGAATAACGCTGGAAGTGTGCGCGCCCGATGGCACGATTCGCGAATACACCATCGGTCCGCACAATCCGCGACTGCGCCCGCAGGATGTCGAACTCATGCACAAACTCTGGCTCAACATCACGACCGACCGTAAGTTCGCCGGAGCGCATCATTATCACATCGTGGCGCTCGCCCTCGAGGAGTTGCAGCGCGAACTCAGTACCGAACAGCGCGCGGAACTTCTGCAAAAGCTAGAAGAAGAAATGCGCCGCTCGGAAGAGCCGAGAAACTAAACCTGCCACGGATTTCTGCTGATCTTCGCAGATAAACAAATCAAAGGCGCGCTCTTCACTCCGTGGAAAGTTAGATTGTTATTCATCCCTTCAACAAGGCTTCCAGCGAAGCTCGCAACTCCCGATACCGAAACGGATACCCACTCGAAATCAGCTTACCTGGCTCGACTCGCTGGCCGGCGAGCAATAGTTCTTCGCCCATCTCGCCGAACACGGTCTTCACCGCGAACTCAGGCATCGGCAAAATTGCCGGGCGCGAAAGCACGCTGGCCAGTGTCTTAACGAGCTCTTCATTTCGTACCGGCTTGGGCGCGACCATGTTCACCGCCCCTTGGATCAAATCATTCTTCATGATGTGGCGTATCGCGCCAACCATGTCCTGAACGTCGATCCAACTCATCCATTGCCGGCCATCTCCGACGCGTCCACCCAGGCCCAACTTGAAAGGCAGAAGCATCGCGCCCAGGGCCCCGCCTTTTGGGCTGAGCACCACTCCGGTTCGCAAATGCACGGTGCGAATATCAGCCTGCACGGCGGGGGTGGTGGCTTCCTCCCACTCCTGGCAAACTTCCGCTAGAAATCCCTGACCAGGAGCGCTTTCTTCGCGCAATATCTCATCGCCGCGATTCCCGTAATAGCCAATCGCTGATCCGCATATAAAGACTCTTGGCTTCTCTTCGGCCTGCGCCAATGCCGACGCCAGATTCGCCGTGCCAGCCACGCGGCTCTCTCGAATCCTCGCTTTTTTGGCCGAAGTCCATCGACCCATAATGCTTTCGCCCGCCAGGTGAATGACGGCGTCAAATCCGGAGACCGACTGCGGCGCGAGCGGCTTCGCTGGATCCCATGCGATGTGTTCCTCGTTGGTAACCGCGCCCCGCGCCAAGCGAACCAAGCTGCAGCCGCTGGTCCTTAGGGAAGGAAGAAGGGCGGCGCCGATCGGCCCGGAGACTCCGCTGACAAGAATTCTGGAATTCATGCTCTATCGATCGCCGATTCAATCGCGGCGGAATCACGCAACCGCGTTTTTTGAAATCACATCGCGGTACCACTCCGCGCTGAGCTTCGGCGTCCGCTTCTCGGTTTTGAAGTCAACATAATGAAGGCCGAATCGTTTGCTGTAACCGTCCGCCCATTCAAAATTGTCCATCAGACTCCAAAGGAAATAACCCTTGATCGGATAGCCCTCCGAAGCCGCGCGGTGCAGGTGGGTAAGATGATTGCGCAGGTACATGACGCGGTCGGTATCTTCAATTCGTCCATCGGCTGTCAGTACATCGTCAGACGAGCAGCCATTTTCGGTAATGTAGAGCGCTCGCGGTTTCCAGATATCGCTCACATTGCGCACCGCCCAGTAAATAACTTCGGGGCCAATGTAGAGCCAGTCCGAAGCCATGCGCGGAAATGAGGTCGGCCGTCTCTCGATCGCATAACCCGCAGCCGACGAATCGGCGCGCACATATTCCGGCGTGTACACGTTGAGCCCGACAAAATCGAGCGGGCTGCCAATGATTTTCATGTCGCCGGCTTCCACCTTCGGCGCGTTCCCGCCTTCGCGTTCCAGATAGCCATCCGTGTATTTGCCTTCCAGCACCGCCGTCAAAAATGGAGCGTTGCCCTCGCGCGTCGCCTTGTGCGCGGCTTCGATCTGTTCCGCATCTTCGATCACTGGAACGTAAACGTTGGCATTTTCAGCCAGCCCAATCTGCGTACCGGCTTTCGCGTTGGCCCGGATCGCCTGCACCGCCATGCCGTGCCCCAGCACCGCATGATGGCGAATCTGATTCACCTGCGCATCCGGCAACTTCATCCCCGGCGCAAACCTTCCCGTCTTGTAACCCAGATCGGTGAAGCAAACAAATTCGTTAGTGGTAAAGAAATGTCCCACACGATCCGAAAGATGGCGGGCGATATACCCCGCATAATCGCCGAATGCCTTCGCCGTGTCGCGGGACTGCCAGCCGCCGGGCAGCGCTTGCGGCAGGTCCCAATGAAAAAGCGTGATGTACGGGGCAATATTATTCTTCAGCAACTCGTCGACAACGCGCTGGTAATAGGCCAGGCCCTTTTCATTGGGCTGGCCCGTTCCATCGGGAAAAATTCGCGACCACGAAATCGAAAACCGGTAAGCGCCCACGCCCAAATTCTTAAGCAACTGCGCATCTTCTTTGTAGAGATGGTAGGAATCGTCAGCCACATCGCCGGTTTCCCCATGAAATGTTTTTCCGGGCGTATGCGAAAACGTATCCCACACCGACGGTTTTCGTCCGTCTTCGCTGGCTGCGCCCTCAATTTGATAAGCCGCGGTAGCGCAGCCCCAAATAAAGTTTTGCGGGAAGCGCAACAATTCCGGCTTGCCGAACTGAGCAAGTGCAATCCGTGAAAGGGGCGTGCTGGCAAACGCGGCAGCAGCCGTGCCCGCCAAGGTTTTACCGAATCGGCGACGTGTAAGGTTTTTCATGCCGCAAGCAGCTTAACACCATCGCGGATGAGAAATGAAGGTGAATACAAGGAGAATGAAACTGATGTCTTCGAGATCCTTTGCTCTTTGTGTCGATCCGGGAAAATTCTCTCGTCAAAGTCACGACGCACATATCGGCCCCCGCCACGCGGGAGCGCGCTCTGCGCACGCTATAATCGTTCATGGCGAGCTTGCGCCAGCAGATCGCGACCACCGCACTTACGCTGACGAAATTCCGCGAATTGATGAAGCGGATTCAGGAAAATCGTCCGCAGGACGATCTGACGATTGTCAAAAAAGCCTACGACTATTCCCTCAAGCATCATGAAGGCCAGACTCGCGCCTCCGGCGAGCCTTATCTGGTCCATCCTCTTGAAGTAGCGCTGGTCCTCGCCGAGATGAAGATGGACCCTGTCGCCATCGCCGCCGGACTGCTGCACGATTCGGTCGAAGACACCTCCGTCACCATCGAAGACATTCGTAAAGAATTCGGCGAACAGGTTGCGCACATCGTCGAAGGCGTCACCAAGATCAGCAAGATCGATTTCGCCACTCGCGAAGAAGCGCAGGCGGAAAATCTGCGCAAGATGATGCTGGCCATGGTCGACGACATTCGCGTGGTCCTCATCAAACTCGCCGACCGCCTGCATAACATGCGCACCCTCGAGCATCTTCAGCCCGAACGGCAGCACAAAATCGCCGAAGAGACCTTAGAGATCTACGCTCCCATCGCTCACCGCCTGGGTATGGGAAAAATTCGTGGCGAACTCGAGGACCTCGGCTTCCGCTTTCTCGATCGCTCCAACTACGAGCAGGTCGAAAAATCCGTCAATGCTCGTCGCAAACAAGGCGAAGCCTTTCTCGCCAAGATGCAGTCGATCATCAACGACAAGCTGAAAGAGGCCGGCATCCAGGCCAAGGTTGAAAGCCGCATCAAGCGCCTCTACAGCATTCACAAGAAACTGCAACGCCAGCGCATTTCCGTCGATCAGGTCTATGATCTTTTCGCCATGCGCGTGATCACGCGCTCGTTGCAGGATTGTTACGCCGTTCTCGGAATCATTCACAACATCTGGCGTCCGGTGCCGGGACGCATTAAAGATTTCATCGCCATGCCGCGGCCAAATTTTTACCAGTCGCTGCATACTTCGGTGATCACCGAAGATGGAACGCCCTTCGAAATTCAGATTCGCACCGAAGAGATGCACAAGATGGCCGAGGAAGGCATCGCGGCCCACTGGAAATACAAAGACGGCCCAGTTTCCGCGCAGGATGAGCAGCGCCTCGCATGGTTGCGCCAGGTGGTCGAATGGCAGCGCGATGTCAGCGATCCCAATGAATTTCTCAGCGCGCTAAAAGTCGATCTCTATCCCGAAGAGGTTTACACCTTCACTCCCAAGGGAAAAGTCGTAGTTCTTCCGCGCGACGCCACTCCGGTCGATTTCGCCTACACCATCCACACCGAAGTCGGTCACACCTGCGTTGGCGCCAAAGTGAATGGACGCATGGTGCCGCTGCGCCACAAGTTGCATTCCGGCGACATCGTCGAAATCCTTACCCAAGCCGGACACAAGCCGCGACTGGCTCGGGCTGGTCAAGTCCTCCCGCTCGCGCAACAAGATTAAGCACTGGCTCAACGTGCATCAGCGCGAACGCGCCATTGAGATTGGCCGCAAGGTAATTGAAAAAGAGGCGCGCAAATATCGCATCGCGCTCAAAGAAATTAAAGACGATGAACTGCTGAAAGTCGCCGCCGGTTACGGCCTGGGCAAGGTGGACGATCTCATGTCGGGCATCGGCTACGGAAAATATTCCGCGCGCCAGGTGTTGGCCCGATTGCTTCCCGCGGGTGCAACGCCTTCCATGGCGGGCGATATCGAAGCCGAAGGATTATCCAACAAGCCCGGAGCCATCGCCAGCGTGGTGGGCCGCGTCTTTGGCGATCACAACGCCATCATGGTCAAAGGCCAGGGAGATATGCTGGTCTACCGCGCGCGTTGTTGCAACCCGATCCGCGGAGAAACCATCGTTGGCTACATCACGCGCGGCAAAGGAGTCGCAGTCCATTCCTTGAACTGCCCCAACATCACGAATCTCATGTACGAACCGGAGCGCCGTATCGACGTCGAATGGGCCCGCGACGAATCCACGCCGACCGCCTATCCCGTGAAACTCACCGTCTATTGCGACGACCGCTTCGGGATGCTGAAAAATATCACCAGCGTCATCGGCGACGCCCAAAGCAACATCCGCAACATCGGCGCACATACTTCAAACAGCCAGGCCAGCGTAGAAATCGTCCTCGATATTTCCGACCTCAAGCACCTCGAACAAATCATGGCCGGGCTTCGCAAGATTCCGGGCGTTCATGAAGTACAGAGATTGCAGAAAATCTAGCCGCCGGATCACGCATTCCAGGGATTCAAAATCGGCACTTGGGTTCCAACGAAATCGCTGACGTTACGGGAAGAGTTGCCACATCTTCTTTGGACCGGTTTGGTCATATTGCCTCCTTACAAACTAGTCAGACTAGTCAGATGTTAGTCTTTTTGCCTTAGCCTCTGTCAACGACTCCAAATTGGCCGACTTTCTCGACTCGTGGGTTTTCCCGAGGCGCTGGTGGCCAGCTGCGCTAAAGTAGGGAATGCGCGAAATCATCTCCACCGCCAACGCTCCCCAGGCCATCGGCCCCTATTCCCAAGCCATCAAGGCGAATGGCTTCATCTTCACCTCCGGCCAGATCGCCATCGATCCCAGCACCCAACAGCTCCTCGAAGGCGACGTAACCGCCCAAACCGACCGTGTTCTGCGCAATGTATCGGCCATTCTCGAGGCCGCCGGCAGCAGCCTCGCCAAAGTTGTCCGCACTTCAGTGTTCCTCAAGAACATGAACGACTTCGCCGCCATGAATCAGGTCTACGGCAAGTATTTCGCCTCCGCGCCGCCCGCCCGCTCCACCGTCGAAGTCGCGCGCCTTCCCAAAGATGTGCTGGTAGAGATCGACGTCATCGCGCTCGAGTAAGCGAACTGCTATCTCGCACAACAAGCGGCAACGCACATTCGGAAAACCAATATCCACTTCTGCGCTTCCTACAATTAATATGTCCTGTAGGAGGCAAGCATGACGAAGTACGTGGCGGTGGCCATCATGGTTGGCTTGGCGGCCGCATTCGTCCTGGCACAGACCGCAACCACACAGACCGGAACCAGAAGATCAACTCCCAACAACAGCACGCCCACAAGGGTCAGCGGCCCCGGAGTCAAAACCGATTCTGGCCTGCAATATTGGGATATCCGTGTCGGCAACGGTGAAGCCGCTAAAGAGGGCAGCCGCGTCCGCGTGCATTACACCGGATGGCTCACCAACGGCAAGAAGTTCGACAGTTCCGTCGATGCCGGCAAGCCCTTCGATTTCACCATCGGGGATGGTGAAGTGATTAAGGGATGGGAAGAAGGAGTGACTGGAATGAGAGTCGGCGGCAAACGCCAGTTGCGCATTCCGCCCGACCTAGCCTATGGAGCCGAAGGAACGCCCGGCGGACCGATCCCGCCGAATGCGACTCTCATCTTCGATATCCACTTGCTGGGAGTTCAGTAGGTAAGCTACCTACGCCTTCACCACTTTGCCGCTGCGAATGCAGGAGGTGCAGACGCGCATACGCTTGGTGGTCGCGCCCACACGGGCATGTACCGGACGCAGGTTCACATTCCAGCGCCGTTTGGTGACGTTGTGCGCGTGGCTGATGCGGTTTCCAAATTGCGGCTTCTTGCCGCAGATTTCACACTGTTGTGCCATGACTTCGGTAGATCCTTTCCCTGCTCTCGACGGAAACCATTATTCTACCGGATTTCCCGACTCGGGACAATTCTCGCCCCAATAAGCCGAGAAATATCAATTGGAACCAGCCGCCAGCCGCTCTCAGTACTTCGGCACTTTCGGATCCACGCGTTCGGCCCAAGCGTTAATTCCGCCGGCTAGATTGTGGACTTTGCTGAACCCAGCCTTCTGAAGAAATTCAACCGCCTTCGCGCTCCGCCCGCCCATTTTGCAATGGACCACGATTTCGCGGCTCGAATCCAGTTCGTTTGCCCGATTCGGCAGGTCGTTCAGCGGGATCAGGTGTCCGCCGATATTGCAGATTTGATACTCGTGGGGCTCACGCACATCGAGCACGAACACATCTTCTTTGGCATCGAGACGGCGCTTCAACTCTTCCACTTGAATTTCGGGAACCCCACTAGCCACCGGTTTTTCCTCCCCGCGAATACCGCAAAACTCGTTGTAGTCTATCAGCTTCGTTACCGTTGGGTGCGTGCCGCAAACCGGGCAATCGGGATTCTTGCGTAGCTTTAGTTCGCGAAACTTCATGCCCAGCGCGTCAATCAGCAGTAGCCTGCCGATGAGAGGATCGCCCGCTCCCAGAATTAACTTGATCACTTCCGTCGCCTGAATCACCCCAACCAGCCCCGGCAAAATGCCGAGGACTCCCCCTTCGGCGCAGGATGGAACCAGTCCCGGCGGAGGCGGTTCGGGATAGAGGCAGCGGTAGCACGGACCATCTTCGGTAGCGAATACGCTGGCCTGCCCCTCGAAGCGAAAAATTGAACCATACACATTCGGCTTGCCGGTCAGCACACACGCATCGTTCACCAGGTAACGCGTCGGAAAATTGTCGGTGCCGTCGGCGATGATGTCGAAGTCTTGGAAAAGTTCAAGCGCGTTCTCGCTGCTCAGGCGCGTGTCGAAAGTGCGCAGATTCAGGTAAGGATTGATCGCGTTCAGCTTGTCGGCCGCGGAATGCAATTTCTTGCGGCCCACATCGGCGGTCGAGTGAATGATCTGCCGCTGCAGGTTGGTGTAATCCACCACATCGAAGTCCACCAGCCCCAACGTACCCACGCCCGCCGCCGTAAGATACAGGGCCAGCGGCGATCCCAGTCCGCCGGTGCCGATGCAGAGCACGCGCGCCGCCTTCAGCTTCTTCTGCCCTTCCATGCCCACCTCCGGCATGATCAAGTGGCGCGAGTAGCGCAGGATTTCGTCCTTGCTCAGCGTGACTGGAATCTCGGTTGTAATTGTGGCCATAAACTCCTCGCTTACCTTGGATTGCATTGATTTCGAATCAAACTCGGGATGCTACCAACAGGCGGGGCACATACAACAGCGATTTGGAGCGGAAGGTTTCAAATCCTTAGTCCCTGGGCCAGCGCCTGAAGGCGCATTAAACAACAAAACGTTCTCGCAACGCCTTAACAGTTTTGCTTGAAAAACTCTCGATTCGTATTACGGTATGCCTTCAGGCATACCGTAAGCGCCACGTTTTGAATGGCGCCTTTAGGCGCTGAATCCATAGATTCGAGTTTTTCAGCATCCTGCTAAGCCGTGCCCCTGATACGAAGCTCGCACGGGTCCTTATTACATTATGCCCCGCCCG
>Ga0335075_10011528_pt1 | contig 13361 bp, 10 predicted proteins | sample Lox_Sample_24_FD_206723 | JGI IMG/M metagenome (GOLD analysis project Ga0335075, IMG submission 206723) | Soil microbial communities from Loxahatchee National Wildlife Refuge, Florida, United States - Lox_Sample_2.4 | ecosystem: Environmental > Terrestrial > Soil > Wetlands | place: USA...
TCTCGGGGCCGCAGCATGGCTCATCATGTCGATCGCCTATGCTCCCATGTTGCGCTTTTATCGCGTGCCGCTTTTCTGGGCTCCGGTCTTGCCATTCGTCGCGCTCTTCTATATGGGCGCAACCGTCGACTCGGCGATCCACTATTGGACGGGCGGCGGAGGCGAGTGGAAGGGCCGCGCACAAGCCGGCCTGTAGGAAGCCTCGACGGAAGAGAGTCCTGTTTTGCGCCAGGTCAATGAGCGCCGGTAGAAAACCGGCGCGCAGCCTGAAAGGGCTGCCCCACAGGGAGGGGCAACCAAGACGACTCGGCTATTTGGTTGACCGGGCCAGGCCGATTGGAAATCGGCCGCGGGGTCGAAAAACGGTCACTGCGGCCAAGCGCTCCCTCACGGTCGCGCCTCGGTAACCGGCTTCGCGCACGGCCATCCGCGGGCTCGGGAGAAATGCAGCCGTAGTCTTTCGGACTCGTCCTGATATCCTTATCTAAATGCTGGGGCTTAGCGTTCGTGCAGCGCGCGCCACGTGGACGGTCCTCCTCATAATAGGCATGATCGCGCTGGTCTATAAGATCGGCGAGACCGTAATCCTATTCATGTCGGCGCTGTTTTTCGCCTACGTGCTTTCGCCCGCCGTGAGCGCCATGGAACGCGTCACGCCGCGAGTGGTTGGCCGGACCACGGCCGTTACCGTGGTGTACCTTTTGTTCCTGGGCCTGCTGGCGGGCCTCGCCGCGACGTTCGGGGCGAGCCTCGTCGATCAGGCGACCTCCTTTGCGCAGAGAATCCCCGACCTCATCAAGAACCGCGATTGGTTGGAGCAGACCATCCCCGGCTGGCTCGGCCCCGCAAAGGAACGAATCATCGACTGGGTCCAGCAGCAGACCTCCAGCGGTGGCGCGGCGCTCGTTCCGTTCTTGAAAAACGCGCCGATGGCGCTGAAGGGAACCCTGACAGGAGCGCTGTATTTTGTTTTGGTGCCAATCCTGGCGTTCTTCTTCATCAAGGACGGCCCGGACATGCGCGAATACATTCTCAGCGTTATCGGCGAGGGGCAGCGCCGGGAATTGCTCGATGACATTCTCAGCGATATTCACACGATGCTGGGCCACTACATCCGCGCGCTGGTAACCCTATCGGCGATCAGCATCGTCGTGTACAGTACGTTTTTTTCAATCATCGGCTTGCCGTATAGCGTTCTAGTGGCGTTCCAGGCGGCGGTGCTCGAGTTCATTCCCGTGATCGGTCCGCTGATAGCGGGCGTCGTCATGCTGCTGGTTGCGGGTTTTTCCGGGTTCGGCCACCTGCTTGTGATCGTGATCTTCTGGGTGATCTATCGCGGCATCCAGGACTACATCTTGTCGCCCAACCTGATGGGCAAGGGCGTGGAGATTCATCCTTTGCTGATTCTCTTCGGAGTGCTCGCGGGCGAGCAGGTGGGCGGCGTTCCGGGCATGATCTTTTCGGTTCCGGTGATCGCGATGGTTCGACTCATTTTCGTGCGCGCGCGCCGCGCCGCCGAGCGCCGCCGGCTTGCGCCCGTCCAAATCGAACCGTTATGAGGCTGTTGGTTCTCGGCTGTGTGGCCGCCATCCCGCTTTTCGGGCACATGGTGAGCATGAGCACGGGAGACCTTCGAGTGGACGGCGCGCACGCCCACTACGAACTGCGCATTCCGATGTACGAGGTTGCGCACGTACGCGACCCGCAGCGCGCATTTTTCGAGCATATCCAGTTCAAAGGCGGCGGCGGCACCGCGCGCGCTCTTCGGCAGGACTGCTCGGATCGGCAGGACACGTACGTGTGCGCGGCCGATTACGATTTCCCAGCCCCTCCGGACATCATTGGCGTCGACTGCACCTTCGCCTCCATCACGGTCCCCAATCATGTTCATCTGCTCCGCGCCTACCGTGGTTCCAAGATCGATCAGGCCGTGTTCGATTTGTCGTTCACCAGCGCTGAACTGCGATTTCGTCCGCCGTCGGCGTTCGAAACGGGTATTCGCGAAATGTCGGCCGGATTCATGCGAGCCGTGGAAGGAGCAGCCCCGCTCCTGTTCCTGGGCGCTCTGGTATTGGCTGCCCGCGACCGTCGCGAATTATGGAAGCTCTTCGGCGGTCTGATCGGCGGCGAATTAGCAGCGATTGCGGCGGCGCCGGCACTGCGCCTGAACCTGCCGCCGCGATTCATTGAAGCGGCTGCAGCGCTGACCATCGCGTATTTAGCGCTGGAAATCGCGTTGCTGCCGCAATCGCGCGCACGATGGCTCGTGGTAGCAGTCTTGGGCGTTTTCCATGGACTCTATTTCGCCAGTTTTTTGAGCGATTCCGGTTTCGGGCCGGCCGCGTTTTTCGCGGGCGTCGTTCTGGCGCAAGCGCTCGCGATCGGCGTAATCGCTCTTGTTACCCGGCGCGTTCTCACAATGACGCGAGTCGTGCCGGTGGCTGCATCCGTGTTGCTTTGCGCCGGCCTGACGTGGTTCTTCATGCGGCTGTGGGCGTGATGGAAATACCGATGCTGGAGTTTCCGCACCTGATCGACGAGATCCGGCTGGTGGGGCTGCGCTGCGCCAGCGCGGTTGTCATCTTCCTGGTGTTCTGGCTCGCGGCAGCCATTCTGGCGCGCATCGTGAATCGCTTCGGGTCCCGCGTGCCCGGCAATCGCGACCTCTACGATTTCCTGGGACGCACCGCGAAGATGTCGCTGATTGTTTTTGGCACGGTGACGGCGCTGGGAACCGCGGGCGTCAACGTCTCGGCGCTGGTGGCCGGGCTCGGCCTGACGGGGTTCGCTCTGGGCTTCGCTTTCCGCGACGTGCTTTCGAATATGCTGGCGGGGATCCTGCTGCTGCTTTATCGTCCCTTCGAGCGCGGCGATCATATCAGCGTGACGGGACTCGAAGGCGCGGTGGCGCACATCGACCTGCGGTACACAGTGTTGGAGGCTGCGGACAAAACCATTCTGTTGCCCAATTCGAGCCTGTTCACGAATCCGATTATCGTTTCGCGGCCGGCCGATCAACACCCCCGCAACGACGTCACAGCCGCCGCCGGCGAGCATTGAGCGCGAGTGTCGAATGATACTCGCCGGTAACAACAACGAATAGTTTTATTGTGTATTCGTTGCGCCGGATGGGTGCGCACGGCGTGTTCCCCGCATGCGTGCAGCAGCCGCGAAAAATCCGAGCAATACCAACGCCGCCGAACCGGGCTCCGGAACGGTGGGCGCCAGTCCGGAAATCAGCCCCAAGGACGGATCAGGGGAACTGATCGGGTTTGTTGAGCCATTTGTGACATCGAGCGTCACGATCTGGCCCGTTGGTCCCTCGAAGCCATAAATCGTCCCGTTCACATTGGCGAGCGTGACTAAGCCAAAGTCAGTGGTTGCGATTCCGGTAGCTTGTCCCGTGTTGACATCGATCTCATACAGTTCCGGAGACACCGCGACCGTGAACATGAAGGTCGACGGATTGAAGGATCCGGCATCGAAGTTGGCGTAGAGTTTCCCTCCAACACCGAAAAGATTTTCATCATAGAAATTGAAGGAACCGTCGGGGTTGGTCGAAACCGGGATGGCGGGAACAGCCGGAATTCCGGTTGCCCCGAGCAGCGTTGCCTGGCCGGTTACGGGATCGATCGTGTAGATGTTATTTGCAAAATCGGTCGCGTACAGCGTTCCCTGAAAGGCCCCGAAGGAAAGCTGTGAGTTCGGTCCGCAGGTGGGTGTTGTGGGCGTTGAACAATCGGCGAACCCGGTGTTTCCAACAACGGAAATCGCGCCGTTCGCCGGGTTGATCGCGTCCAGGTCCCCGTTGAAAGACATCGTCAGCAACGACCCGTTTGGACCGGGCGCCAGATATTGGTTCGTCGCCGGAATCGAACCGATGGGTGAGAAATCTCCGGTTGCGAGGTCCATCTCGCCAAACTGCTGCGAACCCGTAATCACATACGCGAGCGGCGCCGCGGCTGCGGAAGCGCAAACTCCGAGCGCAAAACAAAGTAGAATTGTCGGTCTGTTAGTCATGGATTGGCTCCTCCGAGAGCTGGTTACAGGACAACCATACAGTTCGGAACTGCCCAGGTCCATTGCTTCACCTGTCATTTCACATCAATTCAACGTCATCAGACAACCGACTGATTCTAAGCAAGATATTCCCTCCCGGATTTTCCGTGATAGACTGTTTCGCGCGTCGATATATCATGGCGATTCCGTCTCAGCCCTCGGTTTACGTAGCCTTTGGACCCTTCAAAGTGGATAAGGCTTCCTGCGAGCTATTCAAGAGCGGCGTGCGAGTTCGGTTAAACGGCCAGCCCTTCCGGATTCTCCTTCTGCTGCTGGAACACCCTGGCGAAGTGGTTACCCGCGAGCAATTGCGTGAGCAGATCTGGGGTAGCGAGACTTTCGTGGATTTCGAGCACAGCCTCAATGTGGCAATCAACAAGCTGCGGCGGGCATTGCGCGATTCGCCAGGCAAACCACGGTACATCGAGACCGAACCGGGGCGTGGCTACCGCTTCATCGCTTCGATTCAGGCGCCTGATTCAGATGCCGGGCCGGCGCCATCAAGCCTGGTCGAGAAAAGCGAGGCGGCGGTTCCGGCCGAGGAGCCACAGGCGATACGCCCGGAACGAAGACCGCGCTGGATCCTTGTGGGCGCCTCACTGGGAATCGTCGCCATCGTTGGCTGCGCATTCCTCTTGCGGCCGGCCCCGGCATTGACTGCAAAGGACACTATCGTTGTTGCGGATTTCCGTAACGCAACCGGGGATCCTGTTTTTGACGGGACTTTGCGGCAGGGCCTAACCATCGAGTTGGAACAATCGCCATTCATCACCCTCATTTCCGAAGAGCGCATGCGAAAAGTGCTGAGCCTGATGGGCAGGCCGGTGGATTCGCGTCTGACTCCGGAACTCGCCAGCGAGATTTGCGAGCGGACGGGTAGCGCCGCCGTCTTGGAAGGCTCGATTGCCCGCCTCGGAACTCAGTACGTATTAGGCCTGAGCGCAAAGAATTGCCGGACCGGGGACACTCTGGACAATCAGCAGGCGCAGGCCGCCAGGAAAGAGGACGTACTCGGCGCTCTCACTGAGATGGCCGCCAAATTCAGAAAGCGGGCGGGCGAATCGCTGGCCACGATCAGCCGGCACTCGACCCCTCTTTCCGAAGCGACTACGCCGTCACTCGAGGCCCTGAAGGCCTTCAGCAACGGATCGAGTGTGCTGATTGCGCATGGACACGTCGCGGCTTCGCCGTGGTTCAAGCGAGCCACCGAGATCGATCCCGAGTTCGCCACAGCGTATGCCTGGCTGGGGCGAACTTACAGCGCGGCCGGCGAGCATGCCGCGGCCGCCGAATGCAGCAGGAGAGCATGGCAACTACGCAATCGCGCCAGCGACCCCGAGAGGTTCTACATCGATTTTTCGTATCACAGATTCGTCACCGGGAATCTGGAAAAGGCGATGCGCGTGTGTGAACTCTGGGCGCAGGCATATCCGCGCGATCCGTTTCCCCACGGCTTTTTGGCCTCGAGCGCCGCGACTGCTCTCGGCAAATTCGAAAAGGCGGAAGACGAGTCCAACAAATCCATCGCGCTCAGCCCGGACCGCGCCATGGCGTACGCCAATCTTGCGAACGCCTACCGCTTTCAAAACCGCTTCACAGAGGCGGAACGGGCGATTGAGCGCGCTATGGACCGCAAGTTGGCGCTACCCGATTTTCAGATATCCCGATTCTATTCCGCCTTCCTGAAGAACGACGCAACCGAGATGGAGCGAATCGCTGCATTGAGTCAGGACGACCCCGAACTGCAAGATCTGATATGCGACCAGCAAGGCTTGGTTCTGGCATACCACGGACGCTTGCGGCAAGCGAGGACCATGTCGCGCCGGGCCGTGGACCTGGCACGGCAATCGGAGAACCCGGAGAGCGCTGCTCAGCACGAGGCCGGGGCGGCTGTGCGGGAAGCGTTATTCGGCTCCAGGGCGCAAGCCCACGAATACGCGCTTGCAGCATTGAAAACATCGAATGGACGCGACGCTGTGTACGGGGCCGCCATTGCGCTCGCGCTTTCGAACGGCGACTCCATGGCCGAAGCTCTGGCCGACGATCTTGAAAAGCGGTATCCGGAAGATACTTTGGTCCGCTTCAACTACCTTCCGACCCTGCGCGCGATTCTGGCGGCGAGCCATCGCGATTTCTCGAAAGGAATCGAGTTACTGGAGACGGCCGCTCCCTACGAATTGGGCTGGCAAGGTTGTTGTTCGGTAGGCTTCGTACCGTCGCTCTATCCTATTTATGTTCGCGGCTTGGTTTACCAGGCTGCCCACCGCGATCGCGAAGCGGCCGCCGAGTTTCAGAAGGTGCTGGATCATCGTGGAATCGTTGTCACGGACCCGATCGGCGCGTTGTCGCGCCTTCAACTTGCGAGAGCGCACGCTTCTTCGGGAAATCGCGAAAGAGCGAAAGCCGGATATGAGGATTTTCTCGCGCTCTGGAGAGAGGCCGATTCGGACATTCCGATTTTGCAAGAGGCAAAGGCGGAATACGCCAAGCTGCTTTAGGCTCACGGATGGGGTCCGCCTATTGTGGTGTCGTGCCCGATGTTTGCGGCTGACGTCGGCGGGCGCTGAGGTTGTTGGCGCCTAAGGCCGAACCCCCCGTCGGCCTCGCGCGCTATCCGGATGCCCCAACAGCCCGACCAGGGGGTCGGGCGCAGACGAGGGCGTCTGCCCTACGAACCTCCGGCCATTTTTTGGTTGCGGCTTTGCTGCTCTGTGGGGCAGGATTGCATCCTGCGGCCGATTTGTAATCGGCCTTCGCGCGCGATCTGGGTTGCCCCAACAGCCCGACCAGGGGGTCGGGCGCAGACGAGGGCGTCTGCCCTACAAACCCCTGGGCATTTATTGGTTGCGGGTTTGTGCTCTGTGGGGCAGGATTGCATCCTGCGGCCGATTTGTAATTTGTAATCGGCCTTCGCGCGCGATCTGGGTTGCCCCAACAGCCCGACCAGGGGGTCGGGCGCAGACGAGGGCGTCTGCCCCAAAGGGCTGCGGGCATTTTTTGGTTGCGGCTTTGCTGCTCTGTGGGGCAGGTTGCAAACCTGCCCCACATGCATCCTCGCGGGCTGAGACGAAATGCTTGCGCGTCGGGAAGCAGGCCAAAGGGTTGCTCTACGGCAACTACGCTTCCGCCGCCTGCGGCGCGGGTACCACATCGCCGTGCCGCGAGCCCGCGAGGCCGTAGTAGAGGATGTACAAATAGCAAATCGCCGGCAGCACAAACGCCTGGTGGATGCCGAAGCGGTCTGCGAGCGCTCCTTGAATCACGGGCAATATCGCGCCTCCGACGATCGCCATAATCAAAAGCCGCGATCCTTTGCCGGTCAGCTTGCCGAGCCCATCAATCGCGAGCGTGAAGATGGTGGGAAACATCACTGAGTTAAACAGGCCGACAGCAATGATCGTCCACATCGCGACATAGCCGTGGGTAAGAATCGAGGTCGTTACCAAGCCGCACGCGACCAACGCCGCGGCCCCCAGAACCAGACCCGGCTTGAGCTTCTGCATCAATGCCGACCCAATGAAGCGCCCCACCATCGCTCCGCCCCAGTAAAACGAGACATAGCCGGCCGCGACTTTTTCCGTGAATCCGCCAATGTATGGCTGCGAAAAATAGTTCACGAGAAAGCTTCCTATGGACACTTCGGCGCCGACGTAAACGAAAATACCGATTGCGCCGAGGATGAGATGCCTGTGCCGCCAGATGCTATCGTGCCATCCCGTGGATTCATGCCCGCGGCTTTCTTCGATCGATTCGATTTTCGGAAGCTTAAACCTCGACACCGCAAACGCCAGCAAAAACAGCAGTACCGCGATGCCCAAATACGGCATCTTCACCGAAGATGCTTCCATCACGCGGTGCGCTTGCCATTGTTCGGGCGTCATCGCGGCGCGCTGCGCGGCCGTAATCGTCACCGCCGAGAGAATGAACAATCCACCAAGATAAGGCCCGATCGTCGTACCCAATGAATTGAAGGCCTGCGAAAGGTTCAGGCGGCTGGAGGCATGTTCGGGCCGGCCCAGCGCCGCTACATACGGATTTGCCGCCACCTGGAGAATTGTCATCCCCGAAGCCTCGATGAAGAGCGCAACCAGGACCAGCGCATAGGACGGCACGGCGGCCGCGGGTAAAAACACCAGCGCGCCCACTCCCATTACGCCGAGGCCCAATACGATGGAACGGCTATAGCCAATCGAGGAAATCACTCGCTCCGCCGGCGTCGCCATCAAAAAATAGGCCGTAAAAAACGTGAACTGAAGCAGCATGATTTGCGTGTAATTCAGTTCGAAAATGGCCTTGAAATGGGGGATGAGGATATCGTTGAGACTCGTAACGAATCCCCACATGAAAAAGGCGGTGGTAATCACGGCCATTGCGGGACCGTACTTCTGGGTCGCTCCCGTGGAGACCGTCAGGGTTTGGTCAGGGGAGTGCATCATGGCAAATTTCCGCGTGCTGACATTAGACAGATAGTATCGCGACTGTAACGATGAGCATCAAAATACTGCGAGAGCCCCGCCGATCCTGCTCTACTGGTACTAGGATTGTCCCAAACCGATTTACACGAGATACTGCGCCAATACTGGGGCTATGAGGAGTTCCGGCCCAAGCAGGAAGCCGTTATCCGCAGCCTTCTTGCCGGGCGCGATGTCGCGGTCATCATGCCGACCGGCGGCGGCAAGTCGCTTTGCTACCAGGTACCGGCGGTGGTGTCGGGCCGAACCGCGGTTGTCATTTCACCGCTGATCGCTTTAATGGCGGACCAGGCTGCGCATCTGGCGCGCATGGGAATTCCGGCGGCATTCCTCAACAGTTCGCTGCCTCGTCCGGAACAGCAAGAGATCATGCGGAATGCCTGCGCGGGCGCCTATCGCCTGATTTATCTCTCGCCGGAGCGCCTGGTCCGCAACGACACCATCGGCTGGCTTCGCAATGTTCCGGTCGACTTTTTTGCCATCGACGAAGCGCACTGCATCTCCGAATGGGGCCACGAATTCCGGCCCGAATACCGGCAACTGAAGCTGCTGCGGCAGGCCTTTCCCGACACGCCTATCGCGGCGTTTACGGCCAGCGCCACGCGCCGCGTACGGCACGATATTCTGGCGCAGCTCGCCCTACGCGAACCCGATAAATACATTTCAAGCTTCCATCGCTCCAACCTGCGCTACATCGTCCGGCAGACCGATTCGAAGACGCAGCCGCGTATGCTGTTGACGGCCTTGCGGGCCCATCGGGACCAAAGCATCATCGTGTATGCGCCAACGATCGCGCGCGTCGAGGACACCGCCGATTGGCTGACCGATCGCGGGATCCCAGCCATCCCGTATCACGGCCAAATGGACGCGGCAACGCGCCAGAAAAACCAGGAGCGATGGATGTCCGATGAGGTCCGCGTTCTGGTGGGCACCATCGCGTTCGGGCTGGGCATCAATAAGCCCTCGGTTCGAGCCGTGATCCATCTCTCGCTCCCCAAATCGCTCGAACAGTATTATCAGGAGGCTGGCCGCGCTGGACGCGATGGGCTGGAGGCCGATTGCCTGCTGCTGTGGCAAAAGAAAGATGCCGGTTTGCTGGCGCATTTCATTCAAGCGGTGGAGGACCCGGCGGAGCGGCAGCGCTCCTGGGACCGCTACCGCATCATGCGCAACTTCGCCGAGTCGGATGTCTGCCGTCATCGGCAGATCTGCCTGCATTTCGGCGAGACTCCCAAATGGGAAACGTGCGGGATGTGCGACGTGTGCTCGGCGGACGCGAATTGGCTGAATGCCAAGCCGGCGGAGTTTGCGCAAGCCTCGGTCAGCGTCCCAGCGCCCGCGCCCGCCGCTGTCTCTTCGGCCGATCCCGAGCTGTTTGCTTATCTGCGCGAATGGCGCGGCAAAGTGGCAATTCGGGAGAACGTTCCGGCCTATGTGATCCTGCACGATACTTCCATTCATGACCTGTGCGGCAAACGGCCCTCGTCGCTCGAGGAGTTGGTGCACGTTTCGGGTATCGGCGAGCGCAAAGCCGAACGATACGGGGCCGAGATTCTGGCGGCGATCGAAGCATTTAAAACCGGCGCTCGGGCAGCGGCGCGGAACGAAAGCGGACCGTCCCCCACTGAGGCCACGCTGCGCCTGCTGCGCGAAGGGCGCACTTTCGAGGAGATTGCGGAAGTGCGCGGCCGCCGCGTGACGTCGATCATCGATCACGTCGTGAAAATGATTGAGCGCGGCGACATCGAGTTCAATCCCGCCTGGGTGCTTCCGGAACGCCGCGCTGCGATTGAAGGCGCGGCCGCGCGCCTCGGATTCGACCGCATGAAGCCGATCAAAGAGGCGGTGGAGGAATACATCACCTACGATGAGATCAAACTGGTTCTCGCCGGCCTGCGCCGCCGCGCCTCGTTAAGCGGGGCCGGTAGCCAGCCTTCGCCAGAGTCCGATCAACTCGTCGAGCGATAGCTGCTCGGCGCGCCGTTTGGTTTCCGGTAGAGCGTCGAGAATCGCCTTGTCATAGGACCCGAGCAGATTGTTCCGCAGCGTCTTTCGTTTTTGATGGAATGCCGCCGATGCGAACTTGAGAAACTTTCTGGCTTCATCGGGCGGAAGCACGGTGCGCGGAGTCAGACGCACCACCGCAGAATCGACCTTCGGCATGGGACGAAACGCCGCCGCGGGTACCGGGAACAGCAGTTCCGGTTGCGCGAGCAACTGTGTTTGCACGCTGAGATAGCCGTAGTCCCGGGATCCGGGCGATGCCGTGAGCCGCTCGGCGACCTCTTTCTGCACCAGGAACACGGCGCGCTCGACGGGCGGATGGAGCAGCAGCGTTTTCTCGATAATCGGCGAGGTGATGTAATACGGCAGATTCCCGGCGATCACGCGCGGACTCCATGCGGCGAGGTCGGCTTTGAGCATGTCGTGGTCGACAATTTCGAGAGCGGGTTGATCGCGGAATTTGGAACGTAGGTAGGCGACCAGGACTTGGTCGACTTCAACGGCGATGATGCGCTGAGCGCGTGCGAGAAGATGAGAAGTAAGCGCGCCGCGGCCCGGGCCGATTTCGAGGAGGAGGTCGCAGGAATCCGGGCACGCCGCGCGGGAGATCCGCTCCAGAACCGATTGGCGAACGAGAAAGTGCTGCCCGAAACGACGGCCCAGGGAGCTAACGTCCTTTGTCAGGCAGGTCTTCAACCTGCGGCGGATTTTCAATCCGCCGGGAGGCCGATTGCAAATCGGCCGCGGCTGGGCATAGCCCAGCCCAGCAGGCGGAAACGCCTGCTCCACCATGAACAGCTTCGATCACGCTAGTAGAGTAGGCCTTTGGCCTGCTTCGTGCGCCAACGTGAAATGCACAGACTCGAGCCGACGGATTTGCAGTTCGCCGGCCGAGGATATCGGAATGAGGAACAGGCCGATTGAAAATCGGCCGCAGGCTACAAGCCTGCCCCACTAGCCGCGAACCTCGATGTGGCTGCTGCGAAATACCATGCGGATGGTACCGGACATGGGAACCCCGCACTCGGGGCAGGAGTTTGGAGTCAGCCGGGCCGGAACGAACCGCGTGAACAACAGGCTGTTCTCAATGCTCCGATGAATGGCTTCCTCATGGCCCGCCGCTTCTACGATCGAGTAATTCACGATGCGGCCGGTTTCGTCGATACGCAGATCCACGACGGCATCTCCCGGAGCAAAGCTGATGGGCCCCATGCTTTCGAGCGAGGGTTGGGTAAACACAATGCAGGGAACATCGGGACCGGTTGTCCCGCGCGGATGCGTGAACGTCGGTACCAGGGCCGAGAACAACAGCAGCGCGGCAACGAACCCGCCAGCCAATGGAAACGCCAGCGGCCGTAACATGGCATTGAGCTTGAACGTGAACCGCTCCCAAGCGTTCCGCGCCAGACCGATCCGGAGTTGCCGCTCACGTGACGCGATCACGCGCAGGCGCAGACTCAGGTCTATAGGAATTGGCGGCGCGGACAGCGATCGTATGGCGCTCCGAACCTGCTTCTGATGCTCGCAGGTATCGGCGCAAGAGCGGCACGCCCGCAGATGCGCCCTCAATTCCAGCCGTTCCCCATCGGACACGGCATCATCGAGGAAGGCCGGGATGTTGCGCTTTGCGATCAAGCAATCCATATCTACTTTCGAGCCGCCCTACTCAACCGTTTGCGGCGACCAGGAGAACGCCGGTTCCGGTTCCAGACGGCCTTCAAGGATCTTACGCAAGGCCTCTCGCCCCCGCAAAATCCGCGACTTCACCGTTCCTAACGAGACTTCGAGGACTACCGCGATCTCCTCGTAACTGAGGTCCTCAATGTCCCTCAAAACCACTGCCGCGCGAAACTTCGGATTCAGCTTCGCGAGCGCCTGTTCTACAAGAACGCGCGTCTCTTCGTTTGACGTAAGCTCAAATGGACTACGGCCGGGATCCGCCAGGTTCTCTTCGTGCGGGCCCGATGTATCCTCCCCGACCGCAAAAGCAACTTCCGGCCGCTGGTGCCTGGTAAACCATCGGCGGTGATTGTGCGCTTCATTAACCGCAATCCGATAAATCCAGGTCTTCAGCGTGCTTCCTTTACGAAAGTGGCTAATATTCCGGAAAATCTTCAAAAAAACTTCCTGGACGACGTCGCTCGCGTCGGCAGGATCGTTCATCAGCCGGTAGACAAGGTTGTAAACCGGTTGCTGATACCGCTGGATCAGAAGTTCGTAGGCCTGTTCGGCCCCTTGCCGCAGACCCGTAATCAGGGTTTCCTCTTCGGAATGCGGCCCAGTCCCAGCGCTATTATCGAAAGTAAGCCCGGTAAGATCCGTCACGGTTCGCCTACTCGAATTCTACCCCTAAACCGCGGGTTTGAGAGATTAGACACCGCCGTCCCGTGGAAAGTTCCCCGAGGAACGTTGTGGTATAGGATGTGGCGTGTCCGGCGTTTGGTTGGGTACGCCTACAATTGCGCTACTTGAACTCCAGAATCTCTTTTTCCTTGGCCTTCGCCGCCTGGTCGAGCTTCAGGATGTGGCCGTCGGTCATTTTCTGGATCTCGTCGTGCGCACGGCGATCGTCGTCCTCGCTGATGGTCTTGTCCTTCAGCAGCCGCTTCACGGCTTCGTTCGCGTCGCGCCGCACGTTGCGCATGGCCACGCGATGGTCTTCCACGACGTGATGGAGCTTCTTCACCAGATCTTTGCGGCGTTCCTCGGTCAACGGGGGGATCGGGACTCGAATCAGCTTGCCGTCGTTGCTGGGATTCAGACCCAGGTCGGCCGAACGTATGGCCTTTTCGATGGCGCCAATTTGCGAAGCGTCCCACGGTTGCA
>Ga0335075_10011529_pt1 | contig 13361 bp, 10 predicted proteins | sample Lox_Sample_24_FD_206723 | JGI IMG/M metagenome (GOLD analysis project Ga0335075, IMG submission 206723) | Soil microbial communities from Loxahatchee National Wildlife Refuge, Florida, United States - Lox_Sample_2.4 | ecosystem: Environmental > Terrestrial > Soil > Wetlands | place: USA...
TCGGGGGCCGCGCCTCGTCCAGATCCAGCAAAGGCGCCCGCAAACAAGTCGACGAAACCTTCTCGGTCTGGCCGGGGTGGCCGCAAAAAGCTTCCATGGACGCCCGGGACATATCCCCCATCTCGGTACAGTGACCGCCTGTCGGCGCCGCGCGGTACGGTCTCAGACCATGGAGGGAAACGCGGCTGTCGCCGGCAGTGTCGAAGACCTGATCGCGGAGCGTCTGAGCGAGTCCGGGCTGGCTAGCCGAGCGGCCAACCTGGTCCTCGCGGCCGTGCTAGGCGACGAGGATCTCGACGCCGTGGTCAGCGGCGAGAGCAAGCCCCCGGAGGCAAGGCAGCCGACCGAGCAGGTGCCAGGTGCGGCGCAGCCCACCGGGCTCTACCTGCGGTCGGTACAAGTCGAGGGCTTCCGCGGCATCGGCCAAAGAGCAACGCTCCGCTTGCAGCCGGGACCGGGGCTGACGATCGTCGCGGGCCGCAACGGATCGGGGAAGTCCAGCTTCGCCGAGGCAGCGGAGCTGGCGCTCACCGGCGACAACAAGCGCTGGTCGGGCCATACGGCGGTGTGGCGCGAGGGCTGGCGCAACTTGCATACGACCGGCGGCTCGCGGATCGCCGTGGAACTGGCTGCGGACGGCCAGAAGGGCTCGCTTACCGTTACCCGAGACTGGCCGGCGGACGCAGACCTCGACGGCGCGCAGTCGTTCGAGCAGGCGCAGGGCCAGCCCAAGCAGCCGCTCTCTGTGCTGAACCTGTCAGCTTCGCTGGAGACGTTCCGCCCGTTCCTGTCGTATTCAGAACTTGGGGCGCTGATCAGCGGCACGCCGAGCGCGATGTACGACGCGCTCGAGGCGATCCTCGGCCTGGAGCAGCTGATCGGCGCGCAGAGGCGGCTGGACGACGCACGCAAGCGACTCGGCGAGCCCAGCAAGCAAGCGGAGAAGGCGCTCAGGGACCTCCGCAGCCGCCTCGAGGCACATCCAGACCCCCGCGCTACCGCAGCGCTCGAGGCAGTGCGCCGCCGACCATGGAAGCTCGACGTTATCGAGAAGCTCGCGGTGGGAGCTGGCGCGGACAGCGACCCGCTGACCGCGAGCCTGACGCGGGTCGGTGCGATCAGCCTGCCGCCAGCTGACTACACCAACGAAGCGATTTCCGAGCTGGCCGCGGCGAGCGCGGCCGCCACGGCGATCACCGGAACGCCTGCCGCCGACGCGCGCCGCCTCGCCGGGCTGCTGACCACTGCGCTGGGTCATCACCGCGATCATCCGGGCGAGCCGTGCCCCGTCTGCGGCGGCAAGGTGCTGGACGAGCGATGGGCCGAGGACGCTCGCACCGAGATCAAGCAGCTGACAAGTATCGCCTCGGAGGCTGAGGCGGCCGAGAGGCGGCTGACGGCCGCTACCCGTGCAGTCCGCGATGTCCTCGGTCCCGCGCCGACCGTGCTGACGCAGGACTTCGGGACCGAGATCGACACGACCGCGGCCCTGCGCGCCTGGGAGTCCTGGGCGAGGCTTGCGGCCGACGCGAGCGCGGATGAGCTGAGCACGGCCGCGGCCGCTCGGTACTCGGCCGTCGCAACCGCCGTCGCGGACTTGCAGGCTCTGGCAGCCGACACCCTGAAGCGCCGTAGCGATGCCTGGCAGCCGACCGCGACCCAGCTCGCGAGCTGGACTGAGCTGGCGCGGTCGAGCGAGCAGGCCGAGGCCGACCTTGCGGACGTGCAGCAAGCGATCGACTGGCTCAAGACCGTCGGGCAGGAGATCCGCGATGACCGGATGGCGCCGCTGACCGACACGGCGGCTGAGGTCTGGGGCCTGCTGCGCCAGGAGAGCAATGTCGAGCTTGGCCCCGTCAGGCTAGAGGGGTCGGCGAACAGACGTCACGTCACCCTGGACGTGAATGTCGACGGTGTAGAGAGCAAAGCGCTGAGCGTGATGAGCCAGGGCGAACTGCACGCGCTCGGCCTGGCGCTCTTCCTTCCACGCGCTACCTCAGAGGCAAGCCCGTTCCGGTTTATCGTGATCGACGACCCCGTCCAGTCAATGGACCCGGCCAAGGTCGACGGACTTGCGCGCCTGCTCGCCAAGGTCGGCCAGGACCGCCAGGTGGTCGTGTTCACCCACGACGACCGCCTGCCAGAGGCTGTGAGGCGGCTTCAGCTACCCGCCACGATCTGGGAAGTAGTACGCCGAGAAGGCTCGATCGTCGAGCTGACCAAGAACGAGGATCCGGTTCGCCGCTACCTCGCTGACGCCTGGGCCATAGCACAAACCGAGCAGCTCCCCTCAGACGCCAGAGCACTTGCAACGGCCGGTTTCTGCCGGAGCGCACTTGAAGCCGCCTGCCATGAGGCGATCCGCGCGAGGCGGATCAAGGCAGGCGTCCGGCATTCGGACGTCGAGCGCGAGCTGGCGGCCGCGGAGACCACGCACGACATGCTGACGCTGGCGCTGCTGGATGACGCCAAGCGCGGCGGCGACCTCTACTCCCGAATCAAGAGTCGTCACGGCCAGGCCGCCGTCGACGCCTTCCACGCCATCAAGTCCGGCCCTCACGTGATCTACCAGGGAGATCTCAAGCACTTGGTGAAGGAGACCCAGCTGCTGGCAAACGCGGTCGGGGCATGACGCCACAGCAACTTCTTGACGAGGCAGACCGGCTGCTGACCACTGTCGTACCGGAGACCAGGGGCCGCTGGCCACGAGCCTGCGCATGGCTGGTCCGGCTCGCACTCGAGCAGTCGCTCGACGAGTACTGGCAGCGAACGCTGCCCGAAGCGGCGAAGTGCAGCATGCGCGCCCAACTCCTGCTCCTGCCGCGCTATGCGGGCGAGGAGACAGCGGCGCAGGCCCGTGACGCCTGGTTCGGCCTCGCGCCCGCGGCCCACCATCACGCCTATGACCTCGCCCCGAACGCGGCAGAACTACGCCGCTGGCACGACCTCGTTGCCACGATCGCGGTCACCCTCAGCGCCGCTACACCGGCAGCCACGGTCGGCTAGCCGGCAGCCAGTTCGTGTACCTTTCTGCTAGGCGCCGGGACGCCAGGCCATGGCGCCCTGGCGCGCCTGCGGTTCCTTCCCCCATCAGCTCCGAGGAGTGCGGCAGTGGAGTCAGACACAACCTCAGAAGCCAGCAGTTTTGAGACAGCGCTGAGCCTGACGCAGGGACACGTGGAGGCTGCTCTGAAGTCCTCAGCCAGCGTAGCGCGGGAACTGCGCAAGGCCAGGGCCGCTGCCGCCACCGGCCAGGTACGCGAGCTCCGCCGAGCCCTCGACGCTGCTGTCTCCGAGGCAGACGACCTGCTCACGACGACGCAGCGGAGTCGTGACAGCTTCGACTTCGACGAAGCCGCGCATCTGGCGTCCGGCGCGTATGCCAAGGAACTGCTGGCGATGGCCGCCGACACCGGGGTGAACCTGTTCGAGGAAGACGAGCGGCTCCTCTGCTACCCGTCGGTTGTGCGCATCCTGCCGGGCGATTCCGTTGTCGAGATTGACCGCAAGAGGGAACGACGGCTCCGGCCGTCGGTCTTGCTCCTCCTGCTCGCGGCCGTCCAGGAAAAGCCGGGCCGGTTCCGCGCCGACCAGCTGCTCGAGAGTATCGCGGGCGGATACGACCTGCTCGTTGCGAAGAGCGGCAAGAAGGCAGATGCCGTCGTCCGGCTGTATGACATCTGGGAAGTGCTGACGCTGCTGCCCGGCGGCGCGAGGGGCTACAGCCGGCAGGAGTTCACCCGCGACCTGTACCTGCTGGACCTGAGCCACGTCGAGAAGACCAAAGACGGTCGCCTGCTGCGCTGGCACGCCAGCAGCGGCACCCGGACGTCAGGCGTGCTGACGACGGTGTCAAGGACAGGCCAGCAGCAGCGCTACTGGGGCGTGTCGTTGACGCCGGGGACAGGGCATTGACTAGTGACGGCGAGCCGGCGCTGGTAGCGGTGCTCGGCGGCGGAGTGCTCAAGGCCGATGAGTACGGCGGCTTCCTCGCGCGTGAGTACCTGGCGAGCTACCTGCCGGCCGGCGGGGCAGCAGTGAAGGTCGCGGTGGTCGGCGAGGGCGGTGCCGGTGACCGGCTCGGGTTGGCACTGGCGTCCGCAGCGGCCGAGAGCGGGGCGCTGCACGTTTCCGTCTCGGCAGACTCAACTCGCGTGCACATGGTCGACCAGATCTTCCTGGCGATCTCCCGGGCTGTCGACTGGGAGGCTGTGGCGGCTGCGCACGTGCGCGCGGCATACCAGGAGGCAGCGTTCCCGGTGCCGGATGACGGCGAGCTGACCGTGACTGCCGTGGCCCGCCACCACGACGTCGACGGGCGCGAGCTGTACCGCAGCGTGCGCAGGTTGCTCGAGCGCACCTTGCTCGGCAACCCGGCGCTTGCGCCGGAGATGGGCCGGGCGATCCTGCGGCTGGCGCAGGCTCAGCTGGGAGCTGGCGACGTCGATGCGGCTGAGCATGACGCGGTGATCGGCTGGCTGCACGGGGAGCTGAAGTCGATCACCGCTCTGCGCTCGGCGCTGATCTACAGCCGCATCGGCCGGCACAACGCGCGGGCAATGCTCGTCTCTGCCGCAGTACTCCTGCTGGCGTCCGGCACGCGCGGCATGATCGTGCAGCTCGATCTCGGCCGCCTCGCCGAGGCACGGCGGCCGCCAGCTGAGTTCCGATCCGGCGTCTACTACTCGAAGGCGGCGGTGCTGGATGCCTACGAGGTGCTCCGGCAGTTCATTGACGCGACCGACGAGTTGCGCGGCGTGCTCATCATCGCCCTCGTGCCACCGGAGCTCATGAACGACGAGAGCCGCGGGCTGCCGGCCTACTCGGCTCTGCACCTGCGCGTGGCGGACGAGGTCCGGGACCGGCGACGGGCGAACCCGTTCGCCGCACTGGTCCGGCTCGAGGTCAGGCTGGAGGCAGTGGCGTGACGACGCAGCCGGTGAGCGCGCTGACGCAAGAGCAAGTCGCCGGGCGCCGGGCGGTCGAGGCGCTGCGCTCCGGGGTGCCGAGCTGGGATGCGGTGGCCATGCTGGGCTCCGGCCAGCCGGACGCCGAGGACCGGTTCACCAGCCTGCTGGACCTGATCGCGTCGCGCGGCGGAGCCGCCGCCGACTGGGGCGGTGCGGCGCCAGACCGCCGCGGTCCCGGCGGCGCCGCGACGCGCGGGCTGCTGCTGGGCGGCGGGTTCGGCGGCGGCAAGAGCCACCTGCTCACCCACTTCGCGCACCTGGCCATGCAAGCCGGGTTCGTCGTCAGCACTGTGGTGATCAGCAAGGAAACGCCGCTGCACGACCCGGCCAAGACCTTCCGAGCGGCGGTCGACGCTGCGCTGGATCCCGGCCGGACGCACGGAGCCCTTGCCAGCGCCGCCGCTCTGCTCGATCCCGACACGCCGCGCTACTCCGAGCTGACCCGGTGGGTGAATTCCGCGGCGAGCGGGCTGGACGAGAGATTCGCCGCCACGCTGCTCTGCCATGAGCGACTGCGCGGCGGCGACGTTCCCGGCAGCGACGAGACAGTGGATGCGCTGGTCAGGTTCTGGGGGGGCGAGCCGCTGCGCATCCCCGACCTGCGCGGCGCCCTCCGTTCGGTCGGTGCCGCGGGGCTGTTCAGCTTCACGCCGGTGACAGCGCGGGAACTGGCCCGGCAGCGCTTCCGGTTTGCGGCCGCGCTCCTGCGCGCCGCCGGCCACGAAGGCTGGGTCATCTCGTTCGACGAGGTCGAGCTGATCGGCCGGTATTCGGTGCTGCAGCGCGGCCGCTCGTATGCCGAGCTAGGTCGCTGGCTCGGCGGCCAGGACGGTGACCGGAGTCTGCCGCTGGCAGCCGTGTTCGCGATGACCGACGACTTCGAGGCAGCTGTTCTCACCGGGAAGAACGACCGCGAGGAGATCCCGAGAAAGCTGCGGGCGAAGCAGACTTCCGAGTGGGACGAGACAGCGACGCTGGCCGAAGCCGGCATGCGCCATATCGAGAACGACATGGTGCTGCTGGAGCCGCCGGATGACGCCGAGCTCGACCGCACCTACACCGCGCTGAAACGTCTGCACGGCGACGCATTCGGCTGGTCACCGCCCGACGTGGCCGGACTCGAACGGCTCGGCGCCACTCGCATGCGGCAGTACGTGCGAGCCTGGATCAACGAATGGGACCTCGTGCGCCTCGACCCGGGATTCCGCCCGGCAACCGTCGCGGTGGAGATCGCCAGCGACTACCGCGAGGACGCGGATCTCGGCGACTCCGGTCGAGCGGATTCAGGCGCCGCCCCGTTTGGACGCTCCGAGGCCAGTCCCGGCGACGACTCGGACCTCGAGCCGTTCAGCGCCTGATCGCGGCGCCGGACCACAGCGCCCTCGCCACAGCTAGCGGTTGAGCGGAGGTCAGATATCGGTGACGAGCTTGACCGACTGGCCCGTCACCCTGGCGACGGTCTTGAAATCGCGGTCATCGCAGAGCACCGTGAGGCGGGCGCGTTCTGCCGTTGCCGCGATGAGCAGGTCAACTGCCCCATCCTGCCGTCAACTGGTCAGACCAGGCCTGACGGAGCTTGTCCTGCAGGATGCGGAACAAGCCTGACGTGTCGATCAAGTAGAATGCAGGGCTCACTGACGGTAACTGGCCTTGTCGCCCAGGAACTCGTCGAAGTCCCCGCGATCGGCCATCTCGCCTAGCCGCGCGAGAGCCCGCAGCCGAACCAGGCGCTGCCCGACTTCGCGCAGAGCGGCGTTCACGGTGTCCTTCTTGGTCGTGGTGCCGAGCACCTCTGCAGCTACCGCCAGTGCTTCCTGGTCGATCTCGATTGGGGTCTTGATCATCGCCATCGTCGTCACCGCCTTCCTTCCACCGCCTCCACAGGAGGCCATGGATATCCGAGTAGGACTTACTGGATATCAAGGCCTGAGGCCTGAACGCCGCCCGCGAGATTTGCCGCCCAGTGGGCCAGCTGCGCCGAGACGTCGCTGGTCAGGCCTACCGCCGGGTCGATGTCGATGATCAGGGTCGGCACACCGCGCCGCTTCGCCCAGGTGTGGTGATCGGGCTGGTGCTCGTCATCGATCCAGGCGCACGGCCGCTGACCAACCGCCTGGATGACGGCCGGCAGCTTACGAAACTGCAGGTCGTCGCTCAGCGGGAACTCGATGACCGGTAGCTCGGGCATCCCCAGTACCGGGCAGATCAGCCGGTTAGCCCGGTGTTCCCAGGCGGTTGCCCAGACCAGCTCGTACGCGGGAGTCAGGGACGTCAGCAGCTTTCCGTGCGCTGCCGACAGCAGCACCCGCTCACCAGCGAAGAAGTCGTACGTCGCGAAGCCATCCGGGCATCCCGGAGCCAGCCAGGGGTTGAGCACGCCGTCCACGTCAACCAGCAGCGCGGGCCGTGGATCCGCGCCGTCAAGCATCACCGGGCCATCATCCCGACGGGCGATCCCGTTGTCCCGCGAACCCCGCCGCCCGCAACATCCGGCCGCGCAGACCGTCGACCGCGGTCAGGATCGATCGCCCGCGACGCATGAAGCGAGCGACTGTGACCGCCGCCGCCACCGACAGCGCTGCCGCCTCCGGCAACACCACCGGGCTCGCTACGCAGTCGGCAGATAGAACTCCAGCTGGATGTTGTCCGGGTCGCGGAAAACGAGCACCAAAGCTGACCCCGTGTCGACGATGGGCGTGAAGTGAACGGCGGCCTCGTCCAGCCGCTGCTGCCACTCCTCCAGATCCTCCCGTGACGGTACCCGGAAAGAGATGTGGTCCAGCCCGGTACGGAACTCGCTAAATGCGCCGTCCGGATGCTCCAGGTTCTGCCGCAGCCCGACCACTAGTCCCGAGTCCGGGTGGATCAGGAGACGACCGCGGAGGGTCTCGTCATCGGACTGCCTGACCAGCTTCATACCGAGTACGCCGGTGTAGAACTCGGCGCTCCGGTCCGCGTCTTGGACCGCGAACGATACGTGATGTACGCCCTCGATTGTGGGCATAGCCCTCCCCTTCCACGTCCTCAGGTTGCGGCTACTCCGGCCAGTGGCTCCAGAGATCCGCAGCGTCCTCGATCACAGCCACGCTGATGTCGGCGAGCAGCGGCCTGATGACACCCTCCAGTTCGTCCTTCCACCGGGCGCTGCCATAGAACTTGCTGCAGATGGCTTCCCGGCTGGCCTCGTCGGCGAACCCGCGGAACCAGACCAGCGCATCCGCATCCTCTGATGACGGGAACGGGCCAAGGATCTGCATCCCCGCTTCGCGCTGCGCCGGAATGATACTGTCTCGCAGCACCTCGATGGCCGACTCTCGCTCGCCAGGATTGGCCCGGTAGGTCCGGATCTCGATGACGCCTGCCATGCTGTCCTCTTTCTCTTAGTCCGGCTCTGCGAGCTAGACGAGCTCGGGCCGCTGCCATTCCTCGCCGAGCACGTGCTCGGCGAGGAACGCGTTCACGGTGTCGTACCAGACCTGCGCGTCACCGGGCTTGAGCACCCAGTGGTTCTCGTCAGGGAAGTACAGGAATTTAGCAGGGACGCCGCGGAACATCAGGTCCCACCAGAGGCGAAGCCCCTCACCGACGGGCACCCGGTAGTCCTTGTCCCCGTGGATGATCAGCATCGGCGTCACGATCTTGTCGGCATGCAGATGCGGTGAGCCATCCACATAGCGCTCCGGCTGGCTCTGCGGGTCACCGAATTCGCGCCGCCAGTACGGCGGCCCGTCGGTGGTGCCGAACATCTGGTCCAGAGCCCACAGGCCCGCATGGCTCACAATTGCTTTGAAACGACTGGTGTGGCCTGCGATCCAGTTCGCCATGTAGCCGCCGTACGACCCGCCCATCATCGCCGTTCGCTCGGCATCGATATCCGGCCGTTCCACGACTGCATCGGTGAGCGCCATGACGTCGGTGTAGGGATTGCCGCCCCACTCGCCCCAGCCGCGCACGATCATCTGGTGGCCGTAGCCGGTCGACAGCGCCGGGTCTGGCAGCAGGACGGCATAGCCACGCGCGGCCATCAGCCACGGGTTCCACCGCCAGGACCAGCCGCTCCAGCTCGAGACCGGTCCGCCATGCACCCAGAGCAGCAGCGGAGCGGGCTTCTCGGCGCTAGCGCCGTCCGGAAGGACGAGCCAGCCGCGAATCCGCGTGCCGTCCGCAACTGTCGTCTCGACCTCGGTCATGGTTCCCGGCACCGAGACCTCGCCGCCCGGAGTCGGCAGGAACTCGGGCTGGCCTGGCTCCGTGCCGAGCGGTATCCGGACCGGCGCGGGCGGCGCGTCGATGGGAGCGCGAAGCGCATACAGGCAGCTGCCGTCAGGTGCAGGGCAGAGATTGAGGTACCCGGCGTCGTCGGCGGTCACTTTGGTGGGTTCGCCGCCGTCCAGGCCGACCCGGAAGATCAGCCGCCGACCATTGTCGTCTGCGATGAAGAACACCGAGCGCCCGTCGGCCGCCCAGGCTATCTCGTCCGGACGCCGGTCGAAGCCGGCGAGCAGGTCGCGGCCGCCGGGGTCCTCGGCCGTCTGCGCGTCCGCGGCGAGCGCCGTCACGACCAGCGTCACGTCTCCCGGCAGGTCGTAGGTGTCGTGCTCCTCGCGCCGCGCTATCACAAGCTCGCCGTCAGGCGAGATCCGCGGGCTGCCGAAGTCGTAGCCGGGCAGGCTGAGCAGCGTCCGGCGGTCTCCCGAGGCGACGTCGATGACGACGACCTCGTCGCGCCACTGGGCGTCATCCTCCGCCACCTGCCAGCCGGTCACGATCACCGAGCCGTCCGGTGCGAGCTCGAACGACTGCTCCTCCAGCGCACGGCCGGCGTCTGGCGTGAGGTCGCGAGGCTCGCGGGCGGCCTTGGCTTCCTCGTCGTCGTCGCCGCTGACCTGCTCGGTGAAGGCCGAGTCGGCTGGCGCGAGCAGGTGCAGTGACTCTGGCCCGAGATCGTGATCCCAGTAGCGCAGCCTGCCGCCTGGCTCGTGGAGGATCGCGTTCACGCCAGCGTCAGCTCTGGCCTTGCGGCGGGCGGCGTCCTCCTCGGTGTCCTTCGCGCCGGGGAAGACCGCGGCCGAGTACACGAACGACTGCTTGTTGCGAGCGGCCGCCACCCCGGCGACGCCGCCGCCGGGCGCCGCGATACGCCGTGCCTCGCCGCCCAATGCGGGGAGCAGCCAGACGGCCGGCTTGTCCTTGCCGGCCTCGCCGTTCTTCTTGCCGGCTCCAGAGTCGGGCCGCTTCGACGCGAAGAGCAGCGAGCCGTCAGGCAGGAATTCAGGGCTCCCCTCCCCGTCGGCGCTCCGGGTGAGCCTCGCCGGCTCCCGGTCCCCGGCCGTGTCAATTCGCCAGATGCTGGTGAGGTACTTCGGCGGCTCGCCGCCGATGGTCTGCACCACGGCCGCCAGCCAGGATCCGTCTGGCGCCAGCCGCAGCGCCGTCACTCTCGGTATCGCCACGAATTCCCGCACGTCACCTAGCAGCATCGGTAGGCGCCCTTTCCCGGTCTGGAGGTCAGAGGGATCGAACCCAGCCTAATGAGTCTTAGCGGACAGCCGCATCCCAGGACAAGCTGGGCCGCGGCAGGATCGGGCCGCGGACGCGGGAACGGCCTTGGCATGCCGTTCCCGCGCTGGCGGATTGTCAGGACGTGGGGAAGCTGAAGTAGTGCAGGCTCACATAGGGCGGATTACCTCCCGCCCCGGAGACAAACTCCAGGTAGACGTTGTGAGTCCCGGTTGTCTGCGAGATGTTCGCCGGGATCGTCTTCCAGGTACTCCAGCCGCCGGTATTGGCCACGGAGAAGGACCCGACCGGCGTGTTTGACGGGTTGTCAAGCACCACCTCCACGAGCCCGCTCACCCCGGATCCGGCGCCCGACGCAACCCTGGCATCGAACTGGCTCGATCCGGATCCGAAGTTGATGTTGCTGTACTCCAGGTAGTCGCCGTTCGACAGCTCCGCGACCTGGTTGCCGTCCACGCCGGACGGGTCCGTGTCCCCGGTCGCTGCGGTGACCGAGATGGTCCCCTGGCTGCTGTTGTAGCAGTCAGCCGAGATATCCGAGGTCGCCGTAGTCGTGCAGGATGTCCCGCCCCCGCTGCTGCTGGGGCTTGGCGTGGGCGTCGGGCTTGTACTCGTTGGCGTCGGGGTCGGAGTCGGGCTGGACGAGCCGGTGGTTTCGTAGGCAGCGACGTACGCGACGCTCATGCTCGCCCCTGAGGTGGTCGAGCTCGTCGGCGTTGTGCAGTCGCAGACCCCGTTGGGATAACCGCCGCCCATCGCCAGGTCCAGGATGATCGAGAAGTTATGGTCCACCGCCGCCTGCCAGGTCGCGGTCGGGACCTGGCTCTCGTTGACCTGGAACGTCTGGGTTCCGTTCAGGTACCAGGTGATCGACTCCGCGGACGTGTTAGTCCTGTTGATGATGACCGAGTAGGTGTTGTAGCCGGTCTGGCAGCCGGAGCAGGGCAGCAGCCCGCTCCCTATGCCGTCCGGCTCGTTGCACGGGCCGCCCGGGTCGACGCCGCAGTGGAACGTCCCTGAGTGCTCGGACAGGGCGTTGACATCCTCCAGGATGTCGATCTCGCCGGTCGCCGGCCAGGTACCGGGTCCGAGCATCCAGAACGCCGGCCAGTAGCCAAGGCCACTCGCCGGATCGGGCTGCTCGATCGAGGCGGTGACCTCAAGTTCGCCGCCGGCTGGGGCGCCGACATTTGCCGTGTTGGTCTGAATGCGCCCGGACGTCCAGGCCCCGTCGGACTCGATCGCCTTGATCACGAGGTGGCCGTTGCCGTCCAGGTACACATTGCTGGTCGAGTCGGTCATGGTCTCGATCTCGCCCGTGCCGAAGCTGGAACCAGGACCGGTGTCGTACTTCCAGTTGGCCGAGTTGACCATCGACCCGGCAGCGCCGGCGAAGTTATCGCTGAACACGGTCGTCCAGCCAGGCGGCGGGCCCGGCGGCGTTGTGGCCGACGCCGGCTGCGACATCGCAACGACACCCACGATCATTCCGCCGAGGAGAACAAGGACACCCGATAACAGCGCCAGGATGCGCCGTCTGGGCCTGAATAAGCTGCGCGGGCCGTCTCCGTGCGAGATCGCTGGCCTGAATTCGTTCATGTGGGGGCCTCCTGTCTCCCCCCTGTGCCTTTTATCAAGAGCCTGACACAAGAGGTCGTCGCCAGCCAGCCGTGAGAAGCACTCTCGGTGAGCCGCGTCAGCGAGCGCTGAATGCAACAATTGCGCGATGGCAGCTCAGCACCCTGAAGGCCCGATCACTGACGGCCAGGTGGTCGGCCTGGTAGTCGGGACGGTGGCGGCGACCCCGCTCCAGTTCTCCGTCGCCATCCGCCCGGACCAGTACCTGCAGCTTGACGACGTGGTCGTGACGAAGCGGAGCCTGCCAGGCCAGCCGCCGGTTCAGGTGTCTGGCGTGGTCACCAACGTCGAGGCGGTGCACGAGGGCGCGCGATTCGCCTCCGACGTGTTCCTCATCCAGCAGGGTGCGCTGCCTGCCGAGGTCGCCGAGATCGCCCAGGTGTCGGTTACCAGGGTCGAGCCAGAGGTTTATGTGCCGCCGATCCCCGGCGCTTCGGTAGTCCGGGCGACCGGGGAGCAGCGAGATTCCGCCCTGTACTTCGACGAGATGGGCGAGAACAAGGTCCCGGTCGGGTTCGGCCGGGACGGGCACCCGGTCTACCTGAACTTCGAGTTCGTCGACGGCACCCGAGGCGGGCACGTCTCGATCTCCGGAGTGTCCGGCATCGCGACGAAGACCAGCTTCGCGCTGTTCCTGCTGCACTCGATCCTCAACTCCGGCGTGCTGGCCGGCGAGGCGCATAACACGTCGATGCTGGTGTTCTCGGTGAAGGGCGAGGACTTGCTGTTCCTCGACTATGCCAACGCCCGGACCAGCCCCGAGGACCGCAAGAAGTACGAGGCGCTGGGACTCCCGGCGGCCCCGTTCCCGAATGTAAGGGTCTTTGCTCCGCCGCGGCCTGGTGACCTGGCCGGCACTCCGGACGTGACCGGCCGCGACAAGGCGGTGAGCCCGTTCTACTGGACGCTGGCGGAATTCTGCGCGGGCGAGCTGCTGCCGTTCGTGTTCGCCGACGCCGAGGACGAGCGGGCCCAGTACACGATGCTGATCGGGCAGGTCGCGGCCAGGCTGCGGCGCGATCACGTGGCGACGGGCAACGACGGGGCGGTGCGGATCGCTGGCGTCGACCCGGCCAACGACAAGATCATAAGGTCGTTCGGCGACCTGGTCGAGCTGCTCGAGGCCGAGCTCGGCGACGACTCGCTGCGGTCGCAGTGGGTAGCCGGCAGCGCGGTGACCGGCAGCGTCAACGCGCTGCTCCGTCGGCTGCGATCGGCGGTGAAGCCGCTGTC
>Ga0335075_10011530_pt1 | contig 13361 bp, 10 predicted proteins | sample Lox_Sample_24_FD_206723 | JGI IMG/M metagenome (GOLD analysis project Ga0335075, IMG submission 206723) | Soil microbial communities from Loxahatchee National Wildlife Refuge, Florida, United States - Lox_Sample_2.4 | ecosystem: Environmental > Terrestrial > Soil > Wetlands | place: USA...
GAATTCAACCATGACGACTGGGGCGTGGATGTTGCGATCTGCTGCTCACAAAAGGGGCTGATGCTCCCGCCAGGCCTTGGTTTTACCGCGGTTTCGCAGAAGGCGCTGGCTGCCTCGAAGCGCAATGCGACCCCACGTTCCTACTGGGATTGGGCGGAAATGATCAAGTTCAACGAGGACGGCTTCTTCCCCTATACGCCGGCGACGACGTTGCTCTACGGCCTGCGCGAATCGATCGCGATGCTCAACGAGGAAGGGTTGGACGCTGTATTTGAGCGGCACAGGCTGCTGGCAAGGGCCGCCCGGGCGGCAGTCGAGGCATGGGGTTTCGAAACGGTCTGCCAGGATCCCGCACTCCATTCTCCAGTCCTGACGGCGATCATGATGCCTGACGGGCATGATGCCGACCGATTCCGCGCGGTCGCATTGGATAATTACAACATCTCGCTCGGCTCCGGTCTCAGCAAGCTCGCCGGCAAGGCATTCCGAATTGGGCATCTCGGCGAATGCAGCGCGCCGACATTGCTCGGCGCCCTCGGCGTCGTGGAGCTTGCGCTTGGCTTGGCCAACGTGCCGCACAGGCCCGGCGGCCTGGGTGCCGCCCTCGACACATTCCGAGTGACAGGCGCTGCGTAGCACGGTCTGCCTACAAAAATTGATCTGGCCCACTTCCGTCGAGAAGATTTGCATGCAAAAACTGGCGCCAGGTTGTATCTTAGGGTGAAATGGCCGAAGCGAAACGGTGATGCCAGGCGGATGTCCATGAGGTGCGGCTTGGCAGCGAGCACACAGAGGTGCCGGTTCCGCCGGGCAGCGGTCAGATGAGTTTTACGCGCGTGTCAAATGGGCGCCGACAAGAGGACGGAGACAGACCAATGAGGCCGGACAACAAATTCTTCCATGAGGAGCGCCTGCGCGCTGCGATGGACCAGCAGAACATCGACGTGCTGATCCTGCGCGGGGGCGAAAACTCGAAATACGTGTCCGGCTTCTTTCACAATGGCGGACATCTCGCCTATCGGCCGTTCTGCGTCTTCTATTTCCGCGATCCGGCGAAGGCGCCCGCCTTCGTCGTGCCAGCGGTCGATCTGCATCTGGCGATCGATTCCACCTGGATCAAGGACGTGCGCGCCTATGCGATGGCCGAGTTCCATACCGATGTCGACACGACCTTCTATGTGGATTTCTTCGCGGCGGCGAAGGACATCCTGAGCGAGCGCAAGGTCAAGAACATGGTCGTCGGCATTGAGGGCGACAGCCAGCCGACAGGCTTCAAGGCGAAGCTGCTGGACCTGCTCGACGGCAATCGCATCGTCGACGTCGAACAGATGATGGAACTGGTACGCATGGTGAAGACGCCGGAGGAGATCCGGCGCCTGAAGAAGGCGACCGACATCACGGTCATCGCGCATGCCGCGTTCCGCGATGTGATCAAGATCGGCGTGGATGACTTCGAGCTGCTGCGGCTCACCAGCAACAACATGATGGACAATGGCGCTCATGGCGTGAAGTTCATCAACATCGGCTGCGGCCCGCTGACTTCCTACGCAGCGCACGCGCCGTTTCCGGTCGGGCACAAGATTCGCCGCGGCGACTTCGTCAAGGTCGACATGGGTGCGCTCTATTACGGTTATGGCGCCGACTTCGTGCGTTCCTACTTCGTAGGTGAGACGAGCGATCGTCACCAGGAGATCTGGAAGCGCCTCAACGAGGTGCAGATGGAACTCGGCCACAGCCTCCGGCCGGGCATGACCGGCGGCGAGATCTTCGACCGTGGCTACGCCATGATCGACAAGTATCTGCCGAATTTCCCGCGCGAGTTCGTCGGGCACGGAATCGGGCTCGGCGCACACGAGCAGCCGCGCATGAACCAGGTCAACCGTACCGTGCTGGAGCCGGATACGGTCGTGTGCCTCGAATACAGCTATTACCATGATGGCTGCCGCCACCACACCGAGGAGACCTACCTGGTCAAGGAAGACGGAGTGGAGTTCTGGACCGAAGGCTGTCCGCGCGAACTGATCGTCCCGGCATGATCGGTGTCGAACGCTTTCCGGCGCAAGGCCGGTAAGCGTTCGCGTTCAGATGTGGTGCAGCGCGAAGGGAACTACGAAATGACATCGCAAACGTCATCTGCCATCCTCGGGCTCGATCCGGTGTTCGCCCACATCGACGCCAATCGCCAGCCGTTTCTCGATCGGCTTCTGGATTATGTCCGCCACCCTAGCATCAGCGCCCAGAACATCGGCATGCGGGAAGTGGCGGGCATGCTGGTCGACATGCTTGCCAAACTGGGAATGAGCTCCGAGATCATCGAGACGACCGGGCATCCGGTCGTGCTCGGCCGCTACGAGATCGACCCGGCTAAGCCGACGGTCATGCTGTATGGCCATTATGATGTGCAGCCGCCGGACCCGCTGGCGGAATGGGTCAGCCCGCCTTTTGAGCCGACGATACGGGATGGAAGGATCTATGCGCGCGGCATCGGTGACAGCAAGGGCCAGCATTTCGCGCAGATACTGGCGCTCGAGTCCCATCTGGCGGTTCATGGCACGCTGCCTTGCAACGTCGTCGTTCTCCTCGAAGGTGAGGAGGAGATCGGCAGCCCGAGTCTCGCCGGTTTCATCCGCGACAACATCGAGAAGCTGAAGGTGGATTTCATGGTCGCGGCCGACGGCCCGCTGCATGAGTCCGGGCTTCCGACCATCATCCTCGGTGTCCGTGGCATCGTTCCCTTCGACCTTGTTGCGCGCGGCGCCAATCGCGACACCCATTCCGGCATCTACGGCGGTGTCGTGCCCAACCCGCTGTGGAAGCTGGTTCACCTGCTTGCTTCGATGAAGACGCCCGAAGGGCTCATCACGATCGAGGGCCTGCACGATCCGGTCGTTCCACCGACGGCAGCGGCAAGGGAATCCGCCGCCGGGCTCCCGCTCGATATGGATGCCTACATGGCGGACCTCGGCATTTCCGAGTTCGATGAGCCAAAGGCACGTCCATTCTTCGATCGTCTGATGTTCCACCCTACCCTCACCATCGCCGGCATTCACGGCGGCTATGGCGGGGAAGGATCGAAGTCGGTCATACCGGGAGAGGCGATCGCGAAATGCGAGATACGCATGGTGGACGCCATGACACCCGAGCAGGTGCTGGACAGAGTCGAGGCACACGTGAAGCGCCACGCGCCGGGCGTGGAACTGGTCAGGCGCCACGGCATGCTGCCGTCGCGGACGCCGGTCGAGTCGCCCTACACAGCGGTGATACGACGTGCAGTGGTGGCCGCGCGCGGGGTTGAGCCTCTGCTCATCCCGATGGCCGGCGGAACCAACCCCAGTTACGTGTTCACGAAGGTGCTCGGCGTGCCTGCGTTCACATTGCCCTATGCCAATGCGGACGAACACAACCATGCGCCGAACGAGAACCTGAAGATCTCATGCTTCTATGACGGCATTCGCACCGGTGCGGCACTGCTCGCCACTCTCGGATTGGGCGTCGAGTCGCACGAGTGATCCGATGAAATTGAATGCACAATTTGGAGAAGCCATTCGAAAGTATGAGCCATGCAGGACCGTCTGTTTTGGCTGACCGATTGGCGAATCGTCCCGGAGTGTCTAAAATAATCAAATGAAAACAATGAATAATCTCCCCAACTGGCTGCGCCTTATTCGTCAAAGTGTCGAATACAACGCAAAAAGGTTGAACGAATCTGGCTCAACCCGATACAAATTCATTCAATAAGAGGCAGGCTGGAAACAAAATTGAATGCGTAATACGCCGCCTCGACGGCGTGAGATTGAATGTGGTCCTGACGGAAATGGTTTCCGCGGGATTGCCGGGCTCACCGGAACAACGCAGCGGCCGAAGGCCGCATAAGTAAGGGGAATGACAGTCATGGGTCGCATCGGATTGAAGGCAATCGCCACGGCATTGGGGATCTCAACGGCGCTCGTCGCGCTGCCGGGCGCGGCCCTGGCGGACAAGAGCGACGACACGCTGCGTATCGCATTCTCCAAGGAAGTCGAAAGCGTCGACCGCTATTTCAATACTGCGCGCGAAGGCGTGATCATGGGTGAATCCATCTGGGACAGCCTGGTCTATCGCGACCCGGAGTCGGGCGAATATCTCGGCAACCTCGCCACATCGTGGACCTGGGTTGATGATCTGACGCTCGAGTTCAAGCTGCGGGAAGGCGTCACCTTCCACAATGGCGAGGAATTCGACGCGGACGATGTCGTCTACACAGTCAATTTCGTTGTCGACCCTGCAAACGGCGTTATCAACACCGCGCACACCAGCTGGATGAAATCGGCCGAGAAGGTCGACAAGTTCACCGTCCGCCTGAACCTCAAATCGCCGTTCCCCGCCGCGCTCGAATATCTCTCCGGGCCTGTCGTCATCTACCCGAACGAATACTACGCCGAGGTTGGCCCGCAGGGCATGGGCGCCAAGCCAGTCGGGACCGGGCCATACATGGTCGAGAGTGTCTCCAGCGGCAGCGAAGTCGTGCTGAAGCGTAACGAGAACTACTTCGACGGACCCAAGAACACGGCCAAGATCGACAAGGTCGTCATTCGCTTTATCCCGGACGTGAACACGCAACTCGCCGAGATGTTCAGCGACTCGCTCGATTTCCTGTGGCAGGTGCCGGCCGATCAGGCAGAACAGGTCAAGGCTCAGGGCCGCTTCGATGTCGTCAACGAGCAGAGCATGCGCATCGCGTTCCTGGCACTCGACGCTGAGGGCCGCTCCAGCCCTGACGTCCCGACGAAGAACCTCAAGGTGCGTCAGGCTCTCAACTACGCGATCAACCGCGAAGCGCTACTGAGCGCGCTGCTCAAGGGCGCTTCCACTCGTATCGACAGCGCCTGCGTCAAGGTGCAGTTCGGCTGCGAGCAGGACGTGACAGGCTACGACTACGATCCGGAGAAAGCCAAGGCGCTGCTTGCCGAGGCAGGATATCCCAACGGCTTCTCCATCGATTTCTATGCCTATCGCGACCGCAATTACGCCGAAGCCATGCTTGGCATGCTGCAGGAGGTCGGGATCACCGCCAATCTGGAGTACATCAACTACGCTCCGCTGCGTGAAAAGCGTATCAAGGACGGCGTCCCGATCGCCTTCCTCACCGACGCTTTCAATTCGATCGCTGACGTTTCGTCGGTCACGTCGCGTTACTTCGCCGGCGGCGGCGATGACGGCGCGCGCGATCCGCAGGTGATGGAACTGGTGACGGCCGGTGATACGGTCACCGATCCGGAAGAGCGCAAGAAACTGTATTCGCAGGCATTCAAGCGCATAGCCGACGAGGCTTACTGGGTGCCGCTGTTCACCTACAACACCAACTATGTTCTCTCTCAGGAATTGGCATTCACGCCGACGCTGGATGAGAACATCCGCTTCTACCAGATGTCCTGGAAGTAAGGGGAAAATGACAATCGAGTGCGTCGCATATGCTTGTGCGGCTCGCCGGCACTTTATGGCGCAATAGCTCTCAGCCGGGTGGCGCTGCCGCACGAAGCCCGGGATCAGGTCTGTCCATTTCCCAGCGGTTAGCCGCGTCGGTGGCTTGATCTGACAGGAAGACGGTATAGATGCTGAAATTTGTCCTGGGAAAGCTGCTGCTCGCGGCCTGCGTGGCTCTCACAGTTTCGGCGGTGAGCTTCGGGCTGCTCCACCTCGCCGGCGATCCGGCGATCGCGCTTGCCGGCGAATCCGCCACCGAAGCCGATATCGAGGCGATCCGCGTCAATTACGGGTATGACCGGCCCATCGTCGTTCAGTATGTCGACTGGCTCAGCCGGGCCGCGCGCGGCGACTTCGGCACGAGCCGTTTCTTCAATCGCCCCGTTTCCGAACTCGTATCGGATCGCCTGCCGATTACGATGATGCTCGGAATTCTCGGGATCATATTCGCGATACTGCTGGCGATCCCCATGGGTGTGCTCGCCGCGACCCGACCGAATTCCTGGTTCGATCGCGTAGCTCTGTTCATTTCGGTGGTTGGACAGGCCATTCCCAGCTTCTGGTTCGGTCTCATCCTGATCACCATCTTCTCGATCAATCTCGGCTGGCTGCCAGCCTCAGGCGTTTCCGGCTGGAAGAACTTCGTGCTTCCGACGATCGTGCTTGGCTACTTTGCCACCCCTGCACTGATGCGGTTGACCCGCACAGGCATGCTGGATGTCCTGGCGTCGGACTATATCCGCACCGCGCGCGCCAAGGGTCTGCCCACGCGCAAGGTGCTCTTCAAGCACGCCCTGCGCAACGCCATGATCCCGGTGGTCAGTCTGGCCGCCGTGCAGATGGGCTTCATGCTGAGCGGCTCCATCATCGTGGAGTCCATCTTTGCGCTGCCGGGCGCCGGTCAACTCGCCTGGGTCTCGATCTCTCGCAACGACCTGCCGACCATCCAGGCGCTCATCCTGATTTTCTCGATGTTCTACATAGTCTTCACTTTCGCGGCCGACGTGTTGAATGCATGGCTCGATCCCAGATTGCGAGTTAGCTGAGATGAGTATGCAAGCAGCAGCACCCGCAGTTCCGGGCCGCCTTACCCCGCGCCAGCAGTTCTGGCGCCGGGCATGGCATCACAAGGGGCTGGTCTTCGGAGCATCCGTGCTCACTATCATCGTGTTGCTCGCCGTCTTCGCGCCGCTTGTCGCGCCGCATGACCCTTATCGTCAGGACCTGCTCGCCCGTATGATCCCCCCGGTATTTCTCGGTGGTACCTGGGAACATCCGCTCGGGACGGACGCGCTTGGCCGGGACTATCTCTCGCGCCTTCTGTACGGTGCGCGCATCTCCCTGATGATTGGCTTCGTGACGGCCTTCATCTCGGCCGTCATCGGCTCGACGCTGGGAATCGTCGGGGGATATTTCGGTGGCAAAGTCGACGCGGCGGTCACCTTCCTGATCTCCGTCCGGCTCGCCATGCCGGTGGTTCTGGTTGCGCTGGCCGTCGTCGCGCTGCTCGGCGGTTCGCTCATCGTCATGATGACGGTGCTCGGACTCCTGCTGTGGGACCGTTTCGCCGTCGTGCTGCGCACCGCCACCAAGCAGGTGAGAAGCATGGAGTATGTCGCGGCGGCCGAGGTGCTCGGCGCAAGCCTGCCCCGCATTCTGGTGAAGGATATCCTGCCCAATGTGATGAGCCAGCTCATCGTCATCGCGACGCTTGAAATGGCGCACGCGATCCTGCTCGAGGCCTCGCTTTCGTTCCTCGGCCTGGGTGTGCGTCCGCCGACGCCGTCTTGGGGACTGATGATCTCCGAAGGCAAGGAGATGCTGCTCTTTCAGCCGTGGCTGATCGCCATTCCCGGCGTCGCTCTCTTCCTGGTCGTCGTGTCGATCAACATGTTCGGCGACGGCGTCCGCGACATCACCGCGCCGGAGGGACGCAATTGACCGAGCTTCAGCCGGCGTCTCCCGTCCTCTCCATCCGGGACCTGTCCGTCGCTCTGCCGCAGGGCGGCGACCGGCCATTCGCCGTCGAGGGGCTTAGCCTCGACGTCATGCCGAACGAGATCGTCTGCATTGTCGGCGAGAGCGGATCGGGCAAGTCGATCACCTCCTTCACCACCATGGGACTGTTGCCGAAGACGCTGCGCGCCACGTCGGGCCAGATACTGTTCGGCGGCAGCGACCTGCTAAAGCTGCCCGAAAAGGATCACGCCAGGCTGCGCGGCAGCGAGATGGCGATGATTTTCCAGGAGCCGATGACGGCGCTGAACCCCTGCTACACGGTGGGCGACCAGATCGAAGAAGTCTTTGCCGCTCATACGCGCATCTCGCGCGCCGACCGCCGCGCGCGGACGCTGGACCTGTTGCGGGAGGTCAAGCTCGCCGATGCCGAGCGCATCCACCAGAGCTATCCGCACCAGCTCTCGGGCGGTCAGCGCCAGCGGATCGTGATCGCCATGGCGCTTGCTCTTGGCCCGCGCCTGCTGATCGCCGATGAGCCCACCACCGCGCTTGACGTGACCACGCAGGCGCAGATCCTCAATATGTTCAAGGAACTGCGCCGCGCGCGAGATGCCGGCATCATGTTCGTCACGCATGATTTCAGCGTGGTGGCCGAGATCGCGGACAAGGTCGTCGTCATGCAGAGGGGGCGTGTCGTCGAGCAAGGCCCGGCCTCCGAAATCCTCAACCGGCCACAGCATCCCTACACCCGTCTGCTGATCGACGCGGTGCCGCGCCGCACACCAGCCGCTCAAGCGCAGAAGGAGACCCGGCCGATCGCGCTTCGCGTCTCAGGCGTCGGCAAGACGTTCCAGGTAGCGCGCACGCTGTTCAAGCCGGCCAGGCAGGTTGCCGCGCTCAAGCCGGTCGAATTCACCATGCAGACCGGGGAGACGCTCGGCATCGTCGGCGAAAGCGGTTCGGGCAAGACGACGCTGGTGCGCTGCCTGATCCGCCTGCTCGATCCCGATGGCGGTGAGGTGTGGATCGGGAATACCGATTTCGCGGCCCACCCGCGCGGCCGGCTGCGCAGCCATCGCAAGAACATCCAGATCGTCTTCCAGGATCCGTACGGCTCGCTCAACCCACGGCGGCGCATCGGCGATCAGCTCGTCGAAGGTCCGATCAATTTCGGTGAGGCGCGCGACTCTGCGCTCAAGCGCGCGCGGGAATTGATGCGCATCGTCCGCATGGACGAGGATTCGCTCGACCGGTACCCGGTGCAGTTCTCCGGCGGGCAGCGCCAGCGCATCTGCATCGCCCGCGCCCTGATGGTGCAGCCGAAGATCCTGATCGCCGACGAGGCGGTCTCGGCGCTCGACGTGTCCGTGCAGAAAGAGGTGCTGACGCTGCTCGCCGACATCAAGCGGCAATTCGGTCTCTCCCTCCTTTTCATCACCCACGACCTTCGCGTCGCCGCGCAGATCTGCGACAACATCATCGTCATGAGCAATGGCGAGATCGTCGAGCGCGGCGCCGTGGATGAGGTGTTCGGCAGCCCGAAGCACGCGTACACACAGCAACTGCTCCAAGCCATGCCGGGCAAGGATTGGCAGATCCCGCAAATCTCTGGGTGACGGCCACGATCGCTTCTCGACACGGCCGGTACTGCTCGATCCGCACGGCGTGCGGGCATTCATTTAGGAGTCGACGTCCTTCAACGCATCCTTATGCGCTTTCTTGGCGCGCTCCAATTTTTCATCTTCGCGTGCCTCTGCTCGGTCCAATTCTTCTCGTTGCTCCTTAATCGACTTGACCGCTTCCTCGTGATCGTGGCGAGCTCGCTCGAGCGCCGCGTTGATCTTCGATACCGTCTGTTCGCGCCGTTTCTCGGCCCGCTCACGTTCCGCATCTGCCTTCTTTCGCTCGCGGGCCTCCCGCTCTTCCTCTGCCTTGCGCTCGCGGGCCTCCCGCTCCTCTGCTCTCTTGAGCCGCAGGACCTCTGCTTTGTCTTTTTTTGCTGAAGCTTCCCTGTCCTTTTTTGCCGAGGCGTCCTTGTCGTTTGATTTGGGGGCGGAGGCCTTCGGCTTCGCCTCAGCCTTCGGAAGTGCGGCATGCTTGACGAATCCTTCATCCGTGCCGACCGGGCGTCGAAGCACCACGCCCGGCGTCGCCATTGCCGCTTCCACCACTTTGGCGTCGTCCGTCTGTTTCGCAAAACCCCGCTGGAAAATATCCGGGGTAGACCCCCACGCCTCGGCGGCGGCCTTCATCGAAGGCGCTGCGATCGCCAAGTCGAAAAAGCCGATCGAGGTCTGAAAAACTTTGAGCTTCCGTGCCATCGGAACCAACGCTGCTGCCGGGCAACCTTAGCATGAAGGCATGCGAGCGCGATCCTCGGAGATTATCAATCTGTCAATCATGTTTTGCGGACGGCACCGGCCTCGTCAAGCTGGCTGGCGGACGGCGCTCCGTATCAACCCGGCCCGGCAACACCATGTTGACGGTCACGCCGGCCGACGCCACCTCAGCGGCCAATGTGCCAGTGATTGGGTTACCGCAGCGCCGAGGCCACGGCTTCCGCCCAGAACCAGCGCCCGCTTGCTTGCAGACCAAAGTCCATCAGCCAAGCTCCGCGAGGCGCTTTTCCTGGCGCCGGATCAAAAGTTCGATCTCGTCGATCTCTTCCTTCGACAATTTCGGACCTGGCGTTCGAACGGTCGCCGAGGCAATTGCCCCGCGCTTCGCCAGAACATACTTGCGGACGGCCAGGCCAATGCCCTGCTGCTGTTCGTATCGCGCCAGCGGCAGGTAGGCGTCGAACAGGTCACGCGCACGCGTGGTATCTCCAGCGGCATGCGCAGCGCAGACGCCCACCATCATCTCCGGATACGCGAAGCCGGTCATCGCGCCATCGGCGCCGCGGGCGAGCTCCTCTGGAAGGAAAAGGCCGCCATTGCCGACGAGGATGGATATGCGCCGCATGCCGTCCCGCGCGCTCGCCGATCGCAGCGCGGAGATCTTGGCCAGGCCCGGCCAGTCCTCATGCTTCAGCATCACGCATGTGGGTAGCGCATCGACGATGCGGCGGATCACGGACGCATCGATCGTCACGCCGGTGACCAACGGGTAGTCCTGCAAGACGAAAGGAACGTCCGGTCCCAGCGTGTCGGCGACAGAGCGAAAATAGCCGAATATCTGGGCATCTGTTCGCAGACTGCCAGGCGGCGCCACCATGACCCCGGCCGCGCCCTCACCCATGACGCTCTTCGTCAGCTCGCTCATCGCGGCAAGTCCAGGCGACGACACGCCCGCGACGACTGGGATCTTGCCGTCGAGACGCTTGAGAATACGGCTGACGACCGTACTGGACTCCTCAGCGGTCAGCTTCGTTGCCTCGCCCATGATGCCAAGAACGGTTATTCCCGACACACCACTCGCCAGATAGAAATCAAGCATGCTGTCGAGGCTCGACAGGTCAAGCGCGCCATTGTCGGCGAACGGAGTGGCGGCAATCACGTAAACGCCGCGCGCGGTTTCATCGAGTTTGCTCATTTTGGGCATCATCAACCTGCGAAACTGACTGTCGTGTAGAATTCGGCGGCGTATCGCCCCTGTTCCCTAGGGCCGAAGCTTGAAGCCTTTCGGCCGCCGAACGGCACGTGGAATCGATACCAGCGGTGGGCAGATTGACCATCAGCACACCCGCCTCCGCATTACGTTTGAAAATGAGTGGCATGTTAAGACTCGAGGTGCAAATGCCAGCCGATAGACCGAATGGCGTGTCGTTTGCAACGGACAATGCCTCTTCGTAGTTCTTCACACGCACCACGCCGGCCACCGGGCCGAAAATCTCCTCGCGGGCGATCTGCATGTCGTTCGACATTTCAAACAATGCCGGGCTCCATATAGAATCCCGGATTCTCCCGCTTGAGCACCTGGCCGCCATGAACAAGCCGGGCGCCTTCGTCGCTGCCGATCTGCACATAGCGGAGATTGCTGGCCAATTGCCTCTCGTCGACGACCGGCCCTATGTCCGTGCCGGCCTTCAGTGCGTCGTCGATTTTCAGCGCCCGGAGTCGCTCGACGACACCTTTGACAAACGCATCATAAATGCCGTCCGTCACGATGAGGCGAGACGATGCAGTGCGTCGCTGGCCGGTTGAAAAGAAGGCGCCGTTGACCCCACGTTCGACAGCGAGTTGGGTTCTTCCCGCCCATTTCGAGCTGAACCTTCTTGCCTGTGTGCGCGGCTGCCCCTCTGATCCGGCGCCCGGTCTCGGTCGAACCGGTAAACGTGATCGCATCGACCTCGTCGCTATCCAGCAACGCAGGGCCGACAGTCGAGCCGCCACCCATAGTGAGATTGAACACACCTCTGGGTACGCCCGTCCGATCGAGCATTTCGGTGAGCATGAAGGCCGAGCCGAGTGTCAGTTCCACGGGCTTGAAGATCACGCAATTGCCATAAGCCAGAGCCGCAGCGATTTTCCACGACGGCAGCGCTATCGGAAAGTTCCATGGCGTGATGACGCCAACGACTCCGATCGGCTCCCGGGTGATCAACGTCAATGTTGGGGCACGCCGAAGCCAGCTTTTCACCCGCCATGCGCAGGCACTCCTGGGCGAAGAATGCAAACCTGGCTGGCGCGCGTTACCTCGCCGATGGCCTCGGGAGGGTCTTACCCCCTCTCGGGCCAGCATGCGCCCGACCCGCATCCACCTCGGTAGCCAGCTGTCGGCGACGCTCCTGAGAATGCGGTGGCGTTCCAGTGGAGCTGACTGCGACCAGGCGGGAAAGGAGGCGCGCGCGGTCGCGGCAGCGCGCCGCGTCCGCTGTGGGAGTTCTCATCGCTTTCGCCCAATCACCAGGCCGGGTCGATTTTCCGAAAGATCAAAACGACCGTGCACCCAGCGCCGCCTACGCGCAGTGCGCAACATTGAACGCTGCATTTCCCAGTGACCGATCGCGGGAAGAGGGCAGCCGGGCTAAGCCATGGAATAGACGCATGAATTTGCGAGAGCAGGCGAGAGCAGGGAAAACGAGAATGGTTGGCTGGGGAACCTGGATTCGAACCAGGACTAACGGAGTCAGAGTCCGTGGGTCTACCGTTAACCTATTCCCCAGTGGGCGGCTGAGACGCCCGTTGCGGGCGAAGCGGCAGCCTTGGATGCCCGCCTTTTAGCCGTGGTCTCGAAATAGTCAATCCCGGCGCTGGTCTCAAGCCGTTTGCGTAGAATTACTGGCGATTCTGAGCCCGAGCCGCGTCCGAATGATTTTTATCACAAAAATGCGGAACCTTTTCGAAATCCGTGCGTTTCAGCACCCGGACGGTCAAATTCCACCCCCTCAGCCCGGCCGTCCGCACACTTAAGCCGGCCCGAAGGCCGGCTTTTTTCTTTGCCGGCCTGAAATCAGCCGGCTTCGATGAGCGGCGCTAAACCGTTTTCCGCCTCTGCTGCCGATACATGTCGATCACCACCGCCGTGACGATGATGATGCCCTTCACGATCTCCTGGTAATAGGCGCCGACCTTCAGAAAAGTGAAGCCCGAGGTCATGACGCCTAGGATGATCGTGCCGATCACCGTGCCTGTGATGCGTCCGACGCCGCCCGCAAGCGACGTGCCGCCGATGACGGCCGCGGCGATCGCGTCGAGTTCGTAGGCGACGCCCATGCCGGGCTGGCCGGATGCTGCACGGGCGGCGGTCACGACGCCGGCGAGACCCGAGAGCAGGCCGGCAATCATATAGACCTTGATCAGGTGGTTACCGATGTTGATGCCAGACACGCGCGCGGCCTGCGGGTTCGCGCCGATCGCATAGGTGAACTTGCCGTAGCGCGTGTAGCCCAACGCGATGTGGAAGATGGTCGCCACGACAAGAAAAATGATCACCGGCAGCGGCAACGGAAACCCGAAGACATTGAAGCTTCGACCGAACCAAGTGAAGTCGTCAGA